>Ga0169931_10000351_pt1 | contig 75615 bp, 73 predicted proteins | sample Kivu_15m_20L_FD_129675 | JGI IMG/M metagenome (GOLD analysis project Ga0169931, IMG submission 129675) | Freshwater microbial communities from Lake Kivu, Western Province, Rwanda to study Microbial Dark Matter (Phase II) - Kivu_15m_20L... | ecosystem: Environmental > Aquatic > Freshwater > Lake... | reverse complement strand
GCAACTGGACACACGCGTCACTCGAGGCTCGCTTCGCCAGCGATTGGTTCGATCCGACCGGGCTGCTGGTTCACGTCGACGACTGCGGCACCATGCTCGGATTCTGTTGGACGAAGGTTCACCACTCGCCAAGCTCGCCGCTCGGCGAGATCGACGTCCTCGCGGTGAGGCCAACCCATCACGGCCGCGGTCTGGGTCGCTCCCTGGCCGAGGCCGGCCTGCGGTCCCTTCGTGACCGCGGGATCGAGCGGGCCATGTTGTTCGTCGATGCTGCGAACACCTCCGCTCGCGAACTCTACGAGCGACTCGGCTTCACCATCACGTGCACCGCGACAGCATTCTCCGCCTCGCTCTGAACCGGTGCCCCTGGGCGGATCCGATCGCCGGTACGACCACGTGACGTTTCGGGCGGCAAGCAGCGCTGCCGATCGATCGGCATCACCCCGACCAGGTCCTCGGCGAACTCGTCATAACCTGGTCCCGTCACCGCTTTCGATGCCACCAACGTGGGCGTGAGATCGGACTCGTTCCGATTCGAAATCGTCGGCACCGGCGTATCATGGTCGGCATGGCCGTCGACACAAGCGAACTTCATCAGCTCGCGGAGCAACGAGTTCGCGATGCCGGACTCGTCTTCACCAAAGGACGGCGGGAACTCGTCGGGCTGCTCGCTGGGCTGTCCAGACCGGCCACCATGCCCGAACTCGTCGAGCAACGACCCAAGCTGACACTCAGCTCGATGTACCGGAACATGGCCGACCTCGAAGCTGTCGGTGTCGTGCAGAAGGTCATTGGTACCGATGAGCACACTCGTTACGAACTCGACGAGGACCTCATCGGCCACCACCACCACAGCATCTGCATCGAGTGCGGTTCGATCGACGATTTCGTGGTGCCGGCGAGCACAGAGCGGTCACTCGCAGCGGCCCTCGAAAGGGCGCTCAGTGAGACCGGGTTCCGGCCGACCGGACACCGACTCGACGCCGTCGGGATCTGCGCCGACTGCGCCTCCTGACCAAACGCTCCACGGATCGCCGACCAGTCGATAGGAATCGTTCCGATTCACAGCTAGAATCTGCCCGTGTCGTTGCATGTCAACCGTGGGCCGCGCCTGGAGACCACCTCCGGAAGCATCGAACATCTCGTTCGGGGCGACCGAGTGCGTCGCCCCCGATCAGGCGGTCGGCCGACATGAGTGACCTCGATCGTTACCTTGCGGGCGCCGAGTTGCTCGACTGCCAAGGTCGCGTCGAACACGCGCTCACGCTGCTCGTCGACGGGCGAGTCCGCATCCGGCGCGGCGCCGTGACGATCGTGGTCGACCCGGCGACCGGGCACGTCGACCCACCGGGAGCCGTGGTGCCTGATCATGTGTTGCACGCCGTTGGCGAACTCGCCGGGCGGCCCGTCGCCACCCGCAGCCACCGGCAACACGGCCACGGGGATCACCGATGACCGGGTCCGATGGCGCGCCGGGTTTGGCGAGTGCTGATTGGGCCGGTGAGACCTCCCGGCGGTGGGCCGCGCAGGCCGAGCGACTCGAAGCGATGCTCGCTCCGGTCGACGCCGAGCGACCTTCACGACATCGTCGCGGAACTCCTGCGGATAGGGCTTGGGTATTGGAACATCCTTCCAGGCCACCCTCTCGGGCAAGCCAGCTCAGATGTCCCCTCCTCGCGCGGCAGTCCCTCCCGTGGGCGCTGGTGCGCTCCAGGGGCCCTGGATCACGTTTCCGACAGCGTGTTCGCGATTTGTTCCCATCCCGGCCCCTCCGGAACGTCAGAGGCCCTTCCCGATTTCCCGGAAAGGGCCTCTGAACTGGTTCTTTGCTTGGTGGCGGGGGCAGGATTTGAACCTGCGACCTTCGGGTTATGAGCCGACAGCGTCACGTACGGTCTGATCGGCGCTCGGATGCGCTCGTGCAGGTAGATCTCAGTTTCGACGCTGCTCGCTGGCCGTCTCGTGTGCGCTCGCCGGCAACCGCTGGTGTCGGTGGTGTTCGCGTCCTGTTCGCGTCTTGCGTGATCAGCCGAGGTCGATGTCTGGATGCAGCACCTTGGCGATCGCCTCGACGAGCGACACCGCCTGCAGGTTCGGCGGGTGGTTCGTCACGGCGACGACCGCGCCATCGTCGCGCTGCCCGGCAGGCGTCTCGGCGACGAACTCGCTCATGAGCGGGAGCAGTGGCGCTGTGGTCCGTAGTCGATGGCAAGGACGACATCGACACACCGCGCCGAGTCCCCCTCGTCCGATCATCTCGACCATGGCGAGCCCATCGATTCCCAGATCCGCCCCGTCCACGCGGGTCAACGTACTCGTCGACCCCACGCCGAAAAAGGGGGTCATCGGCCCCTGTTATCGGTCTGTTACCCGTGACGCGCCGGCGTCGCCGCGCGGGCCGTCCTCCCGTCGCACGTCGTTCCCCGATTCGTCACCGCGATCTCGGCGCCGCGCGGCTCGGCCCGCCGGTGGACGGTTGGGGCGAAGACTTCGCACTCGTGTCGCCGCGTGTTCGCCTCGAGGCCACTCGGGCGCCATATCGAGATGTCTAAATGTCTAGGTACCCGCCTCCAGGAGGAAGCCAGATGCCCACCCGATCCACCACCCGAGCGCTCGTCGCCGGTCTCTTCGCCACGACGACGTTCGCCCTCGCCGCCTGCGGTGACGACAGCAGCGACCAAGCCATCCGCTTCGCCGTCACCGACATACAGGGGCTCGAGGAACTGCAGCGCGAGTTCGGCGCCTTCGCCGAGCTGCTGGAGGAGATCACCGGCCGCGAGGTCGAGTTCTTCGCGGTCGGCGACCGCGTCGCCGCAGCTGCTGCGCTGGAGGGCGACCAGGTCGACCTCGTGTTCACCGGCCCGGCCGAGTACGTCGTCTTCCACGAGCGGCTCGACGTCATCCCCGTGATCGGCATCAGCCGGGTGAACTACGCCTCGTGCATCTACACCACCGGCAACAGCTCGCTCGAGACGGTCGCCGATCTCGCGGGCAAGACGATCTCGATGACCGACGTCGGCTCCACCAGCGGCCACCTCGGTCCCTCCCAGATCCTGGTCGACGCAGGCCTGGACCCTCGCGAGGACCTCGAGGTCATCACCGCCGGCGATGCCGCCCACGAGGCGCTCAGGCGCGGTGACGTGGATGCCACCGGTAAGCGGTGCACCGACTACGAGGAACACCTCGAGGAGGAGGGCGACGACGCCTACAAGCTCCTAGCCCGCGGCGAGGACCTGCCCGCCGACCTGATCCTCGCTCGCGACGGGCTCGATCAGGCAGTCATCGACGATGTGAAGGCTGCGTTCGAGGAGCACTGGGACGACCTGCTCGCCGCCATGCTGGTCGGTGAGGACAACTCGAGGTACGAAGGCGCCACCCTGAGCCTTCCCGACGACGCCGACTACGACATCGTCCGGTCGATGTACCGGGCGATCGGCGTCGACGACTTCACGGAGTTCGTGGACTGATGCCGACCTCCGTGGTCGTCCGAGGCCTCGTCAAGGAGTACGACGGCGGCCACCGGGCCCTCGACGGCGTCGACCTCGACATCGCTCCCGGTTCTCGGGTCGCTCTCGTCGGTCGGAACGGGTCGGGCAAGTCCACTCTGCTCCGCTGTCTGGTCCGGCTGTGCGAGCCGACCGCCGGTTCGATCCGCATCGGCGAGCGCGAGGTGCACCGTGCGGATCGGACCCAGCTCAGGGCGATTCGGCGGGACGTCGGCATCGTCTTCCAGCGTCATCACCTCATCGGCCGGGTGTCGGTGTTCCGCAACGTCACGCTCGGTGCGCTCGGCCGAGTCGGCGCCCAAGGCTGGAGCTCGTCGTGGATGACGGCGAGCGACCGGTCCGAGGCGATGGACTGCCTCGACCGGGTCGGCCTCGCCGATCTCGCAGCACGCCGCGCCGACACGCTCTCGGGCGGTCAGCAGCAACGTGTGGCGATCGCCCGGATGCTGATGCAGCGACCGTCGGTGGTGATCGCGGACGAGCCAGTGGCCAGTCTCGACCCCGCCGCGGGCCTCGCGGTCATGGAGCTGCTCCGTGATGTCGCCCGGGAGCGGGAGCTGACCACCATCGTCGCCCTCCACCAGTTGGACTACGCATTGCGCTTCACCGATCGGCTGGTGGGGCTGCGCGACGGTCGGCTCCACTTCGATCGCCCGGCGGTCGGCACCATGATCGATGCCCTCGACCACCTCTACGCCGTGACCGACGCATGAGCCTCGACGTCGGAGAGCGCACGGAGCTCGCTCCCCCCGGTCCGGCGTGGAAGCAGCGGCCGAAGCCGCTGCCGATCCTGGTCTCGCTCGTCGTCGCCGGTCTCGTCGCCCACGCCATCTCCAACGAGGCGGTCCCGAACCCGGCCGAGCTGCTCGACGGCGCCGCCAACCTCGCGAGCTTCCTGCAGCGAGCGTTCCCACCCGACACCGATCGGCTCGTGCCGGTGCTCGAGGCGTTGCTCGTCACGTTCGAGATGGCCCTCACGGGCACCATCGTCGGTGTCCTGCTGAGCATCCCGTTCGCCGTGATGGCAGCCCGCAACACCACGCCGAACCGGGTGCTGTACCTGACCACCCGTTGGCTCATCGCGTTCTTCCGGACCGTGCCCGACCTCGTGTGGGGCCTGCTGTTCGTGATCGCCGTCGGCCTCGGTCCGCCGGCCGGCTTCCTCGCGATCACCGTCGACGTCATCGGGTTCTGCGGTCGATTCTTCGCCGACGCGATCGAGGAGATGGACGACGGCACCCTCGAGGGTCTGCGCTCGACCGGCGCCAGCCGGACCGGTGTCATCGTCGGCGCCGTGCTGCCCACCTGCATGCCGTCGTTCGTCGCGACGTCGATGTTCGCGCTCGAGTCGGCCACCCGCTCCTCCGTGGTCCTCGGCGTCGTCGGCGCCGGCGGCATCGGGGTGGAGCTGACCACCTCGATGCAGCTGCTCCGCTACGACGAGGCCTTCACCATCCTGCTGGCCATCTTCGTGGTGGTGCTCGGCGTCGAGCGTGCGTCGTCCGCGCTCAGGAAGAGGATCCTGTGACCCAGCTGACCCTGCTCGGCGCCGATGCGGGATCCCGGCTCAGCCGCTCGAGCGGCGTGCCGCTCTACCGCCAGCTCTCGCGCCTCATGGCCGACCGGCTCGACGAGGTCGTCGAGCCCGGCACCCGCTTGCCCACCGAGTCCGAGCTGGCCCAGCAGGCGGGCGTCAACCGGCTCACCGTGCGCCAGGCCATCGCCGAGCTGGCTCGCGAGGGGCGCATTCACACCGTTCAGGGTGTGGGCTCGTTCGCCGCCGTGCCGCCGATGCGGTACACGGTGCGGGCCGCTCAGGAAGCGAGCTTCAGCCGGGCCATGCGGGCCGCCGGCCACGAGGTCGAGCAGCGGCCGCTGAGCGCTTCCGTCGGCCGCTGGCCCGAGGTCGCCCTGCAGCTCGGCACCCGCGGCAGGCTGCTCCGGCTGGTCCAGCTCCGCTCCGTTGACGGCGCGCCCTGGTCGCTGACGACCACCTACCTCGTGCACCGCCGCTTCCCCGGGCTCGAGGAGGCGTGGCGCAACGATGCCTCGCTGTACGACTGGCTGGAGGCGACCCACGGCGTGCGAATGCTGCGTCGCAGCCGTCGGTTCTCCGCCGTGCCCGCTCGCAGCGTCGATGCCGAGCACTTGGACGTGCCCGTGGGTGCGCCGATCCTGCTCACCGAAGGCCCCAACGTCGACCACGACGGGACGCCGGTCAGCTACGTCGAGCACCGGTTCCGCGGCGACCTGGTTCGCTACGAGGTCGGTCTGCCATGACCCCGGAAGACCGGTACGCCGCGCTCGCGGCTGCAGACCGTGACGACCTCCTCGCGCTCGCGGACGAGATCCTCGCCGCCGAGCCGGGGCCGGTGTCGGTGATCGAGGGGCCCACCGCCTGCATCGGCGCCCTCCGGCTCCCCGCGCCCGCGGACGGCTCCTTCGTCGTCGGCCACGTCGTGCTCACCACCGGCGCGGTCAGTCTCGCAGGGCAGCGCGGCGACGGCATCCGCTCCGGCCGCGACCCGCAGGGTGCGCTCGCCGCCGCCGTGTGCGACGCCGAGTGCGAGCGCCACGGACCCCGAGCCGGCACCGTCGACGCGCTCGCGGCCCGCACGCACGACGCCCAGCGGGCGGCGGCCGCCGCCACCGCCCGGCTCGTCGACGCCACCCGTCTGGGAGCGCCCGCATGATCTGGGACACCGTCCACGACGGACGCACCGCCTTCGACGCCTGCATGCGCGCTGTGTGCCAACCCGGTGCGAACCAGCCCATCGCGCGTCCCGCGCTGGCGGTGGATGCCGCCATGGACCACGCCGCCGCCGTCCTGCTCGCCCTACTCGATGCCGACGTCACCGTCGCTGCCGCCGGATCGCCGGAGCTGGACGCGCTCGTCGCCGAGATCCGGGTCCGCACCGGGGCCCGAGTCGCCCACGTCGCCGAGGCCGACTTCGTCGTGGTGCCGTCCGGCCACCCGGTCGCCGCACACGTCCACCGGGGGACGCCGATCGCCCCCGAGCGGGGAGCGACGGTCGTCTACGTCGTCGGCGCAGGGTGCTCCACGAGGGTGCGGCTCGACGGCCCGGGCCTGCAGACACCGACCGTGGTGGACCTGCCGCTCCCGACCGCCGAGTTGGATGCGCTGCGCGAGGCCAACCGTCGGGGCCCGGTCGGTGTCGACGTGCTCATCGCCACGCGCGAGGGCGTGTCCGCCCTGCCTCGCAGCACCGAGATCGATGAGCCGATCGCCTGATGTACGCCACCCTCGACACCAGCCCCGGTGCGCAGGCCGCCGCCGCCGCCCGTGCCCGGCTCCCCCGATCGGGCGCCGCAGACGGTCTCGCCGCGCTCCTCGATCAGGTGTGCGCGGAGGCCGGCGTGTGGGCCCCCGACGCCGCCAGCCGCGCGCTCGTCCAGGCCCACGGCGACATCGCCCGTGCCGTCACCCTGGTCCGGGTCTGGGCCGCGACGCTGCCCGACCTGGCCATCGAGACGCCCACCGAGTACGACATCCAGGTCGTACGGCGCGTGTCGGCGGCGTTCCAGGACGTGGCAGGCGGCCAGTGGCTCGGCGACGCCCCCGACCTCGACCCCCGACTCCTCGACTGGGCCGACCACACGCCGCCGGCACCGGGGACCTCGCCGGAGGAGACGCAGGAGACGGCTGTGCCCCCGGTCCCGATCCGCGCCGACGTGCCTCGTGTCGCCGCCCTCCTCGAGTCGGTGCCGGTGGAGGCCCCTCCCACGGGGGTCGAGGGCGACGACCCCACCCGGATGCCCCTGGTCTTCCCTGCGCCACGCGAGAACGTGCTCGCGGCGCTCGCTCGCGCCGAGACCGGGGCGCTCGTCTCGCTCGCCGCCCTCGCTCTGGCCCGGCGTCGGGAGGCCGTGCTCACCGAGGCGACGGTCATCGAGGTGCACGTCGCCGTCCGTCATCCCCGCACCGGCCGCCCGTGTTCGGTGGCCACCGTGCCGTGCACCGAGGCGGAGATCGTCGCCGACGCCGATGTCGGCGGCCGTCCGGGTCTGCGTGTCGGCTACGGCGCCTCCCTCGGTCGCATCGAGCGCCGCAGCCTCGCCGCGGCGCTGCTCGACGGCGTCCTCCGTGAGGAGACCGAGGACCCGACCCCGATCGTGCTCGACGGTCCGACCGTCACGTACGGGGTCGACGGCCAGGCGACCGCCGGATTCGTCGACCACCTCCGCCTGCCCCACTACGCCAGCTTCGGGTCGTACCTCGACCAGCTCCGGACCGATGCGGGGGTCGCTCCATGACCACGACCACCGTGCGCTCGCTCGCTGAGTCGAGCGACGTCGAGCCCTACGCGTACCTCGACGAGACGTCGAAGCGGGCCGTGCGTCGGGCCGTGCTCAAAGCGTTGTGCATCCCGGGCCACCAGGTGCCCTTCGCCGCCCGGGAGATGCCGGTCGCCCGAGGCTGGGGGAGTGGCGGACTCCAGGTCACACTGTCGCTCGTCGGACCCGACGACGTGATCAAGGTGATCGACCAGGGCAGCGACGACTCGCTCAACGCCGTGCAGATGAAGAACCTGATCGCGAGCACCAGCCGCTGCCGGACCACCACACGGACGGCTGAGGCGACGCTCATCCAGAGCCGCCACCGACTGCCCGAGGTGCCCATGACCGCCGAGCAGATCCTCGTCCTGCAGCTCCCCAACCCCGAACCGCTGCGCCGGGTCGAGCCCGACGAGGTCACCTGCGGTCGCCTCCACGCCGACCGCGACTACACCGCCGCCTGGCTCGACCTGTTCGACGACGAGCTCCGGCTCGGCAATCCGCTCAGCGGCGCCGACCACCCGGTCCTCGTCGAAGGAGGTGCGCTGATGAGCCCGAGTCCGATCCCTCGCTACGACGTGCTCCGACTGGGCAACAGACCGCACCCGACCATCCTCGGCGCCGGGCGCCGAGCCCGTCTGACCGCGCTGCCCCCGTACACCGCCGTTGCGCCCTTGGCCTTCGACGACCGTCCGCTCCGAGTCGAGCGCGCTGACGGGCCCTGCGAACGCTGCGGTTCGACGACGTCGTTCCGAGTCGACGCCGCGCCGGGGGCCGACCGTTGGATCTGCACCGACATCGACGCCTGCCGGGAGCGCACCGCATGACCGCCACCACCCCTGCGCCCAGCACAGCCTCCACCGGACAGCTCCGTGCACCGGCGCCTTTGCTCGCAGTCCGCGACCTGGCAAAGCACTTCGGCCCCGGCTGCCCCGAGTGCGAGGCCCGAACCGGCCACGATGCCGGGACGAGTCGCTGCGATCGCTGCGGCACCGTGCTCGCGCTCGAAGGTGCGACGTTCGACGTGGGTCCCGGCGAGGTGCTCGGGATCGTCGGCGAGAGCGGCTCGGGCAAGACCACCCTGCTGCGGATGCTGCATCTGGACGCACGCGCCGACCGCGGCTCGATGCATCTCGATGGCGTCGGCGACCTGGTCGACCTCGACGAGAGCCGACGCCGCACGCTGCGCCTGTCCGACCTGGTGCTCGTACATCAGGACCCCCGCGCCGCCGGGCTCCGACCGGCCCTGGCCGCCGGCGCGAACGTCGCCGAGCGCCTGCTCTCCATGGGCGAGCGTCGCTTCGAGCCCGTGCGCGTCCGTTCCGAGCAGACGCTCGCCGCGATGGAGGTGGACGGCTCCCGGTCCAGCGACCCGCTGGCGACGTTCTCCGGTGGCATGCGTCAGCGGGTGCAGCTCGCCCGGGCGCTTGTCTCGCCACCTCGCGTGCTGCTCCTGGACGAGCCGACGACCGGGCTCGATCCATCGGTGCAGGCTGCGCTCCTCGACGTGCTGCTCGGCGTCGCCGACGCCATGGCCGGCGCAACCATCGTCGTGTCGCACGACCTCAAGGTGGTCCGGCTGCTCGCCGACCGGGTCCTCGTCCTGCGCTGCGGGCGCGTGGTCGAAGAGGGACCTGCCGATCAGATCTTGCTCGATCCGGCGCACCCGTACACCCAGCTCCTCGTGTCGAGTCAGCTGTGATGGTGACCCGAACCGACGTCACCACCGGTCCCGCGACCGCCGAGCGCACCGCCCCGATGCGCGGTGTCGGCCTCCGCGCAGCGGGCGTCCGCAAGGGATTCGTCCGCGCCGGTCGCCGGACGGAGGTCCTCGACGACGTCGATCTCGAACTCGGCGCGGGGGCGACGATCGTCGTCCGGGCCGAGCCGCTCGCTGGCGCGACCACGTTGGTGCGCTGCCTCGGCGCGTCGTACCGAGCCGACGCGGGACAGGTGCTGCTCACGTCTCCGGTGGGATCGGTCGACCTGTGCCGAGCCGACGGGCGCACCGTCGCCTGGGTCCGTCGGCACCTCGTCGCGATCGGCGACAGCGAGTTGATCGCCCCTCCTCGCCGGTCGACCCGAGCCGTCCTCGAGCGGGCGCTGCGCTCGAGCGCCGACGCCACCGATGCAACCGATGCGCGGTGCGAGCACGTCCTCGACCGCCTGGGCCTCGCCACCATCGCGGACGAGGCGGTCGGGAGGCTCGGCGCAGCCGACCGGGCCCTGCTCGCGACTGCCGTCGCGCTGCTGCGATCCGCACCTGTGGCCCTCCTCGACGAGCCGTTCCGTGGTCAAGCGCCCGACACCGTCCGGGCCCTCGCCGACCTCATCGACGACGAGCGGGCCGGCGGCGCCGCCGTCCTCGTCGTCGCCTCCCGCCCGGTGCCCGACACGCTCACCGTCGACGGCACGCGAAGCCTCTCCCAAGGAAGGATCACCACATGACCGATCACGAGATCCGCGGTGTCGACCTCACCGCCGCCGGGTTCGCTCCCGGCACCCACGACGTCGTCGTCGGCGCCGACGGTCGCCTGCTCCAGGTGGAGCCGTCGAACCTCCAGGTGCGCTTCGTGCTCCGCAGCCCGATGGTCGACCTGCACCTCGATGTCATCCCGGAGCGTCGCCGACCGCGAGCCACGGTCGAGCTCGACCTCGACTCCGTGGTCAGCACCTTGGATGCCGAGGTGGCCGCGTCGGGTATCGGCACGATCTGCATCGGCGTCCGCTGCGAGGAGGAGCCCGGCAAGGGCATCCGCCTCGATGACGCCGCAGCGCTGGCCCGGTCCCTCGAGCGGCTCGGCGATCGGCTGAGCAGCGACTGGCGGGTCCACGCCCGGGTCGAGGTGACCGACGAGGGGTCGGTCGAGGCGCTGGCCGAGGTGTTGGCCTGCTCCACCCGTGTGGCGCTGGTGTCGATCATGGAGCACTCGGCCCAGCGCAGCCGCTTCGGCTCCGAGCGCGAGCACATCGAGTTCTACTCCCGCGACTGGGGCCTGCCCATCGACGAGGTGGAGCGGATCATGGAGCGCAAGCGTCGTGGCGCCCTGCACGCTGATGACCGTCGCGTGGCCGCCGCCGAACTCGCGCTCGCGTACGGCGTCCCGCTCGGCACCCACGATGACCGGACCGTCGAGCAGGTGCGAGCCGGCGCAGAGCTGGGTGCGACGATCGCCGAGTTCCCCCTCACGATGGAGGCGGCCAGGGCCGCAACCGAGCACGGGATGATCACCGTGCTCGGCGCGCCCAATGTGGTGCGTCGCCGGTCCACCTCGCCGGGCAACCTGCTGGCCAGCGATGCCATCCGCGCCGGCGTCCTCGACTCGTTGTGCTCGGACTACCTGCCGTCCGCGTTGCTCGGCGCGCCCGGCGTGCTCGCCGAGGACGGCGTCGCACCCGGCGAGATCGAAGCACTCGTGGCCACCAACCCCGGTCGTGCCATCGGGATCGAGTACCAGCCCATCACCGTCGGCGCCCCGTTGCACGCCGCGCTCATCGAGCGCGGCGCCGGACCGGACCGCTGTGTCGCGCTGTGGCGCTCCGGACGACTCACGTTCGCGACCACGCCGGTGCTCGGGGCCGACGCAGCTGTCGGCGCGACGGCGTGACCGAGGGCCCGCACCCGGCGCTGGTCGCGGCCACCGCCGCGGCCGAGGCCGCGTACCAACACGCCACCACCACCCGCACCGGCGAGCAGCTGGCCGAGCTGCTCGGCGACGGCGCCGACGGCACCCCGACGATGGTCCTCGACGCGCTCGTCGAGGACGCGGTGCTCGACGCCGTGGCCCCGCTCGGCATCAACGTGCTCTCCGAGGAGTGTGGGCTCGTCGACCGAGGCTCGGCCGTGACGCTGGTCGTCGACCCGGTGGACGGTACGGCCAACGCCGTGGCCGGTGTGCCGCTCACGTGCTTCCTGGCCACGATCGCGCTCGATGGGGTGTTCACCGAGTCGGTGACGACCTGGTTCGCCACCGGCGAGCGGGCCTACGTCGGCCCTAACCAGCGCATCGGCTGGGCCTCGACCGGGCGGAAAACGCTCGACGGTGCGGCCGTCTCCATGCTCCGCCCCCAGGCTCGCAACGAGTCCAGGTGGCTGGCGGTCGCCCGGCGGACCAGCCGGGTACGGGTGCTCGGCTGCTCGGGGCTCGAGTCACTGTTCGTCGCTCGGGGGCTCGTCGACGCCTTCGCCGACGCCGGCAGCGACACCCACCGGCTCGTCGACCTCGCCGCCGCGGTGGCGGCATCGTCGATCGCCGGAACGACGGTCGTGGACGTGTGGGGTCGTCCGGTCGAGCTGGACGCAGACCTCACCCGTCGCTGGAGCGGGATCGTCGCGGCGAGCGCCCCGCTCGCCGACGAGCTGGCCGAGGTCATCCGCAGCGGGTGATCAGCGCCGCCGCCCCGACTCGTGACCGGGATCTGCGCGGCTTGACGCTGATCGAACAGTGTAGCGAACTGATGTACGGCATACTCGGCGGTGCGCGCGCGGCGGGGACGCGTCTGGCGGTCGAGTCGGGGTCGTCGAAGGGCGGCGCGGACGCCGTGGTGCGGCGGGCGTCGTTGATCGCGCCGATTTGCTCCAGTCGGTCACTGCTTCGATGCTGGATGAAGCTCCAGATCGGTGTGTCTCGCGATGGCGGCGAAGTCGGCGTCGGCGTGCAGCACCTCAGCTCCGGCTCGGATCGCGACGGCGGCGATGAGGCAGTCGATCAGTTTCCGGACGGTTTCGCCGCGCACCCGGCAAGCGCGATACAGCGACGCTGCGGCGTCGTAGTCGGCGGGAGTGGTGGGCAGCATCGTGGCCCGTCCGAGCAATCCTCGAAGCCGGGCGAGGTGATGCTCGTCACGGGCGCCTGCGAGGACTTCCATCGCCACGGGATCGCATATCGCGAGGTCGTCGGCGAGGAGGCGATCGACTGCCTCGCACGTCGGCGAACCGGTATCGCGGAGAAACTCGATCCAGGCCGACGTATCAACGAGGATCACGCTCTGCTCGCACGCAGCTCGTCGAGATCGCCGTCCCACCCGGAGCCGCGCAGCGAGCGTGCTTCGTCGAGCCCGAGGGGCTCGCCGGCTAGCCGGCTCAGCGCCAGATTGACGGCGTCACGCTTGGTCGTGAGTTGAAAGCGATCCATCACCCGCTGACAGAGCTCGTCATCGATATCGATGTTGGTGCGTGTCATACACACATGATACACCATCGTCGAGGCGGGTCGACCTCGGCATCGGGGTTGATCCCGTTGGCGTTCCGCCCAGCAGACCGTCGGCGAGGTTCGAACGGTCGAACTGTTTCAGGGCGATCCGGTATCGCTGCCGCACGGCGGTGCGCCCCATGTCTCCTGCTGCTCCCAGTACGACGACGTGCATGTCTCGCTCCTCGGGTTCCGTCTCGTGATGACCCCCTTGGAGGAGTCACGTCTCGCCTGATCCGCAGGCGCTTCGGTGGAGTGATCATGCCGCGGTGTCGATGACGGTCGAAAACTGCGCGTTTGTGACGGTCGAAAAGTGAACAGTGGTTTTCGTCCCGGAGGTTAGCCCTGGGCGTCGCTGGTGGTGGTGCGAAGGCTGGGCAGGGTGTCGATGCCTCGGTTCCGGAGCCGGTAACTGGCGCCCTTCAGGGTGAGCGCATCGGCGTGGTGAACGATGCGGTCGATCATCGCTGCGGCGACGGCTTGGTCGCCGAACACGCCACCCCAGGCGGAGAACGGCAGGTTCGAGGTGAGGATCAGCGACGCGTGGCTCGCGGCCGGGCGTGTCGGTCCGCGTTGGTCGGCGGAGCGGCGCTAGCTGGCGCGCGGTAATACTGTGCGATGGCACTTCGTCCCTCGCGCAGTTTCGATCCATCTCGGAATGTCACGGTCGCTGACGAGGGTGGGCGTCTTGTGCACGCGGCGGCGTTGGAGCACCGCGATCGGCTGTGTCGTGAGATGTACACCGTGCGTCCGGGGGTGTGGTGTCTGGTCGGCAATGGGCTGTCGAACCAGACGTTCGTCGAAGGACCGGAGGGCATTGTCGCCATCGATACCGGGGAGTCCGTTGAGGAGATGACCTCCGCGCTTGGCGAGTTGCGTCGGTTTACGGACCGTCCTGTCGTCGCGGTGATGTACACCCACTTTCACTACGTCTCCGGTACGACTGCGTTGCCGGAAGGCATCCCGATTTGGGGTCATCACCGGATCGACGACAACCGCCGTCGAGTGGGCGGTGAAATCGCTCCGATGTACGGGCGTGGCCTGGTGCACCAGTTCGGCACTGCGCTCCCGACGAGCGGGCCGGATGGGTTGGTGAGCGTCGGGCTCGGGCTCTTTTACCGCAATCCGGATCACGCCCCGTTCACCAACGGTTATCGCCCGGTTACCGAGCCGCTGACGGGCGGAGAGCAGCTGTCCATCGCCGGTCTGCGGGTGGAGACCGCGTGGGCGCCGTCGGACGCCGACGACTCGATGACGTTCTGGTTCCCGGACCTCGGCGTGTGTGTGCACAACATCGTGTGGCCGGCGTTGTTCAACGTGTTCGCGATCCGCGGCGAGGAGTACCGGGACCCGCGGGTGCTGCTGAACGGCCTCGATCACGTTCGGTCGCTGAACCCCGAGCACCTGGTCGGCGCGCACGGGCCGCCGATTTCCGGCGCCGACGACATCGGCCGTCGCGTGATGCGCTACCGCGACTCTCTGCAGTTCTTGTGGGACCAGACGGTGCGGGCGATGAATCGCGGACTCGACGACGACGAGATCGCCGCCACCGTCCGTCTGCCGGACAGTTACGACGACGACTACCTCACGTCGGAGTGGTATGGCGTCGCCGAGCACCATGTCCGTCAGATCGCTGCCGGTCTCCGCGGGTGGTTCGACGGCAACCCGGCTCGGCTGTTCCCGCTGCCGCCCGCCGAACGGGCAACGCGGCTCGTCGCCGGGTTCGGTGGCGCCGACGAGGTCCGCCGCCAGGCACTCGATGCGCTGGACGCCGACGACCTGCGCTGGGCGGTCGAGCTCGCCAGCTGGCTTGTGGCGTTGCCTGATCGACCGGTCGACGAGGCGCTGCTCCTCGCCGACGCGTTACGGGCCATCGGCCAGCGGACTACCGCGGCGAACATCCGCAACTGGTGTCTCACGACCGCCGGTCATCTCGACCGCACGCGCGACCTCGCTCGGCTCCGGCGCCATCGGCTCCGCCCCGATCAACTCCGCGCCGGCGGCCACCAGGCGTCCGTCAACATCCTCAGGGTGCTGCTCGACGCAGAGCGTGCCGACGGGGTCGATGTCCACGTCGCGCTCCGCTTCACCGACGGCCCGACACTCGGATTGCATGTCCGCAACGGCATCGCAGCATGCACCGACGGGTCGAGCGCGCCCCACGCCATCACCCTGTCGTTCGACGAGTGGATCGGGTTGCTCTTCGACCGGGACCGCGGCGAAGGGTATGTCGAAGCGGGGTGTACCCAACTCGACGGCGATGCCGCGGCGGTGGAACGCGCGCTCAGTTGTTTCGACCGGATCGGTGATCGGTCCTTGTGAGCGTGTCGCTGCCTCATCAGGCTCGCTCGTTCGGCGGGACCGTCGAGCGACTCATTCAGGATTCGGTCGGTTCGCCGCTGGTCGCCGATGGCGCTCCGGATGGCGCTCCCAACATCGTGCTGATCATGTTGGACGACGTCGGCTTCGGAACCTTCTCGACGTTCGGCGGCCCGGTGCCCACACCCACATGCGACCGCGTCGCTGCCGAGGGTCTTCGGTTCAACCAGTTCCACACCACCGCGCTGTGCTCGCCCACGAGGGCGGCGCTGCTCACCGGCCGCAACCATCACGCCGTGCACATGGGCGGCATCCCCGAGGGGGCCAACTCGTTCCCCGGCTACGACAGCGTGATCCCGAGATCCGCGGCCACGGTCGCCGAGATCCTCCGGCTCAACGGGTACGCCACCGGCTGTTTCGGCAAATGGCACCTGACCCCCCGTTGGGAGCAGGGACCCGCCGGGCCGTTCGATCGATGGCCGACCGGGATGGGTTTCGAGCGCTACTACGGCATCATCAACGCCGAGGCGTCGCAGTGGGAACCGCCGGTCTACGACCAAACGACCCCGATCTTCCCGTACGAAGGCCGAGAGGACTACCACCTCACCGAGGATCTCGTCGACCAGGCGATCCTGTGGCTCGACCGGCTGCGGGCAACCGCGCCCGATCGGCCGTTCTTCTGCTACGTGCCGACCCCGGCGGTGCACACCCCGCACCACGTCGCTCCTGAATGGATCGACCGCTTCCGCGGCCAGTTCGACGACGGGTGGGATGCCCTGCGCGAGCGCATCTACCACCGACAGTTGGTGGACGGCATCATCCCGGCCGGCACGCGCCTCACCCCGCGCCCCGAGCAGGTGCCCGCGTGGGCCGACTACCCGGACCGGTACAAACCGGTGGCCTCGCGGCTGATGGAGACCTTCGCCGCCTTCGTCGCCCACACCGACCATCACCTCGGTCGGCTGCTCGACGCCATCGATGCGTCCGGACGGGGCGACAACACCCTGGTCCTGTACCTGACCGGTGACAACGGCGCGTCCGCCGAAGGCACCGTCCACGGCGCGTGGAGCGCACCGTCATTCCAGAACGGCATCTCCGAGGAACCCGAATGGCTGCTCGAACGGCTCGACGACTTCGGCAGCGCTCGTTGTGAGAACCACTACAACGTCGGCTGGGCGTGGGCGCTGGACAGTCCGTTCCAATGGATGAAGCAGGTCGCCTCTCATTTCGGCGGCACGCGCAACGGGCTCGCCGTGCGTTGGCCGGCAGGTATCGCCGATGCCGGCGGACTTCGCTCGCAGTTCCATCACGTAGTCGACATCGCCCCTACCCTGCTGGCCGCGGCCGGGATCACGCCGCCCGACACCGTGCACGGCATCGCTCAATCGACGGTGGACGGCGTGCCCATGATCGACAGCTTCCTCGACGCAGACGCGCCGAGCGGGCGGCGCACGCAGTACTTCGAAATGCTCGGCAACCGGGCGATCTACCACGACGGTTGGATCGCCTCCTGCTTTCACGGCCGGGTCCCGTGGAGGCGCTTCGAGCGAGCGGAGTTCGACGGCCCCCAAGAACGTTGGGAGCTCTACGACATCGGCGACGACTTCTCCCAGAGCAACGACCTCGCCACCGCCCACCCGGACAAACTCGCCGAGCTGCTGGAGGTGTTCGACGCCGAAGCGCGGCGCAACGGTGTCTACCCGCTGCGCGACCCCAGCCGTTTCCCCGACCGCACCACCGCCGTACCGACCGCGCTCGGCGACGTCAAGGCGATGACATACACCACCGCCCACGTGCGCATCCCGGAGTCGATCGTCGTCAACCTCAAGAACTGCTCGTGGCGGATCACAGCCGAGGTCGTCGTCGGCGAGGGGCCGGCAACCGGGGTGATCGCCTGCCAGGGCGGCAACCTGAACGGCTGGTCCCTGTACCTGGACACGTCCGGACACGCCACCTACCTCTACAACTGGATCGGCCACGACCTGACCTTCATCACCGCTCCTGAACCGTTGACGACCGGACGCCACGTGATCGCAGTCGAGTTCGCCTACGACGGTGGCCTCGGCGGCGGCGGGACGGCCGTGATGAAGATCGACGGCACCGGGGTCGGATCAGCCCGGCTGGAACGCACTGTTCCGGTCGTGTTCTCGATGAGCGGCGAGACGTTCGACGTCGGCCTCGACACCGGTGCACCCGTCGGTCCCTACCCGCACCTGTACCGATGCACAGCACAGATCATCGGAGTCACGCTGGAACGACTCACCGAACCGCCGCCCGACCTGAAAGCCGTCATCACCGAACTCGAGTTCCGCGCCAGCCTGTCGTCTCAGTGACGGCAAACGGCCTGGCAGCGCACGTGCACCCAGCACGCATGACCGTCAGGCGCGCCTTCGACGCATCAAGCGTGCTGGTGCGAACGAGAGGGGCGCGACCTCCGTCAGCACGGTCGCGTGAGCGCCCCGGCGAGGCCGGCCTGTCGCCAGTGCTCACCCGCCGGCAATGGCATTGTCGCCGGATTCGCGGGCGCGTCGGATGAACTCACCGAGCAGTGGCCACGCTCCGTCCATGGAGTTGCTGAGAATGGCGATGTCGACATCCCAGACCGAGAGGTGGGAGAAGATGCCGCTGGAGCCTTCGCATCCGCCCTCCTTGTAGTAGCCGAGTGCGTTGAACTCGAGTCCGAAACCTTGCCCGCCCGGTCCGCCGTCGACGTGAGGAACCTGCGTCGTGAAGAACTCGTCTGTGAGGTCGGCAGGCAGGAGCTGACGCTGGCGGAGCGCAGCGAAGAAGGCGTGGAGGTCAGCGGCCGTGCAGTACGCGCCGCCGTCGGGGGCGCCCTGTGGTGGGTAGGCGTAGATGTTCTGTTCGAGCCGTCCGTCGTCGGTCGGGTCGAACCCCTCCGCCAGATCGGCGATGGCGTAGCGCTTGTCGAAGTAGCCCGACCGGGCCATCCCGGCACGGGCGAACACCTCGGTCTCGACGTAGTCCCGGAATTCTCGACCCGAGGCGTGCTCGATGGCCAAGCCGGCGAGGATGTAGCTCGCATTGCAGTATCGAGACCCCTTACCTGGGGCGAAGTGCGGTGGCTTGGTCGCGAAGAGCGGAAGGAAGTCGCGGGTGGACGTGATGGTGTGGCATGGCACCACTCGAAAGACCTCGGCATAGTTTTCGCCGTCGTCTTCCTCAGCGATGTCGGCGATGCCGCTGGTGTGGGTGAGCAGATGACGCAACGTCACCGACGGGGCGATGGCGGTGTCGGTGAGATCGACCGAGTCGTGGATCGACGCGTCGAGGTCGAGTTGGCCCCCTGCGACCAACTGGAGCACAGCGACCGACGTGAAGAGCTTGCCGATCGAGGCGACGTCGAAGCGCATGTCGAGGGTGTTCGGCACGCCCCACCGAGGTGACGCCAGGCCGGATGCTCGTCGGAACAGCACGTCGCCACCGCGGCGAACGTCGACGACACCGCAGAACGTCGTGCCCGCCTCGTCGGAGGCAGCGATGAAGTCCTCCAACCATGCGGTATCCAGCCCGACTCGGTGGTCGGAGGCGAGGTGAGGAGTGGGGTCGGTCGTCATTGCGTGTCCTTCGGGGTGCCCGGTTGCTGCCGGGTGAGGGTGTCGGTCTCTGGCCATCGTGGCGGGGCCCAAGGTCGCATGCAACGGGTGATGCCTTAGATCTCAGCGAACTCCGACGGCGGATCTGAGGTAGCGCTCGATGCGCATGGAGTCGCAGGCGTTGATCATCGACGATCATGGGACACATGGCGCTGTTGCGAGCTACGAGTGCGGTGATGATCGGCCGCGACGAAGAGATGGCGCGCCTGATGAACGCGCTGGACGTGGTTGTCGACGATGGTCCGGCGATGGTGCTTGTCGGGGGTGAGGCGGGTGTCGGCAAGAGCCGTCTCGTCGAGGCGCTTAGCCGACGATCGTCGTTCGGGCCCACATCGCGCTGGTGAGTGCTCTCCAATCCAATCGCAAGCTGGACGAGGCGTTGGCAGAAGCACGTGCGAACGTCGACCGGTGCACACCGGACATCCCGCCCGATGTCGCCCTCGCGACCCACGAAAGCCTCGTCGGTTGCTACCAGAACGCCAGCCGATGGACCGACGTGGCGTCCGCTGCCGAGGCGGGCGTCGAGTTCGCTCGCAGCGTCGCCCTCGCCGCACCACTCGGGGGCTCGCTGGCGTTCTCCTGGGTCGATGCGTTGGGCCTCCTCGGACGTTGGAGCGAGGCGGAGGCGCTGCTGCCGGACATCATCGACCTGTTCGACCACCCTGCGAACGGCGGGTACCTTGGACAGGCATGGGGGATCCCGCTGGTCCGTCAGGGCCGTCTCGAGGACGCCCGACCACTGATCGACCGGACCCGGGTGATGCTCGCCGCTTCCGACTGGCCGTCGGATCGACCGTGGAACGTCGGCGCCGTTGCCCTGTTCGACGCGGTCGATGGGCGGTCCGACCGCGCCATCGAGCTGATCGACGCGCAGTTCGCCCGATGCGACACCGATGCCACGTTTGCCGAGGCCTACCTGTTGTCGATCGGCCTCGAGATCCTTGCCAACATCAACCTCGCCCAGCGGCGGCCCGACGCCGACGCAAGCGCGCGGACCGACGAGACCATTGAGAGATGGATGTCTCACGTCCTTGCGCCTCGGCAAGACGACACGATCCAGCACGCCGCGGACATCGTTGACCGGGAGCAAGCCATGGCGCACCTCGGACGGCTGCGCGGCGCATCGGACCCGGAGCGATGGGCCGCGATCGCCGAGGGCTGGCAAGACCTCGGCTTCGCCCACGACGAAGCGACCGCCAGGTTCTACTGCGCTGACGCGATCATGTCGGCGAAAGCCCGGCCAGCACCGAGCGAGCGCGCCTCCGCGAGGGACCAGCTCGGACGAGCCCGTGCGATCGCCGCTGACCTCCCAGCTCCACCGCTGCTCGCGCTCATCGACGACCTCGCCCGCCGGGCGCGCCTCCGACTGGCCTCGTCGCCATCGAGCACCGGGCGTTCACGCACAACCCCTTCTGTTCTCACGAGCCGCGAACGCGACGTGCTTGCCCTGCTGGCGCTCGGGTCGACCAACGGCGAGATCGCAGCCGAGCTGTTCATCAGCACCAAGACGGCCAGCGTCCACGTCTCCAACATCCTCCGCAAGCTCCGCGTCGCCAACCGCATCGAAGCCGCCCACATCGCCCGCACATCCAACGAAGCCGACGAATCGGACGCCAGTACGGCCCACCAGCTCTGAGCGTTCAGTCGATTACCCAAGCTGAACATCGCCAACGCGATCGGACTGGTCGACCACCTCGGTGTCGACCGTGCCCCACGTGATGGGGCCGTCCATGGGCAGATTTGGGACGGGTCGGAGGCGTCGGCGTGCGCCACTCGCCTGTGACGGCCACCATCGCGGCCCCGCGTCGACTGTGCTGTGGCGCGTCGGGCGCTTCGGGGGGTCAGCTCAATCGTTGACCAGGAAGCAGAGACAGAACGGGTGGCCAGCTGGATCGGCGTAGACCTGGAAGTCGTCACCGGTGCTGGCACCGCGAGCTGGTCGAAGTACCCGTGCGCCAAGCGCCATCACATGCTCATGCGCAGCTGGAAAATCCTCTACCCACAAGTCGAGGTGGACTTGCTGCGGTGGCGAGCCGTCGGGCCAGCCGGGCGCGACATGGTTCGGGGCGTGCTGCACCCCGATGCGCGGCTCGCCTCGGACGATTACCATGTGCCACCCCTCGTCACGATCGACCTCCCCGCCAAGGACACCCGCCCAGAACGCGCTCTCGGCCTCCAGGTCCGCCGCGTCGAAGGAGACCACCTGATGCTTGATCTTCATCCCGTCACGCTAACTCGCGATCGGTATCGCTCAAGCAGAGTCACACCGATCGCCACGGAGGATCCCACGATGTAACGGCCCTTATGCCGTGCTCGGTAATCCCGGGGCAGACGAGACCGCAGACCTGCGGCGGCCACCGGCATTTGATCGACGGCAGCAGCCAGACATCGCATGATCAAGCGCCGTCTGCGGTGCCCGGGCGACTGCCTCACCGCCTCGGCCGGGAGTGGAGGGCCGAGCGATGCTTCTGCAGCTACGACTCGTCGACGACCCAGACCTTTGTGCCGTCATCCGACATGCCGGTTCGGATCCGAACGCCGAGCAGCCGGCCGGCGCGTCGAGCGGCTCGACGCCAGTCGTCAACATCGGCCAACTCCGCCGTCCAGCGGACCACGCTTCCGTGTCCGTCGACGATCTGGGCCGCGATCTCCTCGGCCAAACGCTGACGTTCGCTCTCGTCGGCACCCGTGGGCGCTGGTGCGCTCCAAGGGCCCTGGATCACGTTTCCAACGGCTTGTTCGCGTCTTGTTCGCATCCCGGCCCCTCCGGAACGTCAGAGGCCCTTCCCGACTTCTCGGAAAGGGCCTCTGAACTGGTTCTTTACTTGGTGGCGGGGACAGGATTTGAACCTGTGACCTTCGGGTTATGAGCCCGACGAGCTACCAAGCTGCTCCACCCCGCGGTGTGAGACCGAGAACCTACCCCACCGCCGGGGGCGTCACAACACCGGGATCGACCATCAGCCCGTGTAGGCGGGTGCGACCGGCGGCCGCGGACGGACGATGGGTGCCAGCGACCCGTCGGGGGTGAGAGTCACAACCACCACGTCCGACAGTCCAGCGGTCGTGACCTGCAGATCGGCGGTTCCCGGATCGAGGTCGCCGCCCTCGAAGCGGAGCGTCACGAAGACATAGCCCTCGGCGTCGATGGCAACGCCCTGGGCGATGTCGTAGCCCGAGCCGCCCATCGTTCCCGTCCACCGGAGCGTCCCATCCGGACCGACGGCGACGAGGAACGCATCGCCCGTACCGGACCCTGCGATGTCGGTCGCCCCGGCAAGCACCAACCCGCCGTCCGGGCCACGGGCCGACTGACGTGCGGCCTCGTCGAGTGCGCCGCCGTGGCGCTGCGCCCACGTCACCGTGCCGTTCCCGTCGACGCGGGCCACCAGCAGGTCGGCACCGCCCTGCGGCGTTCCCACCGCACCGGCGCCACACACAGCCGCACCCTCGACCTCGCCGAACAGGTACACACCACCCGCTCCGTCGACGGTCACGTCGAGCAGGCCGTCGGCACCCGCACCACTGCACGAGGTCGCCCACAACGGCACGCCGTCGGCACCGAGCTTGGCGAGCAGCACATCGATGTTCCCGACGTTCACGAGCGTCGACGACCCGATCGCGACGGTCGGCGACGCGAAGTTCCCTCCGACGAAGACCTCCTCCGACGGTCCGATGTCGAGGCCACCGAACCCGTCGATGCCCGTGCCGCCGAGGCGTTCGAGGAACACGATTCCGCCGGCCGACGTGAGCCGGACGACGATGAGGTCCCGGCTCCCCTGACCCGCTCCGACGGGCACGCTGACACTCGAGGCGAACGTCGCTGCATTGTCAATGTAGCCGCCGACGATCACGTCGCCATTCGCCGCTGGGACGACACTGAGCGCCGAATCCACGGCGGTACCGCCGAAGCGAAGCGCCCACTGGGCGTTCCCGTTCGCATCGAACCGGGCGACGAACCCGTCACGCGAGCCGGCCGACGTGAGCGTCGTCGAGCCGATCGTGAGCGAATTGCCGAAGAACCCGACCGCGGTGATCGCTCCGGAGGCGTCGACCGCGAGGTCGGCCACCAGGTCACTCGACGTCCCGCCGAAGCCGATCGCCCACACCACGTCGCCCGACGCGTCGAGGCGGGTGATGAACGCGTCGTCGGAGCCGGCCGAGGTCAGCGTCGTCGACCCGAACGTGATCGTCGACCCGAAGAACCCGCCGGCCACGAGCCCGCCGTCGGGCAGCGGTACGACGGTCCGCCCGATGTCCGAGTCGGGCCCGCCGAACTGCACCCACGCCAGCGGCGCACCGGTCCACCCGGCAGTCGCCGCAGGCGCCGCCGTGACGATGCCGCACAGCGCAGCGAGCCCGGCGACGACAGCGAGGGTCCGGCGGCGGACGGCGTGCCGTCGCACCTCAGCCGACCAGTGCATGCTGCCCCGACGGTTCCGTCGTGTAGTCGTCGAGGTCGACGCGCTTGGTCATCTCGTAGAAGTCGACGTTCCGGTACGGCGAGTTGATCGTGATCCGTCCACGACCGTTCCGGTAGTAGGTCGACATACCCGGGTGCGACCACACCATCTGCGTGTGGCGCTCGGCGATGTCGGCGTTGTACTGCTCGTGGACGTCGCGGCGGATATCGACCTCGCCGATGCCCCGTTCCACCATCGTGCGGATCATGTCCATGATGTAGCGGACCTGCATCTCCACCACGAAGATCAGGCTGCCGCCGTGGCCGGGCTGCAGGTTCGGGCCGTAGAGCATGAAGAAGTTCGGGAAATCCGGCACGACGGTGCCGAGGTACGCCTGGCAGTCGTCGTCCTCCCACGCGTCGCGCAGCGACACGCCCGACTTCCCGACCACCTCGTAGGTGTTGATGAGCCGCAGCACGTCGAACCCGGTGGCGAGCACCAGCACGTCGGCCTCACGTTCGGTGCCGTCCTCGGCGACGACGCGGTTCCCCTCGACCCGGGCGACCCGGTCGGTGACGAGATCGACCTTCGGGTTCCGGCTCAGCATCCGGTACCAACCGTTGTCCATCAACATCCGCTTCCCGAACGGCGGATACGTCGGCAGCACCTTCGGGAGCAGCTCGTCGACCCGCTCGCCGAGCTCATTGATCACGTACTGCGTGAAGTACGCCCGGTGTGCGTCGTTGGTGGCGTTCAGCGAACGGTCCGGGTGCTCCCAGTCCGGGTCCTTGTGCAGCACCGAGTGGATGCGGTCGTTGAACGTCCACCCGAGGCGGGTCCGGTACCACGCCCGGTAGAGCGGCACCTCCTGGAACAGGAACCGCAGACCTTCCGGCACGACCTGCCGGAACCGCTCGAACGGTGCCGCCCAGTGGTTCGACCGCTGGTAGATCGTGAGCGATTCCACGTCGTGCTGGATCTCCGGTGCGGTCTGCATGCAGCTCGCCCCGTTCCCGATGATCGCAACCCGCTTGCCCTGCACCGACGCGTCGGCGGGCCAGCGCGCCGTGTGCCACTTCTCGCCCGTCCAGCCGTCGAGGCCGGGGATGTCGGGCTCGACGGGCGGGTTGAACAACCCCGCCGCGCTCAGCACGACGTTCGCCTCACGGGTGCGCACCGCACCGTTCGCGTCCGTCGTCTCGATCCGCCACATCTGCCGGGCGGCCTGGTACTCGATGCGGGTCACGGTCGTGGAGAACTCGATGTGACGGCGCACGTCGAACTCGTCGGCGACGTGCTCGAGGTAGCCGTGCAGTTCGTCGCGCAGGCAGAAGTAGTTCTTCCAGTCGTACGGCGCGAAGGAGAACGAGTAGAGGTGGTTCGGCGTGTCGACGCCGGCGCCCGGGTAGCGGTTCTCCCACCACACGCCACCGACGGTCGGATGCCGTTCCACGATCTCGAAGGGGACCCCGGCCATCTCGAGGTTGATCGCCGCGCAGAGACCCGACACCCCGGCGCCGATGATGAAGACCTTGAAGCCCTCCGGCACCGGATACCGCTCGTGGTCGAGGAACTTCACCGCTCCGAACTGCGCAGCGGTGAACTCCCCGTACTCCTCCGGCACCGCCTCGGCCATCGACACGCTCAGCATGCGCACGAACAGCTCGTTCGACGGCGTGGGGATCGCCATCGGTCGACCCTGCTTCCACGCGACGATCGCCTCGAGGGCTGCGTCGCGGACCTCCCGCTGCAACTCCGGCGACAGGCCACCGGAATCGTTGTCCCCCATCCCCGTCGACCGCCTCGGCGCGTACGGCGCCTCGAGCCAGTGCAACTCACCCGTGAGTTGCACGAGCACCATCAGCAGCGTCGGGATGTTCGCCGATTTGAGCGCCTCGGCGTAGCTGGATTCGTCGATCACCGTCATGTCGTCGCCCCCCTGCGTCGTCGAGACGACGTTACCCGGCGCCTAGCGCGTTGTCTTGGTCGCGAGCAGCGCCCGAGCCTCGTTCACCTTGCGCTGGTAGGTCGCCAGATCGCCGCGCAGCAGCGCTGCGTCCGCCTCCTCGAGGAGCACGGCTGCCTGCTGCAACGCCTGCGCGTCGGTGATCGTCGTGCCGGGCACCATGGTCGTCGCACCCGACGACGGCACGGTCGTGGTCGTCGGTGCAGGCGTGGTTCCCACGTTCCCGGTGCCGGCGGCGGGTGCCGCAGCGTTCGGTGCCGTACCCGTCAGGGTGTCGAAGTCGACGTTCGCCCCGAACGCCTCACGCAACGCCTCGTCGAACGTCGGCGCCATCACCATCGTGTTCCCCACGGTCACGATCACCTCCGTCAGCACCGGCACGCTCGCCGATGCCGACGCAGCGCTCACGTACATCGGGGTCACCCAGACGAGCGCATCACCGACCGGGAGCAGGACCCGGTTGCCGAGCAGGACCTGCGAGCCGGTGCTCCCGAGGAGGGTGATCCGCTGACTGATCTCGGTATCGGAGAGGATCCTCGAGGTCAGGAGCGACGGCCCCGGCGCGTCGGTGGACTGCAGGCGGTACACCACGAGCGAACCGTCCGGCTTCGCCGCCATGAAGGCCGTCATCTCCTCGCGCGCACCCCGCTCGGAGACCGGCACGAACGGCCGCAGCAGCGAGAATGAGAGTTCGTCCTCGCCGGGGAGTCGGACGAGCTGGTACTGCGGCGCCACCCTGGGGGTCGAGGTCGCCACGCCGCTGAAGACGGCGTCGCCGAGCAACGTCGTCGGGGGCGGGGCCGCCACCGTGCGATCGGACACGTCCGTGATCGGCGCCGGGGCGACGACCCAGCGGCCGGTCCGGTTGTAGAAGCTCGCTGCGTCGGTCACGTGGTACGTGGCGAACATCGCCGTCTGCACCGTGAACAGGTCCTCGGGATGGCGGAGGTGGTCCCGGATCGACTCGGGCATGTCGGCGAGGGGACGGAAGAGATCGGGGAACGCCGATGCGTACGCCCGGGCGATCGGCTCGACCTGCCCGTCGGCGCCGGGGACGAGATAGAGGTCGACCGAACCGTCATAGGCATCGACGACCGCCTTGACCGAATTGCGCACGTAGTTGAACCGACTGCGCAGCCCACCGGCATCGGTCACGTTGTCGGCCCGGGTGACCTGCGCATAGGGATAGCGGTCCGTCGTCGTGTACCCGTCGATCACGTAGACGATCCGACCGTCGGCCACGACCGGGTACGGGTTCCCGTCGAACCGCACGAACGGTGCGAGCTTCTCAGCCCGCTCCCGGACCTCGCGGTGGTACAGGATGCGGCTCTCCTCGGTCACGAACCCCGACGCGAACAGGTTGAACTCGCCGAACCGCAGCGCGAACGCTCCGCGACGGAGGATCGACCCGAGCTGCACACCGCCCGATCCGTCGTAGGAGAACCGGTCACCCTCGAAGGCGATCTCGTCGCGGGTGGTGTTCACGACCGCGTAGCCGGCACTCGACTCGGAGAAGTAGAGCCGGGGTTGGTCGACGGTGAGGTCGCTCCGCCCCGAGCGGTCCGAGATCGGCGGAGGGGCGACATCACCGATCGTGTACGACGGCTCGCCGTTCACCGACTCCCCGAGCGGGGAGACGACGACCCCGTACCCCTGGGTGTAGATGAGCCGCTGCCCCTCCCACGACTGCTGGGGGATCCCCGCCGGGTTCAGCTCCCGACTCCCGATCAGCGAGAGCGTGGAGACACCGTCGATCAGGTACCGGTCGACGTCGAGCGTGTCGGGGAACTCGTAGTAGCCGAACTTGGCCTGTCGGCGGTTCAACACCCGAGATGCGAGATCGGGGTCGACGAGGCGCACGTTGCGGAACACCCCGATCTCCGACGCGTCCTCCACGTCGGATGTGGCGACCTGCCCACTCCCGGCGAAGTCGACCTCGTCGACGTCCGCGAGACCGTACGCGTCACGCGTCGCGACGATGTTCCGTTCGATGAACGTTTGCTCTTTCGCCGACTCGCCCCGCGCCTCCACGAGGAACCGCTGCACGAACCACGGGTAGGTCGTCCCGACGACAACGGAGGACAGCAACCAAAGGCCGACACCCACCACCGGGAGCGCCCAACCGCGTCGCTTGATGTTGAACAGCAGCAACACGAAGCTGAACAGCGAGATCAGCACCAGGAGGTTCAGCGCAGGGAGCTGCGCGTTCACGTCGGTGTAGCTCGCGCCGTCGACGACGCCGCGCTGGGAGACCGTCAGCTCGTAGCGGGCGAGCAGGTACCCGCCGGCGCGCACGAGCGCCAACATGCCGAGCAGGACCGAGAGGTGGGCCTTCACCTGGGCCGTGACCCGCTGCCCTGGCACCTGGACGCGGATCCCGCCGTTCAGGTAGTGCGCTGCGACCGTCACGATGAGCACGATCATGAACGCTGCGAACAGCCAGTCCACGAGGAAGCTCAGGAACGGCAACTGGAAGACGTAGAAGCCGATGTCGAGACCGAAGAGCGGGTCGGTGACCCCGAACTCCGTGCGGTTCGTGAAGAGCAGCCACGACTCCCACTGCGCGGAAACCCCGACGCCGGCGACGAGTGCGAACAGCAGGGCGACCGCCGCTCGGACGATGCCCTTCCGTCGGCCGACCACGGCGTGGTAGCGCTCGAGGAGCTCCTCCTCGGGTCCGATCGGCCGGAACCGCGGGGCGAGCCGTTCGGCGATCAGGAGGTTCGCCCAGAGCAGCACGAAGAACGCACCCGTGAAGATCGCGCCGAGGGCGAACCGAGCGCCGAGGATTCCGGTCCACACCGTCGACAGATCGACGCTCGAGAACCAGAGGAAATCGGTGTAGATGCCGGCGATCCCCCGGAGGGAGAGGAACAACACGACGAGTGTGGCCACGAACACCGACAGGCCGACACGGCCCTTCGGCGACAGACGGCGACGTGGACCGGACCGGCCGGCGTCGGGAGCGCGCATGGTGCAAGATATTACTGACCGGGTGTCTGGTAACGATCCGGCATCGTCGGGACGGCGTGCAGCCGCCTGTCAGTCGGTAACGGCCGCCAGTTCGCCGGCCGCCCAGGCCCGCTGCGCCGCCTGCTCGGCGAGCGCACCGACCCGCCGGTTGCGCAACTCGCGGAACAGACCGCGGATCCTCGCATCGAGGACGTCGGGGTCGTCGCCTCCCTCGGCGGGTCGGTCGAGGCGCTCCAGCACCGCTCCGGCGAGCTCGGCGGCGACCTCGTCGGCGACGCCGGCGACCGTCTCCGCGTCGACGCGGTCGGCACCGGCATCGGACACGACGCTCGCACCGAGGCGAGCGGCAACCACCAGCTCGGCGGCGGCCGCGTCGCGGATGGGACGGTCGAGATCGTCGAGCACCGGCGCGTCACCTCTGCGGGCCGAGTCGAGCAACGCGTTCTCCTGGTCGGCGAGCGCCCGCTTCAACGCCCGGGTGAGGTCACGGACCACCGGGCCGAGCTGCCCGGCAGCCGTCAGCTCCTCGAGGCGAGTCGGATCGACCTCAACCTCGACGTCGACGTCCACCTCGACGTCGGCCACCGGTTCCTCGGCGTCCCCGTCCCGGCCCGCGACCTCACCGACCGCCACCGGTTCCGGCAACCTCGCCCGTCCGAACACCGGCGTCGACCGTCGCGACGTCGCGTCGGAGGCGATCGGCGTCGGGCTCACCGGGCGGTCGGCGACCACGACCACTGGGGTCGCCACCGGATCGTCGGCGGCCACCACGGCCTCCGGCACGGTGTCGATCGCGTCGGCCGTGTCCTCGGTCGCCTCGCCGAGGTCGCCGGCCGTCTCCCGCGGCGCGCCGACGGCATCGTCATCGGCGACGAGGAGGGCCTCGTCGTCGGGCTGGACGGCGAGAGCAGCACGATCACCGGCGAGCTTCGCTGCCACGAGCGACCCGTGCAGCTCGTCCTTCGCTCGTCGGACGTGCGCGTCGACGTCCTCGATGGCGGCGACGAGTCGCTCGCGTGCCGCTCGCGCCCGTTCGAGTTGGCGGCGTGCGTGGTCGCGCCTCGCCGCAATGTCGCCGAGGATCCGCTCCCGTACGGCGCGGGCCTCTGCGACCATCTGCCGGCCCTCCTGGCGCGCCTGTTCAAGCGTCGCCTCCGCCTCGGCGGTCGCCTGCTCGAGGAGGCCGTTGGCCTTCGCTCGCGCGTCGTCCCGCAGGGTCTCGGCCTCGGCGCGCATCGCCGCGGAGGCCTGCTCCGCCTCGTCGCGGAGCGTCGCCGCTGCGGCCTCGGCCTCGGCGGTACGTTCCTCGAGCAGCGTCTCGGCCCGAGCCAGCAGGGCCGACGACTCCTCCCCGGCGGTCGCACGCGCCGCATCGAGTTCCGCCTCGGTCGCCGTGCGGAGTTCCGTGACCTCCGCTTCGACCGTCGCCCGCAACTCCGCTGCCGTCGCCTCGGCCTCGGCGAGCATCGCCGCCGCCGCGGTCTCGGCGTTCCGCCGGATCTCGTCGGCTGCGTCACGCGCCGCCTCGACGACCCGGGCCGTCTCCCGGCCGAGCTGCGCGGCGAGCTCCGGGGTCGGCAGGTCCGCGATCAGCGGAGGTGGCCGGTCGGCGAGTCGCTCAACCTCGGCCCGGAGTTCGGCGACTCGCGCATCTGCGGCCCGCAACTCGTCCCCGACGCGCTGGAGGAACGCTCGCACCTCGATCGGGTCGAGACCCCGGAACGCGCTCTTGAACTCCGCATCCGCGACCCGCTCCGGTGTCAGTGGGTCCCCGCTCCCAGACGCCACCTCGGTCTCCTCCACGCTGCGACCGTCGTGATCCGTTCCGACGCGATGCAATTCGATGCTAGGTCCCCACGCAGTGTGGGCGTGGGACCACCCAGCGCAAGGGGCCCAGTCGTCGAGGACCGGACCGTCTCATGCCGCACGTGCGAGATCGGCCGGGATGCCGCCCCGCGCCGACAACTCGCGCAGCGCGTCGTCGAGGGTCGCAACGGCCACGACCCGGGTCCGGTCGCCCGCAAGCTCCCGGGCCCGCTCGAGATCCTCGGGCGCGAGCTCCGCCGGGACGAGCAGGAGGTCCATGCCGTCGCGGCGCGCGGCGGCTGCCTTCTGCGCGACCCCGCCGATCGGTCCGATCGAACCGTCCGCCCGGATCACCCCCGTGGCGGCGACGAACGATCCGCCCATGAGATCCCCTGCGGTCAGCAGGTCGATCACCCCGAGCGTGAACGCGAGCCCGGCGGACGGTCCACCGACCCCGGCGCTGTCGATGGAGACCTCGTAGGGGAACGAGCTCTCGTACTCGGTGGTCACGCTCGCCCCGATCCACGTCGTTCCCGTGTCCGCGTTCCGCTGCGGCACGAGGCGTCGCACGACGCTCGTCGTGCCACCGGCGGGTAGCACCTCGGCCTCCACCGCCACGCCGGGCTCGAGCGCCCGAATCATCCGGACCGCGGTGACGGAATCGGCGACCGGAACGCCGCCGAGCGCGACGACGACGTCCCCGACCGCGAGCACGTCCGCTGCCGGCGCCCCCTCGACGAGGGCGACGACCCGGGCACCTACGGGCTCTGAGTACCCGAGCACACCGAGCGCGACCTGGACCGCTACCGACTTCGACCCCTGCATCAGCTCCTCGTTGAACTCCTTGTTCTCCGCGGGGGTCTGACCGCCGAGGAACTCGTCCTCGTGCACGACGTCCACCGACGGTCTCAGCCACCCGAGCACCGCCTGCCCGATCGACGCGCGGCCGAGCACCGACACGGTCACAAACGCGACCGATCGCTGCGACGGATCGCGGTCCGCACCGCCGAGGTCGATCAGTTCGGCAGTCGGCCGAACCATCCCGGGGCCCAACGTGTAGTACGGCACCGGCGTGACGGCGACACCGATGCCGACCACGAAGCACAGCACGACGACCGCGACGAGCTTCGGGCGGGAGAACCCACGGCGCGCCGCTACGCTCGACGGCGATGACGGTTCCGAATGCCGAGTCGTGGTCACTTCGGGCTCCCGAGCACGTGGCGCCCCCGGCGGACGCCGCACCGCACGACGCTAGGGACCGTCGCCGACGCGAACGTGTCCGTGTCACGCCGTCCCCGCTCGAACGGATCCGGGGGGCGATCCTGCTGCTGCTGCTCGTCGTCGTGCTCGGCCTCTTCGCCGCCTTTGCGATCGGCGGCGCCGGCGCGGCCGCGCTGCTCACCCTGTTCCGGTTCCTCACCGGATGACGACGGACCCCGTCGACGCCGAACGCCGCCGGACCGTGGTGCTCGCCGGCCATGCCGGCGATCTGGCCATCGTCCTCGCCCACCTCGACGACCCGAGCGCACCGGTTCGCACGGCGGCGCTCGGTGCGTTCGCCAGGATCGCCGGAGACCCCCTCGACGAGCGCCACGCCGACTACGTCGCAGTGCTCACCCGGGGGATCACGGATCCGGACCCCGGGGTCCGCCGTCGCGCCGTGGAACTCGCCGGAGCGACGACCGCTCCACCCCTCCGCACCGCACTGCTCGACCCGGACCCGAGCGTCGTGGAGATGGCTGCCTGGGCACTCGGCGAGCGTCCGATCGACAGCGTCGACGCCGAGGAGCGGGCGACGCTCGTGGCGCTGTGCACCGGGCACGCCGACGCGCTCGTCCGCGAGGCGGCCGCTGCGTCGATCGGCGCCCTCGAGCTCCCCGAGGGTCGGGCCGGCGTGCTCGCAGCGATGGGCGACGTCGCCGCCGTTCGCCGGCGCGCCGTGCTCGCGCTCGCCCCCTTCGAGGGCGAGGACATCCGCGCGGCACTCGACAACGCGGCGACCGACCGGGACTGGCAGGTCCGCCAGGCTGCCGAGGACCTGCTCGCGTTCGAGGACTGAACCGACCCGCTCAGCGGCGGGAACGGGGCAGCGCCCGCAGCATGTCGTAGGACTCCACGCAGCGTCCGGCGCCGAGCACCACGCACTCGAGCGGCGTGTCGACCTGCTGGACCGGGATGGTGGACTCGCGGGCGAGCCGCACGTCGAGACCCCGCAGCAGGCTTCCACCGCCGACGAGGTGCATCCCGCCGGCGATCAGGTCGCGAGCGAGCTCCGGCGGCGTCGCACCGAGGCATCGCAGCACCGATTCGACCATCGCCGCGACCGGCTCGTGGACCGCTTCGCGGACCTCGGCGGCCGAGAGCAGCACGGTCTTCGGGAGCCCGCTCGTCAGTTCACGGCCCCGCACCTCTGCCGCGAGCTCATCCGGCGTCGGATCCGCCGACCCGGTCGCGATCTTGATCGCCTCGGCCGTGCGCTCGCCGATCGCTATGCCGTACGTGCGCCGGATGTGCGTCGCGATGGCCGCATCGATGTCGAAGCTGCCGACCCGCACCGCCTCGAGTGCGACGATCCCACCGAGGGAGATCAGTGCCGTCTCGGTCGTGCCACCGCCGATGTCGACGACCAGCGAGCCCACCGGCTCGTGGATCGGGAGACCCGCGCCGATCGCTGCGGCCATCGGCTGGTCGAGCAGTTGGGCCTCCGCCGCCCCGGCGCGCCGGGCGGCCTCGATCACCGCGCGCCGCTCGACCGGTGTGATCGCGGAGGGCACGCACACGACAACCTTCGGCCGGTTGAAGCGGTTCACCCCGGCGCGCTGCAGCACCAGCCGGATCATGCGCTGCGTGATGTCGAAGTCGGTGATGGCGCCCTTGCGGAGCGGGCGCACGGCCACGATGTTCGCCGGGGTCCGGCCGATCATCCGCCAGGCCTCGTGCCCCATCGCGAGCACTTCACGCGTCGACGTGTTCACGGCGATCACGGAGGGCTCGTTGAGCACGATGCCTTCCCCACGCACGTACACGAGCGTGTTCGCCGTGCCGAGATCGATTGCGATGTCGCGTGACAACGATGCAGCCCGCTACGCGATCGGTCGCCCGGGCCGCCGCCCGAGGGGTCGGGCGGAGCGATCACGATCCTGTTCCGGCGTACGACCACCGGCGACGGCGGCCCCGGTCGGCGGCAGACCGCCGGCAACGCTCGGATCCGATCGCCGCCGCAAGGGGATCGGATGGACGTCGTCGAGGTGGGCAGCGCCCTCACCGACGCGAGTCGTCGGCTCCGAGCCCGTGCGTCGAGGGGCGATCGCGTCGAGCTCCCGGTGGAATGCGTCCATCGACGCCTGCATCGAACGAGGCCGGTTCCTGAACGCCCAGACCGCCGCACCACCGAGCACGGACAGTGCGATCACGAGCACGAGGTACCAGAGGTTGCCCATCAACCGACCTCCGCCTCGACGATGTGCTGGGCTTCGAGTCCCCAGCTCTCGCCACCTGCCCACGTCTCCTGCTTCCAGATCGGCACGGTCGCCTTCACCGTGTCGATGCCGAACCGTGCCGCGGCGAACGCCTCGTCGCGATGCGGAGCGGAGACGGCGACCACCACTGCCGATTCGCCGACGCGGAGCTCGCCGGTCCGGTGCAGCAGCACAACCCGTCCGACGGCGGGCCACCGGCGACGGAGCTCCTCGTCGACCGCTGCGAGCCGCGGCACCACCTGGGACTCGTACGCCTCGTAGGTGAGCAGGGAAACGTCCGGTCGGCCGTCGGCGTGGTCCCGGGCGGTGCCGGAGAATAGGACGACGGCGCCGCAGTCGGGGCGAACGACCCACGCCGACGCATCGTCGACGGGGAGCGGGGCTTCCGTCAGCCCGAGCCAGCTCTCGCCATGTGCGGGTGGCTGCACGTCTCCGATCGTAGAGCGGCGCAGCGGCGCAGCGGCGGACCTCCCGGCCGTTCCGGGCCCTGACGGTTCGCCGTCGTGCCCGCATACCATCGGCCACGTGACCGAGCCCGACCCCTCGGAGAACCCCTTCGCCGGGATCCCCCTCTTCGGGGACCTCGCCCGGCTGCTCGGCGGGTCGGCATCGGGAGCGGCACCGTGGGACGCTGCCCGTCAGCTCGCCGTCTCGATCGCCACCGACGGCGAACCGGAACGCAACGTCGATCCGACTCGACGCATCGCCGTCACCGACCTCGCCCGGCTCGCCACCTTCCATGTCGGGGCGCTCGTCGAGGACACCGCCCTCACCGCCGACATCGTCGCCGTGAACCGTTCCACCTGGGCGACGAACGCCCTGCGGGACCACCGCAACCTGTTCGAACGTCTCGCCACCGCGCTCACCCAGACGCCACCGCCCGACGACGACCCACCGACCGATCCCTTCGCCGCGATGTTCGGCAACCTCACCCGCATGCTCGCCCCGATGCTCCTCGGCATGACGGCCGGGTCGATGATCGGCCATCTCGCCGGCCGGGCGCTCGGCACCTACCACCTTCCCCTTCCGCGACCGGTCGGGAGCGGCCTCGAGCTCGTCGTGCCGAACGTCGAGGCGTTCGCCGACGACTGGGAGCTGCAGTTCGACGACGTGGCGCTGTGGGTCTGCCTGTCGGAGCTCACCCACCACGCGGTGCTCGGACGACCGCACGTCGCCGCTCGGCTGCAGCACCTGCTCGAGCGCTACGTCGGTGCGTTCCGTCCGGACGCCGGGGCACTGGAGAACGCGTTCGGGACGCTCGACCCGACGCAACTCGGCGACCCCGACGGACTCCGAGCCCTGCTCGGCGATCCGGCGGTGCTCCTCGGGGCGGCGCGCACACCACAACAGGACGCCATCGTCCCCCAGCTCGACGCGCTCGTCGCCACCATCGCCGGTTGGGTGGATCACACGATGGACACGCTCACCGCCCGACTCCTCGGGAACGGTCGCCTCGGCGAGGCGCTCCGTCGACGCCGCGTCGAGGTCTCCGACGCCGACCGCTTCGTGGAACGCCTCCTCGGTCTCGAGCTCACCGAGGAGACCTACCGCCGCGGCGGGGCCTTCGTCACCGGCGTGATCGACCGTGGCGGTGTCGACGCTCTCACCCGTCTCTGGAGCGACGATCGATCGCTGCCGACCCCGGCCGAGGTCGACGCCCCCGGTCTCTGGCTCGCCCGCCTCGAGTTCAGCTGAGGCGATCCTCCTCAGGGCCCGAGATCGACGATCTCGGTGCCGATGACCTTCGCGTCGGCACAGGACAACCGCGCGACCGTGTGCGTCGGTGCACGTCGACGCTGCGTCGGCGACCCGGGATTCACCAACACCGGTCCGCCGTCGACCTGCTCCACGACGGGCAGGTGCGAGTGCCCGAAGAGCACGACGTCGGCGTCGGGGAACCACCGCCGTAGGCGGACGGCTCGGCCCGCCACGGGCCCGCTGTCGTGCACCATCCCGACCGCGACGCCGTCGAGGTCGACCGAGCGACGTTCGGGCAGCAAGCCGAGGTAGGGGGCGTCGTTGTTGCCGAGCACGGCGTGCACCGGCGCGAACTCGGCGAACCGGTCGAGCACACCCGCCGCAGTGATGTCCCCGGCGTGCAGGACGACGTCGGCGAGTCCGAGAAGTGGGAGGAGCGACACGGGGAGATCCGCGCCCGACCGGAGATGGGTGTCCGACACGACGAGCGCCCGGACGGTCACGGCGGACCGCCCCGGCCGCGACCGACGAGAGGCGTCGGGTCGTGGAGCACCCGGTGCACGAGATCGGGCAAGGTCGGCGGGGACTTCCCCGCCGCCACAGCCCGCCGACCGTGGACCACGCGCAGACCGGCCAACGCCGCACCGACCGCCACGAGCACGAACCCTGCCCGCAACGGCAGCGGGACGAGCACCCCGACCAACGCACCGATCACCCAGAGGAGCTGGAACCGGGCCTCGTAGGTAGCGAACGCCCGGCCCTTGTCGGCGTGCGGAGCGTCACGCTGGACGAGGGAGTCGAATGCGAGCTTCGCCGAGGCGCTCACCACGGCGACACCTGCGCCGAGGAGTCCGGCGCCGCGCAGACCACCGCTGAACGCTGCGAGCGCTGCCGCTGCGCCGACCACGATGAGCGCTCCGGCGAGCATCTGCTCCTCCTTGAGCACCCGGCGGACGCGCGGCGCGACGAGCGACCCGGTGATCGCCCCTGCCGCGATGGGTCCGAGCACCAACGCGAACTCGACGGGAGCGGCGCTCTGGGCCCGGAGCTCGAACGCGATCCAGAACGTGAGGAATCCGACGGCGCTGCGCAGTCCCCCCATCGCGGAGGCGACAACCCGGATCCCCCCGGAGGCGAGCTCGGCACGCTCCTCGACGGTCGGCTGGCCGACCTTCGTCGACGGAGGCTGGGGGATCATGAACGAGCACCAGGTCGCGAGCGCGAACCAGCACATCGCCACGGCCATCGCGGCGTGCGGGCCGAACAGTCGGGAACAGATCACCGCCGGGATCGCGCCGACGCCGCCAGAAACCGCCGAGAGCAGCGCCATCCGTGCATTCGTGGCCACGAGCGCCGAGTCCGACTCGACGACCGTCGGCAGATAGGTGCTCTTCGCGACCTGGTAGCTCTTGCCCATCACGAGCAGCGTGAACGCCTCGGGGAACAGCAGCAGCGAATCGAGGTGGCCGACGAGGAGGAGTGCGACGGCCGTCCGGGTCGCGACACTTCCGACGATGAGCCAACGGGCACCACCGCGGGCCCGATCGATCGCCGGTCCGAGCAGGGGGGCGACGACCGCGAACGGCGCCAGCGTGAGCACGAGATAGAGGACGACACGCCAACGGGCCGCGTCGTAGTCGATCGAGAAGAACAACGATCCGGCGAGGGCGACGGCGACAGACGCGTCGCCGGCGGCGGCCGCGGCGTGGGTCCGCGCCAGGCGACTGAAGGCCCGTGCGCGAGACATCGGTGGCCTCGCCGATCCGGATCCGGACATCGACCCCATGGTAGGGGCGGGGCTCAGGCCCCGGTGGCGACGAACTTGTAGCCGAGGCCCCGGATCGTGACGATGTGCTCCGGGTTCGACGGGTCGACCTCGACCTTGGCCCGGAGCCGCTTGACATGGACGTCGAGGGTCTTCGTGTCGCCCACGTAGTCCGACCCCCAGATCCGATCGATGAGCGTCTCCCGGGGCAGCACCCGTCCGGCGTTCGCGACGAGCAGGGCGAGCAACTCGAACTCCTTCAACGGGAGCCGGACCGGTGTGCCCCGGACCTCGACCTCGTGACGATCGAGGTCGACGACCACGTCGCCGGCGGCGAGCCGCCCGACCGAACCCTCGGTGCCCTCAGCCGATGCCACCTGCCGGTCGGCAGTCCGGCGCATCACCGCCCGCATCCGGGCGACGAGCTCACGGAGCCGGTACGGCTTGCTGACGTAGTCGTCCGCGCCGACCTCGAGGCCGACCACCGTGTCGAGTTCAGCGCTCCGAGCGGTGACCATGATGATCGGCACCTGCGAGCGCTTGCGGATCTCGCGACAGACGTCGATACCGGAACGCCGGGGCAACATCACGTCGAGCAGCACGATGTCGGGGCGGACCTCGTCGAAGCGTTCGCACGCCTCGATCCCGTCCATGGCGACCTCGACCCGGAACCCCTCCCGTTCGAGCCCGACCGTCAACGCGTCCACGAAACTGTCCTCGTCCTCGACGACGAACACCGTCGGCCCGCGCGTCGTCATGAGGTCACCTCGTGGTCGGCCGGACCGTCCACCGGCGTCGGGATGCGGAGGGTGAACGTCGTACCCGTGCCCTCCCGGGAGGACACGGCGATGTCCCCGGCGTGGTTCTGCGCGACGTGGCGCACGATCGCGAGCCCGAGGCCGATACCACCGGTCGAACGGCTGCGCGCGCGATCGACCCGGTAGAAACGCTCGAAGATCCGCTCGAGGTCACGGGCCGGGATCCCGATGCCCTCGTCCGCCACCTCGAAACAGACGCCGCGGGCCCCGGCGCCCGTGGTGCACGGCCGCACACCGACCGTCACCACCGACCCGGCCGGCGAGTACTTCACGGCGTTGTCGAGAAGGTTCACGAGCGCCGACACCACCTGGCGCTCATCGACCAGGACCTCGTCCACACCGCCGGAGACGTCGCACCGGAACCCGATGCCCCGCTCCTCCGCCGCATGCGCCACCCTGCCGACCGCTTCACGCACGAGGCTCGCGGCGACGACCGGCGCGACGTCGAGCCCCGCGTCGTGCTCGAGACGGGAGAGCTCGATGAGGTCGTCGATCGCCTCGCTCACCCGCACGGCCTCGCGGTGCACCTTCGCCCCGAGGCGTTCGAGGACCGCCGGTTCGGCCTGATCGATCATCGCCTCGGTGAGCACCACGATCGCACCGACGGGCGTGCGGAGCTCGTGGCTGATGTTCGCCACGAAGTCGCGCCGGACGCCCTCGAGACGTCGCCGTTCCGTGACGTCGTCGACCACTGCGACCCGATGCCCGTCGGCGAGGACGCGCACGGCGATCTCGACGTGCCGTGCCGGCGGCCCGGCGAGCTCCACCGCGCGGTCGCCACCCGTGGCGAGGAGGTCGCGGACCACCCGGGCGACGATCGCCTCGCCGTGTCGACCGCCGAGCATCCGGGCTCCCTCGCTGTTCGAGAGCACGACGACACCCGCGCTGTCGAAGATCACGATCGCCGGCGGCAACCCGTCGAGGACGTCGACGAGGAGCGCCCGGGCCCTCGACTCCTCCGCCGCGGAGCGACGGATCTCTCGGACGACACGGACCACCGCCGCTGCCGGGTCGGCGCCACCGGTCAGATGTTCGAGCCCTGACGCACGCAACTCGTCGTCGACGCGTCGCGCCCCGAGCCGACGGGACCTGCGGCCTCCCACGACGCCGCCGACCACGGCGCCGCCGATCACCCCGGCGAGGAGGCCGAGCAGCAGGACGGCGGCTTGGCTCACTCCTCCTCGGCGCTCCCGGCCCCGGGGACGCCACGCGCACCCATCGCCGCGTAGTCCGGGAGCGCTCCGGTCGCGATGAACGCGACCCGTTCGCCGATGTTCACCGCGTGGTCGCCGATGCGCTCGTAGTACCGGGCGATCAGTGCGAGCTGCACCGCCTGGGGCAGCTCGCACTCACCGTTGGTGTGCGCGTCGAACATCGCTGCGATGAAGTCCCGCTGCAGCTCGTCGAGACGGTTGTCGATGTCGTTGAGCGCCGAGCCGAGCGCCCCGTTCCGCTCTGCGTACGCGTCGGACGCGAGGCGGATGAGCCGGGCGCTCTCCTCGCTCATCTGCTGGATGATCCCGCGGAGGCGCACCGGCAGATCCTGGCGGTACATGCGCCGTGCACCCTTCATGATGTTCACGACGAGGTCGCCGGCTCGCTCGAGGTCGCTCGCGATGCGGAGCGATCCGGTCACGGACCGGAGATCGCTCGCCATCGGCTGTTCGAGCGCAAGCACGGCGAAGCAGCGTTCCTCGAGGTCTTTCGTCAACTCGTCGAGCACGTCGTCGGCGTCGATCAACGACTGGGCGGCGTCCATGTCGGAGTCGAGCAGCGCGGCCGTCCCCGCGACCACGCCCTCCGCGACCATCGCCGACAGGCGGACGACGTCGTGCTGGATCGACTCGATCCCCCGGTGCAGGTTCTTACGCAGGTCCTCGGTCATCGGATCCTCCTCGATCGTCCCGGATCAGCCGAACCGGCCGGTCACGTAGTTCTCGGTCCGCTCGTCGGCGGGATTCGAGAACATCTTCTTCGTGCTGTCGAACTCGACGAGTACCCCGGTCCGCCGGTCGCTCTCCGGGTTCACCTCGACGGTGAAGAACGCCGTCCGGTCGCTCACCCGGGCCGCCTGCTGCATGTTGTGGGTGACGATCACGATCGAGTAATCCGACTTGAGTTCCTGCATCAGCTCCTCGATCCGACCGGTGGCGATCGGGTCGAGCGCCGAGCACGGCTCGTCCATGAGGATCACATCGGGTTCGACCGCAATCGTCCGAGCGATGCAGAGGCGCTGCTGCTGACCACCGGACAGGCCGAGCGCCGACGCCTTGACCCGGTCCTTCACCTCGTCCCAGAGCGCGGCACGGACCAGCGAACGCTCCACGATGTCGTCGAGCTCGGACCGCTTGCGGACGCCGTTGATGCGCGGTCCGAAGGCGATGTTGTCGTAGATGCTCTTCGGCAGGGGATTCGGCTTCTGGAACACCATGCCGATGTGGCGACGCACCTCGACGGCGGACACGTCCGCTCCGTACAGGTCGATGCCCCGGTAGAGGATCGAGCCATCGACGCGTGCGCCGACGATGAGGTCGTTCATCCGGTTGAAGCAGCGCAGCACCGTGGTCTTGCCACACCCCGACGGTCCGATGAACGCCGTGATCTCGTTCTGGCGGATGTCGATGGAGACGTTGCGGACCGCTCGATAGGCGCCGTAGTAGACCGAGAGGTCGCTCGTGACGAAGACGGGGGCGTCGTCGGTCGAGGAGCCGTCGTCGGCCAGACCGTCGTGCAGTGTGTCGGTCATGACGTTCCCTAACGCTTGAGCGCGAACCGCGCGGTGACGACGCGTGCGATCAAGGTGATCACGAACGCGAGCAGTACGAGGGTGAGCGCCGCCCCCCAGGCACGCTGCTGCGCGCCTTCGAAGGGGAGCTGGGCGTTCGCGAAGATCTGCGCGGACAGCGCGGTGTTGACCTCGCGGAACACGTTCGTGTTGAACGACGTCGCCGCGCCGACCACGAACAGGATCGGCGCCGTCTCACCGGCAGCTCGGGCGACGGCGAGAAGACAACCGGAGACCACCCCGGGCAGTGCAGCGGGCAGCACCACGGTGAGCACCGTACGACTCCGGCGGGCGCCGAGTGCTGCGGACGCTTCGCGGAGGTTGTCGGGCACGAGCTTGAGCATCTCCTCCGTCGTGCGGATCACGACGGGGAGCATCAGGAAGGCGAGTGCGAGCGCTCCACCGAACGCGTTCTGCTTGAAGCGCAGCGTGTAGGTCACATAGACGAACAGGCCCATGACGACCGACGGCACACCGGTCATGACGATCGCCATGAAGCGGATCAGGCGCCCGAGTCGACCGCCGGCGCTGTATTCGTTCAGGTAGATCGCCCCGAGGATCCCGAGCGGCAGGGCCATCGCGGCCGCCACCGCCGTGATCAGCAGCGTGCCGACGATCGCCGGACCCATGCCCGGGCCCTCGATCCTGCTGATCGTCGGGATGTCCGCCGTGAAGAACTCGGCGGAGAGCTGACCCGCGCCGTTCTTCAACAGCGTGTAGACGACCGCAGCCAGCGGGACGACGACGGCGAGGAGACAGACCAGCATCACCGCGGTCATGGCACGGTCCGTCCGCGTGCGGGCCGACGGCCGCTGCGAGAGGTCGAGGCCCGATCCGCCGTCGACCGTCATCGCCGTCCTCCGCGTTCGCCGGTTCGCTGCACGACCGCCGTCGCAGCGAGATTCACGATGACCGTGATCACGAAGAGCGCCACGGCGAGACCGACGAGTGCGGCCCGCCAGTTCCCCTCCGCCTCACCCCACTCGTTCGCGATCCGGGCGGGCAACGCATCGCCGGCGGCGAACAGGTTCGCCGAGACGCCGACCGTGGAGCCGATCACGAGGGCAACGGCGATGGTCTCGCCCATGGCCCGACCGAGGCCGAGCATCACCGCCCCGACGAGCCCGTTGCGCGAATGCGGGAGCACGGCACCACGGATCATCTCCCACCGGGTCGCGCCGAGAGCGTACGCCCCCTCACGGTCGGTCGTCGGGCAGGTGTCCATCACCTCGCGAGACAACGACGTGATGATCGGGGTAATCATGACGGCCAGCACGATGCCGGCGGTCATGAAGTTCCTCCCGCTGCCGGTCTCACCGAACAGCGCCCCGATCACCGGGATCCCGCCGAACCAACCGTGGAGCAGCTCGTAGACGGGTAGCACCTGCTTGGAGAACACGAGGATCCCCCAGAGACCGAAGACGACCGACGGGATCACCGCGAGCAGGTCGACGACGTAGACGATCGGCTTCCGCCAGCGGGGCGGGACCACCTGGGTGGTGAACAGCGCGATCCCGATGCTGACCGGGACGGCGAGCACCAGTGCGATCGTCGACGTGACGAGGGTCCCGTAGACGAACGCCCCCGCACCGAAGACCTCGTCGTTCGGTGCCCAGCGCGTGCTCGTGATGAAGTCGAACCCCATCGCATCGAGCGCCGGCCAGGCACGCCGGGTCGTCGTGAAGGCGATCGTGCCGAGCGCCACGAGGACGATCGTTCCGGCGGCGAGAGCGGCGAAGCCGAACAGTCGGTCGGCGATCCCCGCCTTACCGCGGAAGTCGAGTGGTGCGTCCATACCCGTTCCTCGTTCTACCGCATCCCGACCGGGTCGACGTTGCCGAAGGGGAGACGGCATGTCGACCCGGTCAGGAGCAGCGATCGGGTTCAGGATCCGATCAGGCCGGGATCCTGATCTTGTCGAGCTGCGCCAGCGCCTTCTCGATCACCGAGGCAGGCAGCGGTGCGAAGTCGACCGAGGAAGCCACCTTCTGACCGTCGGTCAGCATGTAGTGGAGGAACTCCTTGACGGTCTCGCCCTTCACCTTGTCGGTCTGGGTGGCGTAGACCATGATCCAGGTCGGTGCCGTGATCGGGTAGGCCTTGTCACCGTCGGCCCAGAGCGGGTCGTAGCTGAGGTCGGCGTTCAGCGTGATGCCTGCGAGCGACGCCGTGGCACCCTCGAGGCTCGGCGCCACGAACTTGCCGACCTTGTTCTTGACCAGGGCCTGCTTCAGGCCGGTGGCCTTCGCATCGGCGAGGTCCACGTAGCCGATCGCGCCCTTCGTGTCCTTCACGATCTGGGCGACGCCCGCGTTGCCGTTGCCTGCCTGCGTGTCCGCCGGCCACTCGACCGTCGAACCGGACTTGAGGGTCCATGCGGTGGGCGACGCCTTCACGAGGAACTTGGTGAAGTTCTCGGTGGTGCCCGATCCGTCGGAGCGGCGGGCGACGGTGATGTTGCCCGTCAGCTTCGCCTTCGCGTCGGGGTTCTCGGCGACGATGGCCGGATCGTCCCAGGTCTTGATCTGGCGCTGGAAGATCTTGGCGATCGTGTCGGGCGAGAGGTTCAGCTTGTCGACGCCGTCGAGGTTGTACGACACGGTGATCGGCGCCGCGACCGTCGGGATGTAGAAGAACTCGCCGCCCTTGTAGTTCGGCTTGTCGGCGTCCTTCACGAGCCCGTCGGTGCCCGCGAAGTCGACCACCTGGTTCTGCAGGTCGGTGCGGCCCTTGCCCGATCCGCCACCCGCGTAGGTGACGGTGGCCTTCGGCTGGGCCTTCTTGAAGTCGGCGATCATGACCTCGTAGAAGGCCTTGGGGAACGTGGCGCCCGACGCCGCGAGCGTGCCGGTGACCTCGGGTCGCTTGGCGGTCGTGGTCGTCGCTTCCTTGGCCGTGGTGTCGGCAGCCGAGGACGAGGTGGTGGAGTCGGAGCCACCGCACGCCGTGGCGAGGGTTGCGAGTGCGAGTGTCGCTGCGAGGATGCCGGCGGAGCGGCGGCGGATCGGCGTCAAGGGAATGCCCTCCTTGGGCGTTCTGGTCGGTTGGACGAGCGAACGGTACGGAGGGCACGTGACCGCCACCGGTCGTCGCGGTGAACGTGAGGTGAACGATCCCGGAATCCTCCGTTTCGTGCCCCGCGTCACATCGCCGCAGTGCGGAGGAGTCCGAGCAACACACCACCGAGGAGCAGCGGTCCGCTGCCCAGCGCTCGGCGCCAGAGCAACAGGAGGGCGACGAGCCCGACGACGGCTGCCGGAACGTCGGCGATCGCGACCCTTCCGAGAACGGCCACCGCGACCGTCAGGATCCCGAACGAGGCGGCGTTCAGATGGTCGAGCGCCGCAGACGCCGAGACGCTGCGGCGGATCCGGCCGACCAACGGCCCGAGCAACCCGACGAGGAGGAACGACGGCAGGAAGATCGACACCGTCGCGACCACCGCACCAGGGATGCCGGCGAACTGGTAGCCGAGGTGTGTGGCCGCCGTGAAGAGCGGGCCCGGGGTCACCTGTCCCGCCACGACGGCGTCGAGCACCTGCTGGCTCGTGGCCCACCCGGCACGCTGCACGAACTCGCGCTCGAGGAACGAGACGAGGACGTACCCGCTGCCGAAGACGGTCGCCCCGATCGTCACGAACAACCAGGCGATCCTGACGAGTGGGAACCCGGATCCCGCGCCGTCGACGATGGCGAGCAGGGAACCCAGCGGGAGCACCGACGCGACCCCCGGTCGGCGCCGCCGCGCACGGACGAGCGCGACACCGACCGCCGCTGCGCAACCGAGGACCACGAGCTCGTGCAATCCGGCCGACACGCCCACGGCCGCACCGACGGCCACGACCGGTGCGCTCCGACCGCGCAGCACCGTGCGTCCGAACCCCGCCCCTGCATGGACCACGATGGCGAGGACGACGGGCAGCAACCCCGCGAGCACGGGATCGGCGAACTCGGCGACCGTCGCCACCGCGGCACCCCAGGCAATGATCCCGACCATGAGCGCGGACGGCGTGAGGAACCCGAGACCCGCCGCGAGCATTCCCGGCAGACCGGCTCGCACCATTCCCACGTGCATGGCCAGCTCCGAGGACGTCGGCCCGGGGATCAGTGCGGACGCTCCCACGAGATCGGCGAACTCCTCGTCGCGCAGCCAGCCCCGCCGGTCGACGACCTCCCGCCGGATGAGCCCGATGTGCGCTGCGGGTCCGCCGAAGCCGATGAGCCCCAGCCAGGCGAACAACGCGCCCACCTCGAGGACCCGACGGAACTTCGTCGAGGGGTGGTTCAGGTCCACTGCATCGTCCGCCGATGCAGTTCCATCTGCGACTCGAACGCGCCGCTTCCTCCCCGATCCCGCACGCGGTGCCAACGGCCGTCTCCATCGAGCTCCCACGCGAGGACGTCGTCGGCGAGCAGGACGTCGAGCATGCCCTCGATCCGGGTGCGCAACGCGGCGGGCCGGACGGGGACGAGCACCTCGACCCGACGGTCGAGGTTCCGGGGCATCAGGTCGGCGGAGCCGATCCAGGTGGCAGGCCGACCCGGACCGGCGCCGTTCGCGAAGTGGTACACGCGGGAGTGCTCGAGGTACCGGCCGACGACCGAGCGCACCCGGATGTTCTCCGAAAGACCCGGGACCCCGGGACGCAGGCAGCAGATCCCACGCACGACGAGGTCGATCCGCACGCCGTCGGCGCTCGCCGCATAGAGCTCGTCGATGAGCTGCGGATCCACGAGCGAGTTCATCTTCATGACGATGCGACCACCGTCGGCACCGCGTTCGCAGCGGATCAACGCGACGAGCGAGGTCCGCAGGTGGTGCGGCGCGACGAGCAACGTCCGGTAGTCCGTGTCGGTACCGAACCCGGTGAGGTAGTTGAACAACCCGATCAGGTCGTCACCGATCGACGGATCCGCAGAGAACAGCCCGAGATCTTCGTAGAACCGTGCGGTCGAGGCGTTGTAGTTGCCGGTGCCGACGTGCGCGTAACGGCGCAGCCCGCCGGGTTCGTCCCGGATCACGAGGACCGTCTTCGCGTGCGTCTTCAGACCCGCGATCCCGTAGACGACGTGTGCCCCTGCCGCCTCGAGGCGCCGGGCCCACACGATGTTCACCTGCTCGTCGAAGCGAGCCTTCAGCTCGACGAGCACCACCACCTGCTTGCCCTCCTCGGCGGCTCGCACGAGGGACTGCAGCAGTTCGCCGTCCTCCGACGTCCGGTACAGCGTCATCTTGATCGCGAGCACCGCCGGGTCCGATGCCGCCGTCGTCACGAACGCCTCGACCGACGACCGGAAAGAGTGGTACGGGTGGTGGACGAGCAGATCCTGCGCCCGGATCGCAGCGAACAGATCAACGTCCGGTGCGTCGAACTGCGGGTGCGGGACGACCGGGAGCGGTGCCCGCAACAGATCAGGACGGTCGAGCGCCACCAGCTCGACGAGGTCCGCACCCCCGAGCAGCATGCGGTGCGCGTAGACGTCGTCGTCGGAGAGCTCGAGCTCGTCGAGGAGGAGTGTCCGGACCTCGGTCGGCATCGTCGACGCCACGTCGAGCCGGACCGCCCGGTTGAACCTGCGACGGCGGAGTTCGGTCTCGACCGCAGCGAGGAGATCGTCCGCCTCGGTCTCGTCGAGGTCGAGGTCCGCGCTGCGCGTGAGCCGGAACGCGTCGACCGACACGATCGCCGCGTCGGGGAAGAGGCGGTGCAGGTGCGCAGCGATCACCTGCTCGACCGGTACGAAGCGGTCCGAGTCGGGAAGGTGCAGGAACCTCGGCAGCAGCGACGGGACCTTCACCCTCGCGAATCGGATCTCCTCGGACCCCGCCGGCTGGGCGCGGACGGCCAGGCTGAGCGACAGGTCGGAGATGTAGGGGAACGGGTGGCTCGGATCGACGGCGAGCGGCGTCAGCACCGGGAAGATCCGGGCATCGAACTCGAGTGCGCACCAGTTCCGGTCGGCCTCGTCGAGATCACCCCAGTCGACGAGGTCGATGCCCGCCGCCCGGAGCGCCGGAAGGAGACCGTCGAGGAACGTCGCCTCCTCCAGGTCGGTCAGTCGACCCACCTCGGCGCGGATCTCCCGGAGCTGCTGTCGAGGTCGACGACCGTCGGCCGACGCCTTCGTCACCCCGCCGGCGACGCAATCGAGCAGGGAGGCGACCCGGACCTGGAAGAACTCGTCGAGGTTCGAGGCGAAGATCGCCTGGAACCGGAGGCGCTCGAGGAGCGGGAGCGACGGATCGGCAGCGAGGGCGAGGACGCGCTCGTCGAAGGCGAGCCAGGACAGCTCGCGGTTCAGGAACCTCCCGGGGTCCTTCGCCGCCTCGGCGACCATGACCCCGGCCGGATCAGCTTTCCTGCTCGTCGTAGCCGAGGTCCCAGCCGAGGGCGATGTTCTCGCGCTCGGCGTCCCGCTGCACCCGCTCACGGTTGCGGCGGAACTGGGGGTCGTGCGGGGGGAGCAGCACGAGTCGGGCGGCGACCCGGTTGCGGAAGTCGTCGATCGCCTTGCGGTCGCCGGCGATGCCGCGCACCTCCCAGTGGGGCGCGACCGGTCCGAGGTAGACGATGGTCACGTGCGCGATCGGCGCCTCGAGGGGTGCGGTGTCGGTCATCGGTGTCTCTCCGGACGAAAGGTCGTGGTGCGGCCGTGGAACGCTAGTGCGTCGTCGTCAGGACGACTTCTTGTCGGTGTCCCCGGAGGCGCCCTCTTCGAGGCCCTTCTTCAGCTCGCGCTGCGCCTGCCCGAGCGACCGGGCGAGCTTGGGCAACTGCGACCCGCCGAAGAACAGCAGGAGAACCACGAGAACCAGAATCCACTCGGGTCCCTGGATGAATGCGAACATGCTCGCATCCTACCGATGCCGGGCGTTCGTGCCGCCCCGGGCCGGCAGAGACTCAGGCCGAGGCCGGTCGGCGCAGCGGGACGACGTTCGCCGCTGCGACCGCACGGGCCCGCCGGATCCGTCGGCGTTCACGCTCCGACAGCCCGCCCCAGATCCCGAACTTCTCGCCGTTCGTGATGGCGAACTCGAGGCAGCTCTCCCGGACGACGCACCCGCGACAGACCTCCTTGGCCTCCCGCGTTGACGCACCGCGCTCGGGGAAGAACAGGTCGGGATCGACGCCCAGGCAGTTGGCGAGCCGCTGCCAGGTCAGATCCTCGATTTCGATGACGTTTCGCATGTCGTTCCTCCCCGGTCCTTGCCGGGATGCCCCGTGGGGACGGGCACGTAATTACAGCGATGTCATCATTGCGCAGCGACGGCGCGGTCGCAAGGCCGAACGAATTCGGCGTCCGAGCGCCGACGGTCGTCAGGCCCGACGGGCCCGGCCACCGAGCAGGCGCTTCTTCTGCTCGATGAAGTCGACGAGCACGTAGTCACCGAGCGTCTCGGGTGTCGTGAAGAACGCACGACCACGGTTCATCTCGGCCACACGCTCGATGAACGCCTTCAGGTAACTGGTCGCGTCGAGCATGAACGTGTTGATCACGATGCCGTCGCGCGTGCACCGCCCCACCTCGCGGAGTGTGCGGCGGATCGTCTCCGGCTCGGGCGGATAGGCGAAGTACGGCGTGCCGTCGTCCTCGGTATGGGCGGTCGGCTCGCCGTCGGTGATCATGATGATCTGCTTCGACCCGGACTGGCGGGCGAGCAACCGACGGGCGATCGCCATGCCGTGCTGCATGTTCGTGCCGTACACGTAGTCCCAGGAGACCTCGGGCAACTCCGACGCCTTGAACTCGCGGGCCACCGACGAGAAGCCGACGAGACCGAGGTAGTCCCGCGGGTAGGCCGACGAGATGAGCTGGTGCAGCGCCATCGCGACCTTCTTCGCCGGCAGGAAGTTGTCGCGCATCGGCATCGACATCGACAGGTCGAGCATCAACACGGTCGACTGCCGCACCATCGACTCGGTGCGCTCCACCTCGAAGTCCTCCGGGGTGAGCCGCACCGGGGTGCCCGTCCCCACCCGGCGGATCGCATTGCGAACGGTCTCGTTGATGTCGAGGTTGAACGGATCGCCGAACTCGTACGCCTTCGTCGAGTACTCGCTCTCGTGACCCCAGCCCGACTTCTCGATCTGGTGCTGTCCGACCTGGTCGACCCGCAGCTTCCGGAACAGCTCCGCGAGGGCGTTCTGGCCGAGACGACGCAACCCACGAGGGGTCAGCTCGAGCTTGCCCTCCCGGTTCTCGATGAGACCCGCCTCCTCGAGCATGCGCGCCACCCGGGCCATGTTCTCGAGGCTCTGCGCCGCGTCCTCGCCGAGGAGCTCGCGGGCACGGTCGACGTCGACCTCGGCCAACGCCCCCGGGTTCGATGCGTTCCGCAGCAGGTTCTCGAGGTCGTCGAGATCGCCGAGGTCCTGCATCACCTGCGACGCCGACATCATGTCGAGCGGATCTTGTCCGCTGAAGTCGTAGCTGCGCTCCCACCCGGCGTCGGGGAACGCCGCCTGCAGGTTCTGGGCGAGCTGATCCATCTGCCAGCGCAGATCCATGTCCTCGAGGAGCTGGTTCGACAGCTCCTGGAGCTGCTGGCGCTGCTCGGGCGTCATGGAGTTGAGCATCGCCTGCATCGCCGCCATCCGACGCGCCATCAGCTCGAGGAGCTCCTCGAGATCCTGCGGGTTCTCCGGGAAGAAGTCCCCGAACTCCGACATGAACCGCTCGAACGCCTCCTGGGTGTCCTCGCCACGGTTGCGCGCCTCGAGCAGCTCGTTGAGCGCGCTCATCATGTCCTTCATGCGCGCCATGTCCTCGGGTCGGATGTCCTGCATCGCCCCGGCCATCTCGTTGAACTGCGACTGGACGACCTGCTGGCGGAGCTGGTCGACGAGCTCCTCGAACCGCTGAGCGGCCGCTTCGGAGACGAAGTCGTAGTCCTGCAGTCCGCGGACCTGACCGGCGAGGTCGCGCGGCAGCATGTCGAGCTGCAGGTTCCGCTCCCCCATCGCCTGACGCGTCAGGTCCTTCTGGCGGTCGTCGCCCGATGCGGCGACGTCGTCGAGCCGGTCCTCGATCGCCTCCCGCTCGGTCTCCACGACCTCGCGCAACTCCTGCGCGATGTCGTCGTACACACCACCGAGGTCGTACCGCTCGAGCTCGTCCTTCCGACGACGACGCAGATTCTCGAGCATCTCGCGCACGCCCTGCATGCGCTCGCCGTCGGCGTTCCGCATGCCCTGCTGCATCATGCGCCGGAGCGCCGCATTCAGATCGCCGTGGTAGAGGAGATCGTCGGTGATCTCCGACATCACGTCGTCCGCTCCGAAGGAGAATCCCTTCTGCGAGCCGTCCCAGCGTGAGTACCGGAAACGCGGTGCCGTCATGGGGGCAGCGTACCGACCGGACCCGGCCTGTGCCGGGGCCGCCTGCACCCCGAGTACCGTCACTCCATGACGCTGCCGCCGGGACTCCGCCTCGGTGCCGCGTGGTCCGCGACGCAGGCCGAGGGCGCGTCGCTCGCGTCGGACTGGTTCGCCCACGAACAGGCGGGGGCCGCACCGCCGAGCGCCGACGGGAATGGGGCCGTGTCCGATCTCGACGCCGACGCCCGCCAACTCGCCGACGCCGGCCTCGACCTCGTCCGGATGGGGATCGACTGGGCCCGCATCGAACCGGCGGAGGGGCGCATCGACCGGGCCGCCCTCGAGACCTACCGGGAACGGATCACCTCGATCCGATCGACCGGCCTCGCCGTGTGGGTCACCCTCGCCGATGGCGTGCTGCCGGGCTGGTTCGCCGTCGACCTCAACGGTTGGCGCGACCGGACCTCCCGGTCGCTGCTGTGGCCGCGGCACGTGGAGCGCTGCGCCGACGCATTCGGTGACCTCGTCGACGGGTGGGCGCCCATCACCCGGACCGTCGCAGCGGCACGGGCGGCGTTCCTCGTGGGCACTGCACCTCCGGCGGTCCGTAGCCCCCAGAAGTTCATCGAGACCGTCCGCGGCGGGCACCTCGCCGCGCTCGAGTCCTGGCGAGTCCTGCGCGGCGGTCGTGCGCCGGTGGCCGCCTGCTACGAGGTCGGCCCGGTCCGGGCCGCCGACGAGCGGGTGACGAGCAGTCGCCGAGCCCGGGCGCTCGAGGAGACGCTGTGGTGCTGGACGGAAGGCTTCCGTGACGGTGTCCTCCACCTCCGTCGCCTCCCGCCCGTGCAGGTCCCGGCGATGCGTGACGCCTTCGACGTTGTCGGGCTGTTCCCCGAGGGTGAGCTCGTCGTCGACAGCGACGGGGGCCTGTACCGACGCCACGGACCGGAGCACCTGCTCGCCACACTGCACCGTGCCGCCGAGGAAGGTCCGGATCGGCCACTGATGGTCCTCAGTCAGACCGTCGCTGCGGGCGCCGCCGACGATCCCGCCGACCTCGAGCGCCTGGACGAGGCCCTCGCGCAGGTCGACGCGGCCCGCCGTGACGGGATCGACCTCCGGGCGTGGCTGTGGGAGCCCGCCGTCGACGGCTACCGAATCGCCGCAGCCGACCTCCTCGCCGGGACCGACGGGAGCATCGGCTTCGGCCCACGCCTCGGACTCCTCACCCGCGACCGGACGCTGCGTCCGACCGGTGTCGCGCTCGGTGCCCGGGCGCGGGCGGAACGTCAGCTCCGCGAGCGATAGCTCGCGCGGTTCCCCACGGCGTCCTTGTTGAGTCGCTTCGACAGGTGCAGGCCCTCGAGGACGAACTCCACGGCCGAGGCGACCGTCGCCGGTGAGTCGGCGACGCCGTCGAGGGTCGCGACCGCCGTGGCGAGTGCCGGGTGCGCCCCGGCGACCGCCGCGAGATCCGCCGAGGAGACATCTTCCCCGGTGCTGACGGTGAGCCCGTCCTCGAACGCGTCGAGGACCGCACCGGCGACGTCCGGGTCGATCCGGTCGCGGAAGACGGCGAGGGTCGCCTGGCGCAGGAACTGGTCGACGATCGCCACGTCGCGGCCTTCCTCGAGCGACTCGATCTCGACCTTGCCCATGGTCGAGGCGAGCATCGCGTCGAGGTCGCAGACCCGGGGCACGACCTCGTCCTCACCCGCGAGCAGGCACCTCCGTGCTGCGTTCGCCACGAGGGTCTCCTCGTTCGACACCGACAGGCGGACCGAGACGCCCGACCGCTGGTTGACGTTGCCCGACGCCCGGGCGAGGTGCGACACGGTCGCGACGATCTCGCGCATCCACTCGGGAACGGAGACGCGCAGGCCGTCCACGGCGAAGGGCACCGCCTCCTGGGCGACGATCTCCATTTCGATCTCGACCGTCGGCGGGTAGTGGGTGCGGATCTGGGAACCGAACCGGTCCTTCAACGGGGTGATGAGCCGACCGCGGTTCGTGTAGTCCTCGGGGTTCGCCGAGGCGACGAGCACGACGTCGAGCGGGAGTCGCAGCTTGTAGCCGCGGATCTGCACGTCGCGCTCCTCGAGCACGTTCAACAACCCGACCTGGATCCGCTCGGCGAGGTCCGGGAGTTCGTTGATGGCGAAGATCCCGCGATTCGTCCGGGGAACCAGCCCGTAGTGGACGGTCAGCTCGTCGGACAGGTAGCGGCCCTCCGCCACCTTGATCGGGTCGACCTCGCCGATGAGATCGGCGACCGACGTGTCGGGCGTGGCCAGCTTCTCGCCGTAGCGACGGTCCCGGTGGACCCACTCGATGCGCGTGTCGTCGCCGTGCTCGGCGAGAAGATCACGGGCGTACCTCGAGATCGGTTCGTACGGATCGTCGTTGATCTCGGAGCCGGCGACGATTGGCATCCACTCGTCCAGCAGACCGACGAGGGCACGGATCAGCCGCGTCTTCGCCTGCCCGCGCTCCCCGAGCAGCACGATGTCGTGTCCGGCGAGCAGCGCGTTCTCGAGCTGCGGCACCACCGTGTCCTCGTAGCCGAGCACCCGGGGGAAGAGCGGCTCACCCGCCCGGATCCTCGCGATCGCGCTCTCGCGGAGCTCGTCCTTCACGGACCGGGAGACCCAGCCGGACGCCCGGAGCTGTCCGAGGGTCGCTGCCGGAGGATGCGCGGTGGTCGACATGCGGCCACGCTAACCGAGAGCCCACGGCTGCGAGATCGTGGACCAGGGCACCTAGCCTCGGGGCACCATCGCTCACGGAGGCCAACCATGGCGTTCACCGTCGACCTCGACGCCTTCCGCTTCGACCCGCAACTCGCCGCCGGGGTGACCGGGCGGCGGGTGCTGATCACCGGGGCGGGCAAGGACGGCGGCATCGGTCAGGCCTTCGCTCTCGCCGCCGGCCTGAACGGCGCGGCGAGCGTCGGCGTGCACTTCCACCGCAGCTACCACGACGGCTTCGACCTGGTCGACCGCCTGCGCTCCGAAGGTGTCGACGCGTTCCCCGTGCAGGCGGACGTGACGAACATGGGCGACCTGTGGGCGATGCGGTCCTACGTCATCGAGCACATGGGCGGACTCCCGCCCGACCTCATCATCTGCAACTCCGGACTCACGGAGCGCGGCTACAGCTTCGGCCGGGCGCTGCGCGAGGTCCCCGACGAGTCCACGGCGATGCGGCGGGCCCGTGTGCGCCAGCACTTCATCGACAACCTCGAGGAGTCCCGGCTCGTGCTCGACACGAAGATCGACGGGTTCCTCGCCGTCACCCACCTCTGGGCCGGCGAGGCCGTGCACCACGGCGTGCCCGTGCAGATCGTCTACGTGTCCTCCCGGCAGGCGATCGACCCGGGGCCCTCCGTCCCCGGCTACGCGATCTCGAACTGGGCGGTCCTGCAGCTCCCGCAGGTCCTCGACATCAACCTCGGACGCGCCGCGGAGCTCGCCTCGGCGTGCTCCGTGCTCTTCCCCTTCATCCGCACCGGCATGACCGACGAGTACGCCGACAACGAGAAGGTGTTCGGGAGGTGGCAGCCACGCATGCTCGCCACGACCGAGGCCGCCGAGGCGTTCCTGCAACTGCTCGCCCGACCGCGCGACGAGGTACGGAGCGGCATGTTCGAACTGATGGTCGAACCCGCCGACGGCGACGCCGTTCAGATCACCTGGCGTCAGGTCCGACTCCCCGTCGTCGAGGAGCGACTCGCCTGGAGCGACGCAGCACCGCTGCGTCGCTGAGCCCGCTCAGTGGCCGTGGACCATGAGGTGGCGTGAGGCGAACACCACGCCACCGAAGAACCCGCCGGTCACCACCGATGCGAACGACGCCACGCCGAGCGTGTACCACCACCCGAGACCGCCGGCGACGATCTGCACGGCGAGGGTGATCAGCCCGAACATGACCGCGACGCCGACGAGGACGCCAAGCGCCGTGGTCCGCACGAACGCCCGGTCCTCCGGCTCGAGCATCTCGTCGGCCGCCATGTCGATCTGTGCAACTGCCATGGGTCGACGGTACGGAGGCGGTCCGATCCGGCGCAGTGGTCGGAGGTCCCGAGAGCACGGGACCTTCGGCCCTCTCAGCGGTCGAGGGAACGACCCCGTAGGCGTCGCATCCCGCGCAGCCAGCGATCCGGATCGATCGCCTTGCGCCGCACGTACTCACCGACCTCGGGGTGCGACAGGATCATGAACCGCTCCTCCCGCATCGCCTCGACGACCGCGACGGCCACGTCGTCGGGCTCCTTGATCCCGTCCGTCGCCCCGTCGCCGAGTTGGCGGGGGGCCATCGCGGTGTTCACCCCCTGCGGGCACAGCACCGAGACCCGGATGCCGTCGTCGCCGTGGCTGATCGCCAGGTACTCGGCGAGCTTGATGCACGCCGCCTTCGTCACGCTGTAGGGCGCGCTTCCCATCGCGAGCAGCAACCCGGCCGCCGACGCCGTGTGCAGCAGGTAGCCCTCACCCCGCGCCACCATCGAGGGCAGCACGGCCCGAGCCGCGTACACGTGCGACATCACGTGCAGGTCCCACTGCCGCTGCCACGCCGCATTCGACGCCTCGACGCCTCCGTCGGCGCCGGCACCGGCGTTCGAGAAGAACACGTCGATCGGCCCGAACCGGTCGAGCACCGACTCCACGAGGGAGGCCACCGCCGCCTCGTCGGTGACGTCGAGGCCGACCCCGAACCCGCGCTCGCCGAGACCGAGCTGTGCGGCCGCCGCCTCGGCCGCGGCTGCGTCGCGGTCGACGAGCACCACCGCCCGCGCCCCCTCGGCGGCGAACCGGCGACCGACCGCCGACCCGATCCCGCCGCCACCCCCGGTGATCACCGCGACACGGTCCCGAAGTTCCACCCGGATTCCTCCCCTGCCCCGGCCCTGCGACCGTCGACCGACCCGGACCCGACACGGTTCGCCGCGTCCCTCGGCGAGACGGTACCGTTCACCTCACATCGACGCATGCAAGACCGCCCGGGCCGGGCTGGGAGGAGACACGTGGCGACCACAACGGTGCGCTCGTCGGGAGTGAGTGCGCGCGGGCTCGTGAAGCCGGCGTTCCGACGGCCGGAGAAGCGCCTCCCGTACCCCTTCGGCCTCTACCAGTCGGCGGTCGGCAAGAAGTGGGTGATGGGGGTCACGGGCCTCATGCTCATGGGCTTCGTGCTCGTGCACATGATCGGCAACCTCCACATGTACGAGGGCCCGGCGAAGTTCAACGAGTACGCCGAGGCGCTGCGGACCCTGGGCGGGCACTTCATCCCCCGGGAGTGGGCACTGTGGGGCCTGCGTGCCGGGCTTCTCGGGGCGGTGGCGCTGCACATCCACTCCGCCGTGACGCTCACGAGGATCAACCGGGCCGCCCGGCCGACCCGCTACCAGGCGAGCCGTCGCTACCGGGTGGCGAACACGTCGTCGCGGTCCATGCGGCTCACCGGTCTCGTGGTGATCCTCTACGTGTTGTTCCACCTCGCCGACCTCACGTGGGGCCGGATCTTCCCCGACACGTACATCTACGGCGACGTCTACAACAACGTGGTGCAGAGCCTCTCGAACGTCCCGGTCGCGATCATCTACATCGTCGCCAACGTGGCACTCGCCGTGCACCTCCGCCACGGTGCGTGGAGCCTCTTCCAGAGCCTCGGGTGGAACAACCCGAAGTTCAACGCCGCCCGGCGCACCTTCGCCAACGGGTTCGCGGCGATCATCCTCATCGGCAACCTGTCGTTCCCGATCATGACCCTCGCCGGCGTGGTCAGCCAGGACGAGCGCACGGCCCCGTGCCACCTGCTCGACGGCGAGCCGACCGACATCTGCCTCGGTGACGAGGCGAAGGCCCAATTCGATCCGACTGCGGTTGCAAAGGAAGGTGCGAAGAAGTGACCACCACCGGTTACCTCGACGGCAAGGTCCCCACCGGCCCGATCGACGAGAAGTGGACGAGCCACAAGTTCAACCTGAAGCTCGTCAACCCGGCCAACAAGCGCAAGTACGACATCATCGTCGTGGGCACCGGTCTGGCCGGCGCCTCGGCCGCGGCCTCGCTCGGCGAGCTCGGGTACAACGTGAAGGTCTTCACCTTCCACGACTCGCCCCGACGCGCACACTCGATCGCCGCGCAGGGTGGCATCAACGCCGCCAAGAACTACAAGAACGACGGCGACTCCGTGTACCGGCTGTTCTACGACACGGTCAAGGGCGGCGACTTCCGTGCCCGTGAGGGCAACGTGTACCGCCTCGCCGAGGTGTCGGTCGACATCATCGACCAGTGCGCTGCGCAGGGCGTGCCCTTCGCCCGTGAGTACTCCGGTCTCCTCGACAACCGCAGCTTCGGCGGTGCGCAGGTGTCCCGGACCTTCTACGCCCGGGGCCAGACCGGCCAGCAGCTCCTGCTCGGCGCCTACCAAGCGCTCGCCCGCCAGGTCCACGCCGGCTCCTGCACCCTCTACAACCGCACCGAGATGCTCGACCTCGTCGTGAAGGACGGCAAGGCGTGCGGCATCGTCGTGCGCGACCTCCTGACCGGCGAGATCTCCCGGCACTCGGCACACGCCGTCGTCCTCGCCACCGGCGGCTACGGCAACGTGTTCTACCTGTCGACGAACGCCAAGGGCTCGAACACCACGGCGACGTGGCGGGCCCACAAGAAGGGGGCGTTCTTCGCGAACCCCTGCTACACGCAGATCCACCCGACCTGCATCCCGGCGAGCGACGACTTCCAGTCGAAGCTCACGCTCATGTCGGAGTCGCTGCGCAACGACGGCCGGATCTGGGTCCCGAAGAACCCCAACGACACCCGCCCCGCCCACCAGATCCCCGACGAGGACCGGGACTACTACCTCGAGCGCCGCTACCCGGCCTTCGGGAACCTCGTCCCCCGTGACGTGGCCTCCCGCAACTCCAAGACCCAGGTCGACGAGGGCCGCGGTGTCGGCCCGATCAAGAACGGCGTGTACCTCGACTTCGGGGACTCGATCGACCGCCTCGGACGGGACGTCATCGAGGAGCGCTACGGCAACCTCTTCCAGATGTACGAGCGCATCACCGACGAGGACCCCTACAAGATGCCGATGCGCATCTACCCGGCGGTGCACTACACCATGGGCGGCCTGTGGGTGGACTACAACCTCATGTCCAACCTCCCCGGTCTCTACGTGCTCGGCGAGGCGAACTTCTCCGACCACGGCGCCAACCGGCTCGGCGCATCGGCGCTCATGCAGGGCCTCGCGGACGGCTACTTCGTGTTGCCGTACACGATCGGCGACTACCTCGCCGGCATGCTCGGCGAGAAGCCGGTGTCCACCGACGATCCGGTGTTCGCCGAGTCGGAGAACGAGGTCCGTGACCAGATCCGACGCCTCCTGTCGGTCAATGGCACGCGACCCGTCGACAGCCTCTACCGGGAACTCGGCGTGGACATCGTCTGGGAGCACTGCGGGATGGCCCGGAACCAGGCCGGTCTCACGCAGGCGATCTCCGATATCCGGTCGCTGCGCGACGAGTTCTGGACGAACGTCAAGATCACCGACCAGTCCGAGTCGCTCAACACCTCGCTCGAGAAGGCGCTCCGTGTGGCCGACTTCTTCGAGATGGCCGAGCTCATGTGCAAGGACGCCCTCGACCGCGAGGAGTCCTGCGGCGGCCACTTCCGTGAGGAGTACCAGACCGAGGACGGCGAGGCACTCCGCAACGACGACCAGTTCGCCTACGCCGCGGCGTGGGAGTGGACGGGCGAGAGCGGACAGCAACGACTCAACAAGGAAGAGCTCACGTTCGAGTACGTGAAGCTGGCACAGCGGAGCTACAAGTGAGCGGCACCGGACACGGCCAGACGATGCGGATCACCCTCAAGGTCTGGCGACAGGACAACCCCTCCGACAAGGGCGGGTTCCAGGTGGTCGACGTGCCGGGCGTGTCACCCGACATGTCCTTCCTCGAGATGCTCGACGTCGTGAACGACCGTCTCACCGAGTCCGGTGACCGGCCGATCGTGTTCGATCACGACTGTCGCGAGGGCATCTGCGGGAGCTGCGGCGTCATCATCAACGGCGTCGCGCACGGTCCCGAACGGGGGACGGCGACCTGCCAGCTCCACATGCGGAAGTTCAGCGACGGTGACACGATCGCCGTCGAGCCGTGGCGGGCAGCAGCCTTCCCGGTCATCCGCGACCTCGCAGTCGACCGGTCGGCGTTCGACCGGATCGTCGAGGCCGGCGGGTACATCTCGGCGCCGACGGGATCGGCGATCGACGCGAACATGATCCCGATCCCCAAGCCGGTCGCCGACGCCTCGATGGACGCCGCGCAGTGCATCGGTTGCGGCGCCTGCGTGGCCGCCTGCCCGAACTCCGCGGCGCAGCTCTTCACGTCCGCCAAGCTCGCCCACCTCAACCTCATGCCGCAGGGCCAGCCGGAACGCTGGGCCCGCACCGAGGCGATGGTCGAGACGATGGAGCAGTTCTTCGGCTCGTGCACGAACCACGGCGAATGCCAGGACGCGTGCCCGAAGGAGATCTCGGTCGACTTCATCGCGATGATGAACCGTGACTACGTGAAGTCGAAGCGGAAGAACCGCCAGCTGCTGTCGCAGTCCATCTGACGCCAACGGTGCCGACCTGCCGGGTCGACCGCTACCGTGCCACCTCGTGCTCGGTGGTCGGCGACCGGAGAGAAGGGCTCGCGCCGGTCGACGGCGTCGTCTTCTGCGTGCTCCGTCCTCCGGCACCCGCCAGACCCTCGTCGCCCTCGCACTGAACAGCCTCACGAGCTTCGTCGCCGGCGCGAGTCTCAGCGCCATCACCGGGACGCTCCGGGACCTGCCCGGGCTCCTCGTGCTCGTGCCTGCGGCGATCGGCCTCCGGGGCAACGTGTTCTCCGCACTCGGGAGTCGGCTGTCGACCACCGTGCACCTCGGGACCTTCCGGGTGTCGGCCCGGCGCGACAGCGTGTTCGGTCAGAACGTCGCCGCATCGCTCGTGCTCTCGCTCGGGATCTCCCTCGTCGCGGCACTCGGGGCATCGGTGCTCGTGCTCGCGCTCGGGGTCTCCGATCGTCCAAATGTCGGTGACCTCCTCCTCGTGTCGATCCTCGGCGGGATGATCGCCAGTGTCGTCGTGTTGGCCGCGACGGTCGGCCTCTCGGTGGCGGCGGCGCGGTTCGGATGGGACCTCGACAACCTCGTCGCACCCATCGTGTCGACCCTCGGCGACGTCGTCACGATCCCTGCGCTGTGGGTCGCATCGCTGCTCATCGGCGTGCCGGTGCTGTCGCAGTCGCTGACCGTGGCCCTCGTCGCCGTGGCGGCGGTCCTCTCCGCGTTCGCATGGCGCACCCCGCTCGACATCCTGCGACGCATCGTCCGGGAGTCCGCCCCGGTGCTCACCGCCGCGGTCGGGTTCTCGATGCTCGCCGGCCTCGTCCTCGAGAAGCGGCTCGAGCTGTTCGAGTCGGTCGCCGCGCTCTTGATCCTCCAACCGGCGTTCGTGTCCTCGGCCGGGGCGCTCGGCGGCATCCTCTCGAGTCGGCTGTCGACCGCGTTCCAACTCGGTCTGATCGAGCCGGACCTGCTGCCGGATCGCCGCGCCCGCGAGACCGGTCTGGTCGTCGCGACGCTCGCTGCGCCGGTCGCGCTGTTCAACGCGGTCGGAGCCCACGCCGTCGCGCTGGTCCTCGGGGTGCGAAGCCCGGGGCTGCTCGCGCTCCTCGGCGTGTCGCTGCTCGCCGGCCTCGTGGTCGTGGCGTTCGTGCTCGCCGTGGCCTACTACGGGACCATGGCCGCGACCCGGGTCGGACTCGACCCCGACACCCACGGGATCCCGCTCGTCACGTCGACGGTCGACTTCGTGGGAGCCGTCGCCCTGATCCTCGCCGTGGTCGCCCTCGGCATCAGCTGATCGAGAAGCCGCCGGCCCAGCCGTCCCCACCCTCGGCCCCCGGCACGGTCCAGCGCCGGCGCTCGAGGTCCACCCCCGGAGCGACGCAGAGCGGGACCTCCACAGCGACCTCCGCAGGGAAAGGAGCCGGACCGGTGCCCCCCGCCGACCGCGCGGCGAGCAGCCCCCACCAGGAGCTGCCCGCCATGACGGTCACCGACGCCGGACCACTGAAGGTGCCCACGGCACCGAGATCCTGCAGCTCGAAGGATCGCGTGCCGACGAGCAACTCCCCGCGAACCTCACAGATCGGCCGACGAGCGTCGGAGCCGCCCGTCACCGCGACACCGTCGGCCTCCCACTCGAGATCGAACCCGTAGGGGATGCGGTCACCACGGACCGTCGCAGGGTCGACCGAACGGAACGCTGCCGGATCGTCCACCCCGACGGCGAACGCCTCGAGCCCGAGGGACCAGCGCCGGTCCGGCTCCTCGAGGTTGGCGTCGGCCCACAGGCCGTCCGTTCGCAGCTCAAGGCCACGGGCGGGGGACGGGACGTCGAGGTCGGCGACGACGACGACCGGTGCCGCGGCCGTCCCGACCACCGCCGTCCAGTACCAGCACCGGCCCGATCGGGGGACCCGGGCGACGACCACGAACGCCGACAGGTCGGCACCTGGAACCCAGAGGTCCCAGCTCTGGACCACGAGCTCCTCACCCACCGCCACCGACGTCGTGCCCACCGCTCGCTAGCCTCCGTCGGGATGCCCCGCTACGCCACACCGGAGTGGATCGCCGGCTTCGACCGGGCGCTCGCCGCCACGGACGCCGGCCCCCACGAGGGAGCCCCGCTCGTCGTGCAATACCTGCTCGAGGATGCGCCGGCGGACTGCACCTCCTACGCGCTCCGGGTCACCCCGGACGGGGCCCGGGTGGTGCCCGGGATCGCCGAGGATGCCACCGTCACGTTCCGCCAGAGCTACGGGACCGCGGTAGCGATCGCGCAGGGCGAACGGTCGGCGCAACGCTCGGTGCTCGACGGCAGCGTCGTGATCACCGGCGACGCGACCCAGCTCCTGGGCCGAGCCGCGTTGCTCGGAGCGATCGACCGGGCGCTCGACGCGCTCGACTGACGCCGCTGCTCAGGCGGGGATGAGCCCCAGCTCCCGGACAGCGTTCCGCTCGTCCTCGAGCTCCGCAACCGACGCGTCGATCCGACCACGTGAGAACGCGTCGATCTCGAGGCCGGGCACGATGGCGTAGTCGCCATCCTTGCACACGCAGGGGAACGAGGAGATCAGGCCCGCGGGAACGCCGTAGCTCCCGTCGGACGGGATCGCCATGGACACCCAGTCGCCGCCGGCGGTTCCGAGTGCCCAGCTGCGCATGTGGTCGATCGCCGCGTTCGCCGCCGAAGCCGCCGAGGACAGGCCCCGCGCCTCGATGATCGCCGCACCGCGCTTGGCGACGGTGGGGATGAAGTCGTTCTCGAGCCAGGTCTGGTCGTTCACGAGCTGCGCCGCGTTCGAGCCGTCGACCTCGCAGTGGAACAGGTCCGGGTACTGGGTGACCGAGTGGTTCCCCCAGATCGTCATCCGACGGATCGCCGAGACGGGACGACCGGTCCGCGCCGCGAGCTGTGCGAGCGCACGGTTGTGGTCGAGTCGGGTCATCGCGGTGAAGCGCCGCGGGTCGAGCTTCGGCGCGTTGTTCATCGCGATCAGCGCGTTCGTGTTCGCCGGGTTCCCCACGACGAGCACCCGGACGTCGCGGGATGCCGAGTCGGAGAGGGCCTTGCCCTGCACTGTGAAGATCGCGCCGTTGGCGTTCAGCAGGTCGGCGCGTTCCATGCCCGCCTTGCGAGGCATTGCGCCGACGAGCAGCGCGTAGTCGGCGTCGCCGAACGCCGTGTCGGCGTCGTCGGTCTGCACCATGCCGGCGAGCAGCGGGAAGGCGCAGTCGTCGAGCTCCATTGCCACGCCGTTGAGCGCACCGAGCGCCGGCGTGATCTCGAGCATCTGCAGGATGACCGGCTGATCGGGGCCGAGCATCTGACCACTCGCGATACGGAAGAGGAGGCTGTAGCCGATCTGGCCCGCAGCCCCGGTGACGGCGACGCGCACGGGAGTCTTCATGGCGGGCGACGCTAGTTCGTCGGCCACCGGCACTCCACCACCGGGTGCCAGACTTCCCCCCGTGGCACCCGAAACGACCCAGCTCCCCGCAGGCTTCACCGCGCACATCGCGAACATCGGCATCAAGGACACGACGACCGACTTCCTCGTCGTTGCGTCGTCGGTGCCGGCGAGCGCCGCGGCCACCTTCACCCGCTCGCGGTTCGCCGGACCGAGCGTCACCCTGTCACGGCGCCAGATCGCCGACGGCCGGTTGCAGGCGGCCGTGGTGATCTCGAAGAACGCGAACGTCGCGACCGGGGCACAGGGGACGGCGAACGCCGAAGCGGTCGTCGCTGGCGTGGCCCGGGCGCTCGGTTGTCCGGAAGGTGACGTCCTGCTCGCCTCGACGGGCGTGATCGGACGCCAGTACCCGATGGAGCGCATCGACGCGCACCTCGCCACGCTCGGACCGCCCCCCTACCCCGCCACCGACGCCCTGGCCGCCGCGACGGCGATGATGACGACCGACACGGTGCCGAAGATCGCCGAGGCGACCGTCGGCGACGCCCGCATCGTCGGCCTCGCGAAGGGGGTCGGCATGATCGAGCCGGACATGGCCACGATGATCGCCCTCGTGTTCACCGACGCCGAGCTCTCCCCGGGCGAGCTCGACCGGGCGTTCCGACACGTCGTCGACCGCACGTTCAACAGCCTGAGCGTCGACACCGACACGTCGACCTCGGACACCGCTGCGATCCTCGCCAACGGGCTCGCCGGACCCGTCGACGTCGACGCGTTCACCGACGCACTCGGCGACGTGTGCCTGTCGCTGACCCGCCAGCTCGCACGCGACGGCGAGGGGGCGACCAAGCTCCTCGTGGTGACGGTCGACGGCGCACGCGACGACCTGCAGGCCACGCGGGTCGCCAAGTCGATCCTGAACTCGCCGCTCGTCAAGACGGCGGTGCACGGCGCCGACCCGAACTGGGGTCGCGTCGCCATGGCGGTCGGCAAGTGCGCGGAGGACACCGACATCGACCAGGAACGCGTCGTCATCCGCTTCGGCGCACAGCAGGTGTTCCCCGGTGACCTCGACGAGCAGGGGCTGCGCGAGCTCGCCGCGACGATGGCCGCCGCCGAGGTGCACATCACCGTGTCGCTCGGCATCGGCGCAGGGAGCTGGACGGTGTACGGGTGCGACCTCTCCGACGGCTACGTGCGGATCAACGCCGACTACACCACCTGACCGTCGCCACCGGCTGCGCCGCGGTCCGGTAGCGAGGACCGCGCCGGTAGCGTCCGCGGCGTGTTCCTCGCCCTCAAGGAGATGCGCCGCGCCAAGGTGCGGTTCACGCTGCTGATGGCCGCTGTCGGCCTGCTGGTGTTCCTCATCCTCTTCCAGCAGTCACTGCAGAACGGGCTGATCACCGCCTTCGTCGGAGCCGTCCGCAACCAGTCGGCCCCCGTGCTCGTCTACAGCGTCGACGGCCGCCGGGTCATCCAGGGATCCGTGATCGGACCCGAGCTCGAGGCGCAGGTCCGCGACGCCGTCGCCGGAGGACGCGTCGGTCGGATCGGGCAGGGGACGTTCACCGTGACCGCAGACGACGCCCTGTCCGAGGCCACCGTCCTCGGTTACGAGGAGGAAGGGCTCGGCTCACCGACCACCCTCGTGAGCGGTCGGCTCCCGCAGGGACCGGGGGAAGCGGTGGCGAGCGCCGCGGACGAGGCAGCCGGATTCGGCGTCGGCGATGTCGTGCGGATCGAACCGGGCGGCCTCGAGGTGCGGGTCGTCGGGCTCGCGGACGACATCCAGCTCAACGTGGCCCCGACGCTCTTCGTGGCCTACGAGACCTATCTCGACGCCGTGCGCAGTCGGAACCCCGACGCCGGGACCCCACCGCCGAACGTGCTCGCCGTCGAGCCCGCGCCGGGCATCTCCGCCGGTGACACCGCCGCCCTGATCAACGCAGCGTCCGACGACCTCGACGCCCTCACCCGGGCGGACGCCGCAGCGAAGACGCCCGGCGTCGCGCAGGTGCAGCAGTCCTTCCGGGTGATCTTCCTGCTCTACGGCCTCGTCGTCCCCCTCGTGACCGGCCTGTTTTTCCTGATCGTGACGTTCCAGAAGGCGCCGTCGCTCACCCTGCTCCGAGCGATCGGTGCGCCGGCCGGGCGGCTCGTCGCCGCGTTGCTGGTGCAGGTGCTCCTCGTCGTCGGCGGTGGGCTGGCGATCGGGATCGGGCTCTACGCCCCGCTGTCGGTGCAGCGGATCGGCGGGATCACGCTGCGCTTCGAGACCGCCGCGGTCATCGGCTGGTCGATCGCACTGCTCGTCCTCGGAACCGCCTCGTCGGTCGTGTCGGCTCGTCGGGTCGTCGCCATCGACCCGGCCGCGGCTCTCGGGGGAACGGGGATGGATCGATGAAGGTCGCACTGCGGGAGCTCCGGCGCCGTCCCGGTCGGTTCGCCACGGCGACGGTCATCCTCACCCTCATCGCACTGCTGCTGCTGTTCCTCGGCGGGCTACTCGACGGGTTGATCCGGAACTCCACGGGCGCCGTCCGCGCGCAGCAGGGCGACGTGGTCGTGTCGTCCGCGGCGTCGCAGAGTTCCTTCCTGCGCAGCCGCATCGACCCCGACCTCCGGGCCAGGGTCGCGGCGGCGCCCGGAGTGGAGGAGGTCGGCGGGCTCGGCATCGTCCAGCTCGGTGCCCGGGTACCGGGCAATGGCCCCCGTGATCTCGCCGACGTCGCGCTGTTCGGCGTGGAGATCGCCCCGCGGGGCGTGCCGAACGTGCCCGACACCGGCGAGGTGTGGGCCGACCGGGTCCTCGAGGCCGACGGCGTCCGGGTCGGCACCGAACTGCTCCTCGGACCGGCTCGTAGCCCCGTCGTCGTGGTCGGTTTCGTGGAGGACACGAACTACCTCGGCCAGGCCGGGCTGTGGGGTTCGCCGGCGACCTGGCGCTCGGTCGTCGCCGCGAACCGTCCGGCGGAGATCGTCGCCGACGGCGTGTTCCAGTCGCTCGTGGTGCGCGGATCGGGAAGCCCCGTCGACCTCGCCGCCGCCGTCGACGCCACGACCGGTGGAGCCACCCTGTCGCTCACGATCGCCGACACGGCGAACGCGATCCCCGGTGTCGCCGAGCAGCGGGGGACCTTCAACCAGATCATCGGGGTGACCGTCGCCATCGCGATCGTCGTCATCGCGTTGTTCTTCGCGCTGCTCACCGTCGAACGGGTCGCCCTCTACGGCGTGCTGAAGGCGATCGGGGCGCGGTCGCGGACGATCTTCGCCGGCCTCGTCGTACAGGCGATCGTCGTCACGGTCATCGCCTCGACGGTCGCGACCGTCGTCGTGCTGCTGCTCGATGCGGCGATCCCGCCCGGCTCGATCCCCGTCACGATCACCGTGCCGCGCATCGTCTCCAGTGTGTTGTCCCTGCTCGTCGCTGCGGTCGCCGGCTCGGCGTTCTCGCTGCGCCGGGTGCTCCGCGTCGATCCGGCCTCCGCCATCGGGAGTTCCTCGTGACCGTCACCGTTCCGCACGCCCCAGCGCTCCGACTCGAGGGCGTCCGCAAGGTGTACCCGATGGCCGACGGTGAGGTCGTCGCCCTCGAACGTGCCGACCTCACCGTGGACCGGGGCGAGATCGTCGCGCTCGTCGGGCCGTCCGGTTCCGGCAAGACGACCCTGTGCTCGATCGCCGGCGGCATCCTGCGGGCGAGCGGCGGGACGATCGTCGTCGGTGGTGACGACATCTCGGGGTACTCGCCCAAGCAGCTGACCGCGTTCCGCCGGCGCGCCGTCGGATTCGTGTTCCAGACCGTGAACCTGGTGCCGTTCCTCACCGCCCGGGAGAACCTCCTCGTCGTCGACGAGATCGGCGCGCGCACCGGCGCCCCCGCCCGGGCACGAGCCGATCAGCTCCTCGAGGAGCTCGGGCTCGCGGACCGTGCGAAGAACCTGCCCTCACAGCTCTCGGGCGGGCAGCGCCAACGCGTGGCGATCGGGCGGGCGCTCATGAACGACCCGACGCTCGTACTGTTCGACGAACCGACCTCGGCCCTCGACAGCAAGCTCGGCCGACAGGTGATGGAGCTGATCCGGTCCGAGATGACCGCTCGGGGCATCGCGGCGATCGTCGTCACCCACGACGAGCGGATCACCGCCTTCGCCGACCGGACGGTGCACATCAGCGACGGCGTGCTCGACGCCTGAGCCGCCGGCAATGGGGCTCAGAGGTCGTCGACGAGGGACCGCAGCGTCTCGACCGTCCGCACGGCGTCGGGACCGACGGGGTTCACGTTGAGCACGGTCACCCCGGCCTCCTTGAAGGCACCGAGGCGTTCCCGGATGAACCCGGGGGTGCCGACGAGGTGCGACGCCCGCAGGAACGACGACGGCACCTTGGCCGCCGCTTCGTCCTTGTGCCCGTCGAGGTACAGGTCCTGGATCTCGATGGCCTCGGCCTCGTACCCGTACCGGCGCGCGACGTCGTTGTAGAAGTTCTTGTCACGCGCCCCCATGCCGCCCCAGTACAGCGCCGTCTGCGGCCGAGCCGCGTCGAGCACCCGGTCCTGCGCGTCGCCGACGAGATCGTCGCCGATCGCGAGCATCCCGCCGGCGGAGATCTCGAGGCGGGGCAGCGAGGAATCCCGCTTCGCGAGGCCCTTCTTCAGGTCGTCGCCCCAGACACTCTGGAACTTCTCCGGCTCGAAGAACACGGGCAGCCACCCGTCCGCGTAGGCGGCGGTCGCCTCGACCGAACGCCCCTGCAGCGAGGCCCACCAGATCGGCACGTCGGGTCGGACCGGGTGGTTGATCAGCTTCAACGGCTTCCCGAGCCCCGTGCCCTGCCCCGCCGGGAGCGGCAACTGCACGGTGCGACCGTCGTAGACGAGCGGTTCACGCCGCAACGTCATGCGGACGACCTCGATGTACTCCTTGATCCGCTGCATCGGCTTCTCGTAGGGGATCCCGTGGAATCCCTCGATGACCTGCGGCCCAGACGCACCGAGTCCGAGGATGAACCGGCCGTCGGAGACGAAGTCGCAGCCCGCCGCAGTCATCCCCATGAGCGCCGCCGAGCGGGAGTACACGTTCACGATGCCCGTGCCGATGTGGACCCGTTCCGTCATCGCGGCCAGGTAGCCGACCTGGCTGATCGCGTCGTGGCTGTACGCCTCCGCGATCCAGACGATGTCGAGACCCGCCTTCTCGAGGTCCTGCACCTTGCGCACGGCCTCCTTGAACCCGCCCGAGTACCCGAGTGCCATCGCCAGTCGCATCTGTTCGTCCCTTCCACACATCCGACGTCCCGCCGCACGGTAGTGGCCCGGATCGGTACAGTCGGCCCATGTCCGCGTGGTCGGTGGTCGGCCTCGTCCTCGTGACGGCGCTCGTTGCACTCGTCCTCCATGACGTGCTGCAGCGCAGGCACACGGTGCTGCGGAACTTCCCCGTCATCGGGCATCTGCGCTACCTGCTCGAGCGGGTCGGCCCCGAGCTCCGCCAGTACATCGTTACCTCGAACGATGCCGAACGGCCGTTCTCGAGGGATCAGCGGTCGTGGGTCTACGCCACGGCGAAGCGAGAGAACGACTACGTCGGGTTCGGCACCGACAACGACCTCGAACGTCCGCCGCCCGGGTACGTGATCGTGCAGCACGCCGCGTTCCCGCACCCCCCGGTCGCCGCCGACGCCGACCCCCTCCACCCGATCCCCGCTGCGAAGGTGGTCGGCGCCCGCCACCACCGACGCCACGCGTTCCGACCCGCCTCGATCGTGAACATCTCGGGCATGAGCTACGGATCGCTCTCGGCCGCTGCGGTCGAAGCGCTCAACCGGGGCGCCGCGCTGGCCGGATGCCTGCAGGCCACCGGCGAGGGTGGCGTGGCGCCGGCACACCTGCACGGCGGCGAGCTCGTCCTCCAGATCGGCACCGGGTACTTCGGGGTGCGCGACGCGCACGGAGCGTTCGATCTCGGGCGACTCATCGACCTGTGCGCCCAGCACCCGGTGCGGGCCATCGAGATCAAGCTCAGCCAAGGCGCGAAACCCGGCCTCGGCGGGCTCCTCCCCGCCGCCAAGGTCACCCCGACGATCGCCGCGGTCCGTGGGGTCCCCGCGGGTCGCGACTGTGTCAGCCCCAACCGGCACACCGCCTTCGGCGACACCGACAGCCTGATCGCGTTCGTCGAACGCATCGCCGACGCCACCGGACTGCCCGTCGGCGTCAAGGCCGCGGTGGGCGACACCGGGTTCTGGCGGGAACTCGCCCGCAGAATGGGCGACCTCGCAGGTGGTCCCGACTACGTCGTCATCGACGGCGGCGAAGGCGGGACCGGCGCCGGGCCGCTCGCGTTCACCGACCACGTGGCGTTGCCGTTCCGGATCGCCTTCCCGCGCGTCTACCGGGAATTCGCCGAGGCCGGTCTGCACCACGACATCGCGTTCGCCGGCTCCGCGAAGCTCGGTTTCCCCGAATCGGCGCTGCACGCCATGGCGCTCGGTTGTGACTGGGTCGCTGTCGCCCGCGAGCCACTGCTCGCGATCGGCTGCATCCAGGCGCAGCGCTGCCACACCGGGCACTGCCCGACCGGCATCACCACCCACAACCGGTGGCTCGTCCGTGGCCTCGACCCGACCGACAAGTCGGCGCGGTGTGCGAACTACGTGATCACGCTCCGCAAGGAACTCCTCCGCCTCGCCCATGCGTGCGGGGTCAGCCACCCGGCACTCGTGGGTCCCCGTCGCATCGAGATCCTCGACGGCCTCGGCGGTTCACGACCGCTCGGCGACACCGTCGGCTACGCGGAAGGTTGGGGGATCCCCGGGGCGCGCGATCGCAGGGCGATCGACGAGGTCATGGGGGGCTGACACCCCCCGCCGCTCAGTCGAGGTGGACGATGCACACCGGTCGGCGCGTGTGGTGCGCCAGCCGGTCCGACGTCGAGCCGAGCACGATGCCCTTGACCGTCGACAGACCCCGTGCGCCGACGACCACCAGATCGGCGTCGTGCACGTCGGCGGCGCGCACGAGCGCGCGTATCGGACGATCCTCGGCGAGCTCGGTCTCGAACGTGACCCCCGCCGCCGCAAGTGGGGTCGCCCACGAACCGGCGAGCCGCTCTCGCAGTTCCGCCGCGAGCGCCGGCAGGTCGACGGGCGGTGGCGTGGAGCCGAGCATCCCGATCGGGTCGAATGCGTGCACGAGCACGACACGGGCCCCGGTCTGGGCGGCGAGCTCCGCCGTCCACACGACGGCGCGCTCGGCACCTGCGGACCCGTCGGTCCCGACGACGATCGTGCGAACGGTCATGCGGAGCTCTCCTGCGGTCGGGACGACGCCCGCAACGACACGAGCACCGTGATCGTCAGCACCACGGCGATAACGCCGAGCGACAGCAACGTCGGCACGTGGTACCACTCCGAGATCAGCATCTTCACGCCGACGTAGAACAGGATCACGCCGAGTCCGACATTCAGGTACACGAGACGATCAGCGGCAGCGGACAGCAGGAAGTACAGCGCTCGCAGACCGAGGATCGCCAGCGCATTCGAGCTGAACACGATGAACTGGTCCCGGCTCACGGCGAGGATCGCCGGCACCGAGTCGACCGCGAAGACCACATCGGTCGCCTCGATGAGCACGAGGACGATGAAGAGCGGCGTCGCGAGACGGCGACCCGCCTTGCGCACGAACATCTTCTGCCCGTGGTACTCCGAGGAGACCGGCACGATGCGCCGGACGAGCCGGAGCACCGGGTTGCGCTCAGGGTGGATCTCGTCGCCCGAGTGCCGGGCGACCCGGACGGCCGTGACGATCAGGAACGCACCGAACACGTACAGCACCCAGTCGAACGCCTCGAGCAGTGCGACGCCGGCGAACACGAAGATCGCTCGCAGCACGAGCGCGCCGAAGATGCCCCAGAACAGCACGCGGTGCTGGTAGGCGCGGGGCACCGAGAAGTAGCTGAAGATGACGGCCCAGACGAAGACGTTGTCGACCGAGAGGCTCTTCTCGATTACATAGCCGGTCAGGTATTGCGTCGCGGCGGCCGAACCGAGCCCCCACCACACGACGAGAGAGAACCCGAGACCGATCGCGATCCAGATGGTCGAGGTGACCACGGCCTCGCGGGTGCTGATCTCGTGCGCATCACGGTGCAGGACGAACAGGTCGAGCAGCAGCATGACGGCGATCGCACCGAGGAACGCCCCCCACGCCCACAGCGGGACGTGGAAGCTCTGCAGGCTCGACGATGCAGCGCCGGCGGCGATCATCGGGCGGCCTGCTCGCGGACCCAGGCCTCGATCAGCCAGCCGGCGATCGACATGCCACCCATCGGCACGTTTTTGGGCAGTTCATCCCAGCGGAACCACGACGCCTCGACGATCTCCTCCTCCTGGATGACGAGATCCCCGCCGTCGTACCGGGCGGTGAAGCCCAACATCAACGAGTTCGGGAACGGCCACGGCTGCGACCCGAAGTAGGTGATGTCACGAACCGAGATGCCGACCTCTTCACGCACCTCGCGGGCGACGCACTGCTCGAGGCTCTCGCCGGCCTCAACGAACCCGGCGAGCGTGGAGTAGAAGCGCCCGGGGAACTGCCGTCCCCACGCGAGCAGCGCTTCCTCGTCGTTCTCGCCGCAGGTCACGAGCATGATCACCGCAGGCGAGAGCCTCGGATAGGCGAGCTGGCCGCAGCCCGGGCAACGCCGGGCCCGGTCGGTCGCCATCGGTTCGGTCGGCGTCCCGCAACGACCGCAGAAGCGGTGGGTCCGGTCCCAGCTCACGATCTGCTCGGCGCGCCCCGCGATCGTCCACATCGGATCGGGGACCTTGCCGTACAGCTGGCGGAGCGGGACCCACAGGTGGTCGTCCGGCTCGTCGGTCCCCTCCGGGACGTCGATGCCGTAGAGCCACTCGTCACCGATCGACCCGAGGATGTGGTGGCCCTCCGACGCGACGTCGGGGTGCCGACGAGGCACCTCGAAACCCTCTCGCCCGGCGACGACGAGGACCTCGCCCCGTCGGACGGCGAAGTAGAACGCCGAGACGTCGTCGGCGTCCGGCCTGCGCATGTGCGGATCGAACACGCTCGGGAAGTTAGCCCACCCCAACGACCGTCCGGTCAGATGGTCCTCCGGTCAGATAGTTGGAAGGTACGGGCCGCTCCCGTAGATTGTCGGCGCCTGGGCCGCCTGCGGCCTGGTCGGTCATGATGCGGCCCGCTCAGGGTCGACGTCCACACACCCGGAGGACATGAGTGGAATCCGTTCCGTACATCGCGCTGGCGACCGCCCTGGCAGGGCTCGGTCTCGCAGCGTTCTTCTTCCAGATGGTGAAGTCGGCCAGCCCGGGTGACGCCCGCATGGTCGAGCTCATGGAAGCCATCCAGGCGGGTTCTCGGGCGTTCCTGCGCCGCGAGTACACCTGGGTCGCCGGGTTCGTCGTCGTCATGACCGGCCTGATCTTCGCGTTCCTCGACTACGGCCGCCCCTGGGGCGCGATCGCGTACCTGACCGGCGCCATCGCCTCGGCCCTCGCCGGGTTCGTCGGCATGACGATCGCGACACTCGCGAACGCCCGGACCGCCGAAGCCGCCAAGAGCGGTCCGCAGAAGGCACTTCCGCTCGCCTTCCGCGGCGGCGCCGTCATGGGTTTCACCGTCGCAGGCCTCGGCCTCGCCGGCCTCTCGCTGTCGTACCTCCTGTACGTCGAGTGGCTCAAGGTGGACCAGCCCTTCGACGTGCTCACCGCCTTTGCGCTCGGTGGTAGCTCGATCGCCCTGTTCTCCCGTGTGGGCGGCGGCATCTACACCAAGGCCGCCGACGTCGGTGCCGACCTCGTCGGCAAGGTCGAGGCGGGCATCCCCGAGGACGATCCCCGCAACCCGGCCACCATCGCCGACAACGTCGGCGACAACGTCGGCGATGTCGCCGGCATGGGCGCCGACCTCTTCGAGAGCTACGTCGGCTCGATCATCGCCCCGATCGCCCTCGCAGCGTTCATCCCCGCGCTGATCGTGCCGGGCGCACCCGGTGAGGCGACGGAGTTCTTCGTCTTCCCGCTCGCCATCGCCGCCATCGGCATGATCGCCTCGATCCTCGGTGCCTTCACCGTGCGCTCGAGCGGCAGCGCCAAGGTCAAGGACCTCTCCCGCGCCCTCCACATGGGTACCAACGTCGCCGCCGTGCTCACCATCGTCGGCACCGTGGCACTCGGCTACTGGCTCTTCAACACCGAGGTCATCGGCGGTTCCGACGGCGTCCCCGGCGTCGAGATCGATAACTGGTGGGGCCTGCCGCTCGCCGTCGTCGGCGGTCTCATCGTCGGCTATGCGATCGGCAAGGTCGCCGAGATCTGGACGTCGGACCACTACAAGCCGGTCAAGAACATCGCCAAGCAGGCCGAGACCGGTCCCGCGACCGTCGTCCTCAGCGGCATCTCCGCCGGCATGATCTCCGTCGCAGCGTCGGTCATCCTCGTCGCCGTCGGCATCGGCGTCGCGTACTGGGGCGGCGAGCAGCTCGCCGACGGCCTCGGGATCTACGGCATCGCCGTCGCAGCCATCGGCATGCTCGCGACCACCGGTGTCGTCGTCTCCGTCGACGCCTACGGCCCGATCGCCGACAACGCCGGCGGTATCGCCGAGATGGCGCACCTGCCCTCGAACGTTCGCGAGGTCACCGACAGCCTCGACTCCCTCGGCAACACCACGGCGGCCGTCGCCAAGGGCTTCGCTGTCGGCTCGGCAGCGCTCACGGCCCTCGCACTGTTCAAGGCGTTCCAGGCGTCGCTCGCCCGTGAGGACTACATCCTGAGCCTCGATGTCGGGGAGGTCGAGGTGTTCATCGGCCTGTTCCTCGGCTGCATGCTGCCGTTCCTGTTCGCGTCGCTCACCATCGACGCGGTCGGGCGCGCCGCCTTCAAGATGATCGAGGAGGTCCGGCGGCAGTTCCGGGAGACCCCGGGCCTGCGCGAGGGCAAGGAAGGCGTCACGCCGGACTACGCCCGCTGCGTAGACATTTCGACCTCCGCAGCGCTCCGCGAGATGCTCATCCCCGGCGGCCTCGCGATCGTCATCCCGCTCGCGATCGGGTTCATCGACGTGAACGCTCTCGGCGGCTTCCTCGCCGGCTCCCTCGTCACCGGCTTCGCGCTCGCCATCTTCATGGCGAACGCCGGTGGCGCATGGGACAACGCCAAGAAGTACATCGAGGCGGGTGCGCACGGTGGCAAGGGCTCCGACCCGCACAAGGCCGCCGTCGTCGGCGACACCGTCGGTGACCCCTTCAAGGACACCTCCGGGCCGGCGATGAACATCCTCATCAAGGTCATGACCATCGTGTCGCTGATCTTCGCCACGGCGTTCGTCTGAGTTCGCCGTGCGTGCTGACGAGCCGCTGAGCGGCATCACCGAGACCGTCCGGCGATGGGGCGACTCCGACCGGTTCGTCCCATCGCGCGTCTACCAGCCGATCCAGCGCCTCCTGACGCTCGAGACTGCCGGCGGCGTGGTGATGCTGCTCGCGGCGATCGTCGCCCTCGTCTGGGCGAACTCACCCGCCCACGGGTCGTACTTCCGGCTGTGGGAGGAGACGCATGTCTCCATCCACCTCGGCGAGGGGTTCCTCCACCTCGACCTGTCGGTGCGCGACTTCATCAACGACGTCCTGATGACGTTCTTCTTCTACCTCGCGGCGCTCGAGATCAAGCACGAGCTGGTGCACGGCACCTTCCGTGATCGGCGGGCGGCGGCGCTGCCCGCGATCGCCGCGCTCGGCGGGATGATCGGCCCAGCGCTGGTGTTCACGGCATTCAACGCCGGCGGCCCCGGTGCGGGCGGTTGGGGTATCCCGATGGCGACCGACATCGCGTTCGCGGTCGCCGTGGTGACCCTCGTCGGACCGCGGATCCCGCTCGCCGCGCGGATGTTCCTGCTGACGCTCGCCGTCGCCGACGACATCGGCGGGATCCTCGTGATCGCCGTCTTCTACACCGACGGCATGCAGTTCGGCTGGCTCGTCGCCTCGGTCGCAGCGCTCGCCCTCTCCTTCGTCGCACAGCGACTCGGCATCCGGTCCTATGCGCCCTACCTGGCGCTCGGCGTCGTCGCCTGGTTCTGCCTCCACGAGTCGGGCGTGCACGCCACGATCGCCGGTGTCGCCCTCGGGTTCATCACGCCGGCGAGCCCGTTCTACGCCCCTCGCATGTTCGGCTCGGTGGCCCGTCCGCTCGTCGACCGGGTGACCACAGCCGTCGCGCACGACGACCCGGACCGGCATGAGGGCGAGGACTCGAGCGAGGCGCAGACCAGCCTGCGTGACCTCGTCCGTCTCGGTGTCGAGACGATGTCCCCGCTCGAGCGGCACCTCGCGTGGGCGGGACCCTGGGTCGCGTTCATCATTGTCCCGCTGTTCGCGCTCGCGAACGCCGGTGTCCGTGTGGTCGGCGGCGAGATCGGCAATCCCTTCGGTGATCCGGTCGTCCTCGGCGTCGCGCTCGGGCTCATCGTGGGCAAGACGATCGGGATCTCCGTCGCCTCGGTCATCGCCGTCACCACCCGCATCGGGCGGCTTCCGCAGGGCGTGACCTGGCCGATGGTCGTCGGTCTCGCCACGACCAGCGGCGTCGGGTTCACCGTGGCGCTGTTCGTCACGAGCCTCGCGTTCGAGGGCGATGCGGCGCTGACCGACCAGGCGAAGCTCGGTGTGCTCGTGGGCAGTCTGATCTCCGGCGTCCTCGGCTTCACCCTGCTGAAGCTCGCAGCAGCACGCCGACCGGCGCAAACCGGCGTCGAGCCGGTCGCGGCCTGACACTGACGCCGACCGCAGGGCGTCAGACCTTGCCGACCAACCAGTCGCCGGGCATCGCGGTGCCGCCCCACAGCTTGTTGGCGTAGCGACGCATCCCACCGAGCCACCGGTCGACGTCGGTCGCCTTGCGCTCGACGTAGGTGGCGACCTCGGGGTGCGGGAGCACGAGGAAGGTCTCCGCACGCATCGTCTGGACACAGGCGTCGGCGACCGACTCGGCCGACAGGATGCCGTCGCCGCCTGCCTGGCCGCCGGTGCGCCGCTCATCGCCCTCGAAGTGCTCGAGAATGCGCGTCGCCACCGCCTGCGGGCACAGCACCGACACCCGGATGCCCTGGTGGTGGTGGTTGATCGCGAGCCACTCACCGAGCGAGACCGCGGCCGACTTCGTGACGGCGTACACCACGGAGTCCATCTGGGTGAGGAGGCCTGCCGCGGATGCCGTGTTCAGCAGGTAACCCTCACCCCGGGCGATCATCGAGGGGAGCACCGCCCGGGCCGCGTACACGTGCGCCATGGTGTGGACCTCCCACATGCGTTGGAAGTCCTCGTTCGACAGCTCGACCCCGCCGCGCTTGCCGTACCCGGCGTTCGAGACGAACACGTCGATCGGCCCGTGGGTGCGCAACGTCGACTCCACCAGCTCGACGATCGCTGCTTCGTCCGCGACGTCGAGCCCGACGGCGGAGGCCTGGGGGCCGAGCCGGTCGGCGACACGGCGTGCACGCTCGCCGTCGAGATCGCACACGACCACGTGCCGTGCGCCCTCGGCGAGGAATCGTTCGGCGAGCGCCTCGCCGATCCCGCTGCCCGCACCCGTGATGAT
>Ga0169931_10000350_pt1 | contig 75659 bp, 65 predicted proteins | sample Kivu_15m_20L_FD_129675 | JGI IMG/M metagenome (GOLD analysis project Ga0169931, IMG submission 129675) | Freshwater microbial communities from Lake Kivu, Western Province, Rwanda to study Microbial Dark Matter (Phase II) - Kivu_15m_20L... | ecosystem: Environmental > Aquatic > Freshwater > Lake... | reverse complement strand
TTGGGAGGGTCTTCGGGGAGGAGATCGCAGAGCACATCCAACTGGTCTTCAGAGAGTTGCAACATCAGTCAACCCGAAGCAGTCGCCTTGCCATATGCCAATCGGTTTTGGGATAGCTTCTAGCCAAACAACCCCGTCACAGCCTCGGCCTGCACGAGTTCGCGCGGCTGGTTGAGGTGGTTCATCACGATGGTGTGCGGATCGATGCCCAGCGCGTGGTAGATCGTCGCGACAATCTGGGTCGGATGGACGGGATTTTCCACAGGCGACGAACCGGTGGCGTCGGACTTGCCATACAGCGCCCCGCGGCGAATGCCCGCACCGGCGATCAGTGCGGTGTAGCAATACGGCCAGTGATCGCGGCCGTCGGGCGAGTTGGTGTTGCCGCTGGTGCTCACGCCAAGGCGCGGGCTGCGGCCGAATTCACCGAGCGCGACCACGAGCGTCTCCTTGAGCAGGCCGCGCTCGTCGAGGTCTTCGAGCAACGCGCTGAGGCCGGAGTCGAGCTTCGGGCAGTGCAGGTTGCGGAGCGGGCCGAAGTTGGCGGCGTGGGTGTCCCAAGCGTCCACGTTGGGATCACCGTTCGCGACGGCGGGCCAGTTCATCTGCACGAACTTGGTGCCGGCCTCCAGCAGGCGACGCGCGAGCAGCAGTCCCTGACCGAACGTGTGCCGGCCATACTTGTCACGCAGGGCGTCCTTTTCCTTCGCCAAATCGAAGGCGTCGCGCGCACGGCCGCTGCTCACGAGGTCGAAGGCCTTCTGATAATACTTGTCCAAGGCATACTTCTCGACCGCCTTTTCCATGTCGGGCATGGCGTCGTTCACGGCCTTGAGCAGCGTCGAGCGGCGTTCGAGGCGTTCCTTGGTGACCTCTTTCCGCAGCGTGAGGTCGTCCAAGTTGATGTCCTTCGCCGGGTCCTGGTAGAAGTAGTAGGGATCGAAGGCCGCGCCGAGGAAGCCCGCGGTGCCGCCCTTGCCGATGACGTTCGATTCCTGCAACGGGCGCGGGAGCATCACGAAGGGCAGCATCGGGATGTCGAGCGGCTTGAGGCGCGCGATCTGCGCGCCCATGTGCGGGAAGTCGTTGGGCGCGGGAGGCTCAAGCTGGCCGGACGGTGACACGCGGTCGGGCGTGTAGCCGGTCATGATCTGGTAGATCGCGGCGGTGTGATTGAAGAGGCCGGCCGGCGTGTAGCTCATCGAACGGATGAGCGTGGCCTTGTCGAGCTGCTGCGCGAGCTTGGGCATCACCTCGCTGAGGTGGATGCCCGGCACCTTGGTTTTGATGGGCTTGAAGTCACCGCGGACGTTGGATGGCGCGTCCGGCTTCGGATCCCAGATGTCGATGTGGCTGGGGCCGCCCTGAAGGTAGATCATCAGCACCTGCTTGGCGGAGCCCCATCCGTTCCTCGGTTGGCTGGGCGCGGGACCGACGGTCGGCGGCTGCTGCGCCTGCAACCGCAGGATGTCCGCGAGGCTCAGGCCGACGAGGCCGGCCCCGCCGACGCGGAGGAATTCGCGACGGCTGAAACCGTCGCAGGTGGCGCCGGATTTTCCAGGGATGGAGATCATGGCAGTGAGATTCGTTAGCGGTTAAACAAGAATGCCGGGCTGTTGAGCAGCGCCCACGCGAGGTCTTGGGCGTCTTCGAGGCGCTGGCTGCTTTCGCCGAGCTTGATGCCAGTGAGTTCCTTGTCAGTCGGCGGACGGTTCAGGCAGCTCAGGTAGATTTCCTCGATCACCTTGCGGTCGTCCGGTTGATCGTTGACGAGCTTGGCGATGCGGTTGTCGTCGCGGTTCACGCATTCGCCAAGCGTCTTGCCGTTGATAAGGTTCAATGCGTGCGAAAGCGTCACGTTGCTGCTGCGTTCGCATTCGCAGGCGCTCTGGCGCTTCGGCCGGCCGAAGAGCGTGAGGAAGTCGTTGCCGGCGACCATGCCGTCGGGCAATTGCGCCGCGCGCATTCCATCGGGCAGGTTGGCGAACTGGAGCTTGTGGCCCGTCGCGACGGCGATGGAGTCGAGCATCTGCTCGGCGCTTAGCCGGCGCGGCGACTGGTGCGAGAAGTTCACCGCGTCGTCCTTGTTCCATTGGTTCGGCAGGATGCTGAGCTGGTAGGTGCGGGAGGTGACGATGGTGCGCATGAGCCTCCGCAGGTCGAAGTTGTCCGCCACGAACTGTGCCGTGAGCGCGTCGAGCAGCGCGGGGTTGCTGGCCGGATTGCCGGCCCGGATGTCGTCCACCGGATCAATGATCCCGCGCCCGAAGAAGTAGCTCCAGAAGCGGTTGGCCGCCGACTTGGCAAAGTAGGGATTGCCCTTCGCGGTCAGCCATTCGGCGAAGGCGGCGCGCCGGTCTTCGTCGTCGGTGATCGCCCGGGCTTCACCGTAAGGGACGTGCGGCTTCATGACCGCATCGTTCTTCGGGTGCTTCACCTCACCGCCGTTGTAGTTCTGGTAAACGATCTCCTCGGACACCTGTTCGTAGGCGTAGGCGTCGGTCGGCCGGATGAGCGTGTCGCGGCCCAGCGTGCCGCGCTTGAAGGCGACCTGGGCGAAGAAGGCGCCGAACTCGTAGTATTGGTTCTGCGTCCAACGCTCGAACGGGTGGTCGTGGCACTTGTTGCAGTTGAAGCGCACGCCGAGAAACGTCTGCGAGATGTCCTCGGTCATCTTGCCGGAATCGCGCAGCGCCCGGAGGTAGTTGCCGGCCGGTGTCTCGAAGGTGCTGCCCTTGGCGAGGACGAGTTCGCGCACAAACTGGTCGTAGGGCTTGTTGGCCGTGAGTTGGTCGCGGATCCATTGGCCGAACACCCACACTCCTTTCTTGCCAAGGTTCTCGGAGTTGCACTGGAGCAGGTCGGCAAACTTGTTCGCCCAGAACTCCGCGTAGGCGGGCGAACCGATCAGTTCGTCCACCAGCGCCTCGCGTTTCCTCCGCGACTCGGTGGCATCGGCCAGAAACGCGCGGGTCTTCTCGGCAGTCGGCGGCTGGCCGGTGAGATCCAGGTAAGCCCGGCGGACGAACTCGGCGTCGTTGCACAGCTCGCTGGGGTTGATCTTCATCCGCTGGAGCTTCGCGTTGACGTGCCGGTCCACGAAGTTGTGCTCCGGCATGGCTGCAAACTGAAAGCCCGTGCGGTCGCCCATCACCACCACCTCCCGGGCATCATAAAGCCCCTCGTAGCGGACCAGCACCGCCATCTCGCCGCGGCGCAGGGCGGTCAGCGTGCTGTCCTTCACCAGGGCGACCTCCTCGTTGTTGCTGCTCAGCACGGCCTCGCGGGTGACGTCGCGGGTCGAACCGTCGGCGTAGGTCGCGATGACGAGGAACTGCTGGAGCCGGCCGGGCAGGTCAATCTCCACCTTCTCCGGCAGGATCGTGATCTGGGTCGGGCGATTCTTGGCCACGTCCTCGAACTGCGCTCCCTCGGCGATCCACTGCCGCAGCAGCTGATGGTAACGCGAACCGGGCTTGATGGCCTGTCGTCCCTCGTGCGGCACGTCGCCGAGCGGCTTCTGGAGCATCAGCGATTCGTCCACGTTCACCCGGTTGAAGCGGCGGCCGGACAGCTCGTTGATGAGTGCCTGGTAGTCGTATTCGGGATCGTAGCCGCGCAGCGCGAGCTTGAAGCCGTTCTTCCCCTTGGCCGCGCCATGGCAGGGACCCGAATTGCAGCCGGAGCGGCTCAGGATGGGTTCCACGTCCCGCACGAAGCCGACCGGCCGGACTGCCACGCCGGCAACCTGCACGGGCAGCTTCACCGACTTGCCGGCCGCGGAGACGGTAACCGTGGCCTCGCCGGGCCGTTTCCCCAGCACGTAACCGTCGGATGCCACCTCAACCGCCTCCGACCCGGCCTGGAACTTCGCCTCGCCCGTCAAATCCACCATGCCGCCGTCGGGCCGTTCGCCCAGCACCAGCACCTTCCGCGCGTCCCGGGCGTCTGCGAGCGTCAGGGTGGCGGGCTCGAGCCGCAGCGCCTTGATGGCGGGTAACGGCGGCCGGGGCGGAACCGGCTTGTCGGCGGCGCTTTCCGCGGCCGACAGCGAACCGACCGCTGCTTGGAACAGCACGGCCGACAGCAAAAATCTCAACGGCACACGCATGGCTGGGGAATCTATTGCCGGTCACCCTAGAAATGCCGCCAGCGCGGGACAAGGTCCTTTCTTGAATGATGCGCACACCATCCTGTGATGGGACAAAGGACGCCCGGGCGCTGTCAGTTTCGCAAAGGACAAGGCGGACGGCGTGGAGCTGATCCTCGCGCGACGGCTGCCACGGGACTTCCCGGTAGCCGCCGCAGTGAGGGATTCCTACGAACTTGTCTGGGACGGGTTGCAGACGGAGTTGGCGAAACGTGAGCCAACACCACCAACTCCGTCCAACAGTCCATGAAACGACTGAGGTTGCCGGTGCTGACAGCCCTCTGGGCGTTTTTGCTTTCGATCCCTGCCTCTGCCCTCATGTCTCATCTTGAGGCAGCCCGGTTCTCTCGTCCGGCTGATGGAACTGGCTCATTCCACTTTTGCGGCAACAGCATCGCGGAGCCACTTGGGTTGGCCTTGAACTGCGCGTTTCCCGGAATGGTCTGCACCGGAGCGGCGGTGCTTTGGCTCGCCGCCCGCCACGTCATTTAAAGCTCGGCGGCAACAGCCTGCTGCCTCGTATCCGCCGCCTCGATGACCTTGTTCTGGATCCATGCCGACAGGGTGTTTCGCACCCACTTCGGCGACGCAGCGCGCAGGATTTGCTGGCTGCCGTAGCGTAAGGCCCGCGGAGACGGGCGCGGACGCTAGTATTCACAGCTTCACTGGCTTCCCTGTCTTCGCCGATTTGTCGGCCGCGAAAATCACCTCGTGGGTCTTGAGCGATTCCCGGAGGCTGGTCAGCGGCATTTCCTTGCCGGCGGCGAGGGCGCTGAAAAAGGCGTCGAACTGGGTTTGATAGGGATGGTCGCTCACGTCGCCGGAATCGAGCATCTTCATGGACAGCTCGCTCCACTTGGCCTTGTTGGTGTGCAGCCTCTGGGAGTGGAACCTGTTGTCGAGCAGGCTGCCTTCGCTGCCGCACAGGTGCGTGTGGAAATAGTAGGGCTGGAAGCAGTCCACCACTGCGGCACACTTGCCGATCTTGCCGCTCTTGAACTTCAGGATCGTGACGCTGCTAGTTGTGTATTCGTAGGGCTCGAAGACCTTGCTCCGCGTCTTGGTGTCATAACTGGTCACTTCGGCGACATCATCGCCCAGGCAAAGCAGCAACGCATCCAACGCATGGCAGCCGGCCGTCAGCAGGGAACTGCCGCCGGCGTCCTTGCGGGTGTTCCAGCGGAACTGCCCATACCACGGTCCGATGCCATGGTAGTAATCGATCTCGCCGTAATGCAGTTCGCCGAGCAGGCCCTGATCAATGACCGCCTTGGTCGCCAGAAACTGGCTGGACCAGCGGCATTCGAAACAGACGCAGGTCTTCACTCCGGCTTCGCGGATTGCCCTGTCCATGGCGAGGCAGTCCTTCCACGACAGCGCGAGCGGTTTCTCGATGATCAGGTGTTTGCCGGCCTTGGCCGCGGCGATCACCTGCTTGGCGTGGTCGAACGGGTAACTGCACACCGTGATCACGTCGATCGACGGATCGGCGAGCATCTTGCCGAGGTCATGGTAACCCTTCACCGGCGAACCGTATTTCGCAGTCAGCTCGGCGTCGTTGAGCGGGCGCGAGCTGTAAACCGCCGTGACCTGTGCCTTGCCGGTTGCATTGATGGCGGGAATGTGGGCAGTGGCGACCCAGCCGTGACCGATGACGCCGACGTTGAATTTCTTGCTCATGGGGAAATGGAGTTCTTGGATTGAGAGTGCCGTGAGGCCGCCCACAAGTCACGCCCACGAACAGGGCGCCTCCTTGCCCGACCGAGTCGAATCCAGGGCTGGCAATCCACTCGACGGCCACCGCGGTGTTCCTAGCCTGCGGCCGTGATTGCCTACCAGGATTTCGTGCCGCGCGTGAAGGATCGCGGGGGCTTACTCCGGGCGCCGGAGTTCGACACGTTGCGGGCTGCAGTTTTCGAGGCCAACCGATGGATCAAGGAACGGAACATCCGCGTGTTCAACGTGGAGACTGTGGTGCTGCCCAACATCCATCAGGCGCACGAGGAGGGCAGCGAGGATGTCATTCTTCGCACCAGCGGAGAGATGAGCGCCTTATGGCACCAGTTCGTCCGGGTCTGGTATGAACTGGACGACGGCCCGCCACCGATCCCCTGAGCCGACCGGACGCGGTCACTTCAGCGTCGCCAGATACTCGACCAGGTCCCGCAGCTCGAACGGCGTGAGCTGGTCGCCCAAGCCTTCCGGCATCGCGCTGGGACCGCGTTCGCGCTGCTTCACGGCCGACTTCGCCACCTTGGTGACGGTGGGCAACCCGTCTTCGCCGGTCACTTCGACGGCGAGTTCCGCGTCGGCTTCCGCCTTCAGCGCGCCGGCCACGGTGGCACCGTCATCCAAGGTCAGCACCACGTTCTCGAAGCCGGCGGCGATCTTCGCGTTCGGCTGGAGGATGCTTTCGAGCAGGTAATCGCGCGACTGACGTTTCCCGATGCCGGTGAGGTCGGGGCCGACAATCCCGCCATCGGTGCCGACCTTGTGGCAGCGAAGGCATTGCACGGTCTGGTTCTGGAAGAAAACCTGCCGCCCGCGCTCCGCATTGCCGCCGACGAGCATGTCGGCTGACTCCGGTTTGATCGCCGAAATCCCTCGGACACGGGCGGCCTCAATCATGTCCAAGGTGAGGGCTGCCGGGAGTTGCTTCGCTTCGAGCTGCGCGAGAGCGCCCCGAATCGCCTCGTCCGCTTTCGCGCCGGGAAGTTTCGCCAACGCTGCCAACGCGGCTTGGGCGAGCGGGATGTCGTCACGTAGGGCGGGCGGGCCCCCGATCAAGGTGACCAACAAGTCCACCGAGTCGCCCTCCAGCCGGTCCAAGTAGGGCAACGCCGTGGCGCGCAGCTTCGGATCGGGATCGGCGAGGGCGAGCTTCACGGCGTCGCCGGTGAGCGGGGAGCGCAATTCGGCGAGGGCGGGAAGGATGGCGCGGCGGAGTTCCGGTGCGGTGTTCGTGTGGGCGAACTTCTCGAAGAGCGGCGTGCCGGCTTCCTTCACCCGCAGCTTCGCGGCGGCTTCGGCCACAGCGATCTGGAGTGGCAGCACCTCGCGCGTGCCGGCGGGCTGGCCGGCCTCGTTGAGGTTGAGGGGATTCATCAGGTCGCCGGCCACGCGGAGGAAGGCGCGCTGGGCTGGGGCGGGATTGCGACGCAGTGCCATCGCCTCGTCGTAGGAAACGGAACGGCCCAGGTCGGCGGGCAGCACGGGAATCTCCGCGGCGCGGCCAAGGTTGCGGGCGGCCTGGGCTTGGGCGGCGCGTTCGAGGAGCGGGTTGGAAGGAATGGCGCTGCGCGAAGTCGGCCCGCCCTCACCCCGGCCCTCTCCCCCAGGAGAGGGGGAAGCATCGGGGCGCGTGCTGGAATCCGGAGGTGCTGGAACCGGAGTCAGCGCCGGATTGCCGGGAGCAGGCACGGGCGACACGTCTGTCGAAGCGAGATCGCTGCCGGACGGGCTGCCTGCGTTTCCCCCTCTCCCCGAGGGAGAGGGCCGGGGTGAGGGGGATGCGGGTGAGGAATCCGAAGTGGTTGGCACCGGCGACGACGGCGCCACGGCACCGGGCAGGCTGGCAGCCTGCCCTACTTTGAGGGGACGCCACAGGCCGTTCACGCGGTCGAGGGGCGAGGGTTTTTCCCAGTCAGCGAGGGCGCGGAGGGCGAGGACGCGGGCCCAGTCGGGCACGTCCTCGCGGGCGGCGAAGCCGGCGAGCATCTGCGCGTGCTGCTGGGTGCCGAGGCGGTAGCAGGCGTTGATGACGCGGGACATGAGGTTGGTGGGGCAGTCAATTTTGGTGACGAACGCCGCCAGTGCCGGGAACCCCTCGACGATGGGCACGTCGTGGATGGCGCGTCCGGCCGCCACGATGAGGCGCGGGTCGGAGTCGGTGAGGAAGTTGGTGAGGGTTGGGTCCGCTAACCGCCGAAGAGCCCCGACTGTTAGACGACGGACGTCCACCTTCGAGTGCGCTGCAAACTTCTCCAGCAGTTCCGCGCGTTCATCTGAACCTGACGAATCGAGCGAGGTGCTGAGGAAGCGGATCACGGCGTTTTCAATGAAGGGCTCGATTTGGTCGAACTGCCCCAATAGTCCGGGAAGTTCGGCAAACGGATCAAACCGCCAAGCATCAACCATGTTCTCGGCAGCCTTGATCTCTAGGCTTGAGGACAGCTTGAGTGCTCGGTCCACCTTTTGGGCTGCTTTGAGTGTGAATTCCTCGGTCTTGGTGAAATGCACCCGCATACGGCCGTCCACAAAATGTCGGGCGATGGACTCCATCGCGGCCCTCCTGACCCACGGGTTTGGGTCCTTGAGCAAATCGCTGGTTTTTCGGAGGGCGTTGGAAAGACGGCCATCCCCGAGAACGAGAGCGGTTTGGGCTCTCACTTCATCGTTGCGATCTTCCAGCAAGGGCAACAGCTCGTAGAGTTCCGCTCCAAAGGTGTAACCGTGCTTCAACGGACGAGCGATTTGGCCGATGGCCCACAACGAGTGGATGCGTGCAAACTGGACTTTGCTTTGCTTTGCCGTCGTGAGCAGTCCGGTGAACGAATTCGTCCCCCGTCCCGCCAGTTCCCACTGTGCCTCCAGCCGCACGCGGCGGTCGGCGTGGCCGATGAGGTCGAGCAGTTCCTTTTCGCCGCGTTGCGTCATGCCGTCGGCGAGGAGATGCTTCACCTGGGCGACCAGCTCCGCTTCCTGTAGCAGCCGACGTGAGGAGGCTCCATCTGAACCGGGATTTGAAGTGAGCCTCCTTACGTCGGCTGCTACGTCGTTCAGGGTGATCCGGTAGATCCTGCCGCGCGGGGTCTGGCCCCAGCCGCTGACCCAGTCGAGCACGTAGGCGGCGCCGTCGGGGCCGAAGTCCACGTCGGTGGGCCAGCAGTTCCACAGGAACTTCTCCTTGCGGTCCACCACGTAGCTCGCGCCCTGCGGCTTCACGGTGTAGGCCCACACGCCGCCGGGGAAATCGCAATGGAGGAAGGTGCCGGCGAGCCGTTCGCCGAAGCCCGTGCCGGGATAGAAGGCGAGTCCGCTCGGGCCCTGACTCACGGTGCCGGCGGGCGGGAGGATGCCGTCCTGGCCGCCCTTCCAGAGTTCCTCCTGCACCCACGGGCCGAAGCCGTCCATGTGCTGGTAGCTGGTGCGCCAGCCGTAGTCGCCGCCCTCGACGAGGTGGAGGACGCGGCAGGGGTCGGCGCCGGCGGTGTCGTTGTCCACGGTCCAGAGGTTGCCGAAGTCGTCGAAGGCGAGTTCCTGCGGATTGCGGAGGCCGTAGCAGAAGACCTCGAGGTCGCGTCCGTCGGGCTCGCAGCGGAGCACGCCGCCGGTGTCCGGTAAGTTGATGACGACGCCTTCGCGGTTGGTGAGCACGCAGCCGCGGTCGCCGAAGCTCAGGTAGATGCGTCCGTCGGGACCCTTGATGAGGCCGTGCAGGTCGTGACCGGACACGCCGATGTGGATACCGAAGCCGGAAGCGAGCAGGTGACGGGTGGCAGGTGGCGGGTGACGAGGATCGGCGCTGCGCAGGGATTGCCCGCCCTCACCCCGGCCCTCTCCCCCAGGAGAGGGGGAGGCGGACGGGCGCGTTGAGGGGGATTGCGACTTGGTGCCTGAAGTCAGCGATGGACTGTCCGAAGGAGCCCGGGAACTTGCGTCTGCCAAGCCGGGCGCGTTACCGGACGAACTGGCTAACTTTCCCCCTCTCCCCGGGGGAGAGGGCCGGGGTGAGGGCGGGCGTTCACCATCTTTCCAGTCCAGCCTCCAGAGCGACGGAATGTTCGCAAAGTAGATGCCTTCGCGCGTGGCCAGGACGCCGGCGGCGGTTCCGTCCACGGCGTTGGTGAAGCCGGCGGCGAGGATCTCCGAGTGGTCGGCCCTGCCATCACCGTCGCGGTCCTCGACCCGGCGGACGACTTCGCTTTCCTTGGTCAGGAAGGCTAGGTTGGTGGCGAACTGATTGGTCAGGAAGGCGCCGCGATCCGCGACGCTGCGGAACGACATATCCTGCCACAGCCAGTTCGTATGCGCTGTGATGTCGAAGACGCTGATGGCCCACCGGTCGGATTCGGCGAGATAGACCCGGCCCTTGCCATCAAACGCGAAGGCAACGCTGTTGCTGAGCTGCGGTTCGGCCGCCCAGACGTCGAGCTTGAGGCCGGGCGCCAGCTGGAGCCGCTTGGCGTCGCTGAGCGCGGCGTCAAAGGAAGGCGAAGTGGCGGCGTGCTGGGCGTGGGCACGGGCGGAGAGGAAGAGAACCAGCAGGACCAGGATTCGGAAGGTAGTCGTGAACCGCCGCGGCATGGTTGGGAGGATAGACGGCGAAGCCGCGGCAACCAATTCACAATACGGGCGAGACGCGGCAGATCCAACATCGGCGCCACCTCGCGACCCGAAATCGCTTTGGAACAACTTGTCAGCGGGTCGGCTGGCAGCGAGGACACCAGTAGGTGCTACGGGCCGCCTGCACCATCTGGCGGATCGGCGTGCTGCAGTTCACGCAGGGTTCGCCCTGGCGGTCATAAACCCGGAGTCGCTCCTGGTAGAACTTTGATTCGTTGCCGTTCGCAGTCCCGTAGTAGAACAGCCCGTCGCGACCGCCTGCGAAATCGAGCGGCAGCGTTGAGCCACACTCAATGGCCTCGGCCAGCACTTCGCGGACAGTTTCGCGCAGCCAACCGATTTGGGCCGCGGACAGGCGCCGCGCCGGCCGCTTCGGGGAGATCCCGGCCCGGAACAGCGCCTCGCTGGCGTAGATGTTGCCGACGCCAGCGACCACCGTCTGGTCGAGCAGCTTGACCTTGATGGGCTGGCCCGACCGCGCGAGGGCTTCCGCGAACGCGGCTGCGGTGAACCCGTCCGTCAACGGCTCGGGACCGAGACTGTCGAGGGTCGTGGCGTCCAGGTTGAAACGTCCGAAATAGCGGGTGTCCTCAAAGACGAACCGGCAGTCGCCGAGATCCAGCGTGACCGCGGCGTGTTTGGGTAGCGGATCGCCGGGCGGCTGGAGAAACATCCGGCCCGTCATGCCGAGATGCCCCACCAGCGTCACCGGCTCCGGGCGCGTGCGGGGACCGTTCAGCTCGAAGAGCAGGAACTTTGCCCGCCGGGTGACCGCACCGAAGGTCCGGCCTCGGAGTCTTGTGCGCAGTTCGCCAGCGGTGTTGGGCCGGATGACCTTTTCGCGGCGAACTTCAACGTCCCGGATGGTTCGGCCACGCACCCGCGGCGCAAGGTGACGGACAAGCACTTCGACCTCGGGCAGTTCAGGCATGGGCGGAGGCGGGTCAGCGGCGGGTTGCGGACGAAACCGGCGCAAACGCCAGCACGGTGTGAATCGCAAGTAGGGTCAGGCCGAAATAAACGAACTGCTGGAAGGCGCCGTTGAACTCGTTGGTGAGCCACTGGCCGAAGCCAAGCTGAAGAAACACGAACAGGCTGCCCGCGAGGGTCGCCAGCAGGAACCCGGGTGCCCGGCGCCCGAGGAACTCCCCGCGGACGAGGGCCGCCAGCGCGAGGGCGAACACCGCCAATTCGCTCGCGGTGAGGAGCCAGAACGTGGCAGTAAACCCTGGAAACTTGGCCAGGATCGTCCCGCCGAACTTTTCCGAAAACCAGCTGGGCATGCCGTCCCGGACCTTGGAGATGCCGGCGAAGCCCCAGACCATCAGATAAAGCAGGTTGAGGGCGAGCAGTGTCAGGGACCGGAGCCAGAGCGGTGGCGAAATGACCATGCCACAGCATGCAACAAGCCGGCGGGGTTGGCGATCCAAAGGCGGCTCAGTTCAGTTCGACCCAGAAGCTGCGGAACTTGCGGTCGGCCGCATTCTTGGACTGCTTGCGGTTACCATCATCGCTCAACACCAACAGCCGCATGGATTCCCCGCTGCCGACGAGGGTGATGGCCTCCGGATTGAACGACTTGAAGCTGCGGTGCTCGACCGGAACCGGCATCTTTCCGGGACCTTCCCAGCGCAGCAGCCGCTGTTTGCCGCCGTCGGTCGGGTGGCCGGCGATGAGGAAATACTCCTTCCCCGACCAGACCAGATCACGGACGCCCTGACCACCGAGGTCCAAGAGCATCGGCTCGCCCAAGCGGGGCGGTTTGCCCGCGGCCAACTCCGCCGGATTCAGAAGCGGAACCATCAGCGCCATGCCGTCCGGAACGGGATTCCGGAAGGCCACCAGCAGGCCGCCCCCGGGCGTGGCGGCCAAGCCTTCGATGTTCAGTCCGCCAGGTTGCTCGGGACTGAGCCGGGCAGCTTCTCCCAAGCGGAAGCGGGAGAGCTGCGGCGCGCGGGCAAAGTCGGCAATCAGGCCCGCGTAAGCCGGTCCGGCCGGCGCCAATCCGAACGAGTCGTTCGTGCCAACGACACGGGTCGCCAGCAACCGCTGCCGCGCAGGACGATTCTTGCCGTCCTTGTTCCGGCCGTGGGAGCCGATCCAGAAAATCAGGTCACCCACCTGGGCTGCGCCCTCGAAGTCCGCCTCGGAATCCTTGCCCGGCCGCAGGCTTAGCCAATCCGTGGCGTCGAATTCCCTGAGGGGACCGGTGCCGTCGGCCAACGAATAGAGTCGGAGCGCGTTGTCCTCGTCGCTCGCGGCCAGGAAGCGGTCTTCTCCCAACGCGATTACCGCCGAGGCATTGGCCATGCCCCGGTGCGAGGACACCCCGGCCGGGCCGGCCTGAAGACAGCCGCTCAGAAGCAAAAAGACCGGGACGAACCCGCGGAGGAGATGAATCATGGAGAATCGGACCGCACCCAACGTGCCGGGGTAAACGGGATTCGTCAAAACGCCCTGGCTTCGGCGTCCAACAACCGGCACCGCTCGTTTTGAAGGATCCAGCTGCGGGACTTCTCATGGCGAGGTTGGGATTGGGCATTGTGCTTTGGGCCTTCGCCGACACAATCCCGCCCGTGAGTTCACCCGTCATGTCCCCAGGCGACGCCAATCGCTGGCCGCCCCAGGTCAAGTTCATCGTCGGAAATGAAGCGTGCGAGCGCTACAGCTTCTACGGCATGAAGGGCATCCTTGCCGGCTACATCACCGGCGAGGTGCTCCGCGGCGGTCTCGGTCTCACGAAGGATACGGCCACCGAATGGATCCACCTGTTCATCATGGCCAACTACTTCATGCCGCTGTTCGGCGCGTGGGTGTCGGACCGGCTCTGGGGACGCTACAAGACGATCCTGTGGATCTCCCTGTCCTACTGTCTCGGACATGGCGTGCTGGCGTGCAGCGAATTCACAAACAGCGTGCAGGTGAAATCGTGGCTTCTGTGGGCGGGCTTGGCGTTGATTGCTTTCGGTGCCGGCGGCATCAAGCCGTGCGTTTCGGCGTTCATGGGCGACCAGTTCAAGGAAGGGCAAAACCGGCTCTACCAGAAGGCTTATGCCGCCTTCTATTTCTCGATCAATTTCGGCTCGTTCTTCTCGTTCCTCACTATTCCGTTTATCGCCAAGACTGCCGGCTATGGCTGGGCCTTCGGCGTGCCCGGAATCTTGATGGGAATTGCGACCCTCATCTTCTGGCTGGGCCGCCGCCGTTACATCATGGTGCCGCCGGCCCGGGAAACGCGGACGGCGGGCTTCTTCGCGGTGTTCTTTGCCGCCCTCGCCAACCGCCAGGCCGGACGCGGATTCTGGGAAGGCGCCCGGGCCAAATACACGGCCGAAGAAGTCAGCGCCGCGCAGTCCGTGCTGCCCGTGCTGAGCGTGTTCGTGCTGATCCCGCCGTTCTGGGCGATGTTCGACCAGCATTCCTCCACGTGGATCCTTCAGGCCAAGGACATGGTGCCGTTCGCGCTCACTGACAAATATTCCATCGGCGGCGAGGAGATGCAGTCGCTCAACCCCCTCCTCGTGATGATCCTCGTGCCACTGCTCACGGGCTTGCTTTACCCGCTGTTTGGCAAGCTGGTGACCCCGCTCCGGCGCATTGGTCTGGGCATGTTCATCGCAGGCGCCTCTTATGTGGCGGTGGCGTGGCTGCAGCAGCGGATCGTCGCCGGTGAAAAGCTCAGCGTTCTTTGGCAGTCCCTGCCCTATTTGATCCTGACCACGGCCGAGGTGCTGGTTTCGACCACGGGCCTGGAGTTCGCCTACACGCAGGCCGCCAAGTCCATGAAGAGCACCATCATGAGCTTCTGGCTGCTCACCGTTGCGGCTGGTAACTTTCTGGTTGTGCTCATCACCCGGCTCGGCGGCGGCCATGCCGCCGGCGACACGTCGGTCACGCCGGGGCGGTTCATGCTCTATGCGCTCATGACCTTTGGTGTCTCCGCGGTGTTCGTCTTCGTGGCAATGCTTTACCGCTACCGGGATACGCCGGCACCGGCCCGGAATTAGCCGAAACTTTTCCCCACCCCAACCACTTCTACTGCCATGTATCGCGTCAAAGGCGCCGACCAAAAGGAATATGGACCCATCTCCGCCGACCAGGTTCAGCAATGGATCCGCGAAAACCGCCTCAACCGTGCCTCCCTCGCGGAAAGGGACGGAGAGCCAGGATGGAAACCGCTGGAACAGTTTCCGGAGTTTGCCGGCGCTTTTTCGGCCGGACCGGCTCCGGCGAACTACTCCGGAGGCGTCGCGGCCGTGGCCAATCCCGAACAGGCTGCCCGCAGTCTGAAAGCGCCGGCGATCATCCTGATCTTCTTCGCGGTCGCCGGCATCGTCTTCTCGTTCTCCGGCCTGTTCCTGAAGCCGTTCATCACGGACATGATGATCCGCATGTTCGAGCAGTTCAATCTGCCTCCGGAAGCCCGCGCCAAGATTGAAGAGGCCCGGGATGCCGGCCTGACCCCAGTGGACATCTTTCAGGTCGTGCTCGGCATCGCCACCAACATCGTGATGCTGATCGGCGCGCTCAAGATGATGAAGGTGCAGTCTTGGGGACTTTCCCTGGCCGCGGCGATTCTTGTGATGCTGCCCTGCGGCAGTTGCTGCTGCCTCCTCGGAATCCCCCTGGGCATCTGGGTGATCGTCCTGTTGAACAAGCCCGAGGTGAAAGCCGCCTTCCGCTGACCGTGAACCCGCCGGCCACCAGCGGAATCCCGCCGGAAGTTCCCAAAAGCGACTGGGCGCGCTGGGGTTGGCTGGGCATTCCGCTGGTGCTGGGCGGGCTGTTCGTGCTCTGGAAATTTGAGCCCGCCGGACAGTTCTTCTTTCCCCGCTGCTGGCTCTACCAGGCCACGGGCCTGCAATGCCCGGGATGCGGCACAACCCGCGCCTTTCATGCCCTGCTGCACGGCGACGTTGCGGCCGCGCTCCGTTTCAACGCCCTCGCGGTCGGTGGACTGGCCATCGGCGCATGGTTTGCCCTGCGCTGGGTCTGGGCCTGGCAAACCGGGCGCTGGTGGCGGAACCCCTTCCTCCATCCCTACGTGCTGGCGTGCCTTGCCGGTCTCGCCGTTGGCTTTGGTGTGTTGCGCAACCTGCTCTGAAGTCCGTCAACCCGGACTGCCGGCGCACTCAGGCAACGGTCAGGGGCCCGTCGAACACGGTCAGGCTGAGCACTTCTCCCCGGGCCACATGGGGACCATGCCGCACGCCCTTGGGCGCGAAAAAGCAGGTGCCCGGGCCGTGGCTGACGCCCTCCTCGACCCATTCGCCGGACAGCACATAGACAGTCTCATTCGCCAGCGGATGGACATGGGCCGGCACGGTGACGCCCGCGTGGAATTTTCGGAGCGCGGTGACGCCACCCGTGTCCGGATTGCGGTGCAGCACGCAGAGTTCAACCCCAGGATACGGCCCGGGCTGCCACGTCAGGTCGCAGGAAAGGGCGATGTGCGGAAACATTTCGCGACCGTCACTCCGGGGCTTTCGGTCGGCAAGCGCGCCTCACCGACAAATGCGTTCAGCACCCAGTTGAGTTCCGACCCGCTTGTCCCGACAGTCCGCCCGTGCTTGGCAGCCTGGCCACGACCTTTTGGGAGCTCATCCGCGCGCCGTTCCAGAATCCTGAACTGGTGTGGGGCATCGTGCCGCTCTACTTCGGCTGGATCGTCAACGAGTTGACGTCGAGTAAGGCCAGCTTTGGCACGGCCATCCAGACGGGTTTCGCCCTGCTGTGGGCGGTGGCGCAGTGGATCTGGCAGGCGTTTCGCGATCACCCCAGCAAGCTGGTCCATGCCCCTGATGCTTTGCCGGCGGTCAACTGGGCCGTGAACGCCGTCGTCCTCGTCTTCGGTGCGATGGCCCTGTGGGCAGGGCTGCGGAAGCGGTATCCCCGCGGCTGGAAATTTCTCGGGCACTCCCGGTTCGCCGGCTATTTCATGATCGCGATTTTCCCGATCCAGGCAGGCGTGCTGCCCTGGAACTGGGAACGCCTCGTCGCGGTTGCGGCCTTTGCGCTGCCGGTCTGGCTCGCCACGCATCTGCTGCTGGTGCCCCTGCGCAAGTAACCGGGGCTGACCCGACGCTTTCGCGCTGGTCTCGCGGCGGGTGAACGGGCTCCAATCGGGCGTCACCGTGATCCTCGACCTCGACAGATTCCTCTGGCAGGAACGGCCGCTCTGGACCGAACTGGAACGACTGCTGGACCGCTTCGAGCAGAACGTGACGGAGCGTCCCAGCGTCGAGGACGCGACCCGGCTGCACTACCTTTACGAGCGCGCTTCCGCCGATCTCGGCCGGCTGGCCACGTTCGCCTCGGAGCCGGCCACGCTGCGTTACCTCGAATCGCTCGTGGCGCGCGCTCACGGCGAGATCCACGAGCAGCGCGGCGCGCCGCACCGGCTCCGGCTGCTGCACTGGTTCTTTGTGGTGTTCCCCAAAACGTTCCGCCGCCAGCTCGCCTACTTTTGGGCGGCCTGCGTGATCACGGTGGCCGGAAGCCTGTTCGGCGGACTCGCGCTGCGGCTGGATCCCGATTCCCGGCACGCGACGATGGCCTTTGGACACGACCAGCGAACGCCCTCGGAACGGGTGCAGGCCGAGGAATCCGGCCAGCGCGACTCGGTCGCCGGCGCCCATGCGCAGTTCTCGTCCTACCTGATGACCCATAACACCCGCGTCAGCGTCCTGACGCTGGGCCTGGGCATGACGTGGGGCGTCGGCACGGTGATTTCGCTCTTCTACAACGGGGTCATCCTCGGTGCGATCACGGCCGATTACGTGGCCGACGGGCAGGCGAAATTTCTGGCCGGCTGGATTCTGCCCCACGGCTCGATCGAACTTCCGGCCATCCTGATCGCCGGCCAGGCAGGTCTGCTGCTGGGCGTGGCACTGCTCGGTCGAGGCTCGCGTCAGCCTTTGCGTTCCCGGTTGCGGGCCATCAGCGGCGACCTGCTGACGCTGATCTTCGGCGTCGCCGTGCTGCTGATCTGGGCCGGGCTCGTCGAGGGATTCCTCTCCCAATACCACGAGCCGGTGTTGCCCTACGCGGTGAAGATCCTGTTCGGCCTCGTGGAACTGGTGCTGCTCACGGCGTTTCTCGCGCGCTCGGGCCGCGGAATTCCCGTCTCCGAATCCAACCCGGCATGAACACGGCCGCCGAAGCCAATCACCTGCGGCTGCGCACGCCCGAGGGCATCACCTTTTCCCTGCCCCTTGCCGGGCCGGTGGCGCGCCTGCTCGCCTGGCTGATCGACATCGCCATCGTATTCGCGCTGACCAGTGTTTTGGGCATCGCCGCGGGTCTGCTCGGCTGGCTGGCCCCCGACATTGCGGTGGCTGCCTCGACTCTGTCGTTCTTTCTTGTGCAATTTGGCTACGCGATGCTCACCGAATGGGCTCAACGTGGGCAGACCGTTGGTAAACGCGTGTTCGCTCTCCGGGTCGTGGACATTGCCGGCCACCGGCTTCAGTTCAGCCAGGTCGCGATCCGGAACCTGCTCCGGGCCGTGGATTTCCTGCCAGGCCTCTACCTCGTCGGTGGCATCTCGGTGCTGCTTTCGCGTCACGGACAACGCCTGGGCGATCTCGCCGCCAACACGGTGGTGGTCCGTGTGCCGAAGCTCGCCCAACCAGACATCGCACAGCTCATGGCGGGGAAGTTCAACTCCCTGCGCGAGCACGTTCACCTGTGCGGCCAGCTGCGCCAGGAAGTGTCACCGGAAGAGGCCGCGCTCGCCTTGGCCGCCCTTCAGCGCCGCGATGACCTCGAAGCCGACAGCCGCGTGACGCTGTTCCGCGAACTCGCCGACCACTTCCGCGAAAAAGTCCGTTTCCCGCCGGAAATCACCGAGGGAATCGCCGACGAGCAGTTTGTCCGTAACGTTGTGGACATCCTCTATCGGACCCGGGGCAAAGAGTCCGCCTGACACGGGACCGCGGCCTCAAGGCTTCGGCGACGGATGATCAAGACGCAGGCGCACAATGGTAGCGCCGTGACCGCCGAACGCGGGCGTTGCGAGGGCAAAGGACTCCACGGACTCGATCCGGCCAAGCAGCGCATGCACCGAGCGGGCCACTTCGCCGCGGCCCTTGCCGTGGATTACCCGAACCTCGGAGATGCCCCGGGCGCGACACTGCTCCAAGTAAGCCGGCACCAAGCTGCCCAGTTCCGTCGGCCGAAACGGGTGCAGATCGAGTTCACCCGTCACCGGCAGTTCGACCGGTTCGGCGAAGGGCTCGGAATCCATGTGGCGAAGGTGACGCATCGGCGGGACGATTCCAGCGGCTTGCACCGCGCCCCGGCCACCGGGACTCTTCCGCCGTTGCAAGCGCTCACCGTCATGCTGGTGGCCGGCGATCCCAGCGGGGATTTGCTGGCGGCCGAACTGGCCCGCGAACTCGCCCGCCAATCCGGGCCGTTCGGACCCCGGTTCATCGGCGCCGGCGGGCCGGCGATGGCCGCGGCCGGCGTGGCGCTGCGGCATGACCTGACGCGGCACTCGGTAATTGGCCTGGAGATTCTCCGAAAGTATCGGGTGCTGAAGGCCGTGTTCGACGATCTTGTGACGCTCGCGCTGGCGGAACGCCCCGATGTGATCGTTGGGGTGGACTACGGCGGGTTCAACCTGCGGTTGGCGAAGGAACTGCGGCGGCGCCACGCGAGAGAACGAGGCCCCTTCCTCAACTGGCGGCCGAAGATCGTCCAATACGTCTCGCCTCAGGTCTGGGCTTCACGGCCGGGCCGGGCACAGACGCTGGCCAACAATCACGACCTGCTGCTGAGCATGTTGCCGTTCGAGGCCGCTTGGTATGCCCGCCACGCTCCCGGTTTGCGCGTGGAGTTTGTCGGGCATCCCATCGTGGACCGGCACCAGGGCATCCGCCTGGATTCCGCCAAGGCATCCAAAAGCCGCTCGACGCTGCTGCTCCTTCCGGGGAGCCGGGTGGGCGAACTTCAGCGGCACTTGCCAGTCATGATTCCGACCGCCCAGCGGGTAGTTCGGGAAACCGGCTGCCGGGTGCGGATGGTGCTTCCGCGGGAGCAACTCCGCGAGGTCGCCACTCCTTGGCTGGCAGCAGTTCCGGAACTGGAACTGCAGATCGACGGCCTGTCGGACGCGTTGACCGACTCCACGGTAGCCCTGGCATCCACCGGGACCGTGACGATCGAGTGCGCGTGGTTCGGCGTGCCGACCGTGGCGCTTTACCGGACCTCGTCGCTCACCTACGCGATTGGCAGGCGCATCGTGACGGTGCCCTTCCTCGCCATGCCCAACCTGCTGGCCGGCGAGGCGGTGATGCCCGAGTTCGTGCAGGACGCCGCCAGTCCGGACGCGTTGGCCGCCGCCGTCAGCGAATTGCTGCAAAGCCCGGCGAAGCGCACCGCTCAACAGGCACGGCTTCGGGAGATTGTCGCGACACTGGGCAGCCCCGGTGCGGCGCGACGGGCGGCCGCGGCGATCCTCGGGGTGCTCGGTTCGGCTGACTGATCCCACAAGGGGACACCACCCTCTGACCGGGCCGTTCCGACGCCTTCCGAGCCGCCTTCCCGCCACTCGGACCAGGCCGGTGGAAAATCTGGTCAATTTCGCCGCCGGGGGCTATCCCTCCCCCATTCAACCGCCCCTCCGGGCGCACTCGCATGGCCACCAAAGTGCTGAAACGTAAGAGCATCGTCACCGATCCCGTGGACCCGGCGGTCACACCGCCGCCCAACCCTTCGGAAACGACGTTCCTCACCAAGCCCAAGCTGTCCTCCAAATCCCGGAAGCGCGACATGCCCGAAGGCCTGTGGACGAAGTGCCCCAAGTGCGAGGCGCTCATCTACGACAAGGAACTCGACGACAACCTCAAGGTCTGCCCCAAGTGCCAGCACCACTTCCCGATCGGCGCCCGCGAACGCATCCACTCGCTCGTCGAGACCTGCTCGTTTGAGGAGATCGACGCGCAGATGGAGTCGGTAGACGTGCTCAAGTTCACCGGCGCCGCCAGCTACGAGGCGAAGCTGGCCGCCTACCGTAAGAAATCATCCCTGCTCAAGGACGCGGTGGTCACCGGCATCGGCAAGATCGGCGACCACCGGGTCGCCCTCGGGGTGATGGACTTTGCGTTCCTCGGCGGCTCGATGGGTTCCGTGGTCGGCGAGAAGCTGACCCGCCTGATCGAGGCCGGCACTGACCGGGGCATTCCGGTGATCATCATTTCCACCAGCGGCGGCGCCCGGATGTATGAGGGCATGTTCAGCCTCATGCAGATGGCCAAGACGTGCGGCGCCCTCGCTTACCACGCCAAGCAGAAGCTGCCCTACATTTCGGTGCTCACCAACCCGACCTATGCCGGTGTGATCGCCAGCTTCGCCACGGTCGGCGACCTCATCATCGCCGAACCGGAAGCCATGATCGGTTTCGCCGGCCCACGCGTGATCAAGGACACCACCCAAGCCGAGTTGCCGGATGGATTCCAGACGTCGGAGTTCCTCCAGAAGCACGGCCTGATCGACACCATTGTCTCGCGGAAAGAGATGAAGGAGAAACTCATCAGTTTCCTCGCCTTTATGGCTACCGGCCGCAAGACCGCCTGATCGATTGCTTCCGGTCGGCCTCGCCCGGAATTGGCCGCGGAAGCCGCATTTCCTTCCGCCATGGCACCAACCGTTTCCTCCAAATCGCGCCGGCTCCGACGGCTCATTCGCTGGTTGGCGGGGCTGACGCTGCTGGGGATGGGGATGCTGTTCGGGCTCGGCTGGAAAATGCTGCATAACAGCCTCGCCCAACTCGACGGGGTCGGTTCATTGGCGGGGCTTTCCGCTCCGGTATCGGTGGAACGGGACCACTTGGGCGTCGTTACCCTCACCGCGTCCAATCGGCTCGACGCCACCCGGGCTCTGGGTTTTGTCCACGCTCAGGAACGCTTTTTCCAGATGGACCAGTTGCGGCGGGCCGGCGCCGGTGAATTGGCGGCGCTGTTTGGTCCGGCTGTGGTCGAGATGGACCGGAGGGTGCGCATCCATCGTCCGCGTTCACTGTTCCGCAAGATTTGGGAAGAGTTGCCGGCGGACCAACGCGAAACGCTGACCACCTATGCTGCGGGCGTGAATGCCGGCCTGGCGGCGTTGAAAGAATGTCCGCCGGAATACCTGCTGCTGCGGGCACAGCCCGAAGCATGGAGACCGGAGGACACGCTGGCCGTTAACCTGGCGATGAAATTCGTCCTGGAGGATGCCTACGGCGAGTCCGAGGCCCGTCGTGCGCTGCTCCGGAAGCTGTTGCCTGATCCGGCATTTACGTTCTTCGGCGCGCACGATTCCGGCCTGGATGCGCCAATTGACGGCACCGAACTGCCGCTGCCGGAACTGCCCCGGGCGGAAGATTTCTCGTGGAACGCCTGGAGCAACCGGGTCGCCTTCGCCGGACCGCCGCCACGCGTTGAGGACGCCGAAACCGGAGTGCCCGGCAGCAACAGTTGGGCGGTGAACCGGCAGGGGACCAACAGCGCAATCCTGGCGAACGACATGCACCTCGCGTTGGGAGTCCCGGGCATCTGGTTTCGCGCCCGCATCCTGATTCCCGGGATTCGCGGGCGCGATGTCACCGGTTTCACCCTGCCCGGCACCCCGGCGGTTGTAGTGGGCAGCAACCGGCACATTGCCTGGGGTTTCACCGCCGCGGGCATGGACGTCTGCGACCTGGTGGAACTGGTGTTTGATCCCGCCAATTCCCGCCGCTATCGCGACTCGCATGGCTGGAGCCAACTGACCACCGCCACCGAAGAGATTGTCGTCCGTGGCGGCACCAACGTCACACTCGCCCTCGATCTGACCCACTGGGGACCGGTCGTCGAGCCACCCGGCTTGGGCAAACGGCATGCGTTGTCCTGGGCCAGTGCCCGGCCGGATGCCAGCAACCTGCGCCTGATGGAACTGGAAAACACAACCCGGGTGCTCGATGCCCTTGTCCTCGCTCCCAAGTGCGGCATCGCCAACAACAACATCCTGGTCGTCGGTCAGGGAGGATGGAATGATGACGTCGGCTGGTCGTTGACCGGACGCCTGCCTGAGCGGAAGGGATTCGCGGGCGACCTGCCGACGCCTTGGACCAACCAGGACGTCGGCTGGAGTGGGCTGTTGTCCCCGTCCCAATGCCCGAAGTTTCAGGCCATTAACACCGCCAGTGAGCCGGGTTCGGCCACCAATTCACAAGCCGCTCTGTGGACCGCCAATGGCAGAGTTCTTGGCAGTCAGCGATATCTCGCTCAGACCGGTCCCGGCTTGCAGGATTTTGGCGCGAGGTCCCGCCAAATTCGGGATCACCTGCTGGCCGGAACTCCTCCGACCGAGAATGGGCTGTGGGACCTCTATCGCGATGATCGGGCGGTTTACCTCGGCTCCTGGCAGCGCCGGTTGTTGGCCACGCTCGAACGTGGTGCGGCCACCAACGCCGAATGGAAGTCGGCCCTGCCCATGGTCCGCGACTGGGGCGGCCGGGCCACCGCCGAATCGGTAGGTTATCGGCTCGTGTCGGCGTTCCAGCGCAACACAAGCGCTCTGGTCTTCGAGCCCCTCGTTAGCGCCGGCCGCAGGTTGGATCCGGACTTTTACTTCCGGCACAACACTGCACTCGAAATCCTCGTCCATGAGCGGCCGGCCCACCTCCTGAATCCAAGCTTCACCAGTTACGACAGTCTCTTTGCCGCCAGCGCCGAACAGGTGTTCGCCAGCCTCCGCCAGCAAAAGATTCCCCTCGCTGAAGCAACCTGGGGCCAAAGGAACCTGCTCCGACTGCAGCATCCGCTCAGCCGCGCCGTGCCGGCTTTGGGCCGGCTGCTCGACCTGCCGCGCGTGCCGATAAGCGGCGCCCCCAGCGACATGCCGAAGATCCAGGGCACCGACTTCGGGCCTTCACAACGAATGGTCGTTTCTCCGGGGAACGAGGAACGGGGACTCTGCAATCAACCTGCGGGACAGAGCGGCCACTTCCTCTCGCCCTTCTACCGGGCGGGTCATGAGGCCTGGGTCAAAGTCGAACCTCTGCCCTTCCTGCCCGGCGAGACCCGTCATCGGCTGGCACTTCAGCCCGCAAAGTGAAGGCCGTTCGCCCGCTCACGGTCGCAGCGGACGGCCCACATGCAGTCCGTGCTGCAGGCAGAAGGCGCCGTTGACCACGTATTTCTCCGCCCAGTGTTTCAGCCCCGCACGTTCTTCCGCGGTCAGCGCCCGTTTCACCTTCGCGGGAGCGCCGAGCACCATGGAGCCGGGCGGGATGACCGTGCCTGGAGTCACCACTGCGCCCGCTCCGACCAGGCTCTGCTCGCCGATGACCGCCCCGTCGAGCACGGTCGCCCCGATCCCAATCAGGCATTCGTCGCCAATGGTGCAGGCGTGCACGACGGCGGAATGCCCGATGGTCACCCAGTTGCCGACGAGGCAGGGGAAGTCGTCCGCGAGGTGGAGCACCGCGTTGTCCTGCACGTTGCTGTGATGCCCCACCACGATGCGGTTGATATCGCCGCGGAGCACGGCGCCATACCAAATGCTGCTGAAGTCCCCGAGCGTGACATCGCCCAGCACGATGGCCGTCGAGGCGAGGTAAACCCCCTGCCCCAGCACCGGCTCACGGCGCAGATACGTGTCCAATTGCGTCACCAGCTTTTCCATGCACAGCAGCATGCCGTCGCCACCCGTCACGGTTCGAGCGGGAATTCGCCAGTCCTCGAATGGCGTGGTTCGACGCCGCCAGAATTCCGCTTTGCGCCCCCTGCCCTTCGCCTAGGCTTCGTCCATGCGAGCTGTCCTGCGAAGTCTGCTCTTCCTCTTGTGCGTGGCCGTCAGCGCGGAAACCCGCTTCACGGTCGCCACCTACAACGTCGAAAACTACCACCTGCGCACCTTTGGCAATCGCCAGCCCAAGTCTCCGGAAGCCCGAGCGAAAGTCATTGCTCACCTCGCCGCCATCAAACCCGATGTCGTAGCCTTCCAGGAGATGGGCGATCGGGCGGCGCTTGAGGAACTCCAGGCCGCCCTGAAGCGATCAGGCGTCGATCTGCCGAACCTAGAGCACGTTACCGGCTGGGACACCAACATCTTCGTCGGCGTGCTGAGCCGCTTTCCGGTGAGCGCGCGCAACCATCACACCAACGATTCCTTCCTGCTCAACGGCCGTCGCTTCTACGCCAGCCGAGGCGTCGCCGAGGTCGAGTTCAAGGTGACCGACAGCTACCGCTTCAGCCTGCTCACCACGCACCTCAAGTCGAAACGCCAGGTGGCCGAGGCGGACGAGGCCGAACTTCGGGAACAGGAAGGCATCCTGCTGCGCGGGCATGTGGAGGCGCTGCTCGCGAAGAATCCGCAGGCCAACGTCCTCGTCTGCGGCGACTTCAACGACACCAAGGATGCCCGTTCCACCCGAGCGCTGATCGGCCGCGGTGCCCAGGCCCTCGTGGATACCCGTCCAGCCGAACGCAACGGCGACAATCTTCCCGCCGAAAAGCCGACTTGGGATCCGCGCAACGTCACGTGGACCCACTTCTACGGGAAGGAGGACAGCTACAGCCGTCTTGACTACATCCTGCTCAGCCGGTCCATGGCCAAGGAATGGCGCAAGGAGGGCAGCTACGTCTTCACGGCCCCCAACTGGGGACTCGCGTCCGACCACCGGCCGGTGGTCTGCGAATTCATTGCGGAAGACCGCTGAGCCTTCTGCCGCGGGTCAGTTCGCCAGCCCGTTGCAGGTGAAATCGAAGATGTCGAAGTTGCGCGGGTCACCCAGCGCCTTGGCGGCGTAGGCGGGTTTAAGCGGGTGGCTGAAGACGAAGGGCACCATCTCCTCGTAACGGCCCCCATGCGAACGCAGGCCGCCCTCGATTGCCTTCAGATCGTGGTAGGCCGGCGTGCGGCCGAGCACGACGTTGCGGCCGGAGCAGACCACGAGGTCGCCCATGCGGTCCGGCGGGAGCTCCATGAGGCGGGCGGCGGTGTCGCGGGGCAGCGCTTCCGCGATGCCGGGCTGGGCGAGCAGCCAGCTGAGCACTTGTTGGATCGTAAATCGTGATTCATGATTCGCCGGCAGATGCACCTGCGCGAACGAACCCAACGCACCGTGGTGCACCACGTAGGGATCGGTGATCGGCAGGATGACGCGAAAGCCGTCACCAAATTGCTTCACGAGTTCCGACTCCAAGTAGATGACGTTAGGCGAACCGTCGGGCTTCTGCTTGGCGTTCATGCCGTGGTCCGCAGTGACGCCGACCAGGGCACCCAGTTCGAGCAGTTGGCCGATCTCGGCATCCAGGCCGGCGTAAAAGTCCAATGCCTCGGGAGCTTCCGGCACGAACTTGTGCTGCATGAAGTCGGTCGTGCTCAGGTAGAGAAAGTCCGCCAAGCCGGCGGCGAGCAGCTTCACGCCAGCCTTGAGAACGTAGATCGAGGCGTCGCCGGAGTAGATGTGCGGCGTGGGGCCGACGAGGGATTCGACGTCGGCAATACCGTGGGTCTCCCGCTTCGCTTCACGGGCTTTCTCGGAGGAGAAGGCGATGCCGCCACCGGGCGAGGCGCCCGGTGGACTGGAGACAGGCGAGGGCGCCTGTCTCACTAGGCCGCTGGCAAAGATGTCGCGGAGCTTCTCCTTCGCGGTGACCACTCCGACTTTCCGCCCGGCGGCCTGGGCCGCGGGGAAGATCGTGGGCGCCCGGAGGAACTTTGCGGAGTTCATCATCACCTCCTGCCCGATGGAGGTGTCGTAGAAGAAGTTGCCGCCGATGCCGTGGACGCTGGGCGGCACGCCGGTGACGATGGAGCTGTTGTTGACGTTGGTGAAGCTGGGCATCTGGCCACGGGCAAAGCCGCGCCAGCCGGCGACGCTCATCCGGGCCAGGTTGGGCATCCGTCCGCGGGCCAGGGCCGCGTCGAGGTATTCGTCAGCGGAACCGTCGAGACAGATGACGGCGATGGGTTTGGCCGGCGGGTTGTAGGTGCGGCCATTGACGGTGAAGGAACAGGCGATCGGAGTAGGCATGGTCTTCGAAAAAAATAGGCGAAGTGATAAGGGGTGATCAGCGTTTGAGCAGCGACTTCGGAAAATAACCCACCGACGTCTGGATCGCGTGCGTGCAGGAGCAACCGGCGCTACTTTCAGGGGCTAGCAACATCCCGCCGGAGGTGATGAGTCCCAGCCAGCAGCCTGTGCGGATACCCTCGAACTGGATGCGCTTGTCGGACTTGAGATCCCACATGCCGTGGAAGTGGTGGCGGAAGAATACCGCGTTCTTCGCGGCGGACATTACGCCGCAGCCGCGCCGCTCCGGCAGATCGGTGCGCAGCAGCTTGCCGGCCCGCAGGTCGAACGAACGTTGGTCGGAGAAGAAGGTGCTGCCCACGATGAGCGGATGCTGGAGGTGGCCGCTGTGGTGGCCCTTGTCCTCCTTGTGGGTATCCGACCACAGCAGGCGTCCCGGAATGGCGTCCTCGACCGAATCGCCCGCGTCCTTGCGGCCGGGCGGCGGGGCGTTGAAGGCGAACGTGTGGTAGTTCTTGTTCTTGTCGGTGCCCGTCACGACCGCGGTGCTGTTCGCGTAGACGAGGTAGGTCATGAATTGGCACGCGCTGAAGTCATGCGCTTTCTGCCACAGCTCCCTGCCGGTGTTCGCGTCGAGGGCGACGAGCACCTGGTCGGTGAGCACCTCGTTGGGCAGGCGGCAGGTGTTGGTCGCCAGCGCCGCGGGATTCCGGCTTTCCAGGAACAGCACCATGCCGTCCGCGATGGTGATGGTGGAGTTCAGGATCGCGCCACGCTGGTAGGTCCACTTGAGTTTGCCGGTGGCCGGCTCGTAGGCGAACAGCCGGTCGCTGGTCACGCGGCTGACCTGGTCTGGGGCGTAATCCTCATACCATTCGCCGTCGTCGCCCAGGTAGGCGCCGCCGGATTTCTGGCGGCTGCCGATCAGCCAGTCCTTGGTCACCGACACGTAGCCCCAGTCATAGGCGCCGGGCGTGTTCTCGACGACTTCGAAACGTTGTGAGCGGGCGCCGGTCTGGCCATCCAGTGCGAGGCAATAGCGGCCATGGACGAGATAGACGCGATCGCCGGCCGCGGCCCAGTTGCTACAATCCCGGGTGACGTTCGCGCGCCGGACTTCGGGCGCCGAAAGCGACCAGAGGATGGCGCCGTTGTAAGCGTCGAGGCCGAACAGGACGCGGTTGCCCTGGACGAACAACCGGCCGTTCACGCTCAGCGGCGCGGGATTGCGGTTGCCGCGGTCGGGCATCGGGCGCGGACCGGGATCGCCCCACCAGGCAGGCTGAAGTTCGCCGCCGACCAGTTCATCCTGACTGCATGCGGAGTTGTCGGCGCTGCCGTATTGGTGGCTCCACTCGCCAGCGCCGACGAGGGCGGGGCGGATCGAACGCAGCCAGAGGCCATCTTCGCCGGCCTCTAGCTTGGCGAGCGGAAGTTCCGCGCCGGCAGCCCACTTCTCCCAATCGGTCCGCGAAGGTTGCTTTGCGAAGCTCCGATTCGGGGTGCCCAGCAGCACGGCGCCGCCGACCGGCCGCTGCAGCCGGGCTACTTCGGCGGCCGCGACAAACGGCGGCTCGCCGTTGAGCAACGCGGATTCGGAGACGATGAGGTTCGCCATCATGTCGCCGAAGGGCAGTTCGTTTCCCTTCGCGTGATGCACACTGGCCCGGGCGCCGTAAACGCCGGCGCGGTCCAACGTCTTGCGGACAGCGGCGACACGGGCCGGATCCGACTCGACCACGATCACGTCCATCCGACTCTGGCGGACGAGTTCGAGCGCCAACCGTCCATCTACAGCGCCCAGCACGAAGCAGTAGCCGTCACGGGCGCCGGATTGCTTCAGCAGGTCGGCGGCGACCTTGGCGAGTTTGGTGTCCCCGGCGGCGACCTTGGCCGCGGCGGCGGGCACCATCGGCGGTTCCCAATAGAACGTGGTGTCGAACTGATAGCGTTTGCTCTGCACCGGATTCGCGCCGTCCGCGGGAGCGAGGATCCGGTAATGGTGTTCCAAGTCGGGCTTCAGGTTGCTGAGCACGACCTCATGGCGCGTGCGGGTTCCATCCTGGCCCAGGCTGACCTTCTTGCCGCCGGGCAGTTCCAGTTCCAGCCGGGTGGATATGGCGGCGTCGGTCTCGTAGGACACCACAGCGGTGTTTCGGTCGCGCCACTCCACGAAGGGTCCGTAGGCCAGCCGCAACAGTTTCGGCGGCGGCGCGGGTTCGGGGAACTCCGCCTTTCTCGCGGCGTAACGGCTGCCGATCTCGCCCGCAGCGAGCGCCCGGCGGAACAGCCGCACCTCATGGATCGCGCCGGTCAGCCGGTAGTGTTCGTCGTCGTCTTGATAGGAACCGATGGTGACGGGCGCCTTGGGCGGATAGGCGATCGGACCGGATTCGGTCGCAGCCTCGGCAGCGAGGGTTCCGTTGACGTAAAGTTTCAACGCCGCGCCGTCGTAGGTGCCGACGACATGATACCAGCGACCCAGCTCAAAGGCCTTGGCCGAGGCGAGGTAGTTCAGTTTCTTGGTCTTCTCCGACGCCAACGCGAAGCAGAACGCGGAATCGCGATTACCGAGCAGGAAGCCCCGCTCGAACTCGCCGTTGTCCTGCAAGGCACCGAAGATTGCGCCCCACGTGCCCGCCCGGTCCATCCGCACCCAAGATTCCACGGAAACGTCCTGCGTCGGCAGCAGCGCTTTGGAAAGGTCCGGCGCTACGGTCAGGTCGGTGGTTTGGCCGTCCAGTTCGGCGCGTGGCGGCCCCGGATCGGCGATGAACTTCACCGGCCCGCGGAACGTGACCTCGGGTCCGCCCGCGACGGGTTTCACGTTGTCGCCCAACGACCGTTCCGGCGCGAACCGCCAGTGGGCGATCAAGCCGGGCTCCTGCTGGGCAAAGAGCGGAGTCGCCACGCACAGCGTGACGAGGGAGACGGCGAAACGGAGCGCAGGGCTCCAATCCTTACTGAATCGACTCGTGAATAGGACGAGCAGGGCTGGAGCCCTGCGCTCCGGCGCTGCGGCCAAGCCTGTTTCCGGCTGAATCGAAGCCTCGGGTGTCAGGTTGGTCCCCGCCGTCGTGACCTTCTCCCTCTCCCCGGGGGAGAGGGCCGGGGTGAGGGGGAAGCGCGGGAAACGTAAGATCGCCGGGTTGATTTCAACCGAGTGAAGCACGGTCGCACGGAGTGTATGTCCTAACCCGCCCTCACCCTGTCCCTCTCCCCCGGGAATAGATTCCCCGAGCCGCCAAGGCTCGCGATTCGTGCCCCTGAACTTACTGGAAGCACACCCCTCACCCCATCCCTCTCCCCTCCTCCGAGGAGGGGAGAGGGTGCCCGAAGGGCGGGTGAGGGGTGGCAGCTTACCCTCAGGTTCATGGAGAGATTCCACGGCCCGCCAAAAGCCGCAATTTGTGCCCCTGAACCTCCCTTCGGCAAGTCGTTGGAAATCAAGCCAGCCTCCGGGAGGTTCATGGGTAGGGGAAAACCCGCCACATTGCTGCGAATCCCTAGGCAAGGCTCCCGAGGACTGCGCGGCGCGAGTTGTTCCCGCGCCGACTTTCCGAGCCATGAGTTGCCGTAACCAACGAAGAACCGTGTTCATCGCCGCCCCTCCTTCGATTCCAGCGCCGCCCGTTGGCCAGGGCCGCGGAAGCAATGAATCGTTCCCGCATCCGTGCTCACCAGGACCGCGCCGTCGGCAGTCGCCAAACCGTAGGCTTTGCCTTTCACCGGCAACGTCCAGACCGTCTTGCCGTCCGCGGCGTTGAAGCCGGTGACCTCGTCTTCGCCGCCCGCCACCACCGTTTCTCCGGCCAGCACCAGGCTCAGCGGCCAGCGGCACGCAATCTTCCACACCAGACAGTTCTCCATGCCCGCCGTGAGTTCGTCCACCTTGGTGCCGATGCCGGTCAACTCCGCCTTCAACGCGTCCCGCTTGGCGGCGTTCTCCGGCTTCTCGCCGAGTTTCCGGATCTCCTTCACGATGTCGGACTGGCGTTTCGCGAGCGCCTTGCGCTGCCGGGCCAGGTCGAGGTAACGGGCGCGATCGAGGGCGCTGAGTTCCGTGTCGGAATGCAGATACGACCGCGTGGGCGTAACGATCATGTGGTTGCCCTGAAAGGACGCGAGTTGGTCGCTCTGGCCTTCCTCCACCGCACCGAGTTGGCCGTTCTTGCCCGGTCCGAAGACGAGCATGTCGTCGGTCAGCAGCGCGTAGGTTCCGCCAGCCCCCTCGACGACCCGTTGGCGTTTGCCAGTGGCGAGCTCGCAGACGACCGGATTGTTACGGCCGGCGGGCACGTAAAGCCGGCTCTTCGACGCCAGCAGATAACCCTGCGCCGGCAGATCGGTCTGCACCTGCCGCCAAAGCTCTTTGCCGGTCTTGGCGTCGAACGCGACCAAGTGGACGCCTTCCGAGGGAAACATGCCGGCCGTTGTGTAAACCGTGCCGCTCATCACCACGACCGAGGTGCGCACGGGCCAGTTGGAGATCACGCGGCCGTTGCCGGGAATGCGCCGGTCTTTCGGCGCGGCCAGCGTTTGCCAGACCGGCTGACCGGTGACTGCGTCGACGCAATACACCGAGCCGTCGTCGGAGCCGAAGTAGGCGCGTCCGTCCGCGATGGTGGGCGCAAGGCGGACGGGGCCTTCCGTGTAGGACGACCACAGTTCGCGGCCCGTCTTGGCGTCGAGGCAGTAAACTTTGTCGTCGGCCGACGAACCGAAATAAACGCGACCCTGCGCGACGACGGCGTGGAAGGCGCGGTCAAAAATCTGCCGCGGCGTCATGTCGAAGACCTTGTTGTAGCCGTCCCACTTGGCCTCGCCCTGCCACGCGGGTTGCGGCGGCTGCGCCGACCTCCAGACCCAGGCCTCGGCGGGACTGGTGGGCAACGGGTCGGGACTGACGCCGCTGCGGGCGTAGTTGCCGGCGTAGGTCGGCCAGTCGGCGGCGTGCAGCGCCGGAGCGACGAGGGCCAAGGCGAGCAGCGGAGACAACAGGACGCTGCGAAGATGGAAATTCCGCATTCCGCATTCCGCGTTCCGCATTCGGTGGGGGTTCATCGAGAAATTGGTTGGGTTGAGAGTTCCGCAAGCCGGCCCTGTTCCAGCCGTAAGGTGCGGCTGGCGAAGGGCGCGGCGTCCTGGCCGTGGGTAACGACCATCACGGTGCCGCCGCGTTGTTGGTAGGCGGCGAGATGGCGGAACACTGCGGCGGCGTTCTCGGGGTCCAAGTTGCCCGTGGGCTCGTCGGCGAGGATCACGGCCGGCTGCTTGAGGATGGCGCGGGCGAGGGCGGTGCGCTGGCGTTCGCCGGCACTGAGCGTGGCCGGCCGGTGCGCGGCCCGAGGAGACAGCCCGAATTCATCCAGCAAGGCTGCCGCACGCGTGCGGGCTGCGGAATCCACCGAACCGGGCAGCCCCGCCAGCACGTTCTCCAGCACGGTCAGGTAGGGCACGAGGTGGAAGAGCTGGAACACGAAACCGATGCCCGCCGCGCGCACCCGGCCGCGTTCCGCCGCCGAAAGCCCGTAAAGTTCGTGCCCGTTCACCACCACGCGCCCGGACGACGGCCGCAACATGCCGCCGAGCGTGAGCAGCAGCGTGCTTTTGCCCGAGCCGCTGGCACCCTGCACGGCCACGAATTCGCCGCGCGCGACCGTAAACGAAACGTCACACAGCCCGCGGACCTCGCCGCCAGGGCCGTGGAACGTGCGGTTGACCTGTTCGCAGATGATCATGGGGAGGGAGGTTGAACAGCGAAGGGGCGAAGACGCGAAGGATGGAGTGTGAGGAGGAGTTACCTGTGATCGTTGCCTTAGTAACCCTTAGTGCCGACAAAGACTGAGCAGTTGGTGAAGACATTTTGGACGTAAAACAGTTCGCCGTCTTTAGCGTGAGATTCATGCTGGTTGGATAACCGCAAACCAATGAATCCTCTGCCGCTAGCCCACGCTGCATCTATGCACAAGTTGGTTCCTTTGAACTTGGACGTTGCATCCAGCCACGGGCGTGAAGTCTTGAGGTCCCTGAGCCAAGAGGGAATGCAGTTGGTGGGCGAACGGATTCCTGTGGCGATGTCGCGTTCGCAGTTGGCCAAGTAGTCGGTGAGTTTTGATTCTGTAATTTGCGCTCGAATCTGTGCCGCCAAGGCGCGGGATTCCTTGACGACGACCGGGGTGCGCGATGGTGTGAAGAGAAGCCATAGGAAAGGTGAGATCAGGACCAAAACGAGCACACTCTGGGTAGCTCCGGTTACTTGAATCCACCGCTTGAGGCTTCTTCGCGTCTTCGCGTCTTCGCTGTTCATGTTTCCCTCCTCAGTCCGCCCGCAGCGAATCCGCCGGGTCCTGCGCCACGGCCAGCATCGCGGGCAGGAAGGCGGACACCGCGGCGAAGACCGGCGTCAGCAGCGCGGCCCAGCCGAGCAGCGCAAAGTCCGGTTCCAGCGCCTTGGCCGTCACCTTGAAGATGTCGGGGCCGAAGCGCAGCGCGAGGGCCGTGCCCAACGCGTAGCCGAGTCCCGCGCCGACCAGGCCGAGCAGCGCGGCCTTGCCGAGAAACAGCATGGCGATCCGGCCCGAGCCGCGGCCGAGCGCGCGCCACAGGCCGATCTCGGCGCGACGTTCGCGGACGTTGAGCACCGTCAGCAAGCCGACCCACAGCGCACCACCGAGCAAGCCAACCGGCACGGCGAAGGCCGCGTAACGCTCGGCCATCTGCCGCTGCTTGGCGCGCGCGTCGGCGAGCGAACGCAGTTGGAGCACCTTGGCCTCGGGCAACGCCTTCTCCAGCACGGCGCGGAGCTGGCTCAGCGGGTCCTGGTCGGCGGTGAGGCAGAGGCAATCGATGGCCTTGATCTCGTTGATCCGGCCCGGCAGGCCGAGCAGCGACTGCGCGTCCTCCAGCGCGGTGTAGAGGCGGATGTCGTCGTCGGAACCGCTTTCCGCGAGCACGCGTTCGACCGTGAAGCTGCGGCCGGCGAGCTCGATCTTGGACTTTGGCTTCGCGCCCAGGCGGGCGGCGATTTCCGAGCCGAGATAGACGGTGCCCTTGGCGATGAGGAAGCCCATCGGCTGCTTCTTCTCACCGGGACCGATCACCGACGGGCCGATGCCGGACAGGATCGCGTCGCGGCCGGCGACGGGGAAGCGGCGTTCCAGCGCGGGCGTCAGGTGGTTGAAGGTGACGAACAGCCCATGCTGCGCCGCGAGCTTCTGGACGGTGTCGGCCGGCAGCGTCTTGTCCGAATGGCCGCTGGCCCTGAATGCGTCCATGTCGGTGTCGCGGGGAATGATGCGGAGGTTGAAGCCGAGGTCGCGCATCACGCGGCGGGTTTCCCGTTCCGCGGCGGCCGTGGTCAGGCGCACGACCGTGAGCAGCGCCACGGCGAGCGCGAGCCCGGCGGCGACCAGGAATGCGTTGACCCGGTGATGCCAGAGTTCCTTCCAGATGAGGGCGAACAGTGTCATTGCCGGCGCGAGCGTTTCAGGAGAATCAGACCGGCGCAGAAGGCGGCGGCGAGCAGCCCGAACAGGGCGAACCAGAACGGACGGGCCGCTGGGGTGGCCAGTGGCGGCGGCACGGTGGGGGCGGGAAAGTTGGTCGCACTTGCCGTGGCGGGAGCGGAGGTCGGAAGCGGCTTCGGTTCCGTGTTGTCACCCGCAGCATCCACGGATTCCTCCACGTAACCGAGCGCGAGTGCGGTCGATGGCTTCTTGGACCGGGCCTTGTCGCCTTCACCTCGCAGGACGATCCGGCTGACCTCGGTGCGGACCATCGGGTTCTCCGGATCGAAGCCCAGCGTCTTGGCGGCGAGTTGCTGGAGTTCGCGGTCCCAACGCCCAGGCAACACCGGCCCCTTGAGCCACGCCCGGTCGAGGTCGCATTCGCAGTCCTGGCCGATCATTGCGAGCCGTTCCTGCAACACCGTGCGGGTGATCAGCGCTCCCTCCAGCGGTTCACCGAGGCGCCGTCCGCGCCCGAACACGATGGCCACGCGAGCCTCCGGCGAAAGCCGCGGCTCAAAGCCCAGCCCCCATAGCAACACGGCTTCGGTCCCCTGCTCCGTCACCGGAATGGCCACCAACTGCGGCGGCACTTCCACGGGCTTGGGCATGGATGGCATTTGCCGCGCGATCGCCGCGGAGGCCGTCGCGATGGCCGCGCGGACGCGTTCGTTATCGGCGGCATCCGTGCCCTCGACGAGGACAACGACGGCGTAGGCCCGAAGTGATTCGCGGTGAATGTCATCGCGACGCGGCGAGGCCACGGCGGATTCCAGCAGCCGCCCGATGCCGGTGGCATCCGTGGGCAGCGGCTGTCCCGCGGCAAGATCAAGGGGGTGGCCGGCGTTGTCGGACAACCGCAACCAAGGCGTGGAGGATTCCTTGGTGGCGAAGCCCACGTTCGCTTCGAGGAAAAGGCCGGCGGCGGCTTGCGTGTAGAGCTTGGCCATCGCGGCAAATGCGGGCGGATGCGCAAGTTCGAGCGAGTAGGATTCCGTGTCGAGGTCCACGAAGCCCGTGTCGCGGATGGAGTAACGGCAGGCGGAGGCGGAAAACGGGCGGAACACTGTGGCCAGCAGCAAGAGGGCGGCGAGCCACGCGCCAGTTGTCCGGGCGAGGGCGCCCGGACGACCAGCACAGGCGGGGGCGCCTGTGCCACTATGGAGCGACGGCTTTCCAGCCGCCGGGCTATGGCGACTGGAAAGCCGCCACTCCAGCGCGGGCTCCGATGTCCGCGTTTTTGCCTCGTTGGGATTGTTCATCACAGTGACCGGGGGGAGGCTAAAGTTTGCCGCAATCGGGACAACCGGGAAGCCGGCGAATTCGCAGCTTCGTCACCGAATGATTGCGGAGGTCCATCGTCAGCAGCCGGCCGCGCAGGGTGTCGCCGAAGCCGGCGAGGAGCTTGATCGCTTCCATCGCCGCCAATGACCCGGCCACGCCCGAGACTGCGCCGAAGACCGGGAACCGGCGGGTCCAGGTCGTCGAAGGCTCGGGATACAGGCAGCGCAGGCAGGGCGTTTCGCCGGGAACGAAGATGGTGAGGTGGAATTCCAGTTCGTGAACGGCGGCCTCAACCATCGGCTTGCGCTGGGCCACGGACTCGCGATTAAGCAGGTAACGTTCGGCGAAGAGTGGCGCGCAATCCACCACGACATCGGCCTGGGCGACGAGGCGGGCGGCATTGGCTTCGGAGAAGTTCGCGGGCTCGGCGACGATCTCGAGCCGCGGATTCAACGCCTTCAGCCGGGCGACGGCCTGGTCCATCCGCGGTGTGCCGAGACCGTCGTGGGACATGAGCAACTGCCGGTTGAGGTCGCTGGGTTTCAGGTTGCCGCCGTGGGCAAGGATCAGCCGGCCAATTCCGGCGGCGGCGAGCTGGAGCGCGACCGTCCCGCCAAGTCCGCCGATGCGCGAAATGAGCACCGAGGCGCCCTTGAGGCGGCGTTGGCCGGCTTCGCCAAACCCGGCGACGGGGAACTGCCAGTCGTAGGTGGCGAGTTCCTCGGCGGTCAGTTCCGGCGGCGTGTCAGCGGTGGCTGGTTTCGAGGCGGCCATCTTTGAGCAGCAGCAGACAGTCGGCGAGGCGTTCGGCTTCAGCCAGATTGTGGGTGATGTGCAGGGCGGTCACGCCGGTGTGGGCGCAGACGGTTTCGAGCACGGAACAGATCTCCGCGCGGCTTTCGTCGTCGAGCGCGCTGAGCGGTTCGTCGAGGCAGAGAATACGCGGCTGGAACGACAGCGCGCGGCCCAGGGCGACGCGCTGGGTTTCCCCGCCGCTGAGTCCGGCCGGGTGGCGGTCGAGCAGGGCGGTGAGGCCGAGCCAACCGGCGAGTTCGGCGACCCGGGCGGTGATGAGTTCGCGCGGCCAGCGGCGGATGACGAGAGCGAACTCCAGATGCTCGCGCACGGTGAGGTGCTGGAACAGCGCGCCGTCCTGCGGCACGAAGCCCACGCCGCGGTCGGCCGGCGGCAATACGGTGACGTCGGTGCCCCCCAGCAGGATGCGCCCGGCGACGACCGGCCGCAGGCCGCAGATGGCTTCGAGCAGCGTGGTCTTGCCGGAGCCGGTGCGGCCCATGAGCACCGCGTAGGCGCCGGCGGGAACTGACAGCGAAAGGTCGCAGAGTTGGAAACTCCCGACGCGAACGCTGACCTGTTCGAGGTGAATCATTCAGGCAGGGCGGTTGAAGGAACTTTCCGAACCCTTCGTTCGGATCAGCAGCAACACCAGCACGGCAGCGGCGACCATCAGCAGCGAAACGGCGACAGCGGCTTCTAGGTTCCCCACGCTGAGTTCCAGGAAGACGGTGGTGGAGAGCACTTCCGTCTTCATCCGCGTGGCTCCGGAAAAAACGAGGATTGGCCCAAATTCTCCGAGCGAACGCGCCCAGGCCAAGGTCGCTGCCGTCAGCAGCCCGCGCCGCGCCTCGGGCAGCACGACCATCCAGAAGGCCTGGCTGCGGGTGCAACCCAGAGTGAGCGCGACCTGTTCGTGGCGCGGACTGATCTGGTCGAACGTCGCCTTCATCGTCCGCACGGCGAAGGCGGCGGCGACCATGAACTGCGCGAGGATGACGCTCGGCACGGCGTAGGTGACTGGAAAGAGCCGTTCCAGTGCCCGGCCCGGCGGAGTTTGGAACAGGATGAGCAGGCTCAGGCCAATGACGAGCGGCGGGAGCACGATCGGGATGTCAAAGATGGCATCCACGATCCGTTTCCCCGGGAACTGCACGCGGGCCATCAGGTAACCGATCGGCACGGCCACCCAGAGCGACAACAGTGTCGTGAGCGTGCAACTGAGCAGGCTGAGCCGGATGGCGTAGCGGATCTCCTGGCTTTGCAGCGCCTTCCAGAGGTGTCCGGGCGACGTGTAGAATAAATCTGCGACGAGCGTGGCCAGCAGCAGCAGAAGGTAACAGCCACCGAGCACCGCGAAGCTCGCGTAGAACAGCCGGTCGGAGCGTTTCGCGCTGTGAGCCGGCTCCTTCATGGCGTCTCAGCCGGGGCGCGCCAACGGAATCCCACTTCCTCAAAGCGCTGCCGCGATTCCCTGGACCGCAACGCTGCCAGCAGGCGGTCCATGAGGTGGGCATGGTCGGAATTGCGCCCGATGGCGTAGGGTTGGATGGCGAGCGCCTCGGACTCCGGAAGTTCGATAACGTCGAGAAGGTCGCGGACCTGGCTGGTATTCGCAGTGTAGACGACCACTGCGTCGAGCGAGCCGGTGCGGATCTGGTTCACGAGCAAGTCGGCGGTCGGGGTCTGCACCTTCACGTTGGTCATGACTCTTTCGAACACACCCTGGGAGCGAAGCACCCGCGCGGTAAGGGAACCGAGCGCGCTCTGCTGTTCGTTGGCGACGCCGAGGACGAGCCCCGGCTTTGTCAGGTCAGCGAGGCTGCGGAGATTTTGCGGGTTCCCCTTCCGCGTCAGGATGACCATGCGGGTCTGGGCGAGGTTGACGGCCGGGCGGAAGTAGTCGGAGACCGAGTTCATGAACGACACGTCGCAGGCGAAGTAGCCGTCGGGCCGCTGGCCGGAACGGATTTGCGCCGTGAGGATGCCGCAGCCGCTATAAACGCGGGTGACCTTCACGCCCTCGCGTTCCTCGAAGCGCCGGAGCGTGTCCTCTATGGCGAGGCGGTTCACGCCGCCGGAGAACAGGAGGACTTCAGGCGCTTCGCTCCACACGTCGCCGCGCACCACGGTGAAATGGTGCCGCTCAAACTCGGTGAGGCCGGCATCACGGGCGGCGGCAAAGCGGGCGAAACGCAGCGCCGCCGTCGGCTGAGTGGTCGAGGCCAGCACCGCGAGCGAGACCGACGCGACGCCGGAATCGAGTTCGGGAACGTGGACGGCTTCCAGTTCCGGATATTGCGCGACCGTGGAATCCCAGACAAAGGCGGCGTCCACCGTGCCGAGCTTCACGTCGTTGGCGAGGTCGTTGACAGTTGGCTTCAGCACCTTGATCCGCGGCTGCAGCGTGTCCCACCGGCCGGCGCGTTGTAGCAGGTCGCGACAGACTTTGCCGATGGCGGCGGCCTCCGGATTGGCCAAGGCGAGCGTCACGCCGTCCTGTCCGAGGTCGGCGAGCGTCTTGAATCTGCTCCCCGCACCCTTCTTCATCGCGATCACCGGCGTCATGCGCGCGAGAGGCAGTGTTTCGGCGACCAGACGATTCGACCGGGCCAAGTCCAGAAACGAATCGTCGGCCGCGAGAAACAGGTCTCCTTGCCGCGAGACGCGCAAGTTGCTGAGCAGCGTGCCCGAGCCGCCAAACTGAAGTTGCACCGGCACGCCGAACCGCCGTTGGTAGCTGTGCGCGATCGCCTCCATCGGCGCCTTCATGCCCGCGGCGCAATAGACCAGCAGCGGCTTGGCCAGGGTGCCTCCCGAGGCGTCACTACGCCCGGGCGAACGCGGCTGCCAGAGCAACAGTCCGACGAGGACCGCGAAAGCCAGCAGGGAACCGACGATGACGTTGCGGGCGGAGTGCATCCGGGGGCGGCGGGTTCGTTAGGGTTTCACTCCGCCCGGGGCGCGAAGAAACGCGGCGAGTTCCGCCAGCTTGTCAGTGTTGATGAAATCTACGTCGGCCTCGAACTGCTCTTTCCAGGCAAAGGACTGATCCTGCGCGCCCCAGAAACGGATCTTGCGCCCTTCGACGTGGGCACGCGCCACCAGGTCGCGCAGCTTGCGGCGGTCCGCCTCCGCGAGCACCCCGTCCTTGAACCAGCCGAAGTGCGTCTTCCAACTGTCGCTCACCAGTGGAATCAGGTGCGGCGAGGGATTGTTGGTCAGTTCGGCGAACCGTCCGTCAATGCCACACCAGCGCACGGGTTCGGCGGCGACCTGTTCCGTCGGGCGGTTGCCGGACAGAATCACCGTCACGGCGCCTGGCGTAGTATTCGTCGACGTGAAGCGAGTGAGCATCTGCGCATGGGGCGCCAGCACTTCGCGCAGCACGGCGTAGGTCGCGGCCGCATTGTCCTTCACGTCGATGAGCAGCGTGAAGCCATTGCCGCCGGCGTGGACCTGGCCGCCATTTGCAGCGACCCGCGCCTTCAGCGGGTCGAGGTAAAGCGCCTGCAACGTGCGTTCCGGCTTCAGGTCCTTGCGATCATGCGCGACGAGCAGCTTGCCCTCGACGAGGTAGATGTCGGCCTCGACCGACGGGAAACCTTGGTCCAAGGCGTCGAGCAACGGGCGCTTGTGCTCGTAGTCGTTGTGCGAGTGGGCGCGGGGAAGCGGGGCGGCAAGGGCCAATGAGCAATGACCAATGACCAAGCCGGCGAACAGCAATCGGACGGATTGTGAAAACATGTGACGCTATTCGAAACCGACTGCTTGCACGATGGGCTTGAGACCCGGCCATTCGACGTAGGCGACCAGAAGATAGACACCGACCGCAACCAGGGGAATCGAGGCAAGAAACACTGGCAGAAAGCGCTGATCCTCCGGAGCACTAGGCCAATCATGACGCAGGAACCCGAACCGAACTCCTCCCGTCGGTCTGGCTTCCAAATTCCAGAGCAATCCGGCGGCAAGGTAGATGAACGGCGAGATCAACAGATTGCCCAGCCAATAGTCTGTATAACGACCGTCACGAAGGAACAGGTAGCCATCGTAGAACCAACTGCTGGCAAAAATCCATAACGCCACCGCAATGAACCCATCAGCCCAGTGCCGGCGACCGCGAAGGACGCAGCAACAGACGCCCACCGCCCAAGGCGCCGTGATGAAGGTCAGCAACGCCATGCCGCCGCCACAGAACACGTCCCACGTCGGGTCGTTGGTCATTCGCCCGGCGAACGTCAAGAACAGCAGGGCTGGGACAAAGCTGAGCAGTTTCCATCGAACCCGCAGAAGATCGAAATACCGCTGGGCGTCCTCCGCCAAGCTGCGCCGTCGAAACCATGCCACCACGACCGCCAGCCCACAGAACATCACCCAGCCGGCGACGTAATTCTCCAGAAACTCCGAAGTGTAGAAGACGGGGCTGTTCATGGCGGTGACTTCGGCGGGACGCTAATCCGCCGTTGGTCATTCGTCATTGGTCATTCCAACTTCACTCCCATCTCCTCAATCGCCTCGCCGATTGCGTAGACGACGGCGCGCATGTCGGCCTCGAACAGGCGACCGATGCTGCCGATGCGGAAGGTGTCGGCCTGGCTGATCTTGCCGGGATAGAGGATGTAGCCCTTGTTCGCCACGAGCCGGTAAAAGGCCTCGAACGTGAACTTCGGGTCGGCCGGGAAGATGAAGCTGGTGATGATGTAGCTTTGCACCGCGCTGGGCAGATAGCTCCGGAAGCCGAGCTTGGTCATGCCGGCGAGCAGCACCTCGTGGTTGCGGCGGTAGCGGGCGCCGCGGGCCGCCACGCCACCTTCGAAATCGAGCTCGTTGAGCGCCTGTTCGAAGGCCAGCAGCGAATGGGTCGGCGGCGTGTAGCGGAACTGGCCGTTCTTCTCGAAGCCCTTGAGCTGCTCCAGCAGGTTCATGCTCAGGTTGCGAGCCCAACCGGCGCTCGCGAGGAGCTTGGCGCGGCGACACAGGATGAAGCTGAAGCCGGGCACGCCTTCGACGCATTTGTTGGCCGAGGAGATGAGGAAGTCGATGCCGCAGGCCTCGAAGTCGATCGGGATCGAGCCGAAGCTGCTCATGGCGTCCACGATGTAGGTGCGGCCGTGCTTACGGGTGACGGCGCCCAGCGCGGCGATGTCGTTGAGGATGCCCGTGGTCGTCTCGCAATGGACGACCGCGACCTGGGTGATGGCGGGGTCGCCGGCCAGCAGCGCGTCCAGCGCGGCCGGCTCGTTCGGGACGTTTTCCGGCGTGCGCAGGACGACGTGATCGATCTTAGCGTGCTGAAGCATCAGCACCATGCGTTCGCCATAGGCGCCGTTGGACAGCACGGCGATCTTGCCGTTGGGCGGCGTGCAGGTCTGGAAGACGGATTCCACGCCGAAGGTGCCGCTGCCCTGGAGGAGGACGGCTTCCCAGCCGCTCTCGCGGGAGACGCCGGCGAGCTTCAGCAGACGCTCGCGGATGCTGGCGACCTTGGCGTTGAACTCCCAGTGCCACGAACCAGCGTCGTGCAGCATGGCCTGTTTGACGGACAGCGAGGTGGTGAGCGGACCGGGCGTGTAGAGGAGCTGGTCTTTGGGCGTCGGCAGTTGCATGTGTGGCGGCGAATCGGTTGAACAACCAAGCCGGCGTTGATCAGGCCGGCGGCGCGGGAAAGCGAACCGCACGGAACCCCGGTCGCCAAGCCCCGGAATGGGTGGTTTCGGTGACAACGGCGTGAACTTGGCCCACGCCGGCCGGCTCCCGGATCAGGGCTTCGTGAGCACCTGGATGTTGGGCACCGCCACATTCCCCGGCTGACCGTTCTTGGGCAGCATGGACTCGATGAGCTTGAGTTGCTGCTGCTGCAGGTCCTCGTAGGCCTTGAACTGCTCCTCGGATAGGACGCCTTTCAGCGCCGCGAGCTTGCGGTCCAGATTCCCACGAAAATCCATCGCCTGTTTCGGATCCGCCCCCAGGCCGCCGAACTGGGCTTCCGTGGCCGTGTAGAGGGCCTTGTAAACGGCGTCCTGCTGCTCCTGCGACAGCCCCAGGGCGCCCTGCATCTGGAGCATTTCCGCGTTGGCGACCAGCCGGGCGTTGTTCCGGATCTCTTCCTGCTGAAGCTCATCGTAACCGCGGGCCTGTTCCGGGGTGAGCAGGGCCTTGATCTGCTCCAGCGGATTGCCGGCGGCCTGGGTTGCCTGGTCCATGTCCTCGCTCGTGGCCTTGCCGCTCAGTATCTTCTCCGCGACCGCCCGTCCGGCACCGAACTGCTGGCCGAGGATTTCACGGATCGAGGCTTCCTGCTCCGAGGTCAGGTTGAGGCGCGCCTTGAGGGAGCGCATTTTGCCTTCGAGCTGCTGCTTGAGGGCGGCATCCATCATGCCGCGCATCGCCTGGGCTGCCTCGTTGGTGCCGCCCTCGCCGCCGAACATCGCGGCCAACGGATTGACGGAGGACTTCTTTTCCGCCGCCGCGACGGCTGCCGATGCGGGTGTCCCCTTGGCGAACGCCTGAATCCGCTCCGCCAGCCGGAGGTTGTCCGTTTCGAGCTTGGCGATCCGTTGACGCGCCTCGGCCAGTTCCGCTGACTGAACCGGCTCCGCGAGTGCCGCCGCGACCGGAGTCTCCCCCGGGGCGCCGTCAGATGAGGTCGCCGGAGATTTCAGCATAAACATCGCGGCACCGGCGGCCGCGGCGCCGACAAGGGAACCGGCGAGGAATGCCGGCAGACGGGAGGGATTGGCGGGGGTGCTCATGATGGCGTTTGGTTACATTGGGGACTGCTCCCTGAACAATCAGTTCCGGCCGCGGCAATCCGCAACATCCATGTTTGGCTCCGGTTAACCAAGTGTTCGCTTCGGCTTGAGTGCCGAGGCTGCGAACGCAATCGCCGCCACCAAAGTGCCGATGCGGAATACCCACCGATACACACCGAGGGACAGGTAAAGGGTCGGCAGGAGCTTTGGCAGCTTCGGGATTTCAGCGAGGTGCAACCCGTGGTCGGAGCGAAACAGCAGCCAACCGCAAAGCATCAAATCCCCAATTGCAGCGGCGGCCACAAGCGCACCCCCCGCCAGCACCGGAGCAAATACAGGTCCGCGGTTTCCTACTCGCTTCAGTAGCCAAGCAACCGATTCTCCCATGCCCCAACTCAGCACTCCCAGCGGAACAATCAGCACCAGAGTCGGCAGGATCGACGACCCAATCACTTGCAACAGTTCGTCGTAGGCAATCCATCCAGCGCCCCAAAATGCTGCCGCCACGAGGGCACCGATTCCGGCGAGAAGGAACAGACGCGGCGTTGAACTCAACGTCGCCCCATGTGTCCGTTCAAATTCTTCAACGGCCCGGCGCTTGCAGCCGTCGCAAACGAACTCAACGGTGCCATCATCCATAGACGGCTTGTCCACACTCGAGATGTGGCATCGGTGGCACCGGTCGGCGCCTTCCGCGAACCCCAAGTCCGTGAGCGCTTCGAGGGCCAGCTTCAATAGGTCTGGGGCCTTCCGCACCGCGGAAACAGGGTCCTCTGCTCTGATCTCAAGCCAGGCCCCGGTCCGCTCCAGTTCCATGCTGGCAGACTCTTCAGCGATGGCTGCTGCGAGGTCTCCACCAAACCGCGCAGGCGAATCGACCGCTCCATCGGCGCGCCCAGGGTATCGAATGTGAGCCAGCAGCAAACTGCGCCCGTCAGTCAGGATGAACTTCAGGCTGAGTGGAAACTTGGATACGACCCCGACGAACAGGTTTTCGCCAGCAGACTTGAGCCCCAAGTCATAGACCAGTTTGGCGCCTGCCGCACTTGCTGGACCCGCTGCATCCACGCCTCACCCCCACTTCTCCAGCTTCATCTGCTCCTTGGGCAGACCGAGGTCATGGAGCACGAGGTGTTCGACCGCGTTCACCATGTCGTTGGTGCCGCAGGCGTAGAAGACGGTGTTCGCCGCGTCGTCCACGAAGCTCTTCACCCATTCTGGCGTGATACGCCCGCGGCGGCCGGTCCATGGATCCTCCGGGGCGAGACGGGTGCAGGTAACGTGGAACTTGAACCGCGGATTCTTCGCCTCCAGTTCGCGGAACTCCTCGGCAAAGATGATGTCGCTGGTCGTGCGCACTGTGTAGAGCACCGTGATCCGCGTATCGAGGTTGCGCGCAGTGGCCTCGCGGACGAAGCCGCGGAACGGCGTCACTCCGGAGCCGCCCGCCACGCAGATCAGGTGCTTGCCCGGCGGATCGAACACCGGCAGGAACTTTCCGACCGGCGGAATGACGAACATCTTGTCGCCGGCCTCCACCCAGTCCACGACGCTGGTCCCCATCTTGCCGTCGCGCTTCACCGAAACCTCGAAGTGGCCGCGGTCGAGCGCGCAGGAACTCAGCGAATAGGCCCGCTTGTATTTCGGCTTATGCGGCCAGTAGATAGTGATGAACTGGCCCGTCTTGAAGTCGCCGGGATCGTAGCCCTCGGGCCACTGGAAGCGGACGGTCTTCACGTCCGGAAGTTCCATCTTCACGGACTCGACGAGCATTTCAGCGATGACTTTGGCCATGACGGAGCGGGGAGTGTATTGACCTAGTGAAAATTCGCGGCGGAAGGTTTGGCGGAATCCGGTCCAAGGGCAAGGCGCAGATTGGCTTCCAACTGCCGGCTTGCGGTGTCCCGCCGGGACGAATCTCCTTCGCCCGGATGAATGCCTACCGCCCCTTCCCCTTTCTTCTCTGGCTCCTGATCGCCACCCTGCTGTTGCCGGGCGCCCGGGCCGCCGCCCCGGACAACACGGCCGGCACCGACACCAACGAGATTCCAGCCGACGCGAAGAAAGCGTTGGCCGATCTGAAAAAGGACAGCCCGCTCGAAAAGCTCAAATGGAAGCTCGGCCCCGGCACCGGGAATCTCGACGGCCGCGCCAAGGTGACCTACCCGGCCGAATACCGCTTCGTGGACGGCAAGGGCACCCGCGAACTCCTCGAAATGACCGGCAACACGACCGACGGCAGCGAGATCGGCACGTTGGAACACCGCGAGGAGGGCTGGTGGGTGATCTTCGAGTTCCAGGACATCGGCTACGTGAAGGACGACGAGAAGAATGCCCTCGACGCCGACAAGCTGCTGGCCTCCTACCAGCGAGGCTCCGAGGAGGACAACAAGCGCCGGCGCAAGGCTGGCTTGCCCGAGCTCAACATCGTCGGCTGGCATACCAAGCCGAACTACAACGACGAGACCAAGAACCTCGAGTGGGCCATCATCCACGAAAGCGGCGGCGAGCAGGGCATCAACCACAACGTGCGCCTTCTCGGCCGCAAGGGCGTCACCAAGGTCACGCTGGTGCTGGATGACGTGAAGGCGATCGATTCCACCCTGCCCCGCTTCCGCGCCCTGCTGAAGGACTTCGCCTACACCACGGGCGAAAGCTACGCGGAATACAAGGAGGGCGACAAGGTGGCGAAATACGGCCTGAGCGCGCTGGTGCTCGGCGGAGCCGCGGCGGGTGCCTACAAGCTCGGACTGCTCGGCGGCCTGCTCGGCTTTTTCAAGAAAGCGTGGAAGCTGCTCATCTTCGCCGTCGCGGGTCTTGCCGCCTCGGTCAAGAATCTAGTCACAGGCAAGAAGCGTCCCTCCGACGGCGGAATTCAGTGATGCGGCCAACCGCGCCAGTCGCCCCCGGCCGCACCGGAACGTCCGACGCCTGCCCTGCGCATGTCTGACCAGCAGTCGTTCCTGCTCATCCTGACACTGCTCTACCTGAGCGAGTGCGTGTGCTGGGCCCGTCGTGGGGCTGCCCTGTTTCGCCGGGCTTGGACCTCCCGCTGGCAGATGGCGCTTCATTCCGGAGTGCTGGCGAACGATCGCGGGGAGCTGCATTGGCTGTGGCCCCTGCCCCCGCTCGGCACCGCCCACGTGCTCCGCGCCCCGCCGTTTTCACTGACACCGGAAGGGATTCTCGCCGGCACGACGGAGGTTCTCCCCGGGCAGGGACGCCCCCGTCTTTCCGACCGATTCCTCCGTTGGGACGAAATCAAAACGGTCGAAACCGAGCATCGCCGCCTGCTGATCAACGGCGAACGCTTCTGGGAAAGCGACTCGCCCTACCAACCGTTGCGCTGGGCTAAGCTCATCCCGCAACTGGCCGCCTTGGAGCCCGCCCAACGCGAACCTCGCCTGGCCGTGGAATTGGCCGCGGCATTCGACCGGGCCGCACTCGAACGTAGTCGGCGTGAATTCGAGGAGGCTGCCCGGCCGGTGCGCAGGTTCACCAATGCGCTGTTCGTGCTGCTCTTCCTCGCCGTGCCCGGAGCGTTTTGGCGTTTCGGGCTCCTGCCCACCCTGTGGCCGGTGCTGGTGGCCCTCGGACTGTTGGTCGTCCTTGCCACACGGCAGTTTCTGAAGGCACACCGCAGACTGCATCCGGAGGCGGGCGACGAACGGTTTCGCATCGGGATCGTGGTTGCATTGGCGCCGTTCTCAGCGATCCGGGCCGTGGATGCCTTGGGCCGTTCCGCGTTGGAACGGTTTCATCCCCTGACCGGCGCCTTCGCGCTGCTGCCGCGGGCCGAGGCGGAAGAGTTCGCCCGCCGGGTTTGGCGCGACCTGCGCTTCCCGATGCAGCCCGAATTTCCGGGCGGAAACGCGACCGCCTCGGCGGCAGCACGCTGGTTTCGCGAACGGGAACTGGCCGCCGTCGAACGATTCCTGAACTCCGAAGACGTGGACGTCGGCGCCCTTGCCCGTCCACCCAAGCCCACGGAAGCGGTCAATGTGCGTTACTGCGAACGCTGCGAAAGCCAGTTCACTACCCAGGGAAAGGCCTGCGCCGACTGTGGCCACCGTCCGTTGGTGGATCTCTGAACGGTAGTTCGTGGCCGGGAAAAAGCAGCCGACGCCCTCAAGCCGTCGCCAGCGACCAGCGTTGTCCGGCACGCAGGACGGCACACGGCTGGTTCAGCAGATGGCACGTTTCAACGAATTCGGCCGGCGAGGCGGTGTTGAATTCGAACATCTCGTAATGACACGGAATCACGCAGCGCAAGCCCATGGCGGCGGCCAGTTGCGCGGCCTCGCGACCCCAAAGGTTTCCGGCGACGCGACGTTCCGGAGCGCGACCGTTGATCGGCAGCAACGCGACGTCCACGCGGAAGGGCTTCAGCAAATCCGCCATGCCGGGAAACAGAATGGTGTCACCCGAATGGTAAAGGGTCCACGGCCCCACGCGGACAACGAAGCCGAGGTATATCGGGCGGCCGTCCATGTCGGTGTCCAAGGCCTCGTGGGCGGCGGGAATCGCGTGAATTTCCCATGGGCCGATTCGGACGGAATGCGGAGTGCCGAGCCGCATCCCGACTTTGCCCATCTTCTCCCTCTCTTCCACTTGGAGTGGAGGAGAGGGCCGGGGAGAGGAGCTGGCCGCCTCAACGGTGGGCAACGCGAGGGACAGCCCCTCTCCCCGGCCCTCGCCCCGCGCTTCGCTGCGGGGCGAGGGAGAGGGAGTCGCCAATCCGACGATGCGTTCATCGGGTAGACCGCAACGCTCGCGCACGGTCCTCCGGTTGGCCTCCGGGCAGACCATGACGAGGCCGGGGTTTGCCTGCGCGAGCGCTTTCAGCGTCTCCGCGTCGAGGTGATCGGTGTGGTTGTGGGACGACGTGACGACCTCCACGAAGTCCAGGCGCTCCGGCGCAATGACCAACTCGGTCATCCGCACGTGGGGCTTGTCGGTCTGCGCGTATTTCCGGGTCAGCGAATCCGACAGATACGGGTCGAACAGCAGATGCCGCCCCTGCCACTGCACCAGAAAGCCGGACTGGCCGAGCCACCAAAGATGAAGTTGTTCCGGCGATTGGCGGGCGGCCGCGACATCAGCGAGGAAGGCGTTGGACTGGAGAGCGGGGCGGATCATGGGGAGGCGTCGTTTAGCGGGGCAACTTCAACCCAAACCACAGGCAGTCCACCGCCAGCAGAAGCAGGTAAGAAAACACATGTGCGCGCACCAGCGGACTCCAGAGTTCAGCCCAACCAGAAAGTTTGACGCGCCAAGCCATAAACCAACCTTCAACCAGGACGGACAGGAAGAAGCACGGAATGACCACCGCCATCATCGCGGCCGGCAGGATCCACCAGTTGTGCAGCCCGTCCGTCACCAGGCGGCTGGACCAGCCGAGGTGCGCCCAGTTTGAATCGCTGTTCCCCAACAGCATCCCGAACACCCCGAGCGCACACCAAGCCACCGGCAGGCCGCAGAACGTGGAAACCAGATTGGCCGCCAGCACATGGCCGAGCCGGATTGGGAGCCGCCGGCGCAGAATCGCGAACTCCACTCCGACCACGGGAACCAACGCCAGCAGCATGAGCCAAGGCTGGGGAAACAGCATTGGCACGGCGACATTGGCCAGAATGGGCGCCAGCGGATTCAAGGTCAGGCTGCGGGAACAATTCCCTGATAAATTTCATCAATCCGGACACGCGGCCCGAGCGACACCAACTCAAATTCCTCCGCATCGACCGGTAATCGCATCGGCATCCAGCCATCCGCCCGGCGAAAGATCACCACCTCGCGGGAGAATGACGACACCAGCACGTATTCCTCCAGCGACGATACCTGGAGGTAGGCGAACAGCTTTTCGCGCCGGTCCACGGTTTCGGTGCCCGGCGACAGGACTTCGATCAGCAGCTTCGGAAACCGGATGAACCGTTTGTCCGTATCCCGCGGATCGCAGGTCACCATCAGGTCCGGGTAGTAAAACGTGCTGGCCACATCCAGGCGCAGCTTGACCGCCCCGACGAAGGCCGCGGCACGGGCCACCCCGCAGCCGTTCCAGAATCCGGACGAGGAGACGCTGGACGATCTCGTTGTGGTCGGTGGTTTCGCCGGCCATCGCATACATGACGCCGCCGACCAGTTCGTGGCGCTCGGTGCCGGCCTGCTCCAGTGCGAGGTAGGTTTCCTCGGAGACGATCTCGTATTTCTCCGCCGTGCTCATGGTCGAAAGCTGAATCCGTGGGTGAATTCCGTCGAGGCTTCAGCCGCCGATGTTCAGCGTCCGTTTGACCATCGCCACCCCGACGCACATCGCCTTGAGCTTCCGTTTCGCGGCCCAGCGGGCGGTCTGGCTCAGGCCGCAGTCGGGGGCGAACACCAGCCGGTCAGCCGGGGCGAATTCGAGGCAGCGCTTCACGCGGCGGGCGATGTCCTCGGGCGTTTCCACGTAGTAGCTTTTCACGTCCACGATCCCGACGGCGACGTCGCAGCGCTGCGCAATCTGGGCGATCAGCTCCAGCTCGGCGAACTCGCGGCTGGCCATCTCCACGTGCATCTCGTCGCACTTGAAATCGAGGAACGCCGGGAACATCGGCGCAATCTGCCGCGGGCCGACGGCGCGGGCCTTGTAATTGCCAAAGCACAGGTGCGTGCAAACGCGCGACTTGCCGGTGACGGATTCGACGGTGCGGTTGAAGAGGTCCACGAAACGCTGGGTGTCTTCCTTGTAGGCGTAACAGCTCATGCTGGGCTCATCCACGCTCAGCTCGGTGCAGCCGGCGGCGACGAGGTCCTCGAGTTCCTTTCGCACCAGTGGCAGCAGCGCTTCGGTCAGTGCCCAGCGGTCGGCGTAACCCAGTTCCGCATTGGGCAGCAGCCGGCCGGAAAGCGTGTAAGGGCCAGGAACGGAAGCCTTGAGGGTGATTGCGGATTGCGGATTGCGGATTGCGGATTGGGCGACGCGCTGGAGGCGTTTGAACTCCTCGACGGCACCGAGGCCGCGCGGGGCGGCGAGCGGGGCAACGACCCTGTGTTTGCCGCGTTGATCGTGGGCAGGCGGACCGAAGCGACGGGGCGGCGACGATTCGAGATCAATGCCATGGATGTAGCCGTAGAACGACAGGTTGAAATCGAGCCGGGTCTGTTCGCCGTCGGTGATGGCGTCGAGACCGGCCGCGAGCTGGTCATGCACGGCGGCGATGACCGCGTCCTCCTGCACTTCGGCGAGGTCGTCCGGACCGAAGCGGTCGAGCTGGGTGGCGGCGAGCTCCAACCAGCCGGGAAACGGATAGCTACCGATGACGGAGGTGCGCAACGGACAGGAGTTCATTGGCTGCGAAACTGCCACGGCTGCGGCACGGAGACGAACAGGAAGTTGGCGAACCGGACCATGAGCGGTGCATTGGGGTGCTTTGATCCGATTTGCTCGCGCACGCAGGCAAGCGGCGGTCGTGACCAAACCATCATCCAGACCGCCGGCCGCCGCCACCATGCGCCGGTCCGAAGTCACGCCGACCCGCAGCGGCACCGGCACCGGCGGCTATGCGAGCGACGCGGTCAGTAGCGCCAAGTGGGCAGAAAACATCACTTAATCAGAGTAGCAATCAACGAATCATGATTCGTTGATTTCTTGCTTGTTTCATCATTAGTTTTCGGCACACTCCCCAAGTGATTCAGCTCATCACGGACCTGCACCGCGACGCCAAAGCCGCCGGACGGCCCGCGCTGTCCATCGAGTTCTTCCCGCCTAAAACTGACGAAGGCGAGCGGAACCTTTTCGAGCGCACGTTGCCCGAGCTGCTCACCGTGAAACCGCTCTACTGCTCGGTGACTTACGGCGCCGGCGGCACCACCCGCGACAAGACCCTCGGCATCGTCGAGCGCATCCAACGGGACTTCGACCTCACGGCCATGATGCACCTTACGTGCGTCAACGCGACCAAGGCGGCGCTGCGGGCAGTGATTGATGACGCCCGCAACCGCGGGGTGAAGAACATCTTGGCTCTGCGTGGCGATCCGCCCGGCGCCACCGGTGAATGGGTGCAGACCGAGGGCGGCTTCCGCTACTCGACCGAGCTGGTCGCCTACCTGAAGGAACTGGGCGGCTTCAACATCGGCACGGCTGGATTTCCGGAAGGTCACATTGCCCAGCAGGCCGGGAAGATCGCGGACTGGGGATTTCTCGCGGAAAAGATCCGGGCGGGCGCGGACTTCGTGGTCACCCAGCTGTTCTTCAACAACGACGACTACTACGCCTTCCGCGACCACCTGACCCGGAAGCTCGGGGTCAACGTGCCGCTCATTCCCGGCCTCCTGCCCGTGCTTTCTGCCCGGCAGACCAAGAAGTTCACCGAACTGTGCGGGGCCAAACTGCCCGGTCCATTCCTCGCGAAGTTGGACCAGATCGGTGAAGACGACGCGGCGGCGACCGACTACGGCATCGAGTATTGCTCCCGCCAGATTGAGGATTTGCTCCGGAATGGCGCGCCCGGAGTCCATTTCTACACGCTCAACAAGGCCCACTCGACCGTGCGGATCGTGAAGAACCTCGGGTTCGCCTGAACTGCTGCAGGCTCAGTCCACAAACCGCTTCGTCAGGTCGCCGTAGGCATCGATCCGGCGGTCGCGGAGGAAGGGCCAGTGGGTGCGGGTGACATCCACCTTCGTCAGGTCCACCGGCACGATCAGGTTCTCCGCCTTGTCAGCGGAACCCTTGGCCAGAATCTGGCCTGACGTTCCCGCCACAAAGGTCTGGCCCCAGAACTGGATGCCGTCACCGCCGATGGGCAGCTCGACGCCGATGCGGTTCACGGCAGCCACGTAGCAGCCGTTGGCCACGGCATGGCTGCGCTGGATGGTTTCCCAAGCGAGGTGCTGGTTCGTGCCGTATTCTGCCTTTTCCGACGGATGCCAGCCGATGGCGGTGGGATAGAAGAGTATCTCGGCGCCGTTCATCGCCGTAAGACGGGCGCCCTCCGGATACCATTGGTCCCAGCAGATCAGGACGCCGATGCGGCCGAACTTCGTCCGCCATGCGCGAAAGCCGAGATCACCGGGCGTGAAGTAGAACTTCTCGTAGTAAAGCGGGTCGTCCGGGATGTGCATCTTCCGGTAGATGCCCAGCAGTGAACCGTCGGCATCGATGATCGCGGCGGTGTTGTGATAGAGCCCCTCGGCGCGCTTTTCGAACAGCGAGGCGATCACCACGATGCCATGCCTCCGGGCCAGCTTTTGGAACTTCTCGGTGCTGGGTCCGGGAATTCGTTCCGCGAGCGCAAAGTATTTGTGGTCCTCGCTCTGGCAGAAATACTGGGAACGGAACAGTTCCTGGGTGCAGATGATCTGCGCTCCATCCCTGGCGGCGCGTTCAGCCGCCTTAATGCAGGTGTCGAGGTTGTGCTCAGGGTCCGGAGTGCAAGCGTGCTGCAGGAGGCCGAGGCGGACGGTGCGGCCTTTCGGGGCGGGACGGCTCATTGAAACTTGGATTTGATCCGTTCGAGCAGGCTGCTCTTGCGGGTGCGGATGGTCTTGCTGGTCGTTCGGCTGGTGCGGGCCGTCATGCCGGACTCGGTCTTGGAGGTTCTGGCCGAGCGTCCGGTCTTGGTTGTCGAACCGAGGCGCGCGGTGTTTTCCTTCGATGCGCGCTGGCGGGGCACGAGTTCGTCCTTGAACAGCTCGCGGATGAACTTGCCCAGCGTCTCGTTGGTCGGTCCATAGCCCTTGTGATAGATGAAGTGCTCCAGTTCGAAGAGCATCTCATCCGCGGTCTGGTAGCGGGCCGACAGGTCGCGGCTGAGCGCCCGCTGGAGGATCTCATTCAGCCGGACGGGAATTTCAATGCCATGCTGGGCGCCGAACTCGACGAAGTTGGGGATCGTCGCCGTCATGACCCGCTGGCGCGAATCCTCAGGTGTGAGCGCCTTGAAGATGTTTCGGCCCGTGAGCAGTTGGGACAGGACGATGCCGGCCGAGAACAGGTCGGAGCGCTTGTCGGTGATCTGGAAATCCGCCTGCTCCGGGCTCATGTATTCCGGCTTCCCGGCCACCTCTTCGCCCTCCTTGTCGGTGAGGAAGCCGCGCGCCTTGGCAACGCCGAAGTCGGTGACCTTCACGTCGCCCTCCCAGGCGATCATGATGTTCTTGGGATTGATGTCGCGGTGGACGATCCCAAGGACGTTGCCGTCCGCATCGGACTTGGAGTGCGCATAGGCCAGCCCGCGGGCGATCCGGCTGACGATGAACACCGCCAATTCCTGCGGGAGCGTGCGTTTCGCATCGGCCAATCGATGGAGGAACTGCTCCAGATTCACGCCGCGGATCAGCTCCATGCAGATGAAGGCGGTGTCCTGGAACTCGCCCAGATGGTAGGTCTGCACGATGTTGGTGTGGATCAGGTCCGCCACCAGCTTGGCCTCGCCCACGAAATTCTCGATGAACTCGCGATTGTTCCCGTAACGCTCGCGCACCACCTTGATCGCGACCCGTTTGACGAAGCCGCGCGCGCCGTGCTGTTGAGCCTCGTAAACGATGCCCATGCCGCCCTCATAGATTTTGCGGACGATTTCGTAGCGGAAATCGTGGGTGATGGAGCGGAGTTCTGGCACGGGATGATGTTGGGAACGCGGGCGGGCAAGTCAAGGAGGGCACCCAGTTTTGGCAATTGCTGACCGGAAGCCTCATTTTACGGGGATTTTCACTTGCCGAGCCTGACCCCGTTGCGGTAACTCGCCAGCAGTTCGGCACGCCAGTATGCCTGCTGAGCCGTTCAACACATCACTCTACAAATCATCTCACCATGGCAAAAGCCCTGACCAAGTCCCAGATCGCCGCAACGCTCGCCGAGAAGGCGGAAATCTCCAAGAAGCAGGCCGTCGCGGTTCTCGAAGAGCTCGCCGCGCTCGCCTACAAGAATGCGAAGAATACCTTCACCTTCCCCGGCGTCGGCAAGCTGGTGCTCGTCAACCGCAAGGCCCGCATCGGCCGTAATCCCGCGACCGGCGCGGAGATCAAGATCCCCGCCAAGAAGGTCGTGAAGTTCCGCGTGGCCAAGGCTGCAAAGGACGCGATCCTCGGTGCGAAGTAAGCCGGACGCTCCCGACAGACGGCACCCTTCCAAGGGTGCCGTTTTCTTTTTCCCATGAACATCGCCGTCGTCGGCTGCGGAGCCCTGGGCAGTTACTACGGAGCCTGCCTACGGCGGGCAGGCCACGCAGTGACCTTTCTCCTCCGCTCCGATTTCGAAGCCGTCCGGACCAAAGGCGTTCAGGTCCACAGCCTCGCCGGCGACTTCGCGGTTCATCCATGCTGCATTCGGACACCGGAAGAGTCAGGTCCGACGGAACTGGTCCTCATCGGACTTAAAACCACCGCCAACGACCAGTTTCCCCGGCTGCTGGGACCGCTGGTGGGTCCGCACACGGCGGTGCTCACCCTGCAAAACGGACTCGGAAACGAGGAGGCGCTCGCGGCCCGCTTCCCGGCCGAACAGATCCTCGGCGGACTCTGCTTTGTCTGCCTCAACCGCACAGCGCCCGGAGTCGTGCACCACCTAGCTCACGGGCGCATTCTCCTCGGAGAGTTTCAGCGCCAGTCCACCTTGCGAACCCACCGGCTGGCGCAGCATTTTCGCACCGCCGGCGTGCCCTGCGACGTGACCGACAACCTCGCCGAGGCACACTGGCAGAAGCTCGTGTGGAACATCGCCTTCAATGGGCTGGGAGTTGCCAGCGCAGCCGGACACGCCCCTTGGGAAGCGAACTCCCAGGGCGCTTTGCCCGCGCGCAATGAATGTCTGACCACCGACCGTTTGCTGGCTGACCGCGTTTGGACTCAACGCCTGCGCGCCCTCATGGCCGAGGTTATCGCCGCCGCGGAGGCGCTCGGGCATAGGATGCCTCCAGACTTTGCGGAACTGCAGATCACCCGGACCCGCGAGATGGGCGCATACCGTCCCTCCACGCTCATCGACTTCGAACGGGGCCTGCCCTTGGAATTGGAGAGCCTGTTTCTGGAGCCGCTCCGCCAGGCCCGTGCCGCCGGCGTGCCGACCCCCAATCTCGAGCGGCTGTGCGGACTGCTTGAGCGGCTGGCGCAACCGGAGCCTAGGTCCCGTCAAGGCTAGTTCTCAATCTACGCGGTCGTGCGCCCACGGATACTTGGCGGAGATGTAGAATTCCCGCCGTTCCCGGTCCGCCGGGAGGGTCCAGTCCAGCACTGCCGGGTCGAAAGACGCCCCGGCCTCCTTGAGCACCAGGCCCAATAGGGGGTGGCCGAAGGTGATGCCCGGAAACACAAGTTCGTCGCGATTCACATCCAGCACCCGGGTGATGTCCCGCTCGACATAGACCCAGCGCAGCAGACTGAGCTGGGTGGCCTGCTCCCGGAGGAAGTGCCTCAGTTCCAGCTCCGAGCCCCCGTTGAATTGAAACGTCCGTCTCGCCATCTGCCCGGACAAGATGCCTCACACCCACAGAGGCATCCAGTGGACTTTGCCCGGAACTCGCGTCGCCTTCGCCATTGACGAGCGGAGGTTTTTTCAGCTGTTTCCGGGTGACATGCGCAGCCGGTTCGAGAACACGTTCGTTGCCTGGTCGGTGCCCCAGCCGGCCATGGACGAACTGTGGGCCGGAGCATGGTGGTTTCTGGGCACCACTTTCTTCCGGCAGGCCATCCTTCCGTGGAACGGCCGCATGGAACCCCTGCTCCACCTGAGGGTGCGGCTGGACCACTTCGCCCCGTCGAGAAGCCAGTCCCGGGTGCTCCGCTCCAACCGCGACCTAAGCCTGCATCTGCGCCCGGCGCGGATCGGCGATGAGCAGCGCGACCTCTTCCATCGACACAAGGTCCGCTTCGTCGATGGGGTGCCCGAGCAGCTTGACGATTTTCTCGGTCCGGCTCCGGAGGCTCACCCGGTGCCGATCCTCGAGTTTGCCCTCTACGACCGGGAGCGGCTGGTGGCGGCAAGCTATCTCGCGTTGGGCGGCACGGCTGTGGCCAGTCTTTACGGCATCTTCGATCCTGACTACTCCGACCGCAGCCTGGGCACATTTACCCTCCTGCTCGAACTCGAATACGCCCGCAGGCAGGGCTACAAACTCCATTATCCCGGCTACACTTTGGAGAATCCTTCGCCAATGGACTACAAGAAGCGGCTGCATGGGCTGGAGTTCTACGAATGGAACCAAGCGTGGCGGCCGTTTGCGCGTCAGACTTCCTTGGGACGGCCAAGCGCAATCGCCGCCCCGTCGTCAAAGGCGGCGCCAGAAGGCACGCTTTCCGTCCAACTCGAGCCAACCTCTGCCGCTGCCTGATCATGGAACCCCAAGTCTCCGACCTCGTTGGCTGGTTGCCCGGCAAGATTTTGTGGGAGGCCGGTGAGCCCACGGTCGTCTGGCGCCAGTTGGACCCCGGCGAAATCCGGGAACCCTACTTCGACGAGACCCTCAAGGCATCCCTCAGCGACGCGGAAATCGAAGGCAAGTCCTACCACACCCCCATCAGGATGCTTCGGGAGGTGGCCGAGGCACCGGCAGCCGAACCCGTGGCGGTTCCCGCCCCAGCCGGCTTTCTCTTTCATTGGTCGCGCAGCGGTGCCCGGATGGTGGCTCAGATGCTGGCGGCCGATTACAGCCACCTGGTTCTCAACGAGTTTCAACCCATCGACGCGCTGCTCCGCAGCCAACTGTGGGACGCCCGGGCGACCGCGGAGTGGCGGCAGGAACAGCTCAGCTGGCTCATCCTCGCCACCGCCCGCGCCCTGCCGCACCGGACCCGGCTGTTTGTGCGATTTGAGAACTGGCAGATCCTCCAGCTTCCGATCGTGCAGGCGGCGTTCCCGCTGGTTCCGTGGGCCTTTCTCTACCGCGAACCCGTGGAAGTGCTGGCTTCACACGAACATCGCTGCGGCTCGCTGTTCGTGCCCGGCGAGTTGGAGCCCGAGTTGTTCGGCTGGGAACTGCGCGACATCATGCGTCGGCCGTTCGCAGTTCACTGGGCCATGGTCCTGAAGTCCTTGGGCGAGGCCGCCCTCGCCGGATTGAAGCCGGGCCAGGGCTACCTGCTAAACCACTCCGAATTGCCCGAAGCCGCCTCCGAGGGACTGCTCAGTGCCTTCAACGTCCCTCGCGATCCCGATCGGCTGGCCGTCATGGCTAAGACCGCCCGTTACCATGAGCGAGATCCGAAGACGCTCGCTCCCGACACCTCGCTCCAGAAGCTGCGGGCCGATTTGCCCGATCATGCCGCGGCCGCCGACGCTCACGTCGCCGACGTCTATCACCGCTTGGAAGCGGCCCGAAACGGTGAATTCGGTCTGCCGGAACACACCGGGCTCTGATCCCCACGGTTGCCCCCGGCCGGGCTTCCGCCACAGTCGGCGCGCGCCATGTCCGGCCTGTTCAAGCTTCAATCTGCGTATGCCCCTGCCGGGGATCAACCGGCCGCCATCGCCCAGCTTTCCCGTGGTGTCATCGAGGGCATCAAACACCAAGTGCTGCTCGGCGTCACGGGCTCGGGCAAGACTTTTACGATGGCCAACGTCATCGCCAAGGCGAACCGGCCGACGCTGATCATCTCGCACAACAAGACGCTCGCGGCGCAGCTCTACAGCGAGTTCAAGGGCTTCTTTACCGAAAATGCGGTCGAGTATTTCGTCAGCTACTTCGACTACTACCAGCCCGAGGCCTACATCCCCCGCACGGACACGTTTATCGAGAAGGATTCCTCGGTGAACGACGAGATCGAGCGCCTCCGTCTTTCGACGATGAATTCGCTCCTCGGCCGGCGCGACGTGATTGTGATCGCCAGCGTGTCGTGCATCTACGGCATCGGCAGCAAGGAGGACTACGAGGCCATGGTCATCCCGTTGCGCGTCGGCCAGAGCGTCACCCGGCTCCAGTTGCTCGAACGGCTGGTGGCGCTGCAATACCAGCGAAACGATTTCGACCTCACGCGCGGCAAGTTCCGCGTCCGCGGCGATGTGATCGAGCTGCATCCGGCCTACACCGAGGACGCCGTCCGCATCGAGTTCTTCGGCGATGAAATCGAGCGGATGAGCCGGTTCGATCCCCTGACCGGCGACATCGCCGAGACGCTGGCGGCGGCGAACATCTTTCCCAGCAAGCAGTTCGCGACTCCGGAAGAAAAGACCAAGCGGGCCGTGCTCAGCATCCGCGAGGAACTGGGGGAGCGCATCGCGTGGTTTGAAAAGCAGGGCAAGCTCCTCGAGGCGCAGCGGATCAAGATGCGCTGCGAGTTCGACCTCGAACAGTTGGAGGAACTCGGCTTCTGCTCGGGCATCGAAAACTATTCCCGGCACATCGCGGCGCGCCCACCGGGGTCCCGGCCGGGCACGCTGCTGGACTTCTTCCCCGCTGACTACCTGCTCATCGTGGACGAATCCCACGCCACGCTTCCCCAGATTGGCGGCATGCACGCGGGCGACATGGCCCGCAAGACCTTGCTGGTCGAACACGGCTTCCGGCTACCCAGCGCACTCGACAACCGGCCGCTCAGTTTCGACGAGTTCCGCACCCTTGTGAACCAGGCCGTCTATGTCAGCGCCACGCCCGGCCCGCTGGAGATGGGCTGGGCTTCACCGGCCAACGTGGCCGAGCAGATCGTCCGCCCCACGGGCCTCGTGGATCCGGAGATCGTCATCAAGCCGCTGGCCGGACAGATCGACGACCTCATTGAGGAAGCCCGGCAGCGTGTGGAAAAACGGGAGCGCACCCTGGTGACCACGCTCACGAAACGCACGGCGGAGGAACTCACGGATTACCTCCGCGACATCGGCATCAACGTCCGTTACCTCCACAGCGAAATCGACACCATCGAGCGGGTCGAAATCCTGCGCGCCCTCCGCAAGGGCGAGTTCGACGTGCTGGTCGGCATCAACCTGTTGCGCGAAGGCCTGGACCTGCCGGAGGTGTCGCTGGTCGCCATCCTCGACGCCGACAAGGAGGGCTACCTGCGCAGCGCCACCAGTCTCATCCAGACCGCCGGCCGCGCCGCCCGGCACCTGAACGGCCGGGTCATCCTCTACGCCGACGTGATGACCCAGAGCATCCAGAAGTTCCTCGCCGTCTCGAGTTACCGCCGGCAGAAGCAGCTCGCCTACAACGCCGCCCACGGAATCACGCCCCGCAGCGTCACCCGGGCCGTGGACGAAAGCCTCAGCAGCCAACCGCAGGGCCGCGAAGCCGCGGCCGCCGCCCTGCACGAAAGCGTCGAGACCTTCGACCTGACGGAGACCATCCGGGAACTGGAGAACGACATGGTGGCGGCCGCCAACGAATTGCAGTTCGAAAAGGCTGCCCTGCTGCGCGACCAGATCCGCGAACTGAAGAGCCGCCTCTCGGGCGGCGACCTGAAATCGCCGGGCAACACGTCCCGCGCAGTCAGCTACTCGGAGAAATCGCGCCGCTCCGGCAAAGGCCGACGGCGTTGAACATGGGATTGTTCAGCGCACCCATGTCCGGCCTTTTGGTGTTGGCGCGCCTTCTCGGCCGCAAAACTCCACCCCGGCAAACCCCAATCAAATCAGAGTGTTGGATAAATCCCCGTTTCTTGCGAGTCGTCGCGCCGTGGATCATCAAGTCGATCTTCCCGGGTGTCCTGAGAACTCACCGATATCTGATGGCTCTCCTGAAAGCACGATGCTGACGCCATCCCCGCGAAGAGAGAATGTCCCACCCTGTCGGCCGCCCGCTGTGGAAAGAGAAATTGAGAATTCAGTTGGTCCCTCAATGTTACAACTCGCAGGAACAAAGCCTTCGTGAACGGTTTCGCCAACACGAAGGACGCCATCAAGCACCCAGATGGGAAGATCAGCCGGGAAGGCAGCGGGGGCGGTTCGCGCAAACGTAAGTGTTGCGACCTGATGCCATACCCGCCCTGGATCGTAACCGGGAAGACCCATCGATTCGTGAATGTAGGCGGGGAAGAGAACAATGGTCGCCGAGCGGTCACCTGCGATGACGGCTGAGATCTCACTGTCGTGGAGTTGAATGGATCTGTTCACGAGGAGAAGCCGATGTTGCCGAGATACTTCGGTTCACCAACGCCGGTCCAATGGTATTCGACCTCAAAGAAGACTCGCTCTATGCGTTTGGTGCAGCCGATTTGTTCGCCGACTTTTGTTTCTGACCACGAGTGTGAATCCACTCAAATGGGTAATAAACGTAGTTAAGGAAATTGGCGCGTCCTGAATAGATGCTGAGAGGACCCGGAACGCGAACTGCTTCGGAAAAACGCGGACAATTACCGAAAACTGGTCGATTCTCGGCATCGTATGCCGGTAGGTTTGGGACCATGAGGACGTAAAATGAGCAAACGTAGGCAGTGAGCACACCCGCACTCGCGAATACGAACTTCTTGGCGCGTCTCATTCCGAATTCGGCTAACAATCCTTGCTCAGCGACCGGGCGCACGGGACACCACGATAGCAACCGCAACGCTCATGCCGGGTTTGTTGCCATGCAGGCTTGCGCAGCGCGGGGCGAACCGGCACCCGAGCCGGAGCATGAATAACTGGACAAACCCGCATTACGGCGTCACTGGAACCGCAACCGTCCCGGGAGGCAAGCCTTGGCTCCGGCACTCAGCCGCGGCTCTTGGCTTCACCCTCGTTCCACACCAATGACTTACCAGCAGTTTCTCAAGTGGCGGCCACAAGCGTGCCCGCCTGCACCTGCCAGCGGACGAACTCCCGACCGAGTTCCGCCGGCCAGTTCTCGGCGGTGCAGGTCATGAACACCTGTCCGCCGGCCCGCCGTGCCTGGTTCAGGAGCGGCAACAGTCCGGCCCGGCGGCGCGCATCCAGTTCGCCCATCACGTCGTCAATCAGCAGCACCGGCGGGGCGCCGTGAATCCCCGTCAGGTATTCGGCCTGCGCCATCTTCAGCGCGAGCGCGAGCGTGCGTTTCTGGCCCTCGCTGGTGAATTGTCCGGCCGGCTGGCCGTTGACCAGCATGGCAACCTCGTCGCGATGCGGACCGATCACAGTGGTTTTCAGGACCCGCTCCCGCGCCCGGCTGTTGGCCAGCGCCACCGCGAAGTCCCCAGCCACGCTGGGCTGATACTCCAGGATCAGTTCGTCCGCATCCGCCGCGATCCGGCGAAACGCGAGCCGCACCAGCGGCGACAGCTTCGGCGTGAACGTCCGCCGCGCCGCCATCAACTGTTCCCCCAAACCCACCAACTGGGCGGTGAAGCTCGCAAGCTGTTCCGCGTCGGGCTGCGGATGTTTCAGCAGTGCATTGCGATTCCGGAGGGCCTGCGTGTAGCGGAGCAGCAGCGACAGGTAACCCGGCTGGGTCTGCGACAACAGCAGGTCGAGAAAACGGCGGCGCACCCGGGAGGTGCCCTTCACGAGCTGGAGATCCTCCGTGCAGAACACCACCGCCCGAAGCGTGCCGAGGTAGTCGGCCAGCCGTTTCACCGGCGTGCCGTTGAGGCTCAGTTTCCGTTCGCGCGGCGACCAGTAGGCCTTGATCTCGGCCGTCGCCGCGCTCACCACCGTCGCGCCGACGAAATAGCCCTTGGCCTCGTGCCGGATCATCTGGGCACCGCCCACGCCGCGAAACGAGCGCAGGGTGGCGAGCAAGTAAATGGCCTCGAGGACGTTGGTCTTGCCCTGGGCATTGTCCCCCAGCAGGACGTGAAATCCGGGCGCAAAGTCGGCGTCCAACCGCGTGTAATTGCGGAAGTCACGGAGCCGAAGGTGGGCCAGATGCACGCCGCTAGGGTTGGCGCAGTCCGCCGAAACTTCAAAACCCAACTCCAGGCCCACGATTCCGCGCCGCCAGCCAAAACTTTCCGCTTTGAGGTTCGGGCGCCGCGGACTTCACTCCCCGGGTCATGAGTTCCCCGTTGGTCGCGATCATCATGGGTTCCCAGTCCGACTGGGAGACGATGCAGCACGCCGCGCAGCAGTTGACCGTGCTCAGCGTGCCGCACGAGGCCAGCGTGGTCTCCGCGCATCGGACCCCGGACCTGCTCTTCGAATTCGCGGCCCAGGCCGCCGGGCGGGGGATCGAGGTCATCATCGCCGGAGCTGGCGGGGCGGCCCATCTGCCGGGCATGTGCGCCAGCAAGACCTTGCTGCCCGTGCTGGGCGTGCCGGTCCAATCCAAGACGCTCAACGGTCTCGACTCGCTCCTGAGCATCGTCCAGATGCCCGGCGGCGTGCCGGTGGGCACCATGGCCATCGGCAAGGCCGGCGCGATCAACGCCGCGCTGCTCGCCGTCGCCATCCTGGGCAACAAGCATCCCCACTTCCGGACCGCCTACGAACGGTTTCGGGCCGAGCAGACGGCGAAGGTGCTGCAACACCGCACGCCCGGCCAGGAGGCCTGAACGCCGTGGTCACCACCACGCCCGAATTCTTCGCCCGGCTGTTCCGCGGGGATCGCTACCGGTTTGAGTTTGGTGTCCGGCGCGGAGACGTGCGCTGGTTTGCCCCTGGAACCGACGAGGCCGTCCTTGCCGAACGCCGACGTTGGTTGCAGCAAACCGCCATTCCCACGGCCCACTGGACGCCGGCCGCGGAGCCCGTCTTTGCCGAGGCCGCCGAACTGTTTCCGCCCGCCATGAGACGGGCTGTCACGGCGGGAGTTGGCGGCGTGGCCGAGTTTTCAGCCGGCTGGGAACCAGACTTCGTGCTGCTGCGGCGACATGACGATGGCGAGTTCCGGATGGTCGGTGGTGCGGTGTGCTTCGCCTCGTGGTGGGCGCCGGAACAGAAACTCGGGCTCACGGTGGACCAGATTCACGAACCCGTGCCGACGCTCAATGCGGACCTCGGAGCGCGCATTCGCACCTTTCTGAGCCGCTTGCCCGCCGACCAGATTTTTGAGCGTGAAAACTGGGGCCTCGCCGCCACGCCCGAACGCAACCTGCATCCCGTGCGCCAACAGCCGCGACTTCCGTTCGAGGCGGCCCCCGACCACGTCTGGCTCCGGGTCGAACACCAGGCATTCCGCGCCCTGCCCCGCTCCGGCGGATTGCTCTTCATCATCCACCTGACCGTGCACCCGCTCTGCGAAGTGCTGCGGGATCATACGGTGCGGGACTCCTTCCGCCAGATGCTCGAGGCGATGCCGGACTCCATTTCCGACTACAAGGGCATCCTGAACGCCAAGGGCTCCCTGCTTCGCCATCTGGCCGCGATGTAGGTCGTTACTTTTTCGGCAACAGATCGCTGACCGCCTTGCCCGCATCGTGGGCCGCCTTGGTGGTCGCCTCCTTGGCCTTCTCTGCGATTTTGCCGGCCTCATCCACTGCCTTGGCGCCCGCCTTCTTGGCGTCTTCGGCAAGTTGGGCCGCCTTTTCCTTGGCTTGCGCACTGGCCGCCGCGGCCTTGGCCTTGATGTCTTCAGAAAGCGTTTTCAGCGTCGCCTTCTGCTCCTCGGAGAGCTTCGCGTTGCTGGAGAGGTCATGGATCGCCGTGGTCGCTGCCGACCAGTCCGTGTTGCGGATGGCGGTGGCCACCTTGTCATAGCCCGCCTTCACGCTGGCCTCCGCGGAGGCAAACACGGATTCGCTTTTGGCGGTGTCCACCGGCGCAGCCGCGGCAGCCGGCTGGGATTCCTCCTTCTGGCAACCGGCGGAAAGAAGGGCAAAGGCGAGCAGGGCGGCGGGAGTGAAGGGCGTTTTCATGGTCATGGTCCGTTAATGTGCGGCCACAATGGACGTCACGGCCCTCACGTCAATGTGCCGAAATGGGCTTACGGCGAAGTCGGCGTGCGCAGTCCCCTCGGCCGAGACTCGGCCCGCATCAGTTTGAGTTCACTGAAATCCAACACCACCTCGCCGGCCGGGCCGGTGATTTCACAGAGGAAGTGGACGTCCTCTCCCATCGGCGAGCGGTTCACCGTGAAGGACCAGTCCAATTCCCGGCTGCCCAGGCGATGCCGTTCGGTGGCAATGCGATCCCCTTCCTGAAAGCGCAACAGCGTGACGTTGGCCGAAGCGCCAGCCGGCGCGACCACCCGCACCCGGCCCAACAACCGGTAGTTTCCGCCCGGCAAAGTGACGATGCAGCCCAGCGTGGTGCGGGGATTTCCCTTGGCCTCCGGCAGCTCGAACCGCAGTTCCCCGTTCGCCAGCGACGCCAAGTTGGCGGCTGAGCTTTGGCCGCGCAGCGGATACCAGTGCCAGCCCGTGAGTGGAATCGGTCCAATTTCGGATACGGAAACCACCGGAGGCACGCTCACCCAGTTCGAGCGTTGGGAAAACTGAATCCGCACCTGGTCAAGCCGTGCTTCCAGTTTGCCACACAGCACCTCTGCATCGGCGAGGTCGGGCGCCTCCAATGCTGCCCGGCCCACTCCAACTGATGTCGCCTGCGGTGCCCGAATCGCCATCGCGCGCAGCCGCTCGCACCAGCGTTGCCCCTGCAGCACATTGGTGAACACCGCCTCGGCCCGCTCCATGTAGCGGCGGCGTCCCTCGGCAGTGGACAGGACCGCCCGCGCTACGATTCCACGCGCAGGAGGGACGACTGGCAAATTCACGTCGGTCCGATGCGAGCCGAGAATCCGGTCCATGCCATGGGGCAGGAACACCAACCGGTCCGACTTGGGGTCGTGATAGATCCGGTAATTGTTCCGGTTCATCGAATAGCTGTCGGAGTGACACAGCATCGTTTCGACCGCCATCAGCCTGAGGAACCGGTCGAGATCCAACACATTGGTCAGTGCCGCCCACCGGCGATCCGGGTCCGGATCTCTGACTGCTTTCAGCAGGCGTTCGATATCCGAACGGTCCTCCGGCAGGTGACCCGACTTCCACTGCAGCCCCCGATCCACGTCGCGCAGGGCGCCGCCCTCGTAGAAGTTTCCCGAAGCATCCCCGAAATTCCGTTTCAGGAAGTTGGCGCCGTATCCTTCGACGAGCACGTAAAGGCCCAGTTCCCGGCCGTTCAACGACACGACAGCATGGGTGGCCCGCGGCACCGGCAAACCTGCTTTGGCCATCACCTCCCGAGCGAGACGCTCGTGCAGTCGCGAAGAATCCTGCGCGGAGTTGTTCAGTGAAATCTTGGTCAGCCCATGAAACTTCTGACCGCGGATGTGTTCATTGAAATCCAGCGTCAGGCTCGGCCGGCCCTCCAGTGGCTCGAATGTGGAGAACCCCTTGAGCTGGACCGCGACGTCGCGATAGCGCCGGCCGTCTGCCCGAACCGTCGCCTTGGCCGACGGTTTGGCTACGCGCTGCTGCATGTTGCCGGAGGCAAGGAGTTCCCACTGGGAATCGGGCAAGGTGATCTCGATCCGCAGCGGCGGACGGTCCGCAAAGAGCGAGTTACTTTCGTCATCCGCACCTTGGGCGGCGACAGCCAGAGCCAGAAAAACTCCCCACGCTAGCAGACGTCCAAGGCGGGGGAAGAACGGGTTCATGGTGCGTCGAAAAGCTGGCGGCAGCGCGGCGGGCGGTCAAAGGGCAACCGTCGGCTTTGCCAATTTCCCCGCGCTGTCGGATCTGCTGACCGTCATTGCACGATCGCCGCCCCCTGCCACTCTCGGTGGCCTTGAGCGACGTTTCGCCCACCATTTTTCCTGCCCCGGTGCGTTGGTTGACCACGACGCCGGCCACGCCGGCCGGCGCGGCGCCGGTGCGCAGCCTTTACGTCCATGTGCCGTTCTGCGCGCACAAGTGCGAGTATTGTGCCTTCTACTCCGCACCGCCGTCTGGTGACGTGGTAAACCGCTACGTCGCTGCTTTGGTCCGCGAACTGGAACTCATCGCTCCCGACTGCCACCCCGACACGGTGTTCTTCGGTGGCGGCACACCGTCGCTGCTGACCTTGAAACAATGGGAAACGATCCTCGTCACCATGGAGCGCCTGAGTTTGACCCGGGCGGCCGAGTGGACGGTGGAATGCAATCCCGCCACCGTGTCAGCCGACAAGGCGAAGCTTCTCCGCGATTTTGGGGTCAATCGCATTTCGATGGGGGTGCAGTCGCTCGACGAACACCTCCTCGAACGGCTCGGGCGCATCCACACGCGCGACCAGGTGTTCCGCAGCTTCGAAACGCTGCGTGGCGCCGGCTTCGACAACCTGAATGTGGACCTGATGTTCGCGATTCCCGGTCAGACCATGGCGCTCTGGCAGCAGACGCTGGACGAAGCCCTCGCCCTCGGCAGCGAGCACCTGAGCAGTTACGAGGTCATCTACGAGGAGGACACCCCGCTCTTCGCACAGCTCAACGCCGGAGAATTCGACGTGGACGAGGACCTGGCCTGCAATCTTTACGACGCGCTGATCGACCGCAGCGGCGAGGCGGGGTTTCGGCAATACGAGATCGCGAACTTCGCCCGGGATCGACGGAGCAAGGACCAAGCTCCACTGACCAATGACCAGGAATCCCAGGTTGGGGCATCGGGCATTGGGAATAGGTCATTGGACCTCCCGACCTTCGCGTGCCGGCACAACGTGGGCTACTGGCGCGGCCTCGACAGCTACGGCTGCGGCCCCAGCGCCAGCGAATACGTGCGGGGACTCCGGGCGAAGAACTGGTCGAACACCGCGCTCTACTGTGAGCAGTTGGAGAAGGGCCGACGGGCCAAGGAAATGGCCGAAGCCCTGCCGCCGCTGGCCCGCGCCGGTGAACTCGCCGCCTTCGGGCTGCGCATGAACCGCGGCTGGGGATTTGCCGAATTCTCGGACCGGACCGGCTTCGATCTCCGTCAGGAGTGGCAGACCGACTTGGACAGCCTTGTTCAGCGCGGCTGGGCCGCCTTCACCGGCGACCGGTTTCATCTGACCCGCGCCGGCCTGCGGTTCGCCGATGCTGCGGCGGAACAGTTGCTGCGGCCCGTGGCAGACTGACAGTTTACTTTACACCCCGGATTGTGACGATGAGGTGTCATCCCGGTCACAAGGGGGGCGCCTCGTTACGGAATCGTCACGCTTGCGACATTTCTCCGACACGGGCGATTTGCACCGTCTGCCCGGATGATCTCGAAACGAGGAATTGCCCGCGGGCTGGCCGTCTGTGTGGCCGGCTGCCGCCTCTGGGCCGCCGACAGCCCGGTGACCGCCGCCCGCGAAACGCTCGCCCAATGGGTCCAAACCCGGCAGCTCATTTCCAAGACGCGCACCGACTGGGAGGCCGACAAGGAGATGCTGGGCCAGACGAAGGCACTGTTCGAACGGGAACTCGCCGCCGTGGCCGAGCAGATGGGCAAGCTCAGCACCAACTCCACCGTCGCCGACGCCGAGCGCCGCAAGGCCGAAGCAGAACTGACCCAGCACGGCGAAGCCTTGGATCGGGCGAAGGCGTTGGCTGCCGAACTCGAAAAGGAGATCCGTGGGATTCTGCCACTGCTCCCGCCGCCGCTGAAGGCCACGGCCCAGCCATGGATCAGTCGTCTGCCGGCCGATTCCGCCAACACCAAGGCCGGCGTCGTGGACCGCTTCCAGACGCTGGTGGGATTGCTCAACGAGGTGGACAAGTTCAACAACGCCATCACGGTCGCCAACGACAAGCAGCCCAACGCCAAGGGCGACCAGGTCAGCGTGGACGTCATCTACCTCGGCCTCGGGATAGCCTATTTCGTGGATGCCGCCGGGGAGGTCGCCGGACTGGGCTCACCCGGCCCCGCGGGCTGGCAATGGAAGCTCAACCCGGAGATCGCCCCAAAGGTGCGCGACGCCATCGCGATCTACCGCAGCCAGAAAGCCGCCGAATTCCTCGGTCTGCCCGCCGTGATCCAATGACCCTTTCCTGCCGCCCCATGAAGCGACTCTCCCTTGTTGCCGTCACGCTGGTCGGGCTCCTGCCCTTGGCCGCCCAGGACGCCGACACCCTCTCCAAGTCCGCCAAGGCCGATCTGCAGAAGGCTTTGGAGGAACTCACCGAGGCCCGCCGCCAAGTCGAGGCCGAAAAGCTGCCGCTCGTCCGTTCCGTAAACGAGCTTGAGCAGAAAGTCCTCGACCAGAAGGCCGCCTATCAAAAGGCAGAGCGGTTCCAGGAAAACCAGCTGGTAGAACTCAACGCGCTGAAGGCCCAGGCGAAGAATCGGGGCGAGGAGGTCAAATACCTCGACTCGCTCCTGACCGAATACGGCCGCGCATTCCGGAGCCGCGTCCACCTGATCGAGGAGCAGCGGCTGAAACCGGCCTTCGACGCCTTCGATGCCGCGACGGCGTCGCCCGACTTGGGCGAGGCCGACCGGCTGGTGAAGCGGTCGGAAATAATCCAGTCATCGTTGGTGCGGCTTAAGGCTGTCACCGGCGGCGACCGGTTTGACGCGCAGGCGCTTGGACCTTCCAGCGTGCTGGAGAAGGGCAAGGTCGCGCTTTTCGGACCGGTGGCGCTGTTCGCGAGCGACCAATCGCCTGCGGTGGGCCTGCTGCAGCAGGAACTCAACAAGGCCGACGCTTCCGTAGTGCCGTTGCACGGCGACATCGAATCCTCCGGCCGCAGTCTCGCCACCACGGGCACGGGCTCGCTCGCCTTCGATCCTACGCTGGGGAACGCCTTCAAGCTCGAGGCCCTGAAGGAATCGCTCTACGAGAAGCTGGCCCAAGGCGGTCCCGTGATGGTGCCGCTGCTCGGGCTTGGCTTCGCGGCGCTGTTTGTCGCCATCGTGAAGTGGTTCCAGTTCTCCCGCATCCGGCTGGTGAGCGAGGGCGAGCTGCAGCAGGTCCTGCAGCATCTTGAACGCGAGCAAGGCGAGGCCGCATTGAAACTGGCCAAGGGCATTCCCGGCCTTGCCGGCGAACTGCTGACCACCGCGGTCGAGCATTTCGACGAGAAGAAAGAATACATCGAGGAGATTCTCTACGAGAAGATGCTGGGCGCCCGTTCCAAGCTGGAGCGTGGCCTTCCGTTTCTCGCCCTCGCGGCCACGACCGGTCCACTGATGGGCCTGCTCGGCACCGTCACGGGCATGATCGCAACCTTCAAGCTGATCTCCAGCTTCGGCTCCGGCGATCCCAAGCTGCTGGCCGCGGGCATCTCCGAGGCGCTGATGGCCACCGCGACCGGCATGGCCGTGGCGATTCCGGCACTGCTCCTGCACGCGTTCATGAGCCGCAAGGCCAAGGGCATCATCGGCAGCATGGAGCAGACCGCGGTCGGCTTCGTGAACGGCGTGCCAGAACGTTCTCCATTTGCCTGAAACTCTCTGTCCAAGGAATCCACCATGAACCTGTCCACAGCCTGGCAGCAGATGCTGCACACTTGGGAATCCGGCGGCTGGGTGATGATCGCATTGGTCTTGCTCGGGGTCGTGCTCTATTCGACCGCCGCCTATCTGCTCATCACCCTGCATCATCGCGGCATCACCAAGGCGTCCGATGCCGACCTCAAGCGCTGGCTTGATCACCCGCAGGAGGCGCCCGCGAAGATCCGCGAACTGATCCGCTACACCACGGAGGACGCGGATTCCGTTGCCGGCATCGCCGGGCGCTTCAAGGAACTCGAGGCCACCCAAGTCACCGACTTCGACCGCGGCATCGCGTTCCTCAACGTGCTGGTGATCTCGTCGCCGTTGTTCGGCCTGCTCGGCACGGTCCTGGGCATGCTGCTGACCTTCAAAGCCATCGGCGTCGGCGGCAGTTCCGCCTCCGACGTCATCGCCAAGGGCATCAGCGAGGCCCTCGTCGCGACGCAGACCGGCATGATGGTGGCGATTCCCGGACTCATGTTCGCCACCACAGCGAAGCGCTGGCGCAATGAGTTCGTCGCCTTCTTCGCCCGGCTCGAGAGCATTGCGCTGCGCCACTACCGCCCCGAGCTGCACGGCATGACCCGCGTGCTTACCCGCAGGCCGGCCAATCCCGCCAAGGAGTCTGCCGCCGCCCGGCCTGAAGTCGTCCTGTCATGAAATTCCGCCGCACCCTGGCCGAACCCGAGGAGCCGATTGAGCTGAACCTGATTCCGCTCATCGACATCATCATGTTCCTCCTCATCTTCTTCATCTCGACCACCAGCTTCGTCGAGGAACCGGGCGTGCAGGTGGACAAGCCTCAGGCGGCCAGTGCCAAGCAGCTCGACAAGAGCAGCATCATCTTCGCGGTGACCAGCGATGGGAAGATCGCCTACGGCGGCAAGGAGGTCGGGGTCGGCGGCGTGCGTCCGACCGTCGAACGACTCTGCGCCAAGGAACCGCTGCCGGTCGTCATCAAGGCCGATGAAAACGCCCGCTCGGGCCTGCTGATCCGGGTGCTCGACGAGGCAAAGCTCGGCGGCGCCAAGGACGTGAGCATTGCCACCGAAAAGGGCTGACCGGATTTCATGCGCCGGGTTTACCACAACGAGAGCCACACGGTCGGCCTGCTCGTAGCGATCTCCTGCGGCATCGCCTTCACGGCGGTGCTGTTCATCGTGATTCCATTCGCGCACCAGATCGCGAAACCGGAACGCACGCTCGAACTGCGCAAGGGCGGCGTCGCGGACCTGCCCCCACCCACCAAGGACGAACCGCCGCCGCAGGCACCCCAGCCGGAACAGAAGGCCCCCGAGGCCGCCCCGGAACTGGCCGAGGCCCAACCGCAGGCCCTGCCGATCAGCGCGGACCTTGAGGTCGCCATGGGCACCGGCGGCGCACTCGCGGGCTTTGGCGACATCCGGACCAGCGCGACCGAAGAGGCCGGCGGCGGCAACGATGCCTTCGATGTCAGTGACTTGGAACGGCGGCCGGAACCGGTGGCGCAGACGGCGCCGTCGTATCCCCGCGAACTGGCCAAGGCCAAGGTCGAGGGCACCGTCACGGTGGCCTTTGTCATCGATGAAGCCGGCAAGGTCGAGGATCCGCGCGTCGAGGCCTCGTCCCGGCCGGAATTCGAGAAGCCGGCGCTGGAGGCCATCCGCCGCTGGCGCTTCAAGCCCGGCGAGCGCGAAGGCAAGCCGGTCCGCACCTTCGTCAAACAGCCGTTCCGCTTTTCGCCACCCCGTTGAACACCGCCCCTTTCCCTTCATGAGCAGTTTGATCCCCACCGTTCTGTCCGGCGCCGGACTCCGGACCCTCGCCTTGGCCATGGTGCTCGCCGGTGCCAGCAACATGCTGGCCGCCGACCGCAAGCCATCTGCGCCGGCCGAGAAACCGGTCGCGCCCGAAGCAACGCAGTTCGCGCCGGTCGCGGCGGACCATCCGCTGGCCGCGATCTGGAACGATCCCGACTTCACCCGCCGGATGCTGGGCAGCTACGGCTTCCTCAGCGAGGCGGAGCCGCGGCTGAACGCCGAGGAGCAGAAGGTCTATCGCGAGAAGATCGTGCCGCTGCTGCGTGAGGACCCAAAGCGGGCCATTCCGGAACTGGAGAAACTCATCAAGCCGGAGGCCAGTGCGCTGTTCGACTTCACCCTGGGCAACATCCGGTTCCAGACCGATGACCTCACCAACGCCATCACGCACTTCGAGGCGGCGATCGTGAAGTTTCCCGATTTCCGCCGGGCCCAGAAGAACCTCGGGCTCGCCCACATCAGGGCCGGCAACTACGAGGCGGCCGTGAAGCCCTTGAGCCGCACGGCCGGCCTCGGCGGGGCCGATGCGAAGACTTATGGGTTGCTCGGCTTCGCGCAGATGAACCTCCAGCGCTACGCCTCGGCCGAGGCCGCCTACCGGCAGGCGTTGCTGTTCGAGCCGGAGAACGTGGATTTCCGACTGGGCCTCGTGAAGTGCCAGATTGCCCAAGCCAACTACGACGGCGCCCTCACCGTGCTCGACGAACTGATCCGGCAGTTCCCGGACCGCGACAACCTGTGGTCATTGCAGGCCAACGTCTTCATCCAGAAGGAACAGCCGGCCAAAGCCACCGTGAACTTCGAGATGCTGCGCCGGCTCGGAAAGGCCAACGCGTCCCAGCTCTTCACCCTCGGGGACCTTTATCTCGCCCAGGAAATCCGTGACCTGGCCCTCAGCGCCTATCGCGAAGCCATCGACAAAGACGCCGGCGCCAACCCGGGCAAGGCACTGCGGGCCGCCGAACTGCTCATCGCCCGCGGCGCCTTGCCGGAAGCGAAACAGCTCTTCGGAAAACTCAAGGCTTCAGCCACTCCGCTGACCGGCAACGATGAGCTCCGGCTTTGGAAACTCGAGGCCAAGGCCGCCCTCGCCGCCGGTGAAAGCGAGCAAGCCGCCGCGGTGCTGGAAAAGGTCGCGGAACGGAATCCCCTCGACGGCGAGGCACTGCTGCTGGCGGGCGACCATTACGCCCGCAGCGGCCAGAAGGAAAAGGCCCAGCTGCGCTACGAGACCGCCGCCAAACTGGAAGGCTTCGAGGCCGATGCGCTGCTCAAACAGGCCCAGCTCAAGGTTCAGGGCCAGAAATACGCCGAGGCGGTTGACCTGCTCCGCAAGGCGCAGAAGTCGAAGCCGCGCGACAACGTGCAGCGCTACCTCGAACGCGTGGAACAACTGGCGCTGCGCGCCAAGGGAGCCTGACGCTTGAATCCCTTTTCCCGCTCCGGCGCCCGTGACCTCTGGCCCCTGTTGCTCTTCGCCGCGGCGGGTGTCCTCCGGCTGTCCGCACAGGACGTCGGCGGCGTCGCCGGCCTGGTCATCAGCACCTGGGACGGCAAGCCCTTGGGCGGCGTCACGATTGTGGTGCGCGGCACCACTCTCGCCGGACAGACCGATGCCGCCGGCCGCTACGAACTGAAGTCGGTCCCCGGTGGCGACCAGGTGCTGCGCTTTACCAAGGGCGGCTACGCCAGCGCCACGGTCACGGACGTCCGCGTGCTGCCGGGCCAGACCACCGCGGTGAACGGCAATCTGCGCCCCGAGTTCTTCGAGTTCGACGAATTCGAGGTCACCGCCGAGGAATTCAATGAGCAGACCACGCAGATCATGGAGGAGCGCAGCGAGGCGTCCGGTCTGCTCGACGCCATCGGCGCGGACCAGTTCAGCCGGGTAGGCGCCAGCGACGCGGCGGACATCGTGGCCAAGGTTCCGGGAATCACGGTGGCCGACGGCAAGAATCCCGTCGTGCGTGGCCTCAACGAGCGTTACGTCGGCATAACTCTGAACGGCGCGGAGGTGCCTTCCGCCGATCCCTACCGGAAGTCCGTCCAGCTCGACCTGTTCCCCGCGGGCCTGATTTCCCAGATCGCGGTCAGCAAAAGCTTCACGCCCGACCTGCCCGGCAACGCTTCCGGCGGCGCCATCAACGTCGTCACCAAATCCTTCCCCGAAAAGCGCACGTTCACCGCCGGCTTGGGGGTCGAATACAACCTCCAGACAACGCTGAAGGACGATTTCCTCAGCTACCGCGGCGGATCAACTGACTGGCTCGCCATGGATGATGGCGCACGCGCCCTGCCGGACGAGTTGCGGGCGACCCTGCCCCAGTTGATCACGCTTACTGTCCGCCCGACCCAGCCCGCATTCGCCGAGCAGCAGGCGGCCGCGGCCCGGTTGCAGGAGCTCACCGCCCTGCTCGGGCCGACCGAATTCGGACCCAGCCGCGAAACGGCGCCCGTGAACCACAACCTGAGCTTTTCGCTCGGCGATACCGTGGAAGTCTTCGGCCGGCGCTTGGGTGTTTTCGGCGGCTACCAATACAAACATACCTATCAGCTCAACGAGGGCGTGACCGAACGCTGGGTGGCCGATGGCGCCCGTCCGGGCGTGCTCGTGCCGCGACGCGGGTTCACGGACACCCGCGGCATCCAGGAGATCAACTGGGCCGCGATCGCCAATGTCGCCTACGAGCTGAGCGAAGGCCACGAAGTCGGCTTCAACTTCCTGTTCAACCAGAACGCCGAAGATCTCGCCCGCCAGCAGGTCGGCTTCAACAACGACCAGAGCAACTACTTCCCCTACGTCCTGAACCGCCTCATCTGGACCGAGCGCAACCTCACCACCTACCAGCTCAAGGGCACGCACACGATCACGGAGGCCGGCGACTTGGGGGTGGACTGGCTTGCGGCCTACTCGACCACCGCGCAGGACGAGCCCGACGCGCGCTTCTTCAACTACGCCCAATCCGGCAGCGAATACTTCGCTGAGGGCAACTTTCTCCTCACTCCCACCCAGCCGACCCGCTACTTCCGCGAACTCGCCGAGAACAACCTGAATCTGAAGCTCGACCTGAAGAAACCCTTCGAGGCATGGCGCGGTCTGGAAGGCTTCCTGAAGGCCGGCGGCTACAGCAGCGAGTCGCAGCGGGGCTTCGAGGACCGCGAGATCTTCTACCAGCCGGTCAATGCCCCGGGTGGCTTCGGCCCGACCGCCCGCCTTCCGTTTACCGGCGATCCGAACGCCTTCTTCCCGGCAGGAAGCTTCAACCCGCTGGTGACCACCAACCGGAACACCGGCCGCGTCACCTACAGCTGGAACCGCGTCATCCAGGGACGCGAGAGCGTTTATGACGCCGACCAGCAGATCCGGGCCGGCTACTTCATGTTCGAACTGCCGCTCACTTCGCGGTTCAAGCTGATCTCCGGTGTCCGCTTCGAGACGACCGACATCAATGTGTTCTCGGTCGGAGCCCTCGCAAACTCCGTGACCGGGCTGCGCACCAACAACTCGGCGATCAGCCAGCGGGACTGGCTTCCGGTGGCGGGTTTCAACTACGCGCTGAGCACGAACATGAACTTCCGGTTCAACTTCGCGCAGACGGTCGCCCGGCCGTCGTTCCGCGAACTGGCTGCCTACCGGCAGTATGATCCGGTGCTCGACGAACTGCTGGAGGGCAACCCGCTCCTCCAGATGAGCGCGGTGAACAATTTCGATGTTCGCTGGGAGTGGTTTCCCGAGCCTGGCGCGGTGGTGTCGGTGAGCCTTTTCCAGAAAGACCTGCAGAACGCCATCGAACGCCGCTTCATCACGGTGGATGGCGAGATCATCTCGTTCATCAATCGTCCGGAAGCATCGGTGCAGGGCTTCGAGATCGAGCTGCGACGCGGTCTTGGATTCCTGTCGGAGGACCTCAGCGAATTCAGCCTCGGCTTCAACGCGGCCTACCTTCAGTCCTCGGTGGAGCTCACCGCGTTCGAGCTGGCCAACCGCATCCAGTTCCTGGGCGACGCCACCTCGAGCCGGCCGCTTTACGACCAGTCACCCTACATCTTCAACCTCGATGCCACCTGGGATCACAAGGCATGGGGCACGACCTTTACCACGGTTTTCAGCCTGTCCGGCCCGCGCATCACCATCGCCGGTTTGGCGACGCCAGACGTTTACGAACAGCCCGTGCCCCAACTCGACTTCATCCTCGGACAACGGCTGAGCGATCACTTCAAGCTCCGGTTGTCGGTGCGTAACGTGCTGAACCCGGAGATTGAGCGCACCTACGGAAACGACGCCAACGCGCCGCTCTACTCCGCCTACACCCGGGGCGTTTCGTTCGGCCTTTCCCTGAGCTACGACTTCTGAGCGGGCTGCCCGGGGCCGCGCTTGAGGACCGGCCGGTTGGCAGAAGAACCCTTCTCGCCATTTCGGCACGTCCGACTGAATGCCCCGCGGGCGGGTCGCCCTGAAAACCGCTCACCGTCCGGAGCGTCCGTTTTCCTGTTGGTCGTGGGCCTCCAGCATATTCGCCTCCCTGCTTCATTCAGGTGGCCCAATTCACGGATTTGTCACCTGCGCGAGACGGGGCCGGCACGCCGGGGTGGCTAGATTGCAGGACACTTCTGACAAAAACAAATCGCATGAAGTCATCCACAACTGCATCCCCTCTGCTCCGCCTGTTTGGGCTGTGCGCCCTCGCCGCCGGCACTGCCGTGCTTGCCGACACCATCGAAGTCACCTTGCCGATCAGCGGGGTGGAGCGGTGGAGCCGGACGAACGAGTATGTGCTGAACAAGTTCATCTACGTGCTGGCGGGGGCCGAGCTGCACATTGAGGCGGGCACGGTGGTCAAG
>Ga0169931_10000349_pt1 | contig 75864 bp, 59 predicted proteins | sample Kivu_15m_20L_FD_129675 | JGI IMG/M metagenome (GOLD analysis project Ga0169931, IMG submission 129675) | Freshwater microbial communities from Lake Kivu, Western Province, Rwanda to study Microbial Dark Matter (Phase II) - Kivu_15m_20L... | ecosystem: Environmental > Aquatic > Freshwater > Lake... | reverse complement strand
TAAGCGCAATAGCAATACCTTTCGTACTGTTAATTGTTTTGAGCGTCTAGGGTGTTTTTGCCAGCACCATTGAAGGTCAGTTTGTGGACTCTTCAAGAATCCCCAGGCTAAAGCCTGGGGGAGCGTCAATCGTGAATAATGTCTATTAACTAATTTGTGGTTTCAATGGATGATCAAAGTTTTACCTATCCAAAGTGATGCTCCCACCAAAAAAAGCTCCTCTCCAGGTAGGCTAATTGTTTTAACTGGCCCCAGTGGAGTTGGTAAAGGAACTTTAATGCAAGAGCTGTTAAAACGTCATCCGGAACTTTACTATTCTGTATCCGTGACGACTCGTTCTCCTCGCCCAGGGGAAATCAATGGCGAAAATTATTACTTTATTAGCCGCACTAAGTTTGAACAATTACTAGCCCAAGGTGAATTCTTAGAGTGGGCAGAATTTGCTGGTAATTATTACGGAACACCCCGTGAGGCTGTACTCAACCAGGTTCACTCTGGTAAATTGGTGGTGCTGGAAATTGAACTACAAGGAGCAAGGCAAATCCGGTCTGAGTTCCCTAAAGCTCTCAGCATTTTTATTTTACCCCCTTCCATGAATGAATTGGAGAGCCGCATACGTGGACGCGCTCAAGATTCGGAAGAAGCGATCGCTCGTCGCCTATGTCGCGCCGAAGAAGAAATTCAAGCCGCAGAGGAATTTGACGTTCAAATCGTTAATGACGATTTAGAAAATGCTCTCAACGCCATAGAAGCAGTTTTATTTGGATAGCTGAAACTTTTTGATAGTCATAGGATCTCTTTGTATCCTTTCATCAGAAATTGTTACTAAGCATTGTTTGCGCCCAACTAACAAGGACACAAAGGAAAAGCCCCGCTCTTCGTTTGTGTCCTGACAATCAAATACGGGACATCAGGGATGGGTAATACTAAAACATAATTAACAATTAGCTATTACCAACGCCTTATGCCCAATAATCAATTAGTTAAATTAACCAAATAGACCTTGAATGAGTCCTAAATTGTTAGTCAAGAAATAAGCGACCACGGCACCGCCAATACCACCAATTAAGAAAGAACTGGCAAAATTATTCCAGTTTTCTTTGGAGTTAAAAGCATCTACTGGTGGGTTTGGTACAGTTACACTAGCCAGTGCTTTGGCGGGATTACTATTGGCATACAAAGATAGGCAAGCAGTGAGAATCACCACTAAGCCAACAGATCCTAGTAAACCGGCTAAGTTAGCATGAATGTCATCACGTAGCGGTCCCAGTTTAGCAAAAGGTCCAAATAGCAGGTAACCATGAGCCATACCCACTTCTAGCCCACGTCTGGAAGGATTAAGACCTTGACGATAGGCGGGCAAGTTATTAATAAACCACTTCACCAAGGGAGAGGAGTTAATGGGGGTTTCTAAGTTTCCTTGCTGGGGATCACGTCCTGCTGCGGCCACAACCTCACGATTTCTAGCATCGCTGGGGAGATTTTTGGATAAATTTGCTTTGGTCATATTTTGTCTTGGCCTTTCAATTAAAATGGTGGCATTTTTATATTATTGATAATGTTGTAGCTAAAAAAATATTTTTAGCTAGGAAGTTAAAAAAAATTAATTTATCTGGTTTGATTAAACTATGAAACTCGTAATGCTATTAATAGCATTACGAGATCCATCATGTATATTTCTACTAATTTGAGTGATACTTTTACTTGTTCAGGCGGAGTAGTCCCAGTACAAATCAGCAGAAAATATTTAAGATGAAATTCCCTTTTCTACCTATGGCAGTGGGTGGAAGAGTAAGTCAGGGAAAAAGCGGTTAAATTCAATTAAAATCCCTGCTGTAATGGTTAGCCAGATAGTGGCTGCCACGGGAGCAGTAGAAAGAAATGTGAGCAAATAGGAGGATTGATCGCCTTTGTCAGCCATGAATTTAGTCTCCAAAACAAATGAACTAAGTTAACCAGAATTAACGGGGAGAAACAGTAATTTCGGAATCTTTAGCGGTTAATTCCCCTGACAGTAACTCTTTCACCGCTGCTACGGGCCAGGCAAAGCCTGTGGTGATAATGGGTAGTGCTAAACCAAGATCGATTTGGATTTCTTTGGTTTCGGTGTCAGATTCATTCTTGATGGCTTGCAAGTAAGCGCGACCTACCCAGCCAATCCAACCTGCAATATACAAAAAGAGAATACCGGGGATCAGGAAGTCACCAGCCCGATCAAGGCGACCATCAACAATCAAGTGAGGGTAGCCTTCAGGTCCACACAGTGCTTGAGAATAACGCTCAAACCGCTTTTTACCTGATTCCGGATCGGCGGTGGTGTTACGGGCATTTTGTGCTAGCTCTTGAAATGCGGGAGAGTCTTTACAGGGTACTAAGTCAGCCCCCAGTGCTTGGGCAGGGGGGGCAAAGTTAGACCAAAGACAAATCGCTAAAATCAAAGCAAACAATCGTCTCATAGATTTGTTTCCTTTTATTACAAAACAAAAAGTTTTTTGTACAAAACGAAGCGGCTTGTACATTCTTTTATTTGCATAACTAGCAAGTAATGATACTCTTGAGCGGCCACGGAGTAAAGTTTAACTAAATAAAAGTTAAAGCTTCTCTAACAAATCTTTACTTAACACCAATCTACAATGGCAACTGTTTTAGCAATAGAAACCAGCTGCGATGAAACTGCCGTGGCAATTGTGAACAATCGTCAAGTTTATAGCAGTATCGTAGCTTCCCAAATCCCAGTTCATTGTCAATATGGCGGGGTAGTGCCAGAAGTGGCATCTCGTCAGCATTTAGAAACAATTAATCAAGCCATCACTCAGGCTTTACACCAAGCCCAACTGGACTGGGATCAAATAGACGGCATTGCGGCCACTTGCGCCCCTGGACTGGTGGGGGCGCTGTTGGTAGGATTAACTGCGGCCAAAACTTTGGCAATGTTACACAATAAGCCATTTTTAGGAGTTCATCACCTCGAAGGTCATATTTACGCGACTTATTTGAGTGAGCCAAGTTTAAACCCCCCATTTCTTAGCTTACTCGTTTCTGGTGGACATACAAGCTTGATTTACGTCAAAGATTGTGGTAGTTACGAAACCTTGGGAGAAACTCGCGATGATGCGGCAGGTGAGGCTTTTGATAAGGTAGCCCGGTTGTTAAAGCTGGGTTATCCCGGCGGACCTGTCATTGACAAACTAGCACAAACAGGCAATCCCCGCGCCTTTACTTTGCCAGAAGGTAAGGTTTCTTTGCCAAGTGGGGGATATCATCCCTATGACAATAGTTTTAGTGGCTTAAAAACGGCGGTACTGCGGTTAGTGCAGCAGTTAGAAAAAGAGCAAGAACCATTACCAGTGGCTGACTTAGCAGCTAGCTTTCAGGAAACTGTGGCTCGATCGCTGACCAAAAGAGCGATCGCCTGCGCCCTGGATTATAGTCTTGGTACTATTGCCGTTGGTGGAGGGGTAGCAGCAAACACCAGCCTAAGAAAAATCCTACAGGCATCTGCTACCGAGCATAACCTGCGGGTTCTGTTCCCACCCATGAAATACTGTACTGATAACGCGGCCATGATTGGCTGTGCTGCTTCTCATCACCTATCACTGGGTCATACATCACCTTTAACTTTAGGTGTTGAGTCTAGGTTACCACTCACCCAAGTAATGAAATTGTATTATAGCAAATTTTAACAAAGTGAGGTACGTCCTTAGCTGGTAAGATGCTTGTAAGACAAGACTTTGAGATTTTACATTTGTATCTCACGTGGTTAAGAAATGCTATAATTAATGACCCAGCTACTCTGTTAACTGTTAACTATTGACCTGATGTGAGCAGCAACGGCATCTGGCTGTTCTAACATTGCCAAGTGACCACAATCGGGAATTTCAATTACATTGTCGCCAGTGTATTGAAAAAGTCGATGAAAACTAGCCAAGTGGCGGACATATTTAGGTTCCATCACTTTGTCATCACTACCGGCCAAAAAATACACTGGTTGCTGTAATTGTGAGACTAGCTGTGGTAAACGGTTAACTTCTTCTTCGGTTGTCGAGTCCAGCAATGCTCCCAGTGCTGCTTCCGGGTCAGCCATGACAAAATCAATCACTCGCTGACGGGCCCAATGACGATTTAGTGGACGGGCTACACTGGCTCTGCTAAACAACAAATCAACTAAAGGTACATGGGACAGCCAGCGGGGGCGGACTTGCAAAAATCTTTGACCAGCTGAACGAAACTGCTCAAAGGCCTCTTTGAGATAAATACCACCTCCTGCGTTGATACATATAACACCTTGAACACATTGGGGTATTTGAGCCGCCGCCCAAAGTGCAATTGTCCCTCCCAGGGAATGTCCAATCAACCAAGCACTATTAATATTCATCTGTTTCAGAAGTACGGCTAATTCTTGAGCATAAACAGATGGTGTATAAATAGAATCAAAAGGTAAACTAAACTTATCAGGTGACTTAGAACTCAAGGTGACAGAACTTTCCACCCCACTAAAATTAGGTTCTGGCTGAGACTTGGATTCACCAAAACCTCGTAGATCATAGGACAAGCACTGCCAATCTACTGACAGGCGAGAAATTACAGGTTGCCAATAGCCACGACTATTTAGCCAACCGTGGATAAAGACTAAAGTATGGGGATAGGAAGTAGGAGCGGTTAGCTCGTATGCGTGTGGAACGCCCAAAATTTCAATAGTTGCCATACTTAAGATTTTCCTCTACTCAAGAACTTTTGGCATGGTGGAAACCTCTCTGTGACTAGTTGACTGTATATTTATTTACCTAACAATCTTAACTTCACCCCTTCAGCAATTTTGTGTCCCAAATATTCAGGAATCAAGCTTTCATTGGGACCCAACAAGTAAAGAATCAGGCGTGTGCGTCCACGCCAAACCAGCAAATTGGCATTGACTACTAATAGGTCTTCTTGCCAAATGGTGTACATGACTTTGTAAAATAGTCCCGGTTGATTGTCAGCCTCAATTACCAATGCTGGAAGGTGAAATACTGGATCAACATAAAACTCTGTCTGTACCTGCTCTAGTCCACTGTCTAGATTGAATTCTACTGCCAGCATTTCTTCTACCTCAAACCGCCCCGCTAAGGCTTCACGAATGGCGCGGCAAACATTTTCTCCCGTTTTATCAGTCAGGGCTTTACTGCCACGAGATACCAGAAGCTTGAGAAAAACTAACATTGGCGGTCTAATGTGACCATATAAACTGATACCATGTATAGTTAGTCCATAAGCAGCTAATACACCAAAAATATCACTGAGCAGAAACGACTGGTTGCGGTAAGCAAAATGCAGGGCGCTTTTGCTACCTTCGGACTTTAACTCGATCACCGCACGCTTTGTTTGATAAAGGCGGTAAGCTAACCGCAAATTTTGCAGTTGAATCTCACTACTCACAAATTGCCCGTAGAACTGCGGAAATGCTCGGTTAAAGCGCTTTAATAGTTCCAGTGTGGAAGATTGTAAACCAGAAGCCATTGTTGGGTGTAGGATTCCCTTGCATTGATCTTTTTTTGCCTATATCTAAGGATAAGGGCTTGTATGTAATTATTACCCAATCTCTAATCCCTAATTCCCCATCAATGCAAATTCATTTCCTCCTCTCCGGTTTTTGAGAAATTTCTCCTAGGCTGGACAATAAAATGCTAATATGGGAAATGATTGGTATGAAACACGTTACAAAAAGCAGAGTCCATGACGAATTCCGGAAACATCTCCAAAAATTTAAGTGAGAACGGTATTTAAAGGAGGCAACTTTTTTAAGCGTGAATCAACACTCCACTGAAAGTGTAAGCCAATTTAGTTACACTACCCGAACCACGCTGGCATGGGTTTTTGGAAAACTTGGTTTAATAGTCCTGAGTCTGTAGCGACAAGTAAAACAACCTCTTTTGAAGAAATTACAGGGTCTGTTGCGGGCAAGTCTAGCTCTGACAAGACTAACGAAGCGTCTCAAAAGGAGGCTAAGATAGTTTTTAGTTCAGATCGAGATATTGACCTCTATGAACTAGAAGAACTTTGTGATGCCGTTGGTTGGTCGCGTCGTCCCTTAAGAAAAGTGAAGAAAGCCATTGAGCATAGTTTTCTCGTAGCCTCTATGTGGCAAGTGCGGGGAAACCAAAAACGGCTGATTGGTTTCGCTCGTGCTACTTCAGACCACGCCTTTAACGCCACTATTTGGGATGTGGTAGTTCATCCGGACTTTCAAGGTAAAGGACTGGGTAAGGCGCTGATGAAATACGTACTGAAAAAGCTCAGAAGTGAAGAAATTAGCAATGTTACTCTGTTTGCTGATCCTCATGTTGTGGATTTTTACAGGGGGATGGGTTTTATGTCTGACCCGGAAGGTATTAAAGGTATGTTCTGGTATCCTCAATAATTTTGAGGATAGTGCTACTATTGATAGTATAGCTGTATTTTACCAGGCTATTAGCTGATAATACAAAAAATTAAATTGGCTAGCCAAAATATTTTAATCGTGCTATCATAGATTTGTGTTCTTGGTAAGCTCTATATTTAGCTGAATTTAACGGCTGAATAGCAGCGGTAAAATTAAATTAACTATTCCGGGATGTAGCGCAGCTTGGTAGCGCGCCTGCTTTGGGAGCAGGATGTCGCAGGTTCAAATCCTGTCATCCCGATTGTTACTGTATAAAGGTTACGGTAAATTTTGGGTTAAACCCAAACTCTTTGAAACCTACTTTAACCCAAATTTAACCCAATTCAACATAATACCTACAGAAACTTTGTGTAATACGTACATCAGTAATAGATAAAAGATGATATAAGAAGGTAAAACCCTTACCAAACAGCAGTTACAGGGATTTAGACAGAGGGTCAAAGGCTGTAATCCTTACTGGATAAGGTTTGTAGAGTTTGCTTATTGAGAATTGATGAGAATAGCCTAGGGTCCCTATCTAGTAAAGGTTACAGCTATCGAGGTAAGTTATGATGAGTTTTAGATCATAACTTACCCGATAAAATATAAAATGAGATTACGAATCAATGAGTGAAAAATTTGTAATCAATGAAATTTGCTCTGGATAAGCGTTTCAAGCGATATGGCGGAATTTTTCCTGAATCGTTGCAGTACCGCAGCTTCGCTATATTTACCCCAATTACGTAAAATTACTATTTCAATCTCTTACGATTTCATGTACAAAAACTTAAATACCCGTATAAAAATATTAAAAATTATGAGTGAATATTTATCACAGGATATTGATTTATTAGATTTCTTACGCACTAAATTAGGAGATTTAAGTGGTTTTGCTACACTAGCTAATGAATTAATCCAAAATGCTGAAGATGCTAAAGCTAGTCAAATAACATTTAATGTAACTGATCAAGAGTTGATTGTTCAAAATGACAGTGAATTTAGTGAAGATGACTTCCAAAGAATGCAAAAGATTGCTGGCGGAGGTAAAGATAAAGAGGAAGAATTTACAATAGGTAGATTTGGCATTGGTTTTATATCAGTCTATCAAATTACAGATCATCCTCAAGTAATTTCTTCCGGTCGCCACTTGACTTTTTATCCTGAGCAGGATACACAAAAAAGAATCATAAGAAAAGAGGTAAAATATTCACCAGGCACTAAATTCATACTACCTTGGGCAAAAGAAAATAGTAGCATACGCCAAAAGCTAAGATTAGATAAAATTACATCACAATCAATTAATTATTTAGTAAATGAATTAAATGATTACTTAGAAACCACAATTCTTTTTTTACAAAATATACATAACATTCATTTAAACACAAAAGATATATGTGGTACGGTTCGCCGTAGATGGTCAGTTCATAATCAACACTTTGTTACTGAGATTATTGATAATCATGGAAACGTTAGGCAAAATACTGGTTGGTATGTATTAAGTAGTAATTTTGCAGAACAAGCTATCAAAATTAAATCGGAAACACAATATATATCATCTAAAGCAAAACCGGATGTATTGATTGCAATACCAGACACAAATATTAATTTAGAAGGATTAATTTACGCATTTTTACCAACCAAACAACAATTAGGATTACCATTTCATATTAATGCTGATTTTTTTGTATCTTCTGACCGTAAAAATGTTTCGTTTGAAAACAATTATAGAGGCAAATGGAATTGTGCTGCATTAGAAAAATCTATTTCATGTTTCATCAATAATTTAGACAACTTAAAATATAAACTAGGTCATCACTACCTATGGAAAATTATTGAGAAATTCAAAAATAATACTAGCTGGTGGAAATTAATACAACATCAAGTTGTAAGCACTCCTTTAATTTGGACTACTAATCAAAATTGGTGTAAACCAAAAGAATCTTTTTTACTTAAAGAATATCAGCAAGAAAAAAATGTCCTTCCACTTTTAGAACAGATGGGTGTGTCCATAGTTCATCCTGAGTTAAATGAATATTCATCATTATTAAATAGTAATGATATTGGAGTTTTATTTATTGATATATCCGTTTTAACTAATTTTATCCTTAGTTCTGGATTAAATCGTACAGTCTCTATACAGGAAGCTCCTCAATGGATTAGAAACGAGCATAATCGAAATCTTTTAAGTTTTGAAATAGAAATTTTATTAAGACGCTATCGGTTTTCTTCCCTGTTAGGACAGAAAAAAAATCTTGTTGCTCAATGTGCTATTGCTCTGGGAAATGACGGTAAATTTCATCCTATTAATAGCCTTTATATTGCACAAGTATCTACTGTACAGCTATTTAAAGATTTAAATGCACCTCTGGTATTTTTATCTCATGATAATCCATCGGGAATTACCCAAATTATTAATGATTATAAGTTGGCAAAAGTTTTTACTGCTGAAGCAGTAATTACAGCTTTAGAAAATATGGATATCTCCAAATTACAGCAACAACTACAAAAACCCAATATGTTGCGGAGACTTTTTCAATTTTTCAGTGAACATCAAAAGAAGTTTATTGAAGGAAATCTTAAACAAAGACTGTGTAATCTAAAAATTTTCCCATCAGGAGGTAAACTATTACCATTAACAAATTTATTAGTTCCTGGTTCTTTCAATGATCCATTACATTTAGCATCATTAGTTGATATGGAATTAATAGGACAACATCGAGAATTACTTATTAATTTGGGCGCACAAGAACTAACACTTATTAAATATGTACGTGATTTAGTACCATCAGCATTAAAAGAAGAATAGCAATCAATAGGAAACTGAAAATAATATGGTTGACATAAAAGCAAAACGAGAATTGTTTAATTTACTGGCGCATCATTTAGCAGAATTTAATAATGATAAAATAGCTCGTGAGAGATTATCTGCTTGTGCTTTAGTTGAATGTCAAGATGGGAATTTCCGTACTGCTAGTGAGGTTTATTTCAATAATGACTCAGTACAAGAAATTTTAGGAAATAAATATCACATTGCGGTTGTTAATAGCCAACCAAATAGTCAAGAATTATTAGAATGGTTAGGAGTTGAAAAGAAACCTAGACCTACTCATTTACTAGAAGAAATTAAAGAGTTAGTAAAACAGCCTAATATTGAGCAAAATCGGCAGAAAATATTAAGAATATTTGACCATCTTAATAAACGTTGGAGTAGAGAAGGTCATAATTTAAACTTAATTTTACAAGAGTTAAAAACAATGTGTTGGTTGCCAGCTAAACGCGATCAATATAATTTTTATTCTCCTAATCAGCTTTATACTGATGAAAATAGCGGTTTGTTTTTTTACACAAGCAAAGTTTCTTTATAGTTCACCAGAAACTAAGATTAATGATGAATTTATTGAGTTTCTTGGTATTCAAAGACAACCAAATACTCAACAAGTTGTTAATCATTTACTAACTTGTTCTCATAAAAACATTGGTATTAAAGATGAGGTTTATGGATTTTTACAAGAACATCTAAATGAAATAGATGTAGAAAGTGTAACTCAACTCAGAAAAGAAAAATCTATTTATGTGAGACAAAAACAATATGTATATCCTCATCAAGTATTTTGGAATTATACCCAGTTTCAACCCTATCGCCTTTGTCTAACATCTAGGTTGCGTCCTTTTACTGAATTATTTACAAACTTAAATGTTCATGAGTATCCAAATTCAGAAGATGCTCTTTCTGTTTTAGAAGAAATTGGTGAAAAATACACACAAAATAACGAAAGTTTATATGAGCAAGATAGAAATATTGTAATTAAATGTTGGGGAATCTTATCTAAAGGGTTAGGGTTGGAGAATAAAGAAATTGATGAATTAACAATAAAAGGAAGATTAGAAAACAAGCTTGTAATATTAACAGATAAAAACACAGATAAAAACACAGATAAAAACTTTTTGAAAAGACCTCATGAAATGTTTTTCAAAGATCGTCCTGATTTGGCTGATAAATTTCCTATCATTCAGGATAACTTACTGATTAAAATAAAAGTTCTCAATCAATATCATGCTATTAAAGCTGCTGGCGTTCGTCCACTAAGTGAAGTTGTTAAGACAGAATTAATTGATAAAGACACTCTGCAATTACAAGATAACAAGGAATTATCAAAGATAATTGGTGATAGAAAAGATTTAATTAAACGAGTTGTTATTGAAAATCACTTAGTTGATCATTTTATCAAGAATCTAACTATTAAAGAGTGCCACAAAATTAGATTAAGTTACACTCTTCAATTAGATCAATTAGAATCACATTCAAAACAACAAACTCATGAAGTTTTAACTTATTTAGAAAAAGAAGACAATCAATTTATTTTATATTACAGTTTACAAAATGCCAGTATTCCTTGGGCGCATATATCAAGAGAAATTGCCTATGCACTTGATTTAGATGCAGAAACAGGACAAGTAGCTTCTGCTCTCAAAGAAGTCTTTAGTGCAAAATCTCGACAGATAGCATCTTCCATTTTAGATGCGCTTGGTTTTGCTCCAGGGACAGAACCACCTTCAGAAGATACTCAACCCGAAACTCCTACTATTAGTCCAAAGACTGAAAATTCAGATATTTCAGATATAGATGAATTGCCAGATATAGTACCTACAGAAGATGTAGGTACAACTTCTAAAGAGAGGTCAAAAGAAATTGGTAGATGGGCTAAACAAAAAGTTAGAATATTTTATGAAAATCATCTTAAATATATTTTACATGACTCCAATAATGGGTTTGATTTTATTGGCAGTAGAGCAGGATCACCTACAATCAAAATTGAGGTGAAAGCAATTACTTTTGATAGACGTATTATTAGATTTTCTATTGCTGAATGGACAACTATGAGTGAGAATGCTGATAGTTATGAATTGGTAATTGTTAGCCATCAATACCCAGAGATTAAAGAGATAATCAGAGTTACAAAAGCTTGGAATACTCTAGGTTATGCACTATCTCAATTACAAGAACAACATAAATCTTCGACTCTGTATGATACAAAGAATGTAGAACTTTTAATTGCATTACAACAAAACTCTAATGGAAATGGTAATGATGTTTTACTTAACTGGCATAGACTTGTTAAAGTTTTACCTCAAGAAAATATAATCAAATACTCTTCTACAGAGTTTGGTTTTGAGTAGATAGGGTAAGCCGAGATGTGACCAAAAACCTGGAAGATGACCTGAAAAGGCTTGATTTTAGGTTGTAAGTAACGGCTTTTTTGACTCGAAAGTAACAAGTTATCAAAACCAGACAGAGCAAGGGTTTCTAAACTATCTTGCAGAAAATTACTCAAGTCTCGGCTTCATACCAATTTTAACTGAACTTCTGCATCACTGTATAAAGGTTACGGTAAATTTTGGGTTAATGGCCATGAAACCCATAAACCGACTTGATACCAGTTTTATAAAACTACAACATAATTACATTTATATACTGTTATACATTCATCCATACCCCAGGCAAGGTATTTACATCTACCTCTTGCGCTTGACCCGGTTGGGTATTTTGGAAAAGTACGGTAAACGCTCCTGCACCAAGGCGATCTTGGGGGAAAAGGCGATAACAAGGAATATTGCTTAAGGGCGACTGATATTGAGCTAAATGACTAACTGTTATTGCTTGAAAGTGAGGAAATCTTGATATAAACCATTCACAAACCTGCTCGTTTTCCTCAATGGAGTAAGTACAGGTCATATAAGCAAGATAACCTTGTGGTGCTACTAATTGAGCGGAATTAGCAATAATTCTCTTTTGTCGGTTAGCACTTTTATTAATAGCTGTGGGATGAAAACATCCCGGTGCTTTTTCACCTTTAGCTAGTAATGATTGTCCAGTGCAAGGCGCATCTACTATGACTAAGTTAGTGGACAAAGGTATGGTGTCAGCCCAAATACTAGAATCTCGACTCACCACAGCACAAGGGCTTATTTGACAACGCTTTAAATTAGAAATTAGCATCCCCAACCGTTTACTAATCACTTCATTACAAATGAGTAAATTAGGTTGCAAAGCTATCTTGGCAAAAATACTTTTTCCACCAGGGGCGGCACACATATCAAAAACTAAACCCAACGGTTGGGGAATAGTTAATAAAACAGAAGCAGCAAATACAGAGGAAAAATCTAAACAATAAAAATAACCCTGTTCATGTAGAGGATGTTTCCCCGGTTTTTCTCCTAATAATAAACGATGTACAAAATCGGGTTGCCAATTTGTTGGCAATTCTACGGTAAAGGGCAATATATCAGGCTGGTTTTGACACCAAATAATGGCAGGATTAAAAGAATGGGGATGAATTAATGTATCAATAAATTTTTCTTGTTGCTGAGAGTTGGTAAACAAACGCCGTGAAAGTTTTATTAATAAATTTGATGGTTTTTCCATTAGTAAAAATGTTGTATAAGAACAATGTTATCTATGCTCTTGGCTGCATACTGAAATTACAATGACCGCCATTCTCAAACTGATTAATCTGAAACCACTATACCGGAGATGGTGATAAATGTTAGATAACTTTCAGCAGAAATTACGCCGAGAAGCACAATTGTGGCGAGATGAAGGACTCATTAGCTCTTCCCAATACCAAGACCTAGCCCAACGTTATAAATTTAATCACCTCGAAACATCAACACGCGATCGCTTTCGCTCCCTTGTGATTGTTATAGGTGGGATATTTGTGTGTTTGGGTGTAATTACCTTTGTAGCAGCAAACTGGCGATTATGGTCACGGGAAGTCAAATTTATTTTGATGATCAGTTTGTTTCTATCCACCAGTATCACTGGTTTTTACATCAGGAGAGAAGGTCAATCAAGCAACAGTCAACAGAATGAAAAACAAAGCAAACGCATTCTAGGAGAAGGACTACTAATTTTAAGTGCTTTGGTCTTAGGAGTAAATATACTGCTAATGGCGCAGATTTTTAATGTTAACGGTTCCCTTAATGAACTGTTTCTAGCCTGGGGATTTGGTGTTTTGGTGATGGCTTACAGTTTATCGTTAACTTCCCTAGGGACTATGGCCATTATCCTCATTGAAATTGGTTATTGGATGGGAAGAGGAGAATTTTCAGGTTTTGCAGGTGAGTGGAATTGGGCGAGTTTGGCCGTTCGACATATGCCTTTATTGTCGTGGTTACTATTTGTACCCTTAGCATACTTTTGTCGATCGCGTTGGATTTTTGTTTTAGCGGCTTTAGTGTTTGCTGGGACTTTGCAATTAAATCTTAACCCTTTACCTCTGCTGAATTTTGCTAATATAACTCCCTGGGTGGCTTCCTTTGCCTTGGTACTCCCACCTGCATTATTTTGGAGTTATGACGATTTGCTGTTTCCCACCATCAACTATAGGTTGTTTCAACCCCTAGCCCGTAACCTAGCATTGATATTTTTTGCCCTTGTATTTTATGTTTTGTCCTTTCGTTGGCAATGGGTAGCCCCTACATTAAATTCTTTTCCCTCGAGTACCACTAATAGCTGGTTTATGTCTGTGCCCATCATTGACTTGGGCATTCTCAGTGGTTTAGCAGTATTACAATGGCTATCTCTACTGCGGTTGAGAAATAACCCCCCGAGACGGGAAGTAATTTTCACCATTGGTGTTGTGACTACCTTTTTAGCTTTCATTATTATTACACCCTTCTGGCATTTAGCTATTACTCCCATTGCTGAACTAGGCAGTTTTATCTTCAATGTACTTTTGGCATTTTTGGCATCAGGGTTAATTCGAGAAGGATTAAAATTAAATAGCAGAAGTAGCTTCTGGGTAGGTATGCTATTATTAACCCTGCAAATTATTAGTCGGGCTATAGAATACGACACAGACCGACTATTTCAGTCCCTGGTTTTATTTCTCTGTGGTTCAGCACTAATTATTGCCGGATTGTGGTTTGAGCGTCGCTTACCCGCTGAATCTAATTCCTAATTGTCATGTCAATAGCTGAGTTGTTGACTATGAGCTATAATAGTTAGCAAAATCTCATTTTTTCACCTTGTTTAGAGAGTCTCTGCGTCATTCCTAATTCTGGTATTAAGCCAGACAAACTAATAAACCATTATTTTAGGACTAGACTCATGAGCAGTAATTCCTCTGAATCAAGTGAAAATAAATCATTGAGAACATTATCTCCTGAAGTCGAGTTTTCCGAAAAGCTGACTTTTAAAGATTACCTCATTGCTACAGAAGAAAAAGCCAACAAGCCTCTACCTTTATGGCGGCTATTACTTGCTTTGTTCATTCAAACGGGAATAATTCTGGCAGTTCCTGTCCAAGCAATGTATACTAACATCATTGGTAGAGATGTAATTTTGCAAACTCTACCCCAAAGCCCTAATAATGTAGTTCAAGAATTTTCTCTTTCATTAGAATACGATATATCCCGTGTGGAAAATTTGCGGAGACTACCGGGATGGAATAACTTAGTTAAAACCAATCAGGGTAGAAACAGACAACTACGTTCAGGAACCAACTTATACCTAATTTTACAGGAGCAACCGATTTCATCAAATCTTAGTATTCCCAGACCTTGGAAACCAGTACGGGTCACTAGCGATCTACCCCAGTCTTTACCCAGGAATCAAGTAGCTTTAAAAGGTGTGTATGATAACAATGCCATTATTTATGGAATAGAAACATACTACCTTCCCCAACAGCAACGGCAGCAAATTACTAACGATATTTTCCAAACCGTCCCACCAACGAGAGGAAATCAAAGCAGACAAATTCAACCAATTACAGTCAGAGTTAAGGTAGATCCTCAAGGTAATGCTGTACCAGTTAGTTTGTGGGTACGGAATAGCGAAACCGTGCAAAGGAGTCGAAATTATCGTTTTTAACCAAAGTCCAAGCACCAAGCAACGCCCCAGCGTTGCTCAAGTTTATATCTCAGGTGTTTAGGAAATGCTATGAGTTGACCAATAAATTAAAATACTTGCCAATTTGGCATGACAAATACTGTACTTGCGGTTTAAATAATATATCAACAGGGATGACGGGAAATTGAAAACTCTACACAGTATAGGGTCAAGCCTTGTTTTTCATAATCCCATTCCCATGCCAGTTGTTGATTTGGTGCTGTGGAAAGACTATCAATGGGTGAACCGGTCAATTCTCCGCGCTAATCATCGCTTCATTACAACTGGCTAAAATTCCCACTACTGCAATAATTACCCGTGATCATTTTTTAGTTTTGGAACTGGTTTTATTCTGGGGCTGTTGGTTCTTCCACTGGGCGAATAATGGCTGGGGCTGGGGTGACTTCAGGCTGAAAAATTCCTTCTAATGCTTGTTCTAGGGTGGGAGCCATAACAATGCGATTTTCAAAAGCCACAATTACCCTCACCAAGGTTGGTAGTCTATTTTGGGTGGCTTCTAAATATATTGGCTCCACGTATAATAAGGATTGCTCAATGGGGATAATTAATAAGTTACCCTGGACAACTCTAGAACCTTGACGATTCCACAGGGAAATTTGCTGGGAAATTACCGGATCTTGGTTAATTCTGGCTTCAATTTGCTCTGGTCCGTAAACCAGGCGTTCTTTAGGAAATACGTACAACAGCAACTTACCATAATTTTCGCCATCCGATCGCGCGGCTAACCAAGCAATTAAATTAGAGCGTTGTTTGGGGGTGTAGGGTAGTAAGAGAATAAATTCTTCAAAGGGGACGGTGGGGAGACTGGTAATTAAATAGTAGGGGTCTACTGGTCGGGCTTTATTCCCGTAGATTTCCTGTGGTATTTGCCACTGGTCTTCTCGATTATAAAAAACCTGGGGCTCTGTCATGTGGTAGGTCATCAATCGTTCAGATTGAATTTTGAACAGGTCCACTGGATAGCGGATATGCTTCAGGAGGGTTGGAGGTAGGTCACTGAGGGGTTTAAAGGTGTTGGGAAATATTTTGGCCCAAGTGTTAATAATGGGGTCGCTAGAGTCAGCAATGTAAAAGTTAACAGTGCCGTGGTAGGCATCAACTACTACTTTTACTGAGTTACGGATGTAGTTTATTTCTTCGCTGGTGATGTCTGAGTAGGGATAGCGATCGCTAATGGTGTAAGCATCTATAATCCAGTAGAGATAATTGCCATTACTTTCAAAATCGTTATTGTCATTACCATCAGGGCTGGCATCAGCCGCCACTAAGTAGGGGTTGCTATCAAATTGTAAAAAAGGTGCAATAGCTCTAATGCGTTCTTTAATATTGCGCCGGAATAATACCTTAGTATCTGGCAAAAAGTCACGTGTAAATAACATTTGCCAATCTTTTAAATACATAGCAAATAATAACCGTCGCCAAGGTGCGCCAATGGAAATTCCCCCCAGCCCATCATAAACATGGTAAACATTATCACTGCCACTAGGAAAGTCTAACTCTTGAACTCTCGTGCCAGTCATCACATGATTATCAGTTATTTCGCCGAAATAGATACGGGGGTTACCAATGGGGATACTGTCACGAATAGCCTCACTGGAGGTAGCCAGGGGGCTTTGATCATTGTCGGCGATATCTTTAACAAAATACTCAGGTAGCCCACCCGGTCCTACTGTATTAACTGGACTCATGGTAAAACCAAAACCGTGAGTATAAATTAAACGGCGGTTGACCCATGTTTGGGCTTGTTGGGGTACGGCAGTATAATCTAGTTCCCTAGCGGCAATCAATACCTGTCGTCGTTCCGTGGCTTGGTTTTCTGCTTGGTTAGTTGATGCAGACTGTGTTGGTGCTGCGGGTCTTTGGCTGGGTAATTCTTTAAAAAGAGTGTAGCGGTCAATATCCGCATCAGGAAAGCGGTAATAAAGTCGAATTTGTTGCAGCTGACGGTTAGTCTCTAGCAGTGGTTGTTGATCCCAAAGGCGAATATTACGAATAGTTAAATCATTTTTTTCCAAGTCGGCTTTAGTTAAGTTTCCTGTGGGGTTAAAGGTTTGCACATCAATCACGTCTAAATCAAATGCTTGCCGAGTTAAAGCAATGGTACGCTCAATGTAGGGTTGCTCTCGTTGTAATTCATTGGGTTGAACCACTAAATACTGCACTACTGTAGGTAAGATAAAATCAGCGGCGACCACCACCAACACATAAATCCCTAGTCCGTAAAATAGCGATTGGCGATGGAGAGAGTGGGGCTTCCAAGAAATTGTCCGCCACAATAAATAAAAAGCCACTCCCAAGGCCAAGACACATAAAACTGTGTAAGCTGGCAAAACTGCCACTACATCGGTGTAACTAGCACCGTATGTCACCCCACGTTGAGAATAAACCAATTCATAACGACTCAGCCAATAACTAAAGGACACAACCAGCATGAATAAGCCACTCAGGGCGAATAAATGACGCTGTTGCTGAGAGGAAAACCCAGGAAAAATTCCTTGGCTGAGACTGTTAGCAGAGAGGAGGTAAGTTAGGGCTACAGCTATAAAGCCATACAAAAACAACCCCACAACCCACAGTTCCAGCAGTTCCCAAAATGGCAGAGAGTATATATAAAAGCTAATATCTAGATTAAATAAAGGCTCAGAAGCGTTAAAAGCCGTGGGCTGAAAATATTGCAGCACTCTAGCCCAGTTGTGAGATAGTATCCAAGCCAATAACAGACTAAAAGCAATGGCTATAGTTTGTAATATAATTTTGGGATACATTAAAATGGACACACCCACCACTGCAATTAAGCCAACATACCAAACCGAGGAGAAAACTTGCACTTTCATCAACTGCCAAATTCTCTCTGGTCGAAACAAGGGCGGGACTGGTGGAATATCTCTAGTAATGGGAGAATGCCAGTAGGTAATGGCTATATCCAGATAGTGAACTAACATTAATCCCACCAATAAAGTTAATACCAAGCCGATGGGTAGTAACCAGATTAATGTTAATGGTTTAGTGCGAGATAATGGCGTTGGTCTTTCATAGCCTTGGGTATAGTGAGGACTGAGAAAATTTTGCAAGTCTGTATTAAGTCCAGCTTCCTGACGCTGAACTTCTTTAATTTTCATAGTCCGGGGATATTTTAGCCCTGCTGCTATGTGAAGATTTGCTAATAAATAGGCAGCACTAACACCAGCTACAAGTATCCACAACCCCCCTCTAGTGACTAACCTGAGTAGAAATACTTGTAAATAGCCCACATTCTCAAACCAGAGAATTTCTGCTCCCAGACGAGAAACCAAGTCCAGGAATAGCCACAGTCCCAGCAATACTATTATTAATCTCGCACCTTTCCATAACATGACTTGTGTAGGGGGGAATCTTTTTAGTTAGATCATAACTCTTGTAGTGACGGCATTGTATGGATTTTTGGACATGAACGCGGGGTTTAACCCTAGGGAAGATGCCCGCACTAGGAGATTTTTATGATTGCAATGTGTTGAGTAGGGGTATAATTGTTTGTATAATTTAATTTATCATATTGTAACCATGCTCACCAGTGTTGACCGCTTATTATTTGTCCGCCAAGTGCCGATTTTTAAAGAGTTGCGAGATGATTTTATTGTGCGCCTGGCTTCAGTAATGCACGAGTTACAGTTTCCTGCTAATTATACCATTTTTAGACAGGGAGAACAGGGGCGATCGCTTTACATTATTGTTTCTGGTAAAGTTAAAGTCCACATTGGAGATAAAAAACTGGCCGAGGTAGAAGAGGGAAAATACTTCGGTGAAATGGCAGTATTTGACACTCAGCCTCGTTCTGCTTCTGTGACTACCTTAGAACCCTGTGAGTTTTTGGAACTAACCCAGGAGCAACTTTACGATGCTATTGAGGAAATTCCCGAAGTTGCAGTGAATATCATTAGGGAATTATCTCGTTTGGTTCGCAAACTCAATGATGATATGACAGCAATTTTAAGTAATTGAATAGTTTCCAGGTATCTAAACCACCTGCTGATCTCTATACTCCATCTCTGTCTACATCACCCTCCGCGTCTGGGTGTCCTGGAGGGTGAGATATAAAAATATGGTTCATTTAGCTAAAAACCGCTTGGATAAATCCCACATTGTTGTAAAAACCGCAGTGCTATTTCTGCCCGTTCTCCCCAGTGCAAATGAATATAAGAGGCGTAAACATTGGTAGGTAAACACCATCCTTCAGTTCCCAGATTTTCCTGACTATCATAACGATAAGTTGCTAACAAAGGCGGATGGGGATTTATATTTAAAGAGGAACGATGAAACTCATGCCCGTAAAAGTTTGTACCTGATGACACTAATAAGTTATCTTGTAAAGCAACTGCGCGACGATAACCTAAAGTTAAACGCCCCCCCATAACAGCAGATGTGGGTAACACCCCCACCATAGGCCAAGAGTTACCTTCAAAATCAATAATTTGTTCACACAAATACATTAAACCTCCACATTCGGCAATGGTGGGTATTCCTTGGAGAATTGCCTTTTTTACTGCTTTGAGAATGGCGGTATTTTCTGTTAGTTGCTGGGCGAAAACTTCAGGAAAACCCCCACCAAAATACATTCCTTGCACACTAGGGGGTAATTCAGTATCAGCCAAAGGACTCCAAAAAACTAATTCTGCACCTAAGTTTTGTAATAAATCAAGATTATCTTGATAATAGAAATTAAAAGCGCGATCGCGTGCTACGGCAATTTTCACCCGTTCAGAACTAGAATAACTCCATAACTTCACTCCATCACCCTGGTTTTGCCCCGGGGCTTTTTTGGGTTGTAACAGTGGTAGTATGTATTCCCAATTAAAACAACTTTCTCCCAAATCAGCCAGACGATTAATTACAGTGTCCAACTCAGGTAATTCGGCACTAGGGACTAAACCCAGATGGCGATCGGGTATGGTAATATTATCTTGACGACGCAGGACACCGAGAACAGGTAAATTTAATGGTTGTAGAGAATCTTGCAGAAGAGATAAATGGCGATCGCTTCCCACCCTATTTAACACCAACCCAGCCATTTTAACTCTAGAATCAAAAGAACAATAACCGTGAGCGATGGCAGCCACCGAACCAGACAAACGGCTACAATCAATTACTAATATCACAGGTAAATCTAACAGCCGTGCTACGTGTGCGGTACTCGCAAAATCGCTAGTAATAATACTTTTTGGTTGATTGTGAACATATTTAACCCCGTCAAAAAGACCCATTACGCCTTCAACTAGGGAGTATTCACACTCTCCACTATAAACAGCAAAACATTTTTTAACATAAGCCTCAGAAGTCAGTACTGGATCTAAATTACGACAAGGGCGGCCAGTGATGTGAGCGTGAAACATTGGGTCAATGTAGTCTGGACCCACCTTAAAGGACTGTATAGCCAAACCACGACGGCGTAAAGATGCCAAAAGAGCGAGGGTAACTGTTGTTTTCCCCACTCCACTACGTTCTCCAGCAATGACTAAGGCCATAAATAAAAACAGATAATATGGGCAATTTTACCCAAATTTATTACATTAGCGGGCAAGACTTGTACTGAGCGCTTCGTACTGAGCGTAGTCGAAGTATAGTCGAAGTATGCCCGCACCACAAGAAAAGTTAGATCAATCCAAATTGACAGTCTGGGCTATAACCTGTAGGCTTTCTTCAAACAGTAACTCCCGACCCCAACGTTGTACCTGCTGACTTAGTAAAGCTTCCGCTTTTTGTTCTGAAAGTGAACCCACCTGTTGAAATAGACCAGGGGATTGAGCGCCGCCGTGTGTTTCCATCCGCATACAGCCCCCAGTCTCGGAACATATAACAGTACTAGACTCAGCCTGGGCATTGATTGAACTGAGGCGTAGAGCAATTAAATCACCCACAACCTCACCCACATCAGCCACCGGAACTCCGGCTAACTCGGCTTCAACTTGTCGCTGGTCAGGGGAAACAAAGGTAATTTTAGTGATATCATAGTCACCAGCTTCCTTTTTATAGGAAACCGGCGACCATTGTAGGCGACTTGCCAGCCAACCCACAAACAGCAGGGCTTGGGTGGGGTTGCCTTTTTCGTAGTCAATAGTCACCCGGTCAATTTCCCTCAGTCCGGCGCGACGATGGGGAGAGTCGTAGGCTTGGGCTGTTAACTCCTGCCATGCTGATAATCGTCGCCAGTTTAAGTCAGCTAGGGGAACACCAGTTTCTACTAATTTCTGGAGACTTAATAAATCAGTTTCTGGCTCGTTAAAGTTACAAGAGTCAACAATAACATTATTGCAGACCGCCGCTAGTCGCTTAAACAAATTATTGTTAGGGTCTGGTGTGGCTTTCCACCAGAGAAACTTGGGCAGTCCACCAATTAATAATGCTGGGATCATTCCTCCCACTCGTTCCAAAGCGGCAGCAGTTCCAGTTAAGGTGATGTATTCACAGCAGATCAGTGTACTTGAACTTTGCTTTTGAATGGGGCAGTAGGCAGAAACTTGAGCTTTTACACCCTCATCTTCCCCGGCGATGGGAAATAAAGCGATAATCCGGCAGGGGTTACGCAGGGCGATTTCATCGGCAATTGCTGGGTTAATGGGACTGAAGTTATAAGCCACACTTTCCCCGGTGGCCATGTTTCCCTGACGTTTGGCGAACTCTTCCCGCAAAACCTTCAGTGTTTCTGGTGTGGCTGTACCTGTTTCAGGTAAGCCATATTTAACTTGTACTTGCCGTAGGGCCGCTGTCATTTGTGGACCGAGAATACCATCAATAGGTCCGGTATAAAATCCTAAAGCAGCCAACAAATACTGAGTTTCCTCTGGTTCGTAAACCACTAGGGTAAATGTTGTGGCTCTGGTGGCTGCGGGTAGCCCTCCATCTTCTCCGCTAATACCGTAACTTTGCCAAATTTGATTCAGTTCTGTTTCTATTTCGTTCAGGGAAGTATCTTTGGGAGCCTGAAGAGAAAAAATTGTAGGAGCTTGGGAAATCATAGTAGTTTGGTCATTAGTTATTGGTTATTGGTCATTGGTCAGATATGATGCTTTTTACAGCCTGCGCCAGCTACGACCATCTTGGTTAATGAGCAGTTCAGCCTCTGCTGGTTCCCATGTTCCTGCTTCATAGCGAGGAATGGTGGCCGGATCTGCGGGTGCATCCCAAACAGAAAGGGCAGGGGTTACTACTTGCCATGCTGCTTCTACTTCGTCCGCTCGTGTAAATAGTGTTTGGTCGCCCATCATACAGTCAAGAAAAAGGCGATCGTAAGCATCGGAAGTTGCTTGAATGCCGAAGGAACCGTAACTAAAGTCCATATCAACAGAACGAGTGCGAAATTCTGCCCCTGGCATTTTGACATCAAAGCGTAAAGAAATTCCTTCATTAGGCTGAATCCGCATAGCTAAAACATTGGCGTTCCTCTGTTGGGCTGCAGATTGAAACATCCGAGAAGGAACATCGCGGAAGTGAATAGATATTTCACTCACCTTTTTAGGCATCCGCTTCCCTGTACGCAAGTAAAAAGGAACTCCTTGCCAGCGCCAGTTATCAACCAAGAACTTCATAGCCACATAAGTAGGAGTGATAGAGTTAGGGTCTACTCCCGGTTCTTGGTGATAACCGGGGACTTGTTGCCCTTTCATCCAACCTGCACTATATTGACCTCGCACTGCTGAACGTGACAAGTTGGGAACATCAGCTAATCGAGTAGCTTGTAATACTTTTACTTTTTCCGTGCGGATACTGTCGGCATCCATTGAGTTGGGTGCTTCCATTGCCGTTAAGCAGTAAAGCTGCATCAGGTGATTTTGCAGCATATCCCTGAGAGCGCCGGCTTTTTCGTAGTAGCCCGCTCGGTCTTCTACCCCCACGGTTTCTGCTACAGTGATTTGTACGTGGTCAACAAATTGACGATTCCACAATGGCTCAAATATGGCGTTGGCGAAGCGGAATACTAGGAGGTTTTGAACTGTTTCTTTACCTAGGTAGTGGTCTATACGGTAGACTTGGTTTTCTTGGCAGTACTTTTTTACTACTTGGTTAAGACTTTGTGCTGATGCCAGGTCACGACCAAAGGGTTTTTCAATGACTAGACGATGTTTGTAGGAGTCCTGTAGCATTCCGGCGCTTCCTAGCTGTCTGATGGCTTCGGGAAAGAAGTTGGGAGCTACGGAAAGATAGAACATCCGGTTTCCTCTGGTGTTCTCTTTTTCGTCTAGTTCAGTGAGGAAGGTTTTTAGTTTGTGATAGCTTTCTGGTTTGTCTATATCTCCGGGACAATAATACAGACGTTGAGAAAAGTCTTGCCAGAGTTCTCCTAATGGGACGTTAGGATGGGCTTCTGTCATCCCTTTTTCCATTTGCTCCCGGAAGTATTCATGGCTCCACTCTCTTCGTGCTACGCCCACTACTGTTATTTCTGGTGGTATGCGTCCTTCTCGCCGCAGTTTGTACAGTGCGGGGACGAGTTTACGCCAAGTAAGGTCACCTGATGCGCCAAAGATGACTATTATTTGGGGTTCGGGCATTCCTTGCTGTTGCAGACCAACGCGCAAGGGATTTTCTAGAAGGGTAATCATAATGTTTTCAGTGGGCTGTTGAGTGGTGTGTTGTTGGTTTGGTTTTCTCTCAACGAGAATGCTTACACGGGTGACAATAACCTGATTTTGTTTTCTAAAGAGTTCATCAAGGACTGGTAGGGTTTGACAAATTTGTCAATGCCTTCTTTTAGGAGTTCGTCCATGACAATATTGAGATCAATGTTAATGTCTGGGTCTTTAAGGCTTTCTATGAGTTGGTGGGCTTCTTCAACTCCTGTTTCTAAGCGATTAGCTACTTGACAATGGTCGGCACAAGCAGCAATGGTGGCTGGTGGTAGGGTGTTGATGGTGTCGGGTCCTATTAATTCTTCTACATACATAACGTCGCTGTATAGGGGGTTTTTGGTGCTGGTGCTGGCCCAGAGTAGTTTTTGTTGGTTGGCTCCTTTAGCTGCTAGGGTTTGCCATCTCTGGCTGTGAATGATTTTTTTGTATTCCTGGTAGGCAATTTTGGCGTTAGCTATGGCTATTTTGCCCCGGATGGCTTGCAGTTTTGCTTCCTGGGTGATGTCGTCCAGTCCACGCTTCATTTTGGCTTCTATTTTGGCATCAATGTTAGTGTCTATGCGACTGAGAAAGAAGCTGGCTACTGAAGCTATTTGGCTGAGGTCTTGATTTTGTGCTGCCCTTTTTTCTAAGCCAGCCATATAAGCTTCTGCTGTTTTGATGTAGCTATCTACTGAGAACAACAGAGTAATGTTAATATTGATGCCTTCGGATATGGCTTGTTCTACTGCGGGTAGTCCTGCTGGTGTTCCAGGAATTTTTACCAATAGGTTTTCTCGCCCAATTTCTTGGCTATAGCGCCTGGCTTCTGCTATTGATGCTTGGGTTTCATGGGCGATGGTGGGGGGTATTTCTATACTAACGTAACCATCTAGTCTACGACTGGCTTGATATACGGGGCGGAGTATGTCGCAGGCGTTGCGTATGTCGGCAAAAACAAGGTTTTCGTAAATTTGGTATGTGGGTAGTCCGGCGCGAATTCCTGCTTGGATGTCGGGGTCATAAATGGGGTGGTTGGCGATGGCTTGTTCAAAGATAGTGGGGTTGGAGGTGATGCCAGAAATACCCTGATTTTCTACTAGGTTTTGCAGTTCTCCTGATTGAATGATTTCACGGTTCAAGTTATCCATCCAGATGCTTTGACCATTTTGTTTGATTTGGTGTATGTGATTGGTTGCCATGGCTGTGGTTTTTCTCCTGTTCATAAAGAAGACTTTTTTGAATTGTCGCTTTGCCAATCACTTATGACATCAACCAGGTGAAGTAATTTTTAATTCATAAGTAGAGATGTTGTCTAATTACATGGCTGTGGTCAGGTTTTGCGTACGGTTGGTAAAATTGGCGTATTTTTAATTCTAGCTTTGGTGCTGTTGGAGTCTTTTTCTCCTGGGGTTTTAGTGTCCATTTTGAATGAAGGATTCTACTTTGGCCACGTCTTGTTTACTACCAATTATTAAAGGTGTACGTTGATGCAGTTTTTTGGGTACTACGTCTAAAATGTCTACTAATCCTGTGGTGGCGCGTCCTCCTGCTTGTTCTATGACAAAGGCTAACGGGGCTGTTTCATAGAGAAGCCGCAATTTACCTTCTGGTTTCTGTATTGTGCCTGGGTAGAGAAATACACCACCTTGAACTAATATGCGGTGGATGTCGCTGACCATGGCTCCACTGTAACGGGCTGTGTAACCTTCCGTGCGGTGGACGTAGCGGATATATTCCCGCATAGATTCTTCCCATTGCCAAAAGTTACCTTCGTTAACGCTATATACGGAACCGTGGTTAGGGATGCGGATGTTTTCTTCTGAGAGGATAAATTCCCCGAGGCTGGGATCTAGGGTGAATGAATGAACTCCGTTGCCCATGGTATAAACTAGCATGGTGCTGGGTCCATAGAGTATGTATCCGGCGGCAATTTGCTTGTGTCCGTTGGTGAGGAGGTCAGATGCTGTTTGATCTTTGTCGTCGCCTTGTTGTTGTCGAAGGGAGAATATGGAACCCAAACTTAAGTTAGTATCTGTATTCGATGAGCCGTCAATGGGGTCATAGAGTAAAGTGTAGCGACCGATGGGGCAGTTTTCTGGGATGTAGTACGGTGCTTCCATTTCTTCGGAGGCTAGGCGACAAACTAAGCCGCTTTGCTTGAATACAGAGATGAATACATCGTTGGCGTAGACATCCATGTTTTTGACGCTTTCTCCCTGGACGTTGATATCTCCGGAGAATCCCAGAACGCCTTCCATTAGTCCGGCGCGACTGAGGCGACGAGCTATGAGTTTACCTGCTAAGGCGATGCGATTCATCACGGCGCTTAAATCTTGTGCTTCTGCTCCAAAACTGTGCATTTGTTGGAGTACGTGACGGGATAATGTTGTACAATCACGATCTAAGCTTTTCTTGGTGGCATCATTCACAGATAGGTTTAAAGATTCGGGCGCTTGAGTCATTTTTGTTACTCTCTAGGATTTGGCTGATGGGTGAAGATCATTAATGGCAACTTGGTCGTTGCTATCTATATCTTAGAAAGGTATTTTGATAACTTAAATATGATTTTAGATAAACTAAAGAATTAGACATTGCCCACAAAAAATCTAGAAACTTGGAATGTAGCATCTCTGTTTGGTGGATGTCTTGAGGAAACGGGGATGTTTTTTTATTCCATATCGGTAAATGCTGAAATAGCCGTCATAGCTCGGTTGCAAATTTCTTGCTTGTTTACCATTTTCCGCAACTCAGAGACTTTATACCGACCTTCATTAATCTCTAAAGAGGCTTGGTTAATGGCTTGACGGTATGCGCTTTCTAGAGATTCCCTGAGTTCGGAGTCGTCAAGGTATGTACCTTTGGATTTAGGACGAGCATTCAATTCCTGAATTTCTAAAATCGCGTTTCGGATGAATACATCCCAAGAGCGAGTGGTGCGTTTTTCTACGTCTTGCTTGATGAAATGTAACATAAGAACTATACCATAACTACGAATTTTATTCAAAATATCCTTTTTGCTCATCTCTTCCATTTCATCAATCATCAGTAGCGCACTGGATATGTTGCCTTTTTTTAAAAATTTCCGTAATTCTATTAGTTCTTCCATGAAATTTCATCTGCAAAAGTAGGCAGTAAATATTGCTGCGTGAACACCCATACATTGCCCATGCCATAAGAGTTTAATCTATTTTAAACTTGTTGGCTAACTAAATGAAATGTTTTTCTCCTGAGAATGGATAAAAATGCCCGGCTTTTGTGAAAACTTGGTTAATGTTGACAACTAGCCGGGTATATATTCATTATTTCTAGCAAATTTCTGCAAATTAATTTTGCATAACTAGAAAAAAATATGGTATGGTAGTAAATCCACTTGATTAAAAATCTTGTTTTTTTGTCCAACCCCCTCCTCGCCGATTATCTTCCTTTGGTTTAGCTTTGTTGACTCTCAGTTGACGACCCATCCATTCTGCGCCATCTAATTTGGCAATAGCAGCATCTTCTTGGGCATCTTCGTTCATTTCAACAAACGCAAAGCCACGCATTCGTCCTGTTTCTCGGTCGGTAGGTAGCACTACTCTTTTGACTTCGCCGTAGTCTGCAAATACTTCTCTTAAATCTTCTTCAGTAGCGCGGTAAGAAAGGTTTCCAACGTAAATAGTCATGTGGGTAACGTAATTTTTAACAAAAAGCGATTAGTTCAGCTGGGGAAACAAAAGTAAACAAACTACAAAATATTGCATGGTCTACTCTGACTCACCTATGGCGAATGTTGTAGGACAGCGATGGTTATGCTGGCTTTTGCTTCAACTAAGGATGCCAGAGGGCTGAACTTACGCTTATGCTCACATAATAACTGATTGTGACATTTTTCAAAGTATGAGATTTAACAAAGTCTAATAATATGGATTTAGGCGTGTTTATATGTGTTTATATGTGTTTATATGTGTTTATATTTGTCTTTTTATGTAATGAGATTTGGTTTAGCCAGCCCTAAGTATACTGTTAGGGCTGGCTAAATACTTACCCTACAAGAGTTTTATTCACACTCTACCTTGGGTTATTGAATTTTGAGATGGGTGACAGTTTCAGTCAATGGCAATTTGCTGAGGTCCCCTAGCCTTACCATTATGTGCGTCGTGAGTTGAGGTAGTATGAGTAGTTGAGTTAATTTGTTGGTCTAGCCAGCTTTTTACAGGATCGTCCTTGAGGTTGAGTCGCAGCACACCTGAAAAAAAACCCCCCATAAATGAAACTGGGTGCTTGGTCAATTGTTGAAATATTGGGGACAATTCATCAAAGAACATATTTCACAGTCTCCTGTTGTTTAGTAGCAATGTTGACATAATCACTGATCTAGAAGGTGACAGTATTGCACCTGTAGCTTCTAATTCATTAGCGATCGCTTCGGAAAATGAAAAAATCTGTATTTCTTGATTCACTTTATGTCGTTGGGTACGACTGCCCTGGTTAATTTGTTGTCCAAACTGAATATACTACCTGACCATTAATAATAGTAAGCAGAGGTTTAATCAAGGGGATTTTTTCGGCGGTAACGGTCATTATATCGTCAGAGATAACCACCAAATCAGCCAATTTGCCACATTCAATCGATCCCTTTTCTTTTTCTTCAAAAGTGACATAGGCGTTGTTAATAGTTAGGAGACGCAATGCTTGCTCTCTGGAGATTCCCTGATCGGGATTGACTAATCCCCATTTCCATGTATTGCGAGTATGAAGAAAATAAATAGCCGTGAAGTAATTCAAGGGAATGCTAGAAATATCACTCCCCAAACCTACTGGAACCCCGCTCTCAATTAGCATTTTAAATGGGTCCATTGTTTGCGCCACGGTTTTACCGTGATAAACTTCAAGCGCAGGATAGTAATAGTAATGATGCCACATGGGTGTCAGGACAACACCAAGTTTTTTCATCTTTGCCAAATGCCGCTCTTGAGGATAGAAGAGTTGGGAGATGATCCAGCGCCGGTCTGAAAGTGGATAAAGATCGTTGACGCGATCGAGAATATCTAACACCTCATCAATCGCTAAATCACCCCCTGCCAAAATCCCACCACTGATGCCTAATTTTGCCATACCCGTGATGATTTGCTCTATTTTTTCTGTGCTACCATCCCGGCTACTGTGAAAGCGACGGACTCGCTCTTCAGGGACGCGCTGATTGTAAATAGGTGTGCTTAAATTGCTCCGATTGTATTCATCATCGGCAAAAATATAACTTGCTCGGTCTATTTGAAACCAGCGATCGCCAAAAGGATTGTTGAGATAAAATTGCTCGAAGTTGGTTAAAATCTCTGAGATGGGTAGGGACATATTTAGGGATAATTGCGCTGAGACTCGAATCGGTAGTTTACCTTCGCGGTAAAGTTGATGGTAAAAACGCAAATCCGGGATGGAAATGCCTCCTTCTCGAATACTGGTGACTCCCGCTTTAGCACACTCTCCCAATGCCCAAAGTAAAGCATTTCTTTTTTGTTCTGCGCTAAATTTTAGATGAACACCATCAAGGAGTTTAGCTGCATCCCCCATCAGTACACCTGTTGGTTCACCTGTAACCGGGTCTTTTTCAATCCAACCGTATTCTGGCTGCGGAGTATTTTTTGTAATCTTAAATTGTTTGAGAGCATAAGAATTAAGATAAATATATTCCCCACGCAATATTACCGGATGTTCGGGGGCAACTGCATCGAGTTCTTCTTTTGTTGGATCTCTCCCTTCTTGAAGCATTTGCGGAAACCAACCGGAATTACTGGTAATTACCTGACCTTTTGGGATTCTTGCTGCTGCTTCCCTCACGGCATCAAGAATATCTCCTACACTTTCTGAAAGAGAAATATTCGCGCCGTATTTTTGGGCGGTTGCTCGATCTAGCAAGCGAAAATGTCCGTCGATAAATCCGGGAATAACTGTTTTTCCTTCCAAGTCTAATGTTTTTGTGCTTTCTCTTGCTAGAGATAGTATCTGATTGCTTGCCCCCACGGCCACAAATCTTCCGTCTTTAATTGCTACTGCTTGTGCAATGGTGAATTTCTCATCTACAGTGATAATCTTAGCGTTGTACAAAATTAAATCCGGTGACATCACTAATTCCTTGTTCTCTTGACTATTCATAATATAGCATTTCTTAAACAAGCGACATACAAATGTAAATGATAAAATTATTCTATTGCTGGCATCTTGACTGCTAAAGATGTACCTCACTTGGTCAAAATTTGCTATAGGGATTGACGGGGGAAAATTCAGGCGATTTTTGTGTCAATGTTTTCTGGTTCCCCTAATTTATAATCCCTGAATAATTGGTTAGTCTGTTGTATAGCTGAGAGCAATGATGCCAGTGAATCTTCTGGCGCACCAAAGGCGACTACTAAAATATTTTGGGATGTTTCAGTAACTTTTGTCTGTTTGTCTGGTCCATCTGACAGAGAAGCCATCACCGTTTTTCCATTTTTCAAAATAATAGCTCCCTCTGCTAAAGTTAGATTTCCTTGAGAAATGTGATCCAGTGTTTCCAGACCTTTAGCTACTCCTACATAAATATCTTTTGGGATTTTATCCAAATCGTGCAACCCCATCAAGATCCCATTTTGTAGTTCAATTCCATAGACCAAATCTACAGATGGATTACTCGGCTGGTAATTTCGTCCATTTAGTGTAGATTTCAATAGCGATAAAATATGATACCTATTTTTAGAGCCTATCCTTTTGTAGAAATGTTTCATGTGATCTGCACGGGACAAAAGCTCCTTCTCATTTGCTTTTACATAATTAGGCAGGGTTTCGATGAGTTTAGTAACTTCCGGTGATTCCTGCGTATTATTAATGTTATTTATAGTACTATAAGCAATTTTGAAGCCGGGATATCTTGACACCAATTCAGATTCCAGATATGTTACTGTCATCGGACACCTTTATCAAGGGTAAACTAACTACATAATTACAGCATATTTCCGGTAAATGAGGTGCAAATTTTGATCACAAAACCTTGCACCAAAAGAGTTTTACCGTTGAGCAGTGTTCGCGTAGCGTGCCGAAAGCTGCTGTAACTCTTGGATAAATATAACACAAAACTCTAACCCAAATATCCTTATGGAAAATTATCTACTGTTTTCAACTAGAGTGGCTCAAGGGTATCAGATGGCAACGGGCGATGGACAACTGATTCCATCTCGTTGTGTTTTGCTGAAGGCAATTGAGACTAATCAACGTTTAGGACATGAAAATAGAGGATTTCTGTCTGAAAAAAATGGATTTATGCCTATGAATTTGCCTTTACAGGCATTACCATCAAGCCATAGGATTTGGGATGATATTGCTTCTGAACTGCCAGAGCTTTGCCGAAAGCTAAATCTACGCCAACGTCTCAACGCAATGCCTCTGCTACCTGCGGATGCCAATAGCCTTTCTGATGTCATGCTATTGCGTGCTTCGTCAATTATTAGTGCTTTTGCTCATACCTATTACTACATTGATACAGAACCTCCCTCCGCTTTACCCCCATCCATCTTGAAACCTTGGCAAGAAATCGCCCAACGCCTCCACAGAAAGGAAGCCCATATGTCCTATATCGATATGTCAACCTACAATTGGCGTTTAATCGACCCCAATGGTCCGATGGAGGTAGAAAACCTGCGACTACTGATTCCCTATTGGGGTAATGAAGAAGAACGTATTTTTCTGGGCAGTACAATTGAAATCCAAGCCCAGTCAACCCCTTTAGTTGGTGCCATAGTCCGCGCCCAAGAAGCCGTCACCAATGACAACCCGCAAGAGTTAGAAAAAGAACTATTGGTGATGCTAGATTGTTTGAACCACCTGACTTTTGTATGCTTGCCCAAGGTAATTCCTAATTCTCGGAGTCGTTTATTTGTAGATCCTGTTGTCTGGGCAAAAACGATCGCACCCCTTTCTGTGCCAATTCGTCAGGGTGCAGCCGGTCCGGTTGGCGCAGCCACAGCGTCCTTACAAGCACTAGATGCCTTTTTAGAAAGAGGCAGTTATGCTAGTGACGTTGGTCAAGAAAGTATCCATGTCCGGGAATGGTTTCCCCCCCACTGGGCTGATTTTTTCTTAGCAGTTAAAGCGATTTCTGTTTCTAATTATATCCGACAGAATAATATCCCCAGACTGAACCGAATCTTTCAAGATGTACTCTATGCCTATGCAGGTGAAAATGGATTTCTCGGCAGACACCGCCTGAAGGCGGCTGGTTATATACAAACAGCTTTCAAAAGCGGGCGTTCTGCCACTGCGGCGTTTAAAGGTTCTTTCAAAGACCGAATTTGGGAAAACATAGACAAACAACTTGAACTAGCACGACAAGAGCGTTACCATTGCTTTTCTAAACAAAATAACTATCATCAAGCTTTTATTAAAGAAGTCAAGAGTGTGAGTGAACTGGGTAATGTAGTGCAAGTCAAACTAGGATTAGAAGAAAGTTGCGTCTATTACCGTCCTGGAGATCGCTGTGCAGTTTTACCGGAAAATCAGGATATTTTAGTAGAAAAAACTCTCAAAGCCTTACAAGCAACTGGAGATGAATTAATACCTTTAGATCCCACTTGGCAAGTAGCGATTAATTATCGGCATGGGTATCAAGGTTATCAAAGTTTGCCCCTCAGAACATTATTAAAATTTGGGCAGATTCGTCCGATCAAACGTCCTGTTGCCAAACTACTATTTACCCTCACCCATCATCCCACACTCAGACGGATTATCCAGAACCATGTAGAACAAGAATGGGAACTTTGGGATTTGCTGGAAATGCTGATAGCAGATGGCTTTGATCCCAAAAGACTTTTGGGAGTTGAACCTGATGCAGTTAAACATATCTGTCAGGTTGTTCCACCAGAATATTTCCGACTTTACTCAATTTCCTCTGTCATGACCACACCTGTTGGTTCAAGTTTAACTAAAGGTGCAACTGAGTTAGAGTTAACAATTGGTAAACTGCACTATGAAACTCAAGACAATGAACTTTCCCGTCAAGCCAGACGGAGCGGTACAGCTTCACAGTTTTTAGCTAGGGAAAATCAGAATAAAATCGCCATCAGAATTGTTCCTTCCCCAAGTTTTCACCTACCCCAAGATGTTAATCGTCCTATCGTTATGTTTGCTGGAGGGACTGGCATCTCACCTTGCCGGAGTTTTCTGCTAGAACGGGCTACAGCCGGAAAGACTGGCGAAAATTGGTTATTTTTCAGCACCCCTACCCGGAGGGATTTCCATTATCAGCCGGAATTGACAGACCTAATAGCCGCAGGAAAACTTCACTTGCGAATGGTTTTTACTCGTGAGGATATTCAAGCTACTTTTCAGTCTCATGGTGACGAAAATAGCTGGCAATTTACACCGAGAAATCGACATCGCATCGGTGATGAGATTCAGCAGGAGGAAAACAAACAATTACTCTGGAAACTCTTACAGGGAATAAAAGAGGGTGGGAAAGGTGCTTATATTTATGTCTGTGGACAAACGGGTTTTGCTACCAGCGTTAGGGAGGCGCTTGAGCAAGTTATTGCTGGTTTTTGTGAAGGTTATCCCCAAGAAAAACAGCGATTAGCAGCGGAAATGATAGAAAATCTCATGGCTGATGGTCGTTATTTGGAAGAAACTTTTACCCCGTTTGTCGGTGCTTTAGAGGAGACAGTCCCATTATATGATCTGTCGGAAATCGCTTTACACAATAATGAGGATGAGGGATACTGGCTGATTATTAACGACGCTGTTTATGATGTTACCCCTTTCCGCAACCAGCATCCCGGAGGATTTAAGATTCTGCGCTCCTACTCTGGAATGGATGCCACCGTTGCTTATCATAAAGTGGGACACCATGCCGATCAAGAAATTCAGGCTATGTTAGCTAGTTATCGTATTGGCATCGTGCGAGGATTTGCTAATTTTCAAGCAGCCACCCCTATTGATAATTTTTATCGTAGTTGGGTTAGCTATCTTTTTCTGATTGTGGAGATAGAAAACGCTCTAAGTAATGATTTTAGTATTCAGAGGGAAATTGTCACCCAAGATGAAGTGCAAAATGGCATCTCTGTTTCTCCTGTGAAGCTGATGATGTATATCAAAACCCATCAGCGTTTTCTGTTAGAGTTTTTACCGCAGATTTTTGGTGAAGTATGGGAACAAGTTTTGCAAATGACAGAGGAAATATATCGGGAAGATTTCACTGAGTTACGGGAGGCATTTTCCAAACTTCAGGAAACGGAAACCTCCCAAAAAGTGTTGGCAGTCTACCCACAGTTTATAACTAAACTAAAAACTGCCGTGGGCAATCATACAATTTCTACAGATGAAGTGATCTTGAATTTAGGTGAATTTTGTGCCCATCTGGAGCAAGCAGACAGCGACCTGCTAAGGAAACTCAAGCTAACTGTCTGTAAAATAATTCAGCTATTCGAGCAGTTTGGGGATGATGTGATGACTTTAGAGGTTAGCACGGAAATTAGGCAAATCGCTAGACAGTTTCCTGATATGATGCTGCATTATTATGAGCGGGTTGCTGCCTTGGCTGAAAGTCCATAGCGAATTTTACGCAAGTAAGGTACATCCTTAGCTGGCAAGATGCCAGCACTACAACACGATCATTTACATTTGTATCTCACGTATTTAAGAAATGCTACGTATTTCTAGATACTCTGTAAATCTTTATTATTATCTAAGCACTGGAAGATCACAGGTAAAGCATAATTAATCTCATTTTCCAGCGTCATAGAGTAGGCTAATTCTCGTCCTGCGGACCCAATTTTGTGGGCTAATTCATCATTATTTTTCAAATATACAACAGTTTCTTCTAAATCTGAAAAATCCGATTTAACGGGTACATAGTTTTCCCATGGAATAAGTCTATCATGAAACCATTGCCTAAATCCTCGTTCTGAATTTACTTTCAGTACGGTACTCCCTGTTAACAACCGCAAAAATAATCCAGTCCAAGTGCTACCATGACCATCAAGATCAATTAAATATTTATAGTTTACCTGATCAATCGCTGCGGCATAGGGTGCAGTCAATCCGCTATTCTTGATCTCGGCAATTACTTCTTCTGAAGAAAACCGATTAGTAATGCGTGTAATTTTTATATCAAACAAATCTTTATTAGCGACCTCAGTTGCGAATTGACAAAGCTGAAATCTTGGCATCATTCGCCATTTATGATCATCCTTTTTGTCCCCTGTTGCAGAACCTCGCCAATATAAAATTTCTTGCCGTGCTTCCCACGGAATAGACTGAGTTGCTAATTGGTCTTTGAAATCTTGATAAGCATATCTGTAAAGAAAATCAGAGTCAGGCAAAAGCAGATGATGGTCAAAATTGCTGTCATAACAGAGTACACTGCCTAAACCTCTACCTTTATCGCCATAAAAAAAAGGCACAATGCCAGAGATTCCGGGGTATTTTTGCCCAAACTTATCAAATAACATGGCTAAAGGCAACAATCTGGACAGAATCATCTTGACACTTTGATGAACATTGAGTTCATCATTGAGCAGAAAAGAGTATTTATGAGTTTCCTCAATTCGTGTTATCAAAAAAGAGAAACTCCCGTCACTATGAACCTTGATCAATTGGGTAATTTGTCTATCTAGTAATTTTTCAATGGCTGGAATAAGACGAACTTCTTTAAGCTTTAGAAAATAAGGATACTTCTGTAGAATATCTGCTCCATGCTCATCAATACTAAAATATCCTTGATTGATTATCTGTTCATCAATCAGATCAAGTAGTTCATTGTCGAACACATCCATCAAATAAGTAGAACCACTCGGCTGATTTATCTCTTTTTCTGGCGGAATAATCCGAAAACCCTGATTTACGTTCATTGCTAATACACCTAGGTACAATATAATTGGTTTGATTTTTTAAATCTATGAACTTACATCTGGATATCTCCTCAATGTATTAGGGTGCAACCACAGAAATTCGACCGCTTTTCTGAGTGGTATGTATGCCACGGAGAAGGTATAGCATTAGTTCACAAACGTTAGCACATGATTAACTAGCTAATTTCCTTTATATTCCGTCCAGCGATGGAATTTCGGTGTCCCTTCTTTTGCCAGTCTCTGGCGGGCTTCCTGCCACCCCCGATCCCACTCTACTGGATCATGTAGTTCGGTTTCAGGATGTTGGTAACTACGGGCAACAAAACCCGGAAAAAATTCCCTGACTTTAGGCTGATCAATTGGGGTATAGCGACAGTCAAAACTCCACCGAACTTCTTGACTGTGGTTAGCATAAGAGGCATGAATTGTGCGTTTGTCCATTAATAAGACGCTGCCACGTTTGACGGGGACAGGTACTGCTTGTCCAGCAATTTTCAGATATTCATCCGGAATATAAGGTCTGCCTCGATCTAGAAAGTGTTGCAGTAAACCCAGATGGTGACTGCGAGGCCAAACGCACAAACAGCCGTTGTCAACAGTAGCATCTTTCATGGGAAACCAGGCGGTTAACATTTCTGTTTCATCCACTTCTGGCAGTAAACCTGCATTATCCTGATGAATCAAGGTTTTTCCCAATTGTACGCGCCCCATGTGATCGTGAGGCGTTAAATGTTCTGGTGGTTTAATGCGTGTATAGAGAATGGGAGCCGCATATATCTCTCCACCAATAATAGACTCAATGACATCTAGTAGGCGTTTGTGTCGCAAAGCCTGAAACACTGCTGGTCCCGCCCAATAGGGAGTATTTTCTTTGACACCATCCGCGGGGAGCGAAGGGTTAAAGTATTGACCATGCACCTTACCACTATCTTGATAAATGGCGATCAGACGTTCCTCAAAAGGTAAATCCGCATACAATGATCTAATTTTACCTTGGGCGTAGAGATCCTGGGCGAGATGCTCTAAAACGCCAAGATATTCTTCCATAATCGGATTGAGATCGGTTTGGGGATCGAAGATATTATCAATAACCAAATAACCGCGATCGCTAAACTCGGCAATTTGTTCTTCAGTTAGTAATGTCATCACAAACCACCAATTACTTACAACTATAGCCTTCCTCAATAAGCGTTAGATACAAATGTCTTGTGGCGCGAGCATCCTGCTCGCTGCTTAATACAGTAAAAATGCACCTAAATTGGGCAAAATTCGCCATATTAGGGCAGGTCACCACCATTATCGCACCAGTTTCGTATTGCCTCATCAGGTAACATTTCTCGATGAAGAGTATCCCACCGTCTTTCCTGTTCGGCGGTAAACAAATCAACATAATCGCCGACTTTCCCCTTACGAATCATTCTGCCTTTGTTAATAATTGGCATATTCAAAGGGATTACTCTAGGTTCAAATTTGTGGGAATTAGCCTGCATCCACTTGAAACCACATTTTTCGATAATACTGAGCCATTGTGCTGAGGATGGCTCCAAATTTAGGAAGTTAGCGATTTTTTGGAGATTACCTTCAAGATCGTTTTTGAGATCGCCATAGTGGATAAACAGGACGTTTTCAGAATGACGATAAGGCAACCAAGCATTGATACAATTCCAATAAGATTGCCACTGTTGTAAATAGCAGTCAAAAAAAACATCAAAAGAAGGAAATAGGAAAGGTCTTCCTCCCCAAAGTTCTCTAAATTCTTCTGTGGTACTATTGCGGTAATAATAAAAAGAAACTAGAGAATCTTTCCCATTACGCACGGGAATAATATATCTGACCTTTGGTTCAAAGGGCAGTTTAGGGGGAACTGCATGGGTTTTGATAGCACGGAATGGATATTTTTTAAATACAGTGTTTTTCCACCGTTCCAGTCGTTCTTGATCCTCTTGTCCTGGATATTCCACAAATTCAGGTCGGGGACATTCTTCATTAATATCTTGAAAATCAGCATCTCCACCGGTGCGCAGTTGGTGGACAATGTTCTGCATCCAAGTTGTTCCCTGTTTAGCCGCGGATGAGATGACAACATCACCCGCTTTCCAGTCAATTTGAGTAAAAATAGTAGATGACCAGGCTGGAGGCAGATAGTTTTCACAATGGTTGCAATTCATAAATAATTGAGGTTTTTGATTGATAGATTGAACTAATTATTGATCTTTGATAATTGAGGATGTTCTTGGATAATTTGCATATTTTGAAGTTCCAGATACCTTCCTTCTTTGGTCATTAATTCTGCATGATTTCCACTTTCTAGGATTTTTCCTCCTTCTAAAACTACGATTAAATCGGCATTTTGAATCGTAGAAAGTCGGTGAGCAATAACTAAGCTAGTACGACCTTTCAATAGCTGAGTTAATGACTCTTGAATCAGTTTTTCCGATTCAGTATCAAGAGCAGAAGTTGCCTCGTCAAGGATGACAAATTGTGGATTCTTGACCAAAACACGAGCAATAGCTAAACGCTGTCGCTGTCCTCCTGATAATTTGACTCCTCTTTCTCCGATGATTGAATTATATCCATCGGGAAAACTGATAATAAAATCATGGGCATTAGCCGCTTTTGCAGCTGCTTCAATTTCAGCATCGGTAGCCTCTAGTTTACCGTAGGCAATGTTATCACGGATAGTTCCGTAAAGGAGTAAGGTGTCTTGGGAAACAATGCCCAAATGCGACCGCAAAGAGTCTAGAGAAATATCTCGCAAATCTTGATCATCAATTAAAATTCTACCATTTTTGGGGTCATAAAAACGAGCGGCTAGTTTAGCAATTGTACTTTTTCCTGAACCAGAGGAACCGACTAAAGCAATGGTCATTCCGGGTTGAATATCAAGGGTAAAGTTATGGATGATTGTTTTTCCTTGACGGTAAGCGAAGTCAACCTCTTCAAATCTCATTCTACCCTGGACAGAGGTGAGAGCAATTGCATTGTCCTGTTCTTTCACTTCTGGTTCGGTCTCCAAAATTGCAAAAATCCGATCAGAACTCACTAGTGCTTTTTGCAGGATATTCAGAATTTTACTAAAACGTAGAATGGGTCTGCTAACTTGATTCGTGTAGGCAAAAAAAGCCGTCAGTTCACCAACGGTCAATCTATCCGCTATAACTGCCCAAGATCCTACAACCAAGACGATTAAACTACCAATAATATTAATTGTATCTATAGTTGGTACAAATATAGACCATAGACGAATAGCCTTAATATTCACCTGCATATAGTTACGGCTTTGCTCAGAAAAACGGTCTATTTCATACTTTTCATTGCCAAAAGATTTGATGGCATTAATATTAGATACAGTGTCTTGGATATGATTGTTAATTTCTGCTGCTTGATGCTCTACATCTTGATAAGCACCCTGTATAAAGTTACTGAAAATTTTGGTTATATAAATCTGTAAAGGCCAAGTAACAATTAAAAGCAAAGCTAATTGCCAATCAACACTCAATAAGTAAACGATAATTACTAATACAACCAAGCTATCGACTAAAATCTCCGAAATATCTGATGATATTAACGTTCCAATGGTATTAACATTTTCGGACATTCGGGACATTAAATCCCCTGTTCTCTGATTATCAAAAAAGCTAATAGATAGCTTTTGGATATGTTGATATAAATCATTGCGGATACTTTCAACTATTTTTTGACCGAACAACGACATTAGATAAATGCGAAAATAATCAAGTATGCCTCTAAAGATTGCGATTAAAAGGGTAGCTGCTGCTATAAAAGGTAAGAGATTTAGTTTTTTCTCTGGGATAACCACATCAATTGAGTAGCGGGCAATTTGGGGAATGAGAACCTGAAAAATCGACAGGCAAAAAATTATCCCTAATGCTAATAACAAAATTAACTGATTCCGCCAAACATACTCGAATATACGCCGTAACAGTTTCTTAAATGCCTCTAATGTTTGTTGATTGTGTCCATTATTGTCAACAAATTGAAGAACCACATTTGCCCTCATTTTACTCTCCTTAGTTTTGCTTGGGTTTATCAATTACTATGGCGGAAATCTACTGTTTAATTATAATTTTCTGTTAATTGATATCTAGGTAGTTATTAACGAACTAAGTTAGGCGGAAATTTAACATCATAATCTTGATCCTGATAAACCACTTTCCCACCTACAAGAGTTGCTAAAGGTTTTAAATCTAAAATTTCCTCTTCCGGTACAGTTAAATAATCCCCCGAAAGAATGACGATATCTGCTAGTTTTCCCGGCTCAATCGATCCCTTAATAGATTCTTCAAAGGTTAGATAGGCAGAGTTTAGGGTATACATTTGTAAAGCTTGTTGACGGCTTACTGCGTGTTCGGGACCGATTACCCCCCATTTTTTAGTCTGTCTGCTGACAAAAAAGTATATTCCTTCAAATGGACTAGCGGGTATTTTAGAATAATCACTCCCTCCAGCCACCATAATCCCAGCATCTAGCCATTCTTTAGCCGGGAACAGATGAGCAGCCCGTTCTGCACTATGATACAGTGCAAAAACCGGGTAGTACATATAGGGATGATACTGCATCGCCACGACTAAATCCATACCTTTAACTCGTTCGATATGGCGTGATTGACCATAATGGGCATGATCTAGCACCCAGCGTTTACCTTTGAGAGAAGCAACTTGATCAGCAGCAGCAAAAGCATCTAGCAAAATATCTACTGCCACATCCCCTCCTGCGTGTACAAGAGGTCGCCAACCTAGCTTGTTGAGGGTAATACAAATTTGGTTAAGTTTATCACAGGATAGACGCTGAATACCTCGGTAGTTAACTTGACCTTCTCCTACTAGGGGAAGGGTAGAGTAAGACCAACTATTGAGCATTCCATCAGTGGATTGATCGACCCAGAGTTCGCTTACTCCATTCACTCTGAGCCATTCATCCCCGAAGGGGGGGCGAATTCCCCAGCTTCCTAGCTCTTTTTCCAGTTCTTCCACGGATAAGTTAACATGATCGACATTAACATCCATTGCTATCCGCAATGTGAGTGCCTGATTTTGCCAGAGTCGCTGATAGGCGACCATTTCATATGGTTGTAGTGAAGGGTTGCGAATGCTAGTAATTCCGGCTGAGTTCGCTAAACGCTGGGCCCAAAGAACTGCCGTGTAAAGCTGATCCTCTGTGAATACCCCGATATCACCAGTTGCACTAGAGCCTTTTGAGAGGAGTAACCGTTGAGCAGTCCCCGCAAAGACTCCGGTTAATTCCCCGGTCTCAGGATCTCGCCCAATCATGCCTTTGGTGGGGTTGGGGAGGTCTTTAGTAATGCCGCATAATTCCATCATCCTTGTATTGGTGTGGCGGCCATCTTCAAAGGTGAGAACCACCGGGTTATTCGGACAAGCTCGATCAAGTTCTGCTAAGGTGGGCGTTCTCCCTTCATCTAATAACTCGGCTGCACAACCAGCATTGCTGATAATTACCTCTCCTGGACCTAGTTCTTTGGCTTTTGCTAGCAGTGCGTCTATGATTTGCGGGACGGAGGTAAATTGATCTAAACGAATTCCATTGTAGGCACGGGCTGCCCGGTTCATAAAGTGATGATGGGAATCATTAAAACCAGGAATTACAGTTTTTCCGTTCAGGTTGACCTGAGTGGTATTGTCGCTGGCGAATCTGCTAATGGACTGATCGGAACCGACAGCCAGAATTTTGTGATCTTGAATAGCAACGGCTTGTTGAATGGAAAAATCTGGATCTACGGTCAAAATCTTGCCGTTGTAGAAAACCAAATCCGCTTGGCTGTCAGTTCTTAACATCTGTGAGACTCCTTATTTAAAATATCGGGGTTGAAGATTGTACATAATTTCTAGAAGATCAAACTGGCAATTCTTGCTCTAATTTAGTCCGCAGATCAATGATTTCTTGGCAAATAGGATCAATATCCTGAGCATAAAACCCTTGTGCCAATGAAGGGGCAAACTCCATCAATTTTTCGCAGGCCGTGGTACTAAAGGCAGAAAAACCATTTTCATCAATGATGGCAGCACCCATATCATAACCCCCTTGTTTATTGAGGGCGATCGCTTCCTCTTCTGTACAGTCAGCTGGAAGATCAAGCTCAACTTTGCCATTTTGCATAATTACCGGATAGCCACCTGGTAAACCATTTGGACCCGGTACATGAGTCATCACTGGTGTATTTCCCAGCAAAGCGGTGAGTACTTCTGCGCTATTTGTTCCCACCAATTCGTTGATAATCTTGCCTAAATCGTTGACTGAACGGAGATCATAGAAAGCATCAGCCAGGGTTTTTTCTACATCAGGCACTTCTTTTCCATCTATCCAAACTCTTGGTCCGTCTAAATCGGAGTGAGTTTTGCCGAGAATTTTAAAGTAATGATAAAGATGACCGATAATTTGTAATTTATGTTCGGGTTGGGGATAGCGCCATCGCATACAACCAGCAAACATGGCTACATTCCCGATCCCAGAAGTAATCGGTAGACCTAAATATTTGAGAATGGGATTGACATGATCTGGAAAACAAGCATTAACTAGAATAGGAGATGGATTCATCTGTTTCACAATAGCGGCTACCCGTTTCACCAGGGCGACTTGGGTAGGTACAATAATTGCATTACCCGCCGCCCAGACAAGTTGTTTCCAGCGAGTGGGTGTTGATGCACCGAGAAAATCCCAGGGCGATTGCAGAGATGCGGTTTGAAAAATTAGACGGGGGGAATATTTAGCAATTTTGTCAGCTAAATCGTTTTCACTGTCCCAATCGATGGTATCACCAATAAAATTGACTCTATGATTCAAGGCACCGGACATGGCGTTAGCTAAGGCCACGACAATATCTACTCGGGATTTTGAACGACCCAGTACAGCGACTCTGATGGGTGCTGCTGACATCAAGGCCAACCCTCGGCAGGTTGTCTCACACACCGAACCTGAACCCATAATTAAAATGTCAAAGCTCATTAATTTCTCCTGATCATAAGTAACAAAATTATTGAATCACGAATTCAGATGTTTCTCTTCGTACTTGACCAAGAAAGCGTGTGATGTTAGTTCCGCTTGTTCCAGAGACACCAGCTTCTTTTTTCCTTGCCTGCTTGACGACATAATTAGCACTTATTTCTAGATGTTTTTTACGGAAAGCATCTAAAAGTTCGACGCTTTGATTGTATAACGCCTTTATTGTTAAGTAACCCTGTTTTTTGCTGAGAATATATTCTCGCAAAGACGGTCTGGCTTCAAGGTCTGCGAGAAACTGACGATGCTTTAAAGGCATATAGTCACGCATTTTCCGCAAAAATTCGCCGCCTTGATTGTGATGGGTAATACTCAAGGCAATATCTAAGGTATGGAATAAAGAACTCTGAGCCGCACTAGCAGCGATCCACATTTGAGGTTCCTCGCTAACACCTTCATAGATAATGCCTGGTTCTTTCCAAGCATCCAGAATCGGACGTAACCGATTATAAAATATATAGGGATCGCATTTTTCCGGCAAACGGTTTAAGGTGGCGAGCATTTTTTCCTGTGCGACTATGAGGCAGTGCAGATTCTGCTCTACAGCAACCACATCGTCATCAGCCATCGCCAACTGTATATCAACTATCGCCTTTACTGCTGGGCCACCGTGAGCCTCGATAACTACCATATCAAGATAAAACCAGTGTTCGTCTTGACTTCCTTGGTAGGAACGGGAAATTGCCAAGTTATCCAAATCTAGTGGCTCAGACTTGTCGATCCGAAACCAGTTGTAAAGCATCATGGAGAAATAAGTAAATACTGGGGGTAGCCCTACTTTTTTCGCTACATAGCACAGTGGCATGGCAAGGTTACGTGGTAGAACGGATGCCTGTTCTGTCTCACCCATAATATAAGCATTCGCCATGACCGAAAGCAATAGAAAAGCACGGTAAAGTTGGTCTTTGCTTTTTAGGGAAACTGGATCAATAATGGCCATTTTATCTATGATCTGACGTACTTTCCCAGCGGTCAGCAATGCAGGAATTTGGGCGCTTATCGTTTCCCAAGCAGCAAAATCAGGTGGCAATTGTGTCAGAGGATCCTCTGAGGGTACAAAGCCACGCACTGGGTCAATTTCATAAGTAGATAAGTCAATCATGATTCTCAACTTTTATGGTTTTTTAATATTGTTGATCAGCTTGTTATTAAGGCTGATTGTGATTCTTATTGACTGATGTGCTGCTTTTTTGATTGCTTCAATGTATAATCCAGAATCTATACTAGCACTTCTCCGCCGTTGTTGCTCTCTGATCAGGATGTTTCCCGTATTCATTGCGATAACAGTAAAGTTGAGAGACGTACTTTTTCTCTTTAAAGTCGTGCCAATGCCCCGTGCCGACTACTTATATCTTATATAGCATTTCTTAAACACGTGAGATACAAATTTAAATGCTCGTCTTGTATTGCCGGCTTCTTACCCGCTAAGTATGTAACTCACTTTGGCAAAATTCGCTACAACACACAAAAAAGCCGTCCCAGAAGGACGAGCTTGTAATCCTATTCTTTTGGTCATTGGTCAACGGTGATCAGACACAATTAAATCTACAGTATCAAAATTAATCATGTGTCCTGTTTGAGGATAGTTACCCGACTTTTGTGAAGCCGGGAATCTTTTTATCCCACAGGTGTTGCTGTTGGGAACATACATTTATCAGAATCGCAACCAGTAGGACCTGCTTCTGTTATTTCCCCAGAATCATACTGAGTTAACGACAGGCAGAAGTCATCAGTCTTGCGTCGGTTTTTCACTTCTTGACTCAATCGGTAGTAGGTGAATTTGTCTATGGGTTCAAAAGGCATCCGGGGAAAAGACTGGAGGTCGTCAAACCGTGCCAGTAGAGCTGCTGAAATGTACCCTTGATTGTTCTGGATACATTCATAAATCCGCTTACCTAGGGTTTCCACCTCGTGCGATCGCAACTCCAATGTAGCAGAAGTATTGTGTGTTGTGTACCACTGTTGAACCTGCATAAAGAAGTCAAACTGAGCCAAAGCAGAAAATTGAGAAATGTCTATGTCGTCTGCCCCCGGTAGGTCAGCCCAGGAAACAGCCACAGGAATTTCCACTAACCATTCAGATACACGCGGATCATGGGGGTCGTTGAGTAGTACTCCATTTTCATCTTTATCTGATTGAGATGGAATGACGTTATAGCCATAGTCGATGCAGGCTAAAGCCACAGGGTCATTTTTTCTGAAGGTGATGCGGCGGATAAATCTTTGAGCTTTGGGGGGATGCCAGCCTGGACTAGCACCAGTTAAAAGTGATTTTGTACCACTGGGTTGTACGGTAGTGCATCGGTTGGGACGCTTCAAGTCATGGCGATCGCAATATTCCCAAACAACACGGTGTACAGTTTGTTTCCAAAAACTCAGATATTCTTGCTCTCGGCGTTTAAAGTTTTCTCCTTCTGGGCAGAGGGGTCGCCCTTCTTGCCACCATTTTAGCCAATCCACACCAAAAGCATGAACGAAAAAGTCAAACAGTCCCGTAAAAGACACACCCACAATAGGGTCTAGCTCCCGGCTCAGTTGATATCTAGGTTCACAGAAGCGATGGTGTAATAAAGCAGCCACTGACAAAGCGCCAGCAGTAAAAGCAGCCTCTTGCTCCTCAAAGTCATGGGGGTTGAGTCGGTTGAGGTGAACTTCCGAGAGATTGCAGTGAAAATTGTTGCCAATGATTTCACCACAAGGGTTAAGCCCATAACACGCTAAACGGTGGTTAATTTCTGCCTGCTCCATATCTGGATGAAATTGTTTAAACCAGAGGTTAATAGTTCCCTCTTGGTAACATTGAATAAACTGGTTTTTTAGTGCTTGTGTTGGTAGGATATCGACGCTGGCTCTAGCAACGGCTTCTCCAGCCCACTGAATAGCACCTTCACCGCTAAAGTATTGCTTACGCACTGCTTCTATACATTCCTGTTCAGTGGGTTTGTGGTGAAATACTCTGGTGTGGTTAGCCATACGGAGGGCATCCCGCTCCGGGTCAATGCGCCAATTGCCGTCTGAGTCTTGTTGCCATAAATTATCTTTTGCTACAGATCCCAAGGCATCATTAGAGTTAAATTGTCTCATGCCCGCACTACGTCGGATGTTGCCCGCGACTACGGTTATGGCTGCATGGTCGATGAGTAGGCAACATTCTACAGAGTTTAGTTGGCGACCAACAGCTTTATTGAGAATTTTGGCGCAGTTGTAATATAAGTCAGGTAGTTTCACTGGGTTAGCTACACCGCCAAAGCCTTTGAGACTTTCTCCTGCGGGTCTAACGTTGCTTAGATCCACGGATACTTGTATGGGAGCGTTAAAACCATCATCTGATGATAGTTCTAGTATTTTTTGATAGGAGTCTACCCAGCCTTGTCTGCTGTCTCCTACTTCGATGGTGACGTGATGGCCGTTTATATTTACTATGGTTTGTTCTTGACGTTGATGTGAGGGTTTAGCACCAATCTGTTGTGTGATGCTGACGTTTAATTGATTGCGGATAACGGGTAACTGACCGATATACTCCGGTTCTATTACAGCACCTGTACCACTTCCCATCATAGCTAAACTCATCATCAAGCCAAAACCTGCCCAGTCTGTGAGGTTGGTTGATGTACAGTTATATGCCCCGGAGAAGTTTTGATTTTGGTTGATCCAGTCTGTCCCTCCTACCCATAGCCAGCGACCACTGGGAAGTGCTTTTAAGTCGCGCTGCATACGCTCTATGATGGCTGTTTCAGCAGGTGTAAACTTGCCTAATTTACGTATGTCTTGGATGGTGCGATCGCACACTTGAGACCATGACTCGCGCCCGTGGGCTTTCTTCCGGCTATAGGTTCTAAAAAATACTGGGTTGGCGGTTGTGGCTTCTTCTGGAAAGTCACTGAGATGTGATGGTTTATCTATGTTTTGCACCATAATTTTTGGATGTTAGCTTGTAGATAGATTATGACTATACGCCAACTGAATGTAGGATTAAAGATTGCCAAATTTTCCACTTTGCGCTATTAGTGGCGTAGTCAGTAAAAAATAAACCTACCACCGTAAAGGGTAGAATTGTAAAAATGTCTGTTAATTCTCCCGGCGGACACCATCCACAACCGACTTAACCTCATTACCTGAAAAAGGAGTTGTACCCCCAGTCCAATTAAAATCACTAATACGGATGCTGAAACCACCCAACTCTAGCACAGGGTTATAACGTAAAGTTAACCCATAGGTACGGCGGCTATATTCTAGTATGTAGTCGGTGCTGGTTTGTTTACCTGTGTCTAGGTTGACTGTTGTTTGAAAGCCTAAACGAAGCGGTCCGTAAATTTGCTGTGAAATTCCCGCACCTAGGACTTTGTTATCAACTGAGCGGTCAAATAAAAATGGTGATAATCCGCTATTGATACCCTGGGAGTAAGTGATGTTAAAGGCTGTATAGTCTAGATAAGGGCGGGAAAAGTTACCAAACTGCCCTACTAAGCTGATTGTGCCGTTAAGGGTGGTTTGATTTTCGCCGTTGGTGTAATAACTACTAGTACCTGTGAGGCTGGCAATGGTCTGTAAGTAAGGAACCAGGGGGTTAGAGGTGTATTTTAATCCCTGTGTTGGGGTAGGTGGGAGGGGTTGACCCTGCCAAACTAAAAAGCTTTTACTCAGGCTCACACTACCTTGTAAGCGACCGAGAGATATGCGATTATTTGTGGGGTTTGCTGGTAGTAGGTCTAAACGGTCGGTGTTGGCGTTGATATATTGCGCCCCTGCTTGATAGTTGAGATTAACACCACCATTACCTAAAGGAATCACAGGAGAGCTAATTAAACCACCTATGCTACTTTGGACGGTTTGAAAGCCAAGGGTACCGTTATAGAGGCGATCGCGGTAGCTATATTCTAGGTTTAAGATGTGAGGATTGATATCTCCTAGTGTTTGGCGCATTCGCGCGCTGGCCCGCAGGTTCTCATCTACTTTGTTTAAGTTGAAGCTGGTTAATTCACTGTAACCTTCAAGTGTTGCCTGTTTGCTCAAAACGCTGTTGAACTTGGTTTTGATGCCAAATAAGCTGCTTACATCGGTGCTGTCTTGTAAGGCTTTTTGCACAAATAACTGCGGTGTGATTCTTAAACGTGTCTGGTTGGTATCAACTACTGTGAAGCCTCGTTCGACAAAGAAACCACCACGTTTATCTCCATCAAAGCCGGGGGAAACATAAAATGGTGAAGGATCTCGTTGAAATCTATCTATGGTCTGTGTGTCTACGGGAATAGGTAAGGAAATTGTTTGGTCAAATACTAATCCCTGTCCCTGTGTTTTGATGGTTTCTACTAAAGGTGACTCCCGGATAGAAGTAACTTTAGATGCCCTTAGTTCTAGTTCTGGGGGTGAAAATGGGTCATTGGTAATTCGCACATCCAGTCCTTGCCAACCTCGGGGATAAAATTCTATGCGTTGAGCTTCAAAGCGCAATCGTCTAACTTGACCACCCGGTTTTGGTAAGGGTATATTGCTTGCGTCTATTGTGCCACCTAATGTGAAGTCTATACCTCCGGGGCTGGTGATGCCCGAAAGGGGCTGATTTCTTCTGACGCGATCGCTCACGGTGGGCTGTATGTCTCTGGGGTTGTTGTCGGTGGGTGAAAAGGTTAGGTCTGTTTGGGCTGAGGGGATGAAGATTTCTCCACTGGCGTTGTCGATTTCTCCTTGATCTTGAAGAAAGTTATATTTAAAGCTTTGACCACGCAGAATTTGATCCCCGCGTGTTAAAGCCACATTACCAGACCCTACGGCGATAAGATTGTTTAAATTGACTTGCAGGCGATCGGCATCTACCACAGCCCCATCAAATCGCACTACTACGTTACCTTCTGCGGTGATAATCCGCCGTTGTTGATCATATTCTTGCCTGTCTGAGATGACTTCTATGGTTCTCTGTCTGCTGGGAACTGCTTGTTGAGCCACAAGGGGTGGTGATTTGAATTCTCTGGTTGTGGGGGTTGAGTTGTTGTTGGTGGTTTGACGTGTTTTAATTTTGAGTGTGTTTTGTATTGGTGGGGTGGTTTTTTTCTGTGGGTCTGGCTGTTTGGGTTGATGCAGGGTTTCCCACCACTCTGGCGTATAACTAATTGTTTGGGGTTGACCCAAAATAGCTGCACTTTTGGCGGCGGCTGGGAAGGTTTCTGGTGTGTTGGGTGTAGTTGGTTTGTTGGCTGTTTTGTGATCCCTGGTGGCGTTGAGGGTTTTTGATAAGGGCAATTTGTTTTCAGGTTCTTTCTGTTTTGAGTCTTGCTGTGGTGGTGTTTGTTCTGGTTGTTTTTGGGGGTTGCCGTAATTAGTTACAATTGGGAAAGACTGACTAGAATTACCATGTGCCCTAGAACTTAGTGATGGTACTGCCTCCATTATGGGAAGCTGTGCAGGTGGGGAAACTGAATGAAGCATATTTAGGCAAGTGAAGCTAAAACGTAGCTAACTGACAGCCGGAAGGATAAATTACACTTTTTGCCTTCCGACCTTTGCTTTTTGCCTAAATATAGCAAGCTGCCATAGAGTTGGGGGTTTGGTGTTTTCCTTCTGCCGGCAGTTGTAGATAATTTGTGGAAATCCTACTCTGAATCCCTGCCTCCAGGGTTACGAGCTGGATCATTGGACAAAAACCCAAAAACGAAAATGGCCACGAAGAGGCCAACAACAATATAAACAGCGATTTTTAAAGTCACCATACAATTATCTCCAAAGGGTGTGAGAAAAAAGTTTCTCTCTGACCTATCCGCTAGACAGGAGAGACAGGAGAGATAGCTACTTTATATTACCGAAATCTCGCCCCTTTTTGAGATCAGTTTGGTTTTTGTGCTTGATCTGTTTTTAACTGGCTAGTTTAGAGACGTTGACTCAGACCGGAAGTTTCCGGTTGTGGTCGAAAGGTAGTTGGATTGTGGGAAGCATCAAGATACCACCAAATCTTTGCTAACTCGGCTTTTAATTACTCGTACAGGTACACCCACGGCTACAGAGTAGGGGGGAATATTTTTATTGACAACTGAGCATGCGCCAATAACACTGCCCTTACCGATAGTAACCCCATCTAATACCGTTACCCCATGCCCTAACCAACAGTCATCTTCAATCACGATTCCCTGACGAGTTACTCCTTGGTGTTTGATGGGTTGGGCTGGGTCTGTAAATTTGTGACTATTGGCATATATTCCTGAGTGGGCTGCTATCATACATTGCTTACCTATTTTGATGTTTCCTGGTCCAGCAATACAAACATCAGGACCGATAAAAGTTTCATCATCAATGGATATGCAAGTGTTATCTAAACAGCCAATATCAACGTAGCGTTCCAGCGCTACTCCATTGCCTAAATAAATTTTATTGTTTTGGTGTCCTCTGGCATCCACCCGTACACCTTGAAAAATATAAACCCCATCACTGATTTCAATACCAGAAGTTCCCAGAAATTCCACACCGTTTTGAATATAAACTGGTCTACCCATACGCGCAAAAATCATACTATAAATGATATTTCGCAGTTTTGGACCAAGAGCAATTGTGGGAATATCTCCTAAAAAAGTAGTGATTAATAATTCTTGTAATCGCTGCCATTTGGAGGTATATTGATTGTTATTCATGATTAAATATCGCTAATTTGACTTTTATTTAAGGCTTGCTGAGAAGGTATAATGGATTGGGGTAGTGGCACTTATACTGTTATTATTAAAGGCATGAAATTGATTTTCATGTATATAAAATATTGCCCATTACATTAGTTTTTCTATAAAAATAGAAAATACAATTTTGAAGGCTAATAATTTATGAATGAATTAAATCAGTTAATTAGATATGTTTAGCTGTGCCAATTTCTAAGTTTTTGGCAGAGTGGAATCTAGTTTTTACCTTTCCAGCAACTCACTTTCAACTACGAAATCTTGAGAGTATATTGACGGAAAATTACATTGTTATTTTCCGGAATATGTCAAATTTGCAAACAAATTCCCCGGAAATATAAATGCAATTTATATTGGGTTTTTATTATTTTTGTGTAAAAATAAATCAAACTTATGGTGGAGTATCACCAACTTCAGCCATGGCATTAAAATTGACCATCGGTGCAAATAAATAAGCGCTTCCACGATTACTATGACGAGTTTCTGGCAACGAATTTCTACACTTTTCTCCGCTAATCATGTTGCACACCGATGAGTTACAGGCGAACAAAATCAAAATTTGAATTAAATCAATGATTTTTTGATATATCTTTTTAAGATTAACACATTTTTTTTTAAATGGAAACACTTTAAATAAAAAACTTTTATCCATTTGGGCTGCATTCAGGTAAATCGAAAATTTTGATAACATCATTAGTTGCGTAATAACTGCCATTTTTTATTGTATACTTATAGTTAAAAACACATTTTTAGCAAAGAACATATTATAAATAATCAGGTTTATAGCATTTATTAAACACAGGAGATAAAGGTCTTAAAGTCTTGTAGTGCGAGCATCATGCTCGCTGCTTAATACGGTCCCGCTAAGGATATACCCCACTTTGGCAAAATTCCCCATAAAAGGTGTAATGTTTATTTGACTGAATCTTGTGAGAGTGTGAGATACCTTGATAAGGGGTTTTTATCGCTGTGGCTGGAAATAAAGGCTTGGTGAAATTAAGTATATGACCAAATACTGCTGAATATAGATATGATTGATACTTATTTACGTAATTTTTATTTTTTGGCGAAGAAGCAAACAAATACTGTTATAATTGGAATACATAAATAAAATTTGTAGCAAAAAATACAAACCACAAACCTGATTGGAAGAAAAGATTAAAAAATTACCTTTACTCTTGCTCAATAGAGAGAAAATAAATTTTAATATACCAAGTAAATACTTGAAGGCAATTCCTAGACTTAGCAATGCCTAGAGTGTAAACCTTATCAGCGATACAAAGAATAACTCTCAATGCTAAACTTTCGTCATAGCAATTTTACAAACACCGTAAAAAGAATTGGCAACATTGGGTAGAGACAGTAATACATAAGTAAGCAATAGCCAAAATTAAACTTGGAGTTTTATCAGACTATGCAGCCAATTCGCACATTTAACGTTTCGCCATCCTTACCGTCGCGGCTTGAACCCCTGCGGGAACTAGCATATAACTTGCACTGGGATTGGAATGTTGAGAGTAAAGATTTATTTCGCCGCCTAGACCCTGACTTGTGGGAATCTAGCCGCCATAACCCTGTATTAATGCTGGGTACAATCAGTCAAGGGCGACTGTTGGAAGTGGTGGAAGATGAAGGCTTTTTAGCACAAATGGATCGTGCTGCTCGCCAATTGGAAGAGTACTTACAAGAACGTACCTGGTACGAAAAACAACGCAGCCAAAAGCCCAAGGAATGCTACGCCTATTTTTCGGCGGAATTCGGACTTGTGGATTGCTTGCCAATCTATTCTGGCGGTTTGGGGGTTTTGGCGGGGGATCACCTGAAATCAGCCAGCGACTTGGGTTTACCTCTGGTTGGGGTGGGCTTATTGTATCAGCAGGGGTATTTTGCTCAATACTTGAATGCTGATGGCTGGCAACAAGAACGCTACCCCATCAATGATTTCTATAATATGCCCTTACATCTGGAGCGCAATGCTGATGGTTCGGAGTTGCGCATTGAAGTAGATTATCCAGGGCGCAAAGTCTACGCCAGAGTGTGGCGGGTACAGGTGGGAATGGTTCCCCTGTATATGCTAGATACCAACATTGAACCTAATAACCCTTACGACCACGACATTACAGATCAGCTATACGGTGGGGACATTGATATGCGAATCCACCAAGAAATGATGCTGGGGATTGGTGGTGTCAGGATGTTGAAAGCTCTGGGTTACAATGTCACTGCTTACCACATGAATGAAGGTCATGCAGCATTTTCCGCTTTAGAGCGTATCCGCATCCTCATTCAAGAAGAGGGTTTGAGTTATGACCAAGCTAAACAGGTGGTGGCTTCTAGCAATATCTTTACTACTCACACCCCAGTACCAGCAGGGATAGATTTGTTTTCTCCTGACAAAATTTTGTATTACCTGGGGCATTACTCAGAAATCTTTGGTTTGCCTAAAGAGCAGTTTTTGGGACTGGGGCGAGAAAATACCGGGGATTTATCGGCACCTTTTAGTATGGCAGTGTTGGCTTTGAAAATGGCTACATTTTCTAATGGTGTAGCCCAGTTGCACGGTGTGGTGTCCCGGCAAATGTTTCAAGGGTTGTGGAAGAAAGTTCCAGTCCAAGAAGTACCCATTGCCGCCATTACTAATGGTGTTCATGCCCGTAGTTGTGTAGCTAAATCAACTCAGGAGTTGTACGATCGCTATTTGGGTCCAAACTGGTCATCAGTACCACCAGAACACCCATTGTGGGACCGGATGGATGCTATCCCGGATGAGGAGTTGTGGCGCAATCACGAACGCTGCCGCTTGGACATGGTTTTATACGTGCGAGAGCATTTGGTTAAGCATTTGCGCGATCGCGGGGCTTCTGCTTTGGAAATCAACCAAGCCCAAGAAGTTCTTGATCCCAATGTTTTAACCATTGGCTTTGCTCGGCGGTTTGCTACCTATAAACGGGCTACCCTCTGGATGCGTGATGTGGAGAGGATCAAGCGGATTTTGTTGAATAACAAAAATCGTAAAGTGCAATTTGTCATTGCAGGTAAGGCTCACCCCAAAGATATCCCTGGGAAGGAACTGATCCGCGACATCAATCACTTTATCAGTGAACAAAACTTGGAAAAACAAGTGGTGTTTGTTCCTAATTACGATATTCACATTGCCCGGTTAATGGTGGCTGGTTGTGATGTGTGGTTAAACACACCACGCCGCCCCCGGGAAGCTTCCGGAACTAGCGGGATGAAGGCTGCTATGAATGGACTGCTCAATTTAAGTGTTCTAGATGGTTGGTGGGATGAAGCTGATTATGTCCGCACTGGTTGGTCTATTGGACATGGTGAAAATTACGATGATCCCAACTACCAGGATGAAGTAGAAGCCAATGCTCTCTACGAATTGTTAGAGAAAGAAGTCATACCTCTGTTTTATGAGCATCAAGATGTTGATGGTTTACCCCGGTCTTGGATTGCTAAAATGAAAGACGCAATTCGCTTGAATTGTCCTTTCTTTAATACAGCCCGGATGGTGGGAGAATATGCACAAAGGGCTTATTTCCCAGCCAGCGATCGCCATCATAGTCTCACTGCTGAAAACTACGCCCCAGCTAAAGATTTGGCTAATTGGAAGGGCAAACTCAGCGAGCATTGGTACAACATCAAAATTAAAGATGTTGATGTGTCAGCAGATGCGGATATAGAGGTTAATCAAACCGTGAGTGTCAAAGCCAAGGTAGACTTAGCCGGCTTGACTAATGAGGATGTCCGGGTGGAGTTATACCAAGGTGCAATTGATGCAAGTGGTGAGATTGTCAATGGTGTGCCTGTAGTCATGGATTACCAAGGACAAGATGGAGAAAGTTTGAGTATTTACACTGGTAATATCACCTATACAACTTCTGGTTTGCAGGGGTTGTCTTTGCGTGTTTTACCGCAACACCAAAACTTATCTAGTCCCTATGAGCCAAGATTAATTGCCTGGGCAGAATAAGCTGAGGAAGTAGGGGGTAGGGTATTTAATGTCACCCACTCCCTATTTTACTAGGGATGCGGAATTTATCGAACATCTTAATTACCCCTTACCAGGGATGACAATATAACCAGTGGTACTATCCCCTAGCACCAAATTACGTTGTTCACCCCAATACCACCAGTGGGCTGCTACATAAGCACAAATTAAGCTATCTAGTTGGTCTTCTACTGCTTTGAGTGCTGCGCCTGTATTGGGAACTTGAGAAAACCAATCTTTAAAAGGCAAAGTACACAGAGAGGGAGTCAGACTTGGTAGAATGCTGAGAATATAATTTTGCAGTTTCATTAATTCTAAGCGGCGCTCATTGATGCGTCCTTTTTTATATTTAAGGATGCGGTCTAACTGAAATAAATTAATTATGGCTGGATGGGGAAAAACTTCTATTTGATATCTGCCAAGTTTTTGGGGATCAATGATGGGTGCATGAACAAATCCACGGGATTCTAACTCTAAACCAAAGTTAACAGTACGTTGTGCAAAGGGTAATTTTTGATTAGCTGGGTAGCATCCAGCATGATATTTGCCAAAGTATTTGTGAGTGAGTTTGTCCGGGAGACGACTTCCTGTAGGGTTAGGAATCAAGGTGGGCGCGTCTACGGCAATCATAGCCGGTGCTTGTGGTGGAACAATGTTATCAATCCAGGCGAGGATATCTACTATCAAATCTAGTCGCTGTAAATCTAGTATTTGCAGTTTTCCTGCTATTATTTCTAAACAGCATAAGCCGCTTGGTTGGGATTTCCAGCCTAAATCAATGCCGATAAATTTCATTTACGTAAAGTTATGCGCCTGCTTATTATGGCATTTTTTCCACATCCTCTCAGCAGTAAGCTTTAATGTGACACATCGTCCGTAGACTGATAGTCCGTAGAGATTCACAATTAAGACATGGACGAGTCAAAACAAAAGATTCTTTGTGCTTTAGGCTATTTAGTGAGGCAATACAGAACAGAACAGGGAATTTCACAAGAGGAGTTAGGACTACGAGCTAACTTAGACCGCACATACATATCCGGTGTAGAACGCGGAGTTAGAAATCCCTCTCTCACTGCTTTGGTAAGCCTTGCTAATGGCTTAGGGATTAGTGTTTCTATTCTGCTCACAAACCTAGAAATAGAAGCAGATAAAATACAATGAACAACCAACCAAATTTGGTAGAAATAATTCGTAATCACTTGAAAAATGCTCCAACTCAATTAGAAGTTTTTAATTTATTGTCAGATAAAAAATGGCACTGTCGTGGACATGAAACCCAAGAAATTAAATCTGATCAGTATGCAGGTGGAGGCGGTATTCAAGGGTTGCAACGTGGAAATAAACAGAGACCTGGACTTGTTATTGAAACCGAGAGTAAATATTGTCAAATTTGCTCTAAGAAAACAAAATGGGATCGTTGGAAAGGCGCGATAAAATCAGCTAATTCGGCTACCAACATCCCAGTTTCATTAGTCCAGAGGATTCTCGCAGTTTATGGGTATACAGATATTATAGAAGAAAGGAAAAGACCAGCTCATGAGCTAGTAATTGATCACAGGTTTCCTATGGAGCGTTGGGGAGCTTCTGAGCCTCCACACTTAATCTCAATGAGTGATGAGGAAATCAGGCAAAAGTTTCAGTTACTCAAGAAAGATACATCTGGTAATCATAATCTTTTGAAATCAAGAAGTTGCGAGCGCTGTATTAAAACCGGCAAACGAGGTACACCTTTTGGTATTCGGTTTTGGTATGACAAAGGTGAAGACTGGCCTTCTAAACATCAGCGCGGTTCTGAAGCTGAAGAGGGCTGTGTTGGATGTGGCTGGTATGATTTTGCAGCGTGGCGTAATGCCATCAATGAAAAGCTCAATCAATCTGCTCAATAATAGTAGATTGAACTGAATTTTGACCATTATTAGTAATCTTATTTAAATAAGGAATTAGTGCATAACCAATGCACTCTGCTAAACGTGGTGGTACAGCATTACCAATTTGCCACATCGCTTTTTTCATACTTCCTTCAAAAATAAATGAATCAGGGAAAGTCTGTAATCTTGCCATTTCTCGTGCTGAAATTACCCGATTTAAATATGGGTGAATATGAGTACCACCATGATTTTCTTTCACAGTCATACTTGGTTTACCAGGATATTGGCGTTTGAAAGAATCTACAAATTTTTTGTATAAAGAACCACCGGGAGGAACTTGAGCTAGACGCTCCATATACTCCAGTGAATGTTTAGTCCACTCATGATTAATTTCGCGTATTGGGGTGTATTCTGGTAAATCAGAAATTGCCGACTCAATAGGTTTATATTCTTCGGGGTTTAATTGAGATTTAGGATAAGGGTTTGGCATTCCAAATCTATTAGCAATAAAAATGGCTCTTGGTCGAATTTGTGGTACTCCATAAGCGGCAGATTCCAGAATTGCTACAGAAATATGAGGATAACCAATCAACTTAAAAGCTTCAAAAATTTCTGTTTTTACACTACCTTTTTTAATTGTCAAAATACCTGGTACATTTTCCATTACTACATACCAAGGGCGTATTTCTGATACTACACGAACAAACTCATAAAATAAGCGATTACGGGGATCTTTAGGGTCACGTTTTCCTGCTACTGAAAATCCTTGACATGGCGGTCCACCAACAACAATATTTACTTCAGGTGAACCGATTTTTTCCAGCCAATTTTTAACATAAAACTCTTCAATATTTCCACAAAAGTGATGACATTGTGGGAAATTTCTTTTGTGAGTAGCAGAAGCAATAGGGCTGATTTCTACACTAGCTAATGGTGTGAATCCAGATTGTAAAAGACCTTGCGTCATTCCTCCTGCACCACAAAATAAATCAACAAAAGTATATTTTGATAATAAACTCGCTGGAGAATTAATATCAATAAATTGCTTATATGAGTCTGAATTGTCTTTGTTTAGTTCGCGCTGAATGCGCTGATAACGTCCTAAATTGGGATTCTTCTGCTTTTTGATGGGATTAAGCTCATTATTTGGAAAGAGAGAAAGTTGTGTTCCTTGCATATAATACTTGATCTCAATGTCAATTCTGTTGTGACATATTGTCTACAATAAATCAAGAATAGCAAATTAGTCGGAGAATGTGTCAAAATTAAATGAGTTTTGTAACCGCAACCTTACATAGACCGGATTCAATATTAATTAAGTGTAAATTTATGGGTAAGCAGCGTGTTCTTTCTGGGGTTCAACCAACAGGCAACTACCATCTAGGTAACTACCTAGGAGCCATTCGCAACTGGGTAGAAAGTCAGAGTGAATACGAAAATTACCTGTTTGTGGCTGATTTGCACGCCATTACAGTACCACACGACCCCAAAAGGTTAGCTTCTGATACTTATACCCTGGTGGCGCTTTATCTGGCCTGTGGTTTGGATTTAAATCACTCTACTATTTTTGTGCAGTCTCACGTCTCTGCCCACAGTGAACTGACTTGGCTGTTTAATTGCATTACACCTTTAAACTGGTTGGAAGACATGATTCAGTTTAAGGAGAAGGCTGTTAAGCAAGGTGAAAATGTCAATGTGGGGTTGTTGGACTATCCTGTGCTGATGGCTGCTGATATTTTGCTCTATCAGGCTGATAAAGTGCCAGTGGGTGAAGACCAAAAACAACACCTGGAATTGACCAGGGATATTGTTAACCGATTTAATCATCAATTTGGTAAGCCTGATCAGCCAGTAATTAAGTTACCATCGGCTTTAATTCGTGAAGCAGGGGCGAGGGTGATGAGTTTGGCTGATGGTACGCGTAAAATGTCCAAGTCTGACCCATCGGATTTAAGCCGAATTAATATACTTGATACGCCAGAGCAAATTGCTAATAAGATTAAGCGGTGTAAAACTGACCCGATTCGGGGTCTAACTTTCGGTGATCCAGAGCGTCCAGAGTGTAACAATCTGTTAACATTGTATATGTTGCTATCGGGAAAAAAGAAAGAAGAGGTGGCCGCGGAATGTCAAGATATGGGATGGGGACAGTTTAAGCCGTTATTGACGGAAACAACAATTAATGCTTTAAAACCCATACAGGAAAAATATCAGGACATCATGGCAGATCAAACTTACCTCCAGTCGGTTTTGCGGGAAGGACGGGAGAAAGCCGAGGTTATTGCTAATCAAACTTTGACACAGGTAAAAACTGCTTTGGGTTACACTTTGCCTGCATGAATGTTTCCCTTTTGGGCTTAATTCGTTATAGCCTGAAAAGAAATAGAAACATGAATGTTATGCAGGATACGCAAAATACCACGGTTTTAAATTCCTTTCGTCACGCCGCCCAAAGGGGCGAATTTTTAGTTACTGCTGAGGTAGCACCTCCCAAGGGGGCAGATGTTACACACATGATTTCAATGGCGGCGACCCTTAAGGGGAGGGTTCATGCTGTCAATATTACCGATGGTAGCCGCGCTGTATTGCGGATGTCTTCTTTGGCTGCGTCTGTTCTGTTGCTGCAAGAAGGTATTGAACCGATTTGTCAATTTGCTTGCCGCGATCGCAATCGAATTGCCTTACAAGCTGATTTGATGGGTGCTAATGCTTTAGGCATTCGCAATATTTTAGCCTTAACTGGTGATCCGGTGAAAGTAGGTGATCACCCCCACGCTAAAGGCGTGTTTGATTTTGAATCTGTGCGACTGCTGCAACTAATTCGCAAGATGAATCAAGGTGTTGATGATAATGAAAAGCCTTTTACAGATGGGGGGACAGATTTATTTGCCGGTGCTGCGGTAGATCCACAGTCTCCTAGTTGGTCAGGTTTGCAAAAGCGATTTGAGCGGAAAATTGAAGCAGGAGCGCAGTTTTTCCAAACTCAGATGATTACAGACTTTGAACGCATGGAAAAGTTTATGGATACTGTGGCTGGTGGTTATAATAAGCCGATTTTGGCGGGAATTTTTCTGTTGAAATCAGCTAAGAATGCTCTGTTTATCAATAGATGTGTTCCTGGTGTCAATATACCTCAACACATTATTGATAGGTTGGCTCAAGCAAAAGATCCCATTGAGGAAGGAATGAAAATCGCGGCGGAACAGGTGCAAGTTGCCAGACAATTATGCCAAGGTGTACACATGATGGCTGTGAAGCGGGAAGATTTGATTGTGCCAATTTTAAATTTGGCGGGAGTTACACTTAATTAAATAACTTTTCTACCCAGAAGCTGGTGAAGGATACAATAGCGGTTGGTAACGGTACAAGCCAAGCCAATCGCGCTTCCTTTTTTAGGAGGAAAAATTAAAATAAGTTAAGTAATACAATAAGGAAAAAAATCAAGTCTATGTCAACTGAAATTGAGACGGAACTGCTTCAAGCAGTTGAACTGCGTCGGAACTTTGCCATTATTTCTCACCCCGACGCGGGCAAAACTACTCTGACAGAAAAACTACTGCTATACGGAGGAGCTATTCACGAAGCCGGGGCTGTTAAAGCCCGTAGAGCGCAGCGCAAAGCCACTTCAGATTGGATGGCGATGGAACAACAACGGGGGATTTCTATTACATCTACAGTGTTACAGTTTGCTTACCAAAACTGTCAAATAAATTTATTAGACACACCCGGTCACCAAGATTTTAGTGAAGATACATATCGCACCCTAGCTGCTGCTGATAATGCAGTTATGCTGATTGATGTAGCTAAGGGCTTGGAACCCCAAACCAGAAAATTATTTGAAGTATGTAAATTAAAAGGACTGCCAATATTTACATTTGTTAATAAACTTGACCGTCCGGGAAGGGAAGCCCTAGAACTGTTGGATGAAATAGAGCAGGAGTTGGGTTTACAAACCTATGCGGTGAACTGGCCGATTGGTATGGGCGATCGCTTTAAAGGAGTATTTGACCGTCAGGAGCGAAAAATTCACCTATTTGAACGCAACGCCCACGGGAGCCGGGAGGCTAGGGAGACCACTGTAGAGTTAGGTAATGCCAAAATTGAGGAACTGCTGGCGGAAGACCTGTACCACCAACTGAAAAATGATCTAGAACTATTAGAAGGAGTTGGACCGGAACTGGATTTAAATCTAGTGCATCAAGGCCAAATGACTCCTGTGTTTTTTGGGAGCGCCATGACCAACTTTGGGGTAGAATTATTCCTTAAATACTTTCTCAAATACGCCCTCAAGCCAGTAGCTCATAACAGCAGCGTGGGTGAAATACCCCCGACCTATCCCGAATTTTCTGGTTTTGTTTTCAAACTACAGGCAAATATGGACCCGAAGCACCGCGATCGCGTGGCGTTTGTCCGGGTTTGCACAGGAAAATTTGAAAAGGATATGACAGTCAACCATGCTCGGACTGGCAAAGTAGTCCGCCTATCTCGCCCGCAAAAACTATTTGCCCAAGAACGAGAATCTATAGACATAGCTTATCCAGGAGACGTAATTGGTTTAAACAATCCCGGAGTATTTGCCATTGGTGACACTATTTACACAGGACAAAAACTGGAGTATGAAGGAATACCTTATTTTTCCCCAGAATTGTTTGCCACTCTGAGAAATCCCAACCCTTCCAAATTTAAGCAATTTCAAAAAGGCATTTCCGAATTGCGAGAAGAAGGAGCAGTCCAAATCATGTATTCCACAGATGAAGCCAAACGTGACCCTATAATGGCCGCAGTAGGTCAGCTGCAATTTGAAGTGGTGCAGTTTCGGTTGCAAAATGAGTATGGTGTGGAAACCATACTAGAAGTACTGCCCTACAGTGTCGCCAGGTGGGTTGAAGGTGGTTGGGAGGCCTTGCATCAAGTGGGGCGTGTTTTTAACACCACTACAGTCAAAGATAACATGGGACGGCCAGTTTTACTCTTCCGCAATGAATGGAATTGTCAACAGTTGCAGGCGGATCATCCAGAGTTGAAATTAAGCGCGATCGCCCCGGTGTATTCTGGTCAACAACCAGCCAAAGAATAATTTTCGCTTATAGACTAACCGGGTGGAATTGATGACCACATGAAAGATTCGCGCTTTTGTTTCGAGTATTACCACAGTGGATCATTAGTAGACATTCCATACGAAAAAATCTATGCCTTCTCTACAAGACCCTATGCCAACAAATGCCGAATTGTCTTTAGAGGCCGGTTTAGTTGCCCTCAAACAAGGAAATTACCCATTAGCCATCGCTAAACTTACCCCCGTAGCTAGTAGTCAAGAAAATCCTACTACCAACTTACAAGCCCGGGTTGGTTTAGTCATGGCTTATGCGCGCACTGGACAAATTCGCAAAGCCACCGTTTTGTGTCAAACACTCACAGAAAGTGAGAATACACAAGTTAAAGAATGGGCTAAACTTGCCCTGACCCACTTGACACAAAGCCAAAAAAGTAGTAAGGCCAAAAGTGCCGGAAGAGTTAACTCCCCATCACAACACCAACCAAAAAAAACAGCGCCAGAAACTACTCTACCATCGGTTGGTTTAATCAATACTGTTGTATCATCAGTTAAGTACGGGAATAGAACAGTCACACCCAGCAGCCATACACCAAATAAATGGAGTGCTGATATTCCCACCCCATCATCCAGTATTTATTGGCGACAAGGAAAACGCGCCAAAGTATGGCAGCCCCTAAAAAAGCCTAATTCCATTCCCTTGGATTTACTGGCGCTGGGCACACTTGCTGCCTTATATTGGGTATTGACGGCGGTAGTTAAAATAATCAGTGGAATCATTAACTATACCTTGGTTCAACTACCATATTTAGAGCCATTACAGTTTCTATACCTCAATCCAGCCTCATTTGTATTGATGTTTGTATTGTTAATGATGGGACTATCACCCTGGCTGCTAGATTGGTTATTAACTAAATATTATGGGCAGGGAGAACTGTCTAAAGATGTTTTACATAATCACAGTCGGGAAACCATCAGAGTACTAAAACGTTATAGCCAACAGCGAAGCTGGCACATACCTAAATTAAGAATCTTGCCCATACCAGCACCAATAGCTCTAACATATGGTAATCTTGCCCGTAATGCCCGGATTGTCGTCAGTGAGGGACTATTGGAGCAACTAGCAGAAGATGAAATTGCCACCATCTATGCTGCCCAATTAGGGCATATTGCCCAATGGAACCTGGCGGTAATGTCTCTGGTGTTGCTGCTGTCACTACCCATTTATCACTTATATCAGCAAATATCAATATGGGGCAACCGTCAATCGGAGGGGATTTGGTATAAACCAATAACTATTTTAGCCAGTGTTGTTTATGGGTTCTGGTGTTTGCTAACAGGTATTAGTTTATGGCTGTCCCGGGTGCGGCATTACTATAGTGATATCTACAGTACAGAAATTACAGGTAATCCTAATGCTCTGACACGTGCTTTACTGAAAATGGCTGTGGGAATAGCTGTTGACATCCAAAAAACAGAACAAACCAGTTGGCAATTAGAAAGTTTAAACTTATTACTACCGGTAGGTTATCAGCAGAGTGTTTGCTTGGGTAGTATAGCCGGTCAAATGCCCTTTGAATCTATATTGATGTGGGATACTTGTCATCCCTATGGCCGTTGGTTTGCCATTAATAATAGCCATCCTCTCATGGGCGATCGCATCCAGCGTCTGAGTCAAATTGCTCGCCAATGGCACATCGACCCTGAAATACATCTTACCAGGCAACAAACAGCCCAAGTGAAGTTTCAGTCCTTCCTATTACATATTGCACCCTTTGTGGGCATTCCCCTAGGTTGTGTATTTGCGGGTTTAATCTGGTTAACTTGGCAAACTGCATTTACCTTGAGGTTATTAAACTTAAAATGGATATATGATGATGGGAAATTTGTCATAGGTTCCCTACTCATTGGCTTTAGCATCGGTATGGTGTGCCGAATGAACTCATTTTTCCCAGACATCAAGACCACTAATGTGGGCAATGAGCAAAGCCTACCCCATCTCTTAGCTCATCCATCTGCTCTTCCTATTGATGGTATTAGTGTGCAGCTAGTCGGTAAGCTATTGGGTCGCCGGGGTGCTGGCAATTGTTTAGGACAGGATTTAATCCTACAATGTGGCACAGGATTAGTGAAATTACATCACATTTCTTTGGGACAGTCGGTCAATCCTCAAGATTTCATTGGTCGGCAAATTATAGTTACGGGCTGGTTCCGTCGGGGAGCAACACCCTGGATTGATATTCACACCGTGCAAACTCAAACTGGTAAAACCATTTATAGCCCTCATGCTATTTGGTCTACTGCTGTGGCGGTTGCTGCACAGGCTTGGGGAGCATACATTTTTCTGACGGGTTAGTATTGCTGTGTAATCAATCATGCTAATGTAAATAAAAGTTTAAGTTGCTGTTTTCATCAATGAGTGTTACATTTATTTACATACTTTCCTAAAGCCCAATTAACTCAGCAATATAGTCTAGTTACCCAGATTTAGCCGGTTTATGCAAATTTATGCCTTTTACCCTCCCCATACAGCAGCTAAATCACCAGCCGATGGCTGGTTTTTGTTTCTGATCAAATTTTGTGAGAGAAAAAATGTATTTGATGCTACGATATATGAATAAAACAGTTAAAAATGTATGTTCTGAACCAGCTACGTAGATAATACCGTGGTAATGTAGGTAATGGTATTTATTCTGCGGGCGAGATTATCAAAGAAGATATTTACTTTAACAAGCCAAGGCTGATAAATTTACGATTCTTACAATTAAGGTAGTATTTGCTAGTCGTCGTATGCACCTTTGTATTAAACAAGCTTTATCCCAACTAAAAACTGTATTGTAGAGGTTGAAAGTTAGGAGTAAAAATTTTGGTTTACGGCAGTCTTGGTCAACAGCATCTATTTAATAGCCAAAGCCAAGTATTTGTTTTCTTGCCTTGCCATGTTCGTTCTAATTTGGAGGTATAATTCATGTCTGTTCGCCTGTATATAGGCAATTTGCCAAAAGAAGAAATAGATCGTCAAGATTTGCAGGCAGTTTTTGCCGAAGAAGGCGATGCTGTAACTACAAAACTAATTAAAGACCGCAAAACTGGTAAGTGTCGTGGTTTCGGTTTTCTCACTGTCAACAATGATGAACAAGCTGATCAAATTATTGAAAAATATAATGGTCATTTGTTCAAAGAAAGTCCTATCAAGCTAGAGAAAGCACTACCCCGGACCAAAGGTGAAGAGGGCGAGGAGCAAGCCCCTAAAGCTGCTACTCCCGCTCCTACGCAACCCGCACCTACTCTACAAAAAGAAGGCGGTCGTCGTGAGAAAAGCGGTAAAAAGTCCCGGCGTGGCGGCGGTGGTGGTGCGAAGGAAACTACCACCACAACTGGTGACTCAGATGCAATTCGTCCAGATCCACGCTGGGCTTCTGAGTTGGAAAAACTCAAGCAAATGCTAGCGGCGCAAACTACGAATTGAGTCTGTGGGGATTATCGGTTTTCCTGATGATTCAGTGCAGTGCTGATTCAGCCACTTTTGTCACTGCGATGGCAACTCTTGGTAAAATCCCCAATACCAAGAATGTCCATCGCTTTTTTATTGGACAACCGGGAACAGGGTTTTGAGGATTTCTCAAGGTTGGGTATGTGATGGCCAAGAAAAAAAATTTTTTTGTACATAATTAAATTAAAATGAAGATTAATTAAAGTTTCTGAAAAGTGCTGTATATGCGCGCGGCAAAACTTTGACTGAAATATCAACGGCGAGCAGAGCTACTGGCTTCAGACATGGGGGTTAGCCGTTGGCGATTTTAATCGCCTTCCCCATTAAACAGACGGTGAGCGACTAGGTTGCTGTGGTCTGTCAGTGAGTCTGTCAACATACACCCCTACCTGAGTAACACACAAACTATGAACCCTACTAGCGACAAATGTATTGCCTTAATTTCTGTTCATGGAGATCCGACCGTTGAAATTGGGAAGGAAGACGCTGGTGGGCAAAATGTTTATGTGCGGAATGTGGGTGAAGCACTGGCAAAGCTGGGCTGGCAAGTTGATATATTTACCCGCAAAGTGAGCGTGGAGCAAGATACCATGGTGGAAATGAGGGAAAATTGCCGCACTATTCGGTTAGCAGCAGGTCCAGTTAAGTTTGTGCGTAGAGATGATCTGTTGGCATATATGCCGGAATTTTTGCATAATTTACTTCAATTCCAAATAGAGAATAATATCAAGTATCAGCTAGTTCACACTAATTACTGGCATTCTAGCTGGGTGGGGATGCAACTAAAGAAAATCCAAGGTACTCGCCAGATTCATACCTATCATTCTCTGGGGGCGGTTAAGTACAATACCATGGGAATAATTCCTACAATTGCTAGTCAGCGATTAGCAGTGGAAAAGGAAGTATTAGAAACGGCAGAACGCATTGTAGCTACAAGTCCCCAAGAAAAGCAGCATATGCGATCGCTCCTTTCCACTCAAGGTAAGATAGAGATTATTCCCTGTGGTACAGATATTCGCCAATTTGGTGCTGTTGACCGCCAAGCTGCTAGATTAGAGTTGGGAATTAAACCCGAAACTAAACTGATTTTCTATGTGGGACGTTTTGACGGACGTAAAGGAATAGAAACTCTGGTGCGTGCGGTTCATCAATCCCAATTACTTGGGGATAAAAACCTCAAATTAATTATTGCAGGTGGTAGCACACCGGGAAATAGTGATGGTATGGAGCGCCAGCGCATTGAGCAGATCATCAATGAATTGGGGATGAATGAATTTACCACACTACCGGGTCGCCTGACTCAGGAAATACTGCCGGCTTATTACGCTGCTGCTGATGTTTGTGTGGTTCCTAGTCACTATGAACCTTTTGGACTGGTGGCTATTGAGGCTATGGCTAGTGGTACACCTGTAGTAGCTAGTAATGTGGGTGGACTTCAGTTTACTGTGATTCCTGAAGTCACAGGTTTATTGGTCCCTCCCCAAGATGTAGCGGCTTTTGCAGCTGCTATTGACCGGGTTTTGTTAAACCCACAATGGGGAGAAAAATTAGGTCAAGCTGGTAAAAAACACGTGGAAAGTAAATTTAGTTGGGATGGGGTAGCCACTCGATTAAGTGAACTTTACGGACAAATTGGGCAGGAAAAGGTGAAAGAACCAGCATTAGTTCAGTAAGTAATAGGTGATTTTAACTGTTGTGCAACCAGTAGACTATACTACTTTGACTGCTGCTTGTAGCGAACTACGCGCTTACTGGCTGCCATCTCGATTAGAACAAGTTTATCAACGCGATCGCTATACTATCGCAGTAGCTTTACGCACTCTGAAACAAAGGGATTGGCTAGAGATTTCTTGGCATCCCCAAGGGGCGCGCATTTGTACGGGGGAACCACCCCCAAGACTACCGGACACTTTTACATTTAGCCAACAATTAGTACATCAATTGGGTGGTTTGGCTTTGGTGGATATGGGGGCGATCGCCCCTTGGGAGCGTGTTGTCAATTTGCAATTTGCCCGTCGTCCCGGAGAGGAGGCACTATATCATATATATGTGGAGGTGATGGGTAAGTATAGTAATGCTATTCTCACCGATGCTAACAATATAATTATTACAGCTGCCCATCAAGTTAGTCAGCATCAATCCAGCGTGCGTCCCATCCAAACCGGACAGCCTTATGAAACTCCACCAAAGCTGACCGGACCTGTCCCCAGTTTGAATGAAAGTTTAGAACGCTGGCAAGAACGCATCAGCTTAGTACCGGGAACAATTAAGCGTCAGTTATTAAAAAGTTATAGCGGTTTGAGTTCTGCACTGGTAGAATCTATGTTACTGGCTGCTAATTTACTCCCTGAAACTACCACAGAAAACCTGAAGCCCCACGAATGGGAACGACTATTTACACGATGGCAAGAATGGTTACAAGCTTTAAAGTTGAGTAAGTTTCAACCAGCCTGGACAGCAAATGGATATACTGTTATGGGTTGGGGCGCAGTTGCACCAGAAAAAGACATTCAAACCCTACTTTACAAATACTACACAGACCAGTTAAGTCAGCAGGGGTTTACTCAGCTACGGCATCAGTTAAGTCAGAAATTAGATAACATTTTAGTAAAATTACGCAATAAAGCTGAGACCTTTTCTCAGCGCTTGCAGCAATCAGATCAAGCCGATGAATACCGAGCAAAGGCTGATTTGTTGATGTCAAACCTGCAAAAATGGCAACCAGGAATGAAAGAAATTATCCTGCGTGATTTTGAAACAGATCAGCCCGTAGCCATCGCCCTGGAACCAGATAAAAACGCGGTTCAAAACGCCCAACGCCTTTATAAACAGCACCAAAAACTTAAACGCGCTCGTGCTGCTGTGGAACCGTTGCTTTTGGATGTCCAGTCAGAAATTAGTTATTTGGAACAAGTAGAAGCAGCCATCGCCCAAATAGAAAATTACCAAACAGCAGCAGATTTACAGGCTTTAGAAGAAATCCGCGACGAATTAATTGGGCAAAAATATTTAGAAGATTCAGGATACCGCAGTGGAAGTTCCAGCGAAACAGCCAGCACCAACTTTTATCGTTATCGTACCCCCAACAACTTTGAAGTTTTAATCGGTCGCAACAATCGCCAAAATGACCAATTGAGTTTTCGTGTGGCGGGAGATTATGATTTGTGGTTTCACGCCCAGGAAATCCCAGGTAGTCATGTCTTGCTACGTTTAGAACCGGGTGCGGTTCCAGAAGCAGCAGATTTACAATTTGTGGCTAATCTCGCGGCTTACTACAGTCGTGCGCGTCAGAGTGAACAAGTACCTGTAGTTTACACCCAGCCCAAACACGTTTACAAGCCCAAGGGAGCTAAACCAGGTATAGCAATTTACAAGCAAGAGCGTATCCTGTGGGGACAGCCCCAGTCACTGATGAGAATATTGTAAATTTATTCTTCAAGATAGAGGTTCCCTCGGTTGGGTTATATCTTTTTTTGTGGATTTTAATCAAAAAACTGTGTGGAGTGTTACAGTATTGTTAAGAAAGGTTGCCCGTCGATTTTGGGAACGCGCAACTTGGTTTTAACTCCATTGAGAAGACAACGCGGAAAAAAGTATTTCAGGCCAGTGGTGAGAAGCTGGTCTTTTTTGTCTTCTGATACTTCCACTACCTGAGCAGAAGAAGTTTAAAAACTAAATCTTAAAAACTAAATCTTAAAAACTAAATCTTAAAAACTAAATCTTAAAAACTAAATCTAGTTCTGATAGCACCAATGACCGCATCATTGTTATTATCGTCATGGTCTGGAGATGTTAGCCAGATTACACCAGGGGTAATGGTAATGTTATCATTAATCTGATACTGGTAGAAAGCCTCAAGGTGATAGGAAGTATTATTATCTTTATTCACCCCTGGAATGGTGGAAGTTGTGACCCTAGGTTCTACACCAGCAATAATTCCAGCTAGGTTACCTTTTTTTCCCAAGTCGGGAAAGCCCAAGGTAAGAGCATAATTCCAAACCTCCGCTTCTCCCCGTACCCCTGTTAAGTTGCGGCTATTGGTGTATCCCGCCCAACCACCTAAGACAATTTTTTGACTGATACCCAGGGATGCTTGGATACCGTAGGAATTGCTGGAGAAAGCCGCACCACCTAAATCAAAGGTGGCATTATTACTACCTGTAGCTAATGGTTGTCTGTAGGAATTGATATAAGTTAAGCCTACGGTAATGCGATCGCTTGGGGTCAGGGTCAATTGCGCCAAAGCACCGTAAGCACCATCAAACAAACCACTCTTAGCAGCAGGGTCATTGGGTGTGCTAGTTAAATAACCCAAGCTGAGGGCTAATTTATCACTGAATTGGTGGGTTATTCCCAGCCCAGTACCATCCATCTGGTTATAAATTGGGTTACGAGTACCAAAGGTAGATAAAGCACCAGTACTACCATCACCATCAAATATATTAACTGTATTAGTGATGTCATCTGCTGCACCGGCATTGGCAATGGCGATTACCTGTGTTTTTGCACCTAGGGGAAATTCATAAAACAGCGCGTCTACCTCAGCATTGGTAGTTCCACTCTCACCAGCAAAGGCTAAGTTCCCTTCTGGTGTACCAATGTCAGGGCTAAAAATATTATTAGCGGCGATTCTAGTAAATAGGGTATCTCTACCTGTAAAACTGGTGACAAACTCAACCCGTGTCCGCGCTGCCAAGGTTGTATTCTTGTTTATGATGCTTTGATTACCTCCCAAAACATCACTAATTACTGCTACCACTTCTCCTTCTAGTTTGGTTGTGGTAGAAAAACGATTTACTTCTAATTCAGATGTCCGTGCTTCTACTGCATCTAACCGCCCCCGTAATGTTGCCAGTTCTGCGGAAAACTCCTCTTGCAGTCTTTGTAATGTGCTTAAATCTTGTTGGGTCAGCACATCACTGGTGGCGGTAGCAATTAGTTCATTAACCCGATCCAGACAAGCATTTAAACCGGCTGCAAATTCATATCTAGTTAATGCTCGATTACCGCGATAAGTCCGATTTGGATAACCTGCAACACAACCGTAACGTTCTACCAATGATTGTAATGCTTGAAAAGCCCAATCAGTAGGTTGCACATCGGATAACTGAGAAACTGAGGTAACTTGTGCCATTACCTGACCTGATGTGTTGGGTATTCCCCCGGTATACAAGAGCATAGTAACACCACATACTGGGCTAACCAGTAGGTATTTCCATAATTTTTTCATCTACTTTTTGAGACTTATTGATATTTAATTGCAATCACTCATCGTGTTCTCGACACTACCTTGTTTATCAAAGCTGTAGGAAAATATTAACATTAGTTTAATAATTATTCTCATAAGCTGTTGTGCTGCTAAGTCCAATAATCTGTATTTATAGCGGTTTTCGCTGCTTAGTGAGGTACATCATTAACAAGCAGGATGCTTGTGTTAGAAGACGATCATTTACATTTGTATCTCACGTGTTTAATAAATGCTATCACTTCCCTAGGGTTATACAAATTAAATGCGTAACAGCTTATTGCAAGTTAAAAACTAGTTTTGCCTAGTTTTTTAAGAAATGTAAAGAATTATTACAACTGCTTTTATATACATGAAAAACTTAAATAATGTGTGAGAATGATAATTATTCTATAAAGATAAACTACTTTGGTTGTCAATAAACTAATTGACCAAAGTACAGTTACAGGGGAAAAATTATGATTTTTGGGGTTGTTCCAGGAAAAAACCGATTTAGTCTGCTTTTAATGGCTGTACTCACTTTGTCAGGTTCTGGGGGTTGTAACCAATCAAATACCAATTCAACCAGCAATCAGACACCCCAACCACAGGAAGTAGTAGAAAAAACTCAGGTTGTGTCCACAATTTTGCCAATGTATTTGTTTACTAAGGCTGTGGCTGGAGATGTGGCAGATGTATCAATTATTGTACCACCAACTACGGAGGTGCATGATTATCAATCAAAGCCGGATGATGTGAAAGCAATTTCTACAGCTAGAATTTTAGTAAAAAATGGTTTGGGATTAGAAGAATTTTTAGACAATACTATTAAAAATGCTGAAAATCCTAATTTAGTTAAAATTGATGCGAGTCAAGGTATTAAAATTTTAGAGGAAATTTCCCCGGTTGATAAAACAGTAACAGAAAAGGGAGATAGCGACGGACATGATCATGAACATGATCATGGTGAGGGAAATCCTCACGTTTGGTTAGATCCAGTTTTAGCAAAACAGCAAGTAACAAATATTCGGAATGGATTAATTGCTGCTGACCCAGCTAATACAACCGCCTATGAGGCTAATGCTGCGGCTTATATTCAAGAATTAGATAATTTACATGGAGAATTTCAACAAACTCTGCAAAAAACTCCTAACTGTACCTTCATCACTTTTCATGACGCTTTTCCATATCTGGCTAAACGCTATAATCTTAAACAGGTTGCTGTAGTGCAAATTCCTGAAGACCAACTTTCCCCAACAGATGTACAAAGAACTGTTAAGGCTGTGAAAAAATATCAGGCTAAAGCTTTATTTAGCGAACCAGGAGTAGATAATAAATTATTAACCAGTCTTGCTGAAGATTTAAAGCTAACTGTGCGTAATTTGGATTCTTTAGAATCTGCTACTGAGGAGATAAAACCAGAGTATTACTTTAAAGTTATGAAAACTAATTTACAAAGTATAGAGGCGGGGTGTAAGTAATTGGAGTTTTTGTTTATGTGGTCTTTTGTTATTAATTATCTATAGTCCGGTAGTGATGATATTTCCCATTTTAAAGGTAGAAGGTTTAAATGTTTATCAAGGCAGTTATTTGGCTGTTCGAGATGTTACCTTTGAATTATTCCCAGGAACAGATACAGCTATTGTTGGTCCCAACGGCGCGGGTAAAAGTACGTTAGTTAAAGCGATTTTAGATTTGATTCCCCATAGTGGCGGAAAAGTTGAGATTTTTGGTCGTTCAATTACTAAGTTAGGACATTTACGCCACTGTTTGGGTTATATGCCACAAAATTTTATTTTTGACCGCAGTTTTCCCATTTCTGTAGGTGAGTTAGTGGGGCTAGGATGGGTAAATGAAAACAAAAATCATAATTCATGGTTTCCCCATCTGTGGAAAAGGGATAAGAGAAAATCAGTAGCAATAGCAGAGGCTTTGCGGCGAACAGATGCTGATCATCTTCAAGATCAAGCTATTGGAACTCTGAGCGGTGGTCAGTTGAAGCGGGTATTGCTGGCTTATTGTTTAGTTAGACCTCGAAAACTCTTGGTATTAGATGAAGCTTTTGCTGGGGTTGATGTCCAAGGTACAAGCGATTTTTACGCTTTGTTAAATGAATTAAAACGGGAAGAAGGTTGGACAGTGTTGCAGGTTTCCCATGATATTGATATGGTAAGCCGTCATTGCGATCGCGTTCTTTGCCTTAATCAAACTGTTGTTTGTACTGGTCAACCAGAAGTTGCTCTTTCACCTCAAAATTTGTTAGCAACCTATGGTCCTGGTTTCAGTCCTTATCACCATCAACATTTCTGAATTTTGGATACCGCATAGGTTAATCTGAAAAAGTTATTGTAGATAACTTTTAAAATTCTGAATTGCCTATGATCAAGGTAGAAAAAACTAAAATATCTGGAGTTACTATGTCATACCGGGTAGTTACAGAAATAACAAGTTGGTTTAAACGATCCAGAATTGTCAGGAATTTAGAAATTTTTCAAGACTTCATTGTTATTTCTCTATGCTTGGGGTTGTTTGGTGTCATGCTGCTGAGATTAGGAGATATGTTTTACTCATTTCTCCATCCTTTAGACTTACGGGAAGTCACATCTGATATACTATTCATTTTAATTTTAGTGGAATTATTTCGACTGTTAATTGATTATTTACAAGAGCAACGTATTTCTGTAGGCGCAGCCGTAGAAATTACCATTGTATCAGCATTGCGAGAAGTGATTTTACGTGGGGTACTGGAAATCCCTCGCGAACAAATTTTAGCCCTTTCCTTGTTTATAGCGGTTTTAGCGGCGATTCTCGCCAGTCAACCTTGGATGTCCCGTTTTTTTGAACATCTAAAAAGTGCTACTCCCGAAAAAACAGATTAAATTCTACATTTACCATCCCCAAGTACCGGGACCACCTTTAAAAGGTCCGACAATATCCGCAGTTATCCATCCTCCGTAAAAATCACCGGCTTGGGGTGTTACTAGCTCATCATTAACATAACAAGCATCCATTAAAGTGGCAATAAAACCATAATATTCTTGAATGGGCAGGAAATTAGGAGTTGGATCAAAGTATCGCCAAGCTGCATACTTTTTCAGGGAATCACCGATGTGGACATCATAATATTCATATGCTCCCTTCCATTCACAGAGATTTTTTCTAGATGTTTCCACTAGATATTCTAGTTTAATGTCTTCTGGGGGGAAGTAATAGGCGGGAGGATGACTAGTCTCTAAAACCCTTTTTCCTCTGGTGGTTTCTGCTAAAACAATACCATTGCAAATGACTTTTAGGTGTTTGTCTGTATCTTGTAGAACGGCGGGACGGGGATAATCCCAAACAGATTCTTGTCCTGGTTGTGGGGGTATGGGTTGTGGTCTCATGGTTAAATGTCCTCTGTGGAAATGGTAATTACAAAAATATCTTTAACATTTTTATGTCTTGTATGTTCAATAATGCTAACAGATCCCAATCGAAGAGGATGTCTGAGAAGTAAGAGAGCTTACATAACGGTATCCTGTCACCTTTGCAACACCGCCAACGCTGCTGCTACTTCCTGCGCTTTTTCCTCAATAAAACTTAACAAATCTTCTAATTATTCAATACGTTTATTTTAATAGTTCCCCAACATCACCCCAAAAATAGCAATAAGTATAAGTTAAAATCTCCCAACCATCAAAACAGATGACTTACCCCAGGGGTAGGAAGGGATGAAATAGCCCTGGGTGTGGGGTGGCTTTACCTTCAAGATAGAGTGTTTAGTAACTAAAAGTTGGGATAAGGATAAAGTAAGTTACAAGTGTCTTGTCTTAATCCTGCAATTTCTTTTTCCAAACTTTCTTTTACTGCGCCTTCTAGTTCTTGGATACTATAGCCAAATATCATTTTTATATTCATATCACAATCTCGAACAGGGTAAATTTTAGGTTGTATTATATCAAAACCAAATTCTTCAATATACTTTAAAATCAACTGCTCTAAACACCATACTTTACCATTCAGATGTTCAATAATATCAGTAAAACCAGAATTATTTAAAGCTCTTAAACAGTTTTTATCACTTGTTAATAAATAATTATTGCGATGACCTTGTTGGCTAAGATAGCAAATATGACTAATTAAAATTGCTTCTCCTTTGTCTTTATTTTTATTAATATTTTTGCTTATCTCACTAGCGTTATTTAGTTTAGTAAAATAGTCCCACAGTTTAGTAAAAATCTCTATGTCCATATCAAAATCAAAATTTGTGTCTGAAATAGTTATAAAATCTTTAGTAATTTGTAATGCTTTTTCTATATTTTCTTGAGAGACATTAATTAATTGCTTGCCTCTGTTACGTTTAATTGGATTGCCAAATTTATATTTAAATGTATCAAGTATTTTTACTTGATTTGTATCAATACTAAAACTTATTAGGGTATTATCAAATAAATTAAAAGTGACAAGTTTAAGAATGATATCGTTATCTAAAAAATAAAATGACCCTGACAAAATTAAACTCCTAAGACTTTCTCTAAATACTCATAACTTTCATCATTAAACTTATCCCAGTCTAATTTCTCAGCTAAATATTCATTAATAATCTCTCGACCATTAATAGGACAATCTAACTTATTTAAAGCTTTCATTGATAAAGGAAAATAGTCTTTATTATGCCATCCATAGTTTAGAATTACCGCTTCTGCTTCAACTCCTGGATATTGGGGAATAATGGTATTAACAACGTAATTACAAAGGTAATCAGCATCTTTAATTTTTTTATTCCCCAAACAATCATCACAGTCACCTAATAATAACTGAGTAGCAAATTTATTGGCTTGACATTCATCATCATCATTGCAACCAAACTCTATTTTTTCATCAACCCAAATCCCTTCTTTTAAGTGTCCTAATGCTAAATGACCTAATTCATGCGCTAAGTCAAAAGCGAATCTAGCAGAGTGTTTATGATTTGAACTGAGAATGATTATAGGAGAATCAAATTGCCATTGAATTAACCCTGCAAACTTCTTTATTTTTGGAGGAAAATTATTAAAACAACCAACAATTATTCCCTTACTCCAACAATATTTAAGTTGGGAAATTAAATTAACTGTTGTATTATTTGTTAAAATTTCTGCCCGAATTTCCTTTACATTGGTAGGTAAAGATGTAAAATTTACCTCGGTACTGCAAGCAATTAACTCAGCTACACGACTAACTAAAGCTTGAGCTACATAAGGATAATCGTTATTTTTACTGTTATGCTGCTTAAACTTAGTGACAGGGAGGGGATTAAACCTGATTTTCTCTTCTTGCAGCAAGGATTTTAAGTCAAGATTAAGGTTATCAGCAATATAACCAGCCCCTTCTAAAACAGCAATAGGTTTATCGTTGAGTTCATCATTCCACCAACTTGGTAACCCGTTGTTTCTTACGTAGTCTTGGTTAAAGCCAAGTTTGGAGAGTTTAGCATAAAGTGAAGACATAGTAAGCTTTGTTGTCATTGTCTTATCCTCCTTGCTGATGCTAAAATTTAAAGGTTCTATCCTCATTTAAATCTCTAATGGGGTATTTACCATTGATCATATAGCATTTCTTAAACACCAACTGAGCTAGAGATAAGCCAGAATAGCAAACTGTAGCACCTAGTTGAAAGGTATCTTGTAATCCAGGTAATTCATACCTAACCGTGAAAATGTCGCCGGAATCGAAAGTCAAGTTTATCTGTTTTGCGTTGATTGCAAGTAAAGCAGAGGGTTTGTAAATTACTGATATCGTTTTGACCACCACGGGCTAGGGGGATTATGTGGTCAATGG
>Ga0169931_10000348_pt1 | contig 75962 bp, 83 predicted proteins | sample Kivu_15m_20L_FD_129675 | JGI IMG/M metagenome (GOLD analysis project Ga0169931, IMG submission 129675) | Freshwater microbial communities from Lake Kivu, Western Province, Rwanda to study Microbial Dark Matter (Phase II) - Kivu_15m_20L... | ecosystem: Environmental > Aquatic > Freshwater > Lake... | reverse complement strand
TTCAGGGGGCGGCTGGTCCCGGGTATACGGGCCTGCCTCTGCGGTCCGACAGGAGGAAAGTTGGTCATGGCGATGCTGGCGCTTGTGAGACACGGACAGAGCCAGTGGAACCTGGAAGACAGGTTCACGGGCTGGTGGGACGTGGATCTGACGCCTGCCGGGGAGGAAGAAGCGCGCGCCTCCGGACGTCTGCTCAAAGAGACAGGCGTCGATTTTTCCTGCGCCTTCACCTCGGTGCAGAAACGCGCCATCCGGACGCTCGATCTACTTCTGACGGAAATGGACCGGCTCTGGCTTCCCGTCAGCAAGGACTACCACCTCAATGAACGTCACTATGGGGCTCTGACGGGCCTCAACAAGAAAGAAACGGCGGCCCGCCACGGCGAGGATCAGGTCCGGATCTGGCGCAGGTCATTTGATACGCCTCCGCCCGACATGCAGCCCGGCTCGGCGTTTGATCTGGCCGCGGACGCCCGCTATCGCGGCATCGCCATCCCGCGCACCGAAAGCCTCAAGACAACCCTTGCGCGCGTCCTGCCCTACTGGACCTCAGACATCGCGCCGAAACTCAGAGCTGGTCAGAATGTCCTCATAGCCGCCCACGGCAACAGCCTTCGGGCGATCGTCAAGCATCTGTTCGCCGTGCCTGACAGCGAGATAACCGAGGTCGAGATCCCGACCGGCAATCCGCTTCTGATCGAGCTGGACACATCCCTTCGCGTCCTCACGGCGCGCTATCTGGACACGGCGCGCGCCCGGCCGCTGCCGCCGCCACAGGCGTGAGCGGGCCGGACGCCGAGCGGAGTTTCATGCAGCGGGCCCTTGAGCTGGCCCGCAGTCAGCTTGGCCGCACGGCCCCCAACCCGTCTGTTGGCTGCGTCATCGTTGCAGCCGGCGCCATTGTCGGGGAGGGCGCAACCGGCGATGGCGGACGCCCGCATGCGGAAGAAACAGCCCTGCTCGCGGCCGGCGTGATGGCGAAGGGCGCAACGGCCTATGTCAGCCTCGAGCCGTGCGCGGCGCGCAGCGGAGGGACGACGGCCTGCTCGCAGCGCCTGGCGGCAGCCGGACTGTCGCGCGTCGTTATCGCCTGCAGCGACCCGCATCCACTCGGCGCCCATGGCGCAGCCCTTCTGAGGGCTGCGGGAATAGACACCTCGACAGGCCTTCTCGAGCACGAGGCGCGTCAGCTCAATGCCGGCTTTTTCAAGCGTCTCGCCTCCGGACGTCCTCTTCTGGCCATAGACGCATCGGCCGGGCGCTATGACGCCGCCTTCAGCCTGGCGCGTCACGAAACGTTTGAGCAGGCGCTTGACCGTCTCGGCCGTGACGGACTGACACGGGTCTTCGTACCCCCGGGCACAGCCCTCGCAGCACAGCTCAGGGCGCGCGGACTGGTCGATGAGGACTGGTCTGAAGCGCAGCCTCCGGACGTACGCTGACCGCATGCCGGATTGACCGCATACCTGTTTGGCCGCCTTCAGGGTCAAATGAAAAAGTCGCCCGTGAAAGACCCCTTCCGGCCCTGCAGCGCTGGATTTTGTCGCTCTTTTCGGTTGATTGAAATTGCCGGAAAGGGCGTTGGCGTATGTCGAAAGCTTGCGATTTCGACATAGGGATTTCGCTTTGGCGCGAAGCCTGATTCTCTGCTTTTTCGAGAGCAAGCGGAGGGTCTGACGAAGCCAGGCAGGCAGCAGCCGGGTGAGGCGCAAGATCTCTTCCGGGCCCGTCTCGATCAGATCATCAACCCGCGCCACGAACGGGTTTTGCTGGCGGCGCGCATCGACTGAAGCTGGCGTGAGGCTGAGTGAGAGCTTCGATTGAGACAATACTCAAGTCTGTCCGAAAACAAGAGACCTGACCGGCGGTCGGCCGGCCAGCATCTGTCGCGGGATGGAGAGGACGCGTTGAGCGCCAGCTCCAGGTTGCGCTCAACGCCCGGTTCGGCAGGAACGCCCGTCTTGTCCTGCTCGGCGGCCTGACGCTCAGCCGAGCTGGAGCACGCTGCGCTTTCCCAAGTTCACGATCCTGCCAGCAGTCGCTCAACCGTCCGCATCGGAAGGACGAGCCGCATTGATTCCGGCAACCGGACAAAGCCGTGTCCGGCGTAGAAGGCCGCTGCGCCTTCATCCAAGGCGTCGACCACGATCATGGACGATCCGACGGTCTCGGCGCTGGCCAGCGCGCGGCGCAGTGCGTCTGCCAGAAGGATCGCACCAAGCTGTTGGCCCTGGCAGTCTTTCGCCACCGCCAGCCGCCCGATCAGCGTGGCGCTGACCAGCGGGTAGCGCGGAATGTGTTTACGCGCCGCCTCCGGTACCTCGCCCGGCCCAAGCGCTGTGGCGCAGAGCGTGTAGTAGCCGAGCGCGCGGCCCGGATCAGCCCTGTCTTCCAATACGAACACGCCGTTGGCGCGGCGGCGTACATCCTGTCCCGCCTGGGTTTGGAAATAGCGATCAAGGCTTTCGACGCCGCAGGTGAATCCGGCGCGGTCGCGCCCTTCTTCCAGCGGGACGATGACCAGGTCAGGCGCTGGCGCCACTGCTTACGCGCCGATGCGGCGGCCGTGCTCCGCAAAAGCGCGCGCCAGTCGCTCACTCGGCTCGGGCGGGTTGATAATCGCCTGAAAGAAAGCAGCCCGGTCGTGCTCAGACAGGCTGAGCGTCTCATTTTCGGCGATGGTCCGCCGTGCAGCATCGGTGATAGCTGTCAGGCAATAGTCGCTGATCTTGCGCCTTTCGAGCAGCGCGGCGCGCTCGATCAGCGCCTTGGTCTGCTCGTCGAGCCGGAAGCCGAGGCGGTTATCACGGTTGATACGATCTCTGCGGCCGATGGCGTTGCTGGTCATGGTGTCCTCCATCGCTGACAACATGTACGTCGAACGGACGTACATATCAAGCGTGACCGACCCAAAGGCTGCTTAGCGCCGGAGAGCGGGCTGAAATCTTTGGACAATCTTCCCCGCGCGGCACGCACGCCGGCTGGACGCCGCGACGAAAACGACGTCCGCACAAGGGCTTGGTATGCAGCCGGGGCGTCGCTTTTTTCAGATCCCCAAGCCCGCCACCGAGCCCCCACCCTTTCCTTCCCGGCCCGGCGCAAAAAGGAAACGCCTCCACTCCGGGTCAGGACCCTCCGCCTGGAGACTCCCGCAGGGCTGTCCGAAAACACAAACCCAGGCCGGCCGTCGGTCAGCCAGGGTCTGTCGGGGGCAGAATGGACTCGTTGGGCGCCAGTTGCATGTTACCGTCAACGCCCGGTTCGCCGGCAAGAACGCCCGTCTTGTCCTGCTCGGCGGCCTGACGCTCAGCCGACGCCACGCACATGATATAGCTGTCACAGTTCTGAGCGATGACCGGGTGGTGTTAACTCAAAGGCCGCCATGGCGACGCCGCCAACGCCAACCTCTGCGGCGCCGGCCATAACTTCCGCCTCATCCTCAACTGGGTGAGGCTTCTCTTGCACCTAATCCTTGCCGTCCTCACCGACGCCTTCAATCGCCCGTGTGATCGACGGATCGCTTCCTACAGGTCAACGAAAAAACGGGCCGGCCCAGGGCCGACCCGTTCTTAAGTTTACGCATGTCTGACGCCCGAAGGGCGTGACAGCGACAGCCTTAGAGGGGCTGAATCTGCGTGGCGGCCATTTTGCCGGAGCGCTTGTCTTTTTCCAGCTCGAAGCTGACGCGCTGGCCTTCTGTGAGGCCAGCAAGTCCTGCGCGCTGGACGGCGGAGATATGGACGAACACGTCCGCTCCGCCCTGTTCAGGCTGGATGAACCCGTAGCCTTTTTGCTCGTTGAACCACTTTACGGTGCCGGTAGCCATGTAGAACTAGTCTTTCGATAGGCATCCTAGGGACCCGATGGGCCCCACGGAGGGATTAAAGAGCGCTTGCAGCCGCGCCCCGGAGGCCGTCAAACCAGTCATGCTCGGAAGGGCAGATCCGGAGCTCAGCGGGACGGTCGACCGTCTTGAGAGCAAGGAGAGCAACCGAACCTGTTCAGAATTCGACGGCGGCTCTATCGCATAATCGGAGGCGCTTGAAAAGCCGCGCACCTCCACGCCCACACCCCCGCCGCGGCGGGGGTGGAGGGCCAGTTCACCGAAAAAAGGCTTTATCGTGCGGCCAGATAATGCCTAACTGAAGCCCATGATCCAGCCCGTCCGCCTCGAACACCGCTCCGTGATCGCTGTCAGCGGGCCGGACAGGGACGCCTTTCTCAACGGCATTCTGACCCTGTCGGTCGCCAGTCTCGGGCCTGACACGATGGGCTATGGGGCCCTCCTGAACCCTCAGGGCAAGGTCATCAGCGACATGTTCCTGACCCGGCGTGACGACGCCATTCTTATCGACTGTCCCGCCGCAGTCGCCTCACGCGTGGTCGAGCGGCTGAACCTCATGAAACTGCGAGCGGCTGTCAGCGTCGGCGTCAGGCCGGAACTTGCCGTGACGGCCTTCAGGGGCCTTCCTGACCCGCGCGCGAGCGACGCGCCGGCCCGGGCCATTGGCGAGACCTCCGTTACCGGCGATATCGGCGCCTATCATGCCGCGCGCATCCGGGCGTGCCTGCCCGAGCAGGGAACAGACTTCTCCGCCGAGGAGGTCTTCCCGGCTGACATCAATATGGACATGCTCGGCGGGGTCGACTTCAGGAAGGGCTGTTTCATCGGCCAGGAAGTCGTCTCGCGCATGAAGCGGCGCAGCACGGCGCGGCGGCGGACGCTGCGGGTGCAGATGTCAGCCGCCCAGGCTGCGCCCGCAGCGCTCAAAGCGGGCGAAGAGGAGATCGGAACACTGACATCTGTGAGCGGTCTTGCCGGCCTCGCGCGCGTGCGCATCGATCGTCTCGAGGAGGCCGTGACAGGCGGCCGGGTCATTCGGGCGGGCGAAGCGTCGGTCACATGTGACCGACCCGAATGGATGGCGGACGAACTGAGCGCGCTCGCCCGGGCGAAAGAGGCAAGACATGACGCCGGCCGATGAGACCCCCTGCGGCTGGGCGCCAGCGAGCGATGCGCTCTACCGGCGCTATCACGATGAGGAATGGGGCCTGCCCGAGCGCGACAGCCGGGCCCTCTGGGAAAAGTTCCAGCTGGACGGCCACCAGGCCGGGCTCTCCTGGATCACCATCCTTCGCAAGCGCGAGGCCATGCGCGAGGAGTTCGACGGGTTTGATCCGGAGGCCGTCGCACGCTGGGATCAGAGACGCATTGAGCGGGCCCTCAGGAACCCTGGCGTTATCCGAAGCCGTCTGAAGATCGCAGCGACTGTGCGCAATGCGCAGATCTACCTCGACATGGCCGGACGCGGCGAAGACTTTTCCGCCTATCTGTGGGGCTTTGTCGGTCACCGGCCCATCGTCAACCGGCTGAGGCGCTGGCGTGAGGTCGCCACGCGCTCGCCTGTCTCCGAGGCCATCGCCGCTGACATGAAAAAACGCGGCTTCAGCTTCTGTGGCCCGGTCATTGTCTATGCCGCGATGCAGGCCGTCGGCATGGTGAACGATCATGAAACAAGATGCCCGCGTCACCAGGAGATCCAGGATATCGAGATGGCGCGGATAACGGCAGGCGCATTGCGCGCGCGGCCCAGGCGCGCAGGACGGCCAACCGGGAGAGAAACACGATGACAGATTTCAGCAGCATGATGCGCCGCATCATCACCGGCGAGGACAGTGATGGACGCTCTCTCGTCATCCTCGATGGCCCGCCTTCGGCATCCAATGGCGAGCCTGATCTCGGCGGTCTTTTTGATATCTGGCACGATGCCGCCTCCGGCCCGATTGATCCGAGGGATCACAGCGACCTCGGGCCCGTGCGATGCGTCCTCTCCCCTGCCGCCGGGCAGGTGAAAGTACGCTGGTTCGTTATCCAGCCGCGCCCGCCGGGCGTGCCGGATGAGGCGCTGAACGCCGCAGCGCGGGCCCGCTTCGCATCATTCGACGCTGAGGATCACCTCACCGATCAGTCAAAGCATCCCGCCATGCACAAGACAGCTTCGATCGACGTCATCTGCCTCCTCAAGGGGGAGGTGGATCTCATTCTCGACGCCTCGCGCACCCGCATCCGGCCGGGTCAGATCGTCATTCAGCGCGGCACCAGCCATGGCTGGGAGGCCATTGGCGGCCCGGCTATCCTGCTGGCGGTGCTGATCGACAGGCCGCTTGGCGCCTGAGAGCGCTGGTCTGCGTCCCGCTTATCGCGTAAGACACAGGTCATGACACAGCTGCGCCGGGCCTGCCTCATACTGCTTCTGCCGCTTTGCGGGCTGGCGGCCGCCGGATGTGTCGCCCCCGGAATGAACGAGATCGAGCTGACGCCGGAACAGGCCTGCCTCGCACATTTCCAGAACGATCCGGTCGAGCAGGACCGCTGCCGGCTCGACGCCCGATCGCGCTCAGGCACCGTGCCCGATGTGCCGCCGATGAAACTGCCCATCCGCTCCGGAACGATGGGCGACTGATCGCAGCCGCCCGGCGGCCGGCCGCCTCAGACCGGCGGGTTCTTTTCGGCTATATCACCTAAGCTTCATCATGCAGGCCTCATCATGCGGGTCATGTCATGTTGGCCATGTCATCCAGACCGCCAGACCCGCCGAGGCCAGCATGACGGCGGCCGTTGTCCGGTAAAAGAGGGTCGCAAAAGCCGCCGAGCGCAGACGCCGCGCCATCGCATCCGCGAGGCAGGCATAGACCATCAGTCCGAACATCTCGCAGGCCGTCACCGTGACCATGCTGATCAGGGTCTGAGGCAGGAGATCGCGGCTGACGTTGAAATAGGCCGGCAGCAGCCCGCCGAAATAAATGAGGGCGTTCGGATTGGCCAGCTGCAGGCCGGCGCCATGCAGGAAGAGACGCCCGCGCGGGGCGGCCTCCCGGCGCAGAAGATCCACCGGCGATCCGAACGCCGTTCTCCAGGCCAGCCAGGCTATGAATATGAGGCCCAGCGCCTTGAGAGCCAGGAAGGCGTCCGGAAACGTCCGGGCCAGCAGGGCGACGCCGGAGGCGGCCAGAGCGATCCAGACAAGGTTGGCCAGACATATGCCCAGCGCCGGAGACACTGAGGCGGCGATCCCATAGCGCAGGGAGGTTGTGGTCACCAGCATGACGGCCGGCCCCGGGGTCAGGCCACCGGCGACAAACACCAGCGTCAGGTTCAGCCACACCGCCAGATCCATGGCCGCCCCCTTTAAGGCCCTGCAACGATCCTGTCAGCCCGAAAAGCCGGCCTGTTGCCCTGCGCAGCCGCTGCGCTATCAGGGTGCTCCGGCGCCGGAGGAAGCAGGATGAGGTCGACAGCATCAACAGCCCTTCCAGCCCTGCCTGTCCTTGCATGCATGCTTCTTCTGTGCGCCTGCGGCAGCTCACAGGTCGGTTCCGAGGCCGGCCCTCTGCAGGGCGAGGCTGCAGCAGCCTCACCGCCGGCGCCAGAGGCCAGCGCGCTGGCCGAAGGCATTCCCCTTCCCGCGGGCGATCTCCTCGCCCTTGGTTCAGTGGGTGCGCGTGATGATCTTTACTGCTCTGCGGTCATCTACAATGCCAACCCGGAGGTCTCCGACGCGCTTGCGCCGGTCGATGAAGCGCTCCTGCGTAAAGCACAGATGATGGGTTTCATCATCGGTGAGGCCGGTATCAACCGTCTCATTTCAGAGGGCGCCGCGCACGCCACTCATGCGCGGGCCATCGCCGAGGCCTATGCGGTGCAGGTCGCCAGGGACGCGCGCAGCGGGAGCCTGCGCCTGTCGGCCGATACGTGCCTGGCGCGGGCGCAGGCGATTCCTGTCCCTGAATAAGCTCCCTGAACGGAGGCGGAGATGGCCGCCGGCGCTGACAGCGCTGCCGGACAGGACGCGCCTGACAGTACCCGCCTGACAGTACCCGCCTGACAGGACCCGGCGCGGCGCGCAAAAAAGCCCGGCCGGCGGCGCAGGCGTCCGCCTCGGGCTGCTGCAGGCTGGCTCCTCAACCGGCCTGCGGCCGGCGGCGCTCCTGGGGCAGTCGGGGATCGCAGACCCTGAGGGCCGGGCTGAGAACAGCCTTCGGCCAGAACGCATCCGGCTGTCCCAGAAAGCGCGCACAGCGGACGGCGACAGGCGCTGCAATCTCGCCATCCGACAGGGCGGACTGGCCGGTCCTCAGGGCCTCCTCATAGCCAAGCGTGTAGATAACATCGGCAAGAAGAACGGCGCCTGCAGGCGTCCTGATCTTCAGCGTAAGGCTCTCCCCATCCTCCGCCGCAGCGATCAGCGGGGCAAAATCCTGGTCCGTCGGACGGGCGGAAAAAACAACGATGACAGGGGAAAGGCCCTCCATGCCGGCAGGATAGGGCGCAGGCTCTGCGCGCCCTGTCCGGCTCATGAGGACGCCGTCGCGGCCGGACAACTCGACGATATAGGCGGGTATCGCCGCATCGGCGGGCTGCAGCCAGGCTGAGCGGAAGCTGACCCCGGCGAGGGCCATGCCCCCCTGAGATCCGGGCTCGAAGCGAAGCATCAGCGATGACCGGCGCGCCTGGTGTCCGGCAAGACTGTCGGGCTGCTCGTCGATCGACAAGACCCGCCCGGCCTCGCCTCCGCGCCCGCGCGCTGCGATCAGTCCGAGGGACAGATAGGCGCCCGCGCCATCCTGGTTTGCTGCGTGCGCATACCAGGACGCCTCGCCTGACTGATCGGAGGCCTCGCCCGCCCCATCGCCCGGTCCGGCCATGGGATCGCACTCAGGCGCGCGCAGACAATGCGCAAGGAGCTGGGGCCAGACGGGGCTGTCTGCAGCTTTCTTTGCGCCCGCCAGAACAGGCGGACCTTCGGGCGCGCAGCCCGCCGTGAGGACAAGCAGAAGCAGACCGGACAGACAGGCGATGGGGTTCATGCGCTTCAGCCTAAACAGCAATCCGGCGGGGATCGTAGGCATAGATCCAGTCCTGACGCGAGCGCACAAAAGACGGCAGCAGGCTGTCGGCGAGCCTGATGGGCCCATAGGTCGCCGCCTGGCTCCAGACAGATGAACGATGGAAGAGCGCCATGTTGCGGCGCGCGCTCGCCAGCACGCGCGCCGTTCGCGGCCGGCGCAGCCCCTGATAGCGCATCATCGCCATCTGGCTGACGCCGTGGGTCAGAAGGCATCTGGCCAGAATGACAGCATCCTCGATCGCCATGGCGGCCCCCTGCGCCTGAAAGGGAGGCATGGGATGACAGGCGTCACCCAGAAGACAGACGCGCCCGCCCTCAGACCAGCGCGGCAGCGGATCCCGGTCGAACAGCGCCCACATGTAGCATGCCCCGGCGGCGGCGATGATATCGGGAATGGGCGCCGCCCATCCGGCAAAATCAGCGGCAAGATCAGCCGGATCACCCGGCTGGTCCCAGCTTTCGCCGCGCCATCGGCCGGTCTCGACGACGCCGACGAAGTTGATCAGTTCGCCGCGGCGGATGCGGTAGGTGACCGCATGACGCCCCGGCCCGACCCACACACTGGCTGCATGGGGAAGGTCGGGCGCCGCGTCGGCCGGAACCGTGATGCGCCATGCGACGGCGCCGGTATATCGCGCCTCCTGCGGTCCGAGCATCTGGGAGCGAAGAGCTGAGCGGACGCCATCAGCTCCGATGAGACAGTCGCACGCCAGGATGGCGCCGGTGTCCAGGCCAACCCTGACGCCAGCCGGCTCGACCACATAGGCTGATACCCGCGTATCCAGACGGATGCGAACGCCGCGCTCCTCAGCCGCCCGTCTGAGAGCGTCAATGAGATCAGCGCGGTGCATGTGCAGATAGGGCGCGCCATAGCGCCGGAGGGCCTCGCGCGCGATCGGTATGGACAAGACCCTGTCTCCGGTGCGTCCGATACGCATGTCCAGAGTCTCCGGGCGGGAGGACGCAGCAAGGGCCGTCTCATCAAGGCCCAGCGCCATCAGGCCCATCACCGCATTAGGCGACAGCTGAATGCCCGCGCCAACCTCCTGAAGAGCGCTGGCCTGTTCGACGACCTCGACGTCGCAGCCGCCCTCCTTCAGCGCGATCGCCGCGCTGAGACCGCCTATCCCTCCTCCGGCGATGACAATCCTCATGGCCTTAAGAGATAGGACCGCCGAACGGTTGAGTCACCTGTGGGATCAGTAGCGCGCAGACACGCCGAGCTTCAGGGCCAGCGGCGATCCGGGGGAGATATTGTTGTCGTTGTGCGCACTGAACCAGTAGGCGGTGTCGGCAAGGTTTTCGATATTGAGCTGAAGATCGAGCGCATCGCTGAGTTCGTAAAACAGGGCCGCATCAAGACGCGTATAGGCCGGAAGCCTTACGGCGTTGCTGATGGAGGCGAACTGGTCAGCCTGATGGATAAGACCCAGGCCCGCATCGAGGCGATCGGCCAGCCTGAAGCGGCTCCACACGGAAGCGCTGAACTCCGGAGCCAGGGGAGCCCGGGCGCCGGCGGGCGCAGCGCTTGTGGTGGAGGTGATCTCAGCCTCCTGAAGGGCGAGAGCGCCGATCAGGTCCCAGCCGTGGGTGATCTGACCCTGCAGGGAGATCTCCAGACCCTGGGATCTCTGCGATCCGGTCAGCGCCACCGTTCCTGCAACCGCCCCCGGCGCCGTCGTGTTCGTCCGGTCGAGACGGTAGAGCGCCGCGCTGAAAAGGAGGCTGCGTGACAGCTTCCAGCGCACGCCGATCTCGGTGTTTTCAAACCGCTCCGGCCTGAGCGTGGCGCTCGTCGGGGTCAGGGAGCTGAACTGCTCGCCGGACTGCGGAAGGAAGGCGAGGCTCCAGCCGGCGTAAACGGACAGGTCCTCGCCAGGCTGATAGATGACCCCGGTCTTAGGCGAGACAAAGCTGTCCGTGCGCGCCGTATCCGCATTGACGGGGCGCAGATCGTCAAAGGCAAGATCAAACCTGTCCCAGCGCAGGCCCAGGACAGCCTTGAACTGGTCGCCGAGCGCGATCTGATCCTGTATGAGCACAGCGAAAAGAGTGAGGTCATTCTGGTTGCTGATGGCCGGGGCGAGAGTGAGATCAGGGGCATAGGCGCGGCCGCGGTCAGCCAGACTGAAGACTTGGCCTGCCGCGTTGACGCGGCGGTTGGCCGTCGTCTGGCGCCCCGCCTCCATACCGATGAGGATGAGATGATCAGCGCCGGCAATATCGGCATTCCAGATAAGATCCGCCTGCGCCAGACGGTTCTCCCGGTCGGCCGCTTGGCTGTAGGCGGCGATGTTCACAGATCCGGTCAGCGGACTGACAGGTCCGCCGGGGAAAACATTGCTGTAGAATTTTGAATAATCCCCGTAGGCCAGCGTGGCGCGCAGCTGAAGATCTTCGCTCAGTTCCTGGCTGAAGACGGCGCGCAGCGTGGCGATGTCCGCCGTGCTCCGCGACAGGTCGGGATTACCGAAGTAGGTGCGCGCAGCGCCCGCCCAGGGGCGGCCGTTCAGCGAGGGAACGCCGCGGTCGACCGTGCGTTCATCGGAAAACACTTCAGCGGATACATCGATCCGGGAGGCCTCGGAGAGCTCCAGCCTCAGCGTCGGCGCGAGGCCGGCGCGCACGACTGCGACCTCATCGCGATAGGACTGGCTGTCTTCAAGAACAGCGTTGAGGCGATAGGCAAGGCCCGCCGCACCGGCCCGGCTGATGTCAACGCCGAGCCGCCCGCGGCCATAGCTCCCCAGGCTCACATCCACGCCCGTCAGGTCTGCGCCGCCGGCCGTCTTGCTGATCCGGTTGATGGCCCCGCCGCCTGTCCCGCGCCCGAATACGACGGCGGAGGCGCCCTTGATCACATCGACCCTCTCAGCCGTGTAAAGATCGCGCAGATACTGAAGATCATCGCGAACCCCATCGATGAAGAAATCGGAGGTTGTCAGATTGCCGCGCAAAACCGGCGCGTCGCGATGCCCTTCGCCCTGCCCCATCGTCACGCCGGGTACAAAGCGCACCAGATCGCCCAGCCCCGTCATGGCCTGATCGTCCATGACGTCACGTGTGATGACGACAACGGACTGGGGGATGTCTTCAAGCGAGGTTGGCGTCCGCGTCAGGGACTGCGTCTCATCGGCCTTATAGAAGTCGCGGATACCGTGGATGTAGATAACATCGCGTTCCTCACCCCCCTCCGGGGCCGCCTCAGCGCCAGCCGGGGCGTGCGGATCAGACACGGAGGCCTCGGCGGCAAGCCCCGTGAGGCCGACACCGGCGCCAGCAAGCGCCGCCACAAGCCGGCGACCCAGAGCCCTCGATACACCCACGCAGTTCCTGACCCTGTTTGCAAATCGTTCTCATTTGCGTAGATCAGACTTCATGCTGTTGCAAGTCATTTGCAATTTGTGCGGGCATCTGCCGCATCGCCCTCCGGGCAGGACCGGACAGGGACGCCTGGCGGGGCGGCGCAGCGCCGCCCGGGTGCGGGCCGGCGCCCGCTCAAGCGTCTTCAGTATAGGTGATCATCGGGGCCACTGCGAACATAACTTCTCAGAATATCAATATATTAACACGGAAGAAGCTGAATTCGTCTTACAGGAGAATTCCATCGGCTTCATCTTGCGAACCAGACCGGTCTAGTCTATGTCGCTCGACGTTGGAGAATGCAATGGCTGACGCCACCTGGACGGTTCAAGACGCAAAGGCGCAACTGTCGGAACTCTTGCGGCGAGCCAGAGCCGGAGAACCGCAGCGTATCGGGATGACCGACGAAGCGTGCGTGGTGGTTTCCGCCAAGGCCTGGGAAGCGATGCATCCTTCAGCGCTTGGCGCCTGGCTGGTGGATAACGCCCCGGCCGGCGAAGATATCGAAACGCCGCCCCGCCACTCGCGACGATCCGATCCGTTCGCAGGCGACAACGGCCACATCTAATGACCAAGATGCTCCTGGACACCAATGTCCTTTCAGAATTGGTGCGCCCAAAGCCAGATCCAAAAGTTCAGGCCTTCGTGCGCGCGCAAACCGATCCCCTTATCTCGGCGTTGACAATCCATGCGATCGTCTTTGGCGCCGAACGCGCAGCCGATCCAGCGCGTCGAGCCAAGCTGATTGCCTGGGTCGCAGCTATTCAGAGTCAATTCGCAGGACGCGTCATCGATATCGACGCGAACGTTGCCGAACAAGCAGGAAGGCTTCGCGCAAACGCGTCCTTGCAAGGCGTCAACACTGACCCCATCGACGCACTCATTGCAGCGTGCGCGATATCCCGAAGCGCCGCAATCGCTACATGCAATGTGCGGGACTTTGCGCCGCTGGGCGTGAGTATTGTCGATCCTTGGGCGTCGTAAGTCCGCGCCCGTCCCTGACCTCATCGCGCAACTCAGGAGAGATAGCCCATGAGCAACTACCCTCTTCGTTTGCCGGAGACTCTCATGGAAGACGCGGGCGAAATGGCGGACGCGCAGGGCGTTTCCATAAACCAGTTTCTTTCGACCTTGATCACCGAGCGCATCGGTGAATTGAAGGCGCTACGTCATGTGCGTCAGCGCATCAGCCGCGCCAATCCTGCTTCAGCCGCAGCCGTGCTCGCATGAGTTCCGGATAGAGCACCGCTGGAAGGAGACGAGATGCCAGAGTGACCGCTGCACTTCGGCATCTCAGCTCCTGGTAAATCACCACTCTTCCCGAACTTCACGCACCGCAATGAGTGCACTCGAAGAAGATCGTTCGAGGCGATCTGCTTTTGCGGCCTGAACACAGAGTGCACACGACCGCTCAAAAAGCCTTATAAATCAGGCTCACTCCGTCCAATCCATCAGGACAGCGACAGGCGGTTTGAACCGGCCTCAACCTGCAACCTTGCGCGAACCGAGAGCGCCCCGTCGGGAGAAGAGACTTTGTCCAGCACATGGACGGTGGCTTCCCATCTCTGAGGCGTCACATCACACGACATAAACCCGCGCTGCCGGTTCACGAACCTCAGGGACGCGTTCGCCCCGAGCAGGGCGGTGTCCGACGCCGTCTGATCCTGGCCATCTCCGCCCGATGTGATCGAGGTTGCGGTAAACTCAACGGCGACCGGTCGCTGGCCCGGTCTGCGGCTGTCGGGATGCACTTCACCAGCATAGGTGACATGCTCATCCCCCGTCAGCACGACGACGTTGGGAATGGCGGCCTCCTGAATGTGCTGCAGCACACGGCCGCGCGGCGTGCGATAGCCGGCCCAGCTGTCAACATTGGCCCGGTAGTCCGGGCCAGGATCACGATCAAGATCCATCATGACCACCTGCTGGGCCAGAACATTCCAGCGCGCCCGCGAGGCCATAAGGTTCTGCGCCAGCCAGCGCTCCTGCGCATCGCCAAGAAAATCCGGCGCGGAGGCAAGGTCGGTGCAGCCCTGGCTCTGATCATTACACGGCTGATTGGAACGATACTGCCGCGTGTCCAGCAGGTTCAGCTCCATGAGATCGCCAAAGGCGGCGCGGCGATAGAGCTGCAGGCTGGCGCCCACAGGCAGGGACGACCGGCGCAGCGGCATGTGTTCATAATAGGCCTGGAAGGCGGCCTGCTTGCGGAAACGGAACAGCTCGGGCGGCGTGCCTTTCTCATCCCACTGGGAAGCCCAGTTATTGTCCGTCTCGTGATCATCCCACACGGGATACCAGCCCGCAGCCGCATGCGCCGCCATCAGATCCGGGTCGGACTTGTACTGGGCATAGCGCCGCCGGTAGTCGTCGACGCTGAAAATCTCGCCGGGCAGATGACGCCGGCTGACAAGAGCAGGCGGCGTATTCGCTCCGGCGGGCTGCCCGCCGTTCTCATAGATGTAATCGCCATAGCAGAACACAAAGTCAGGATCGCTCGCGGCGACATGCCGATAGGCCGTGTAGAGACCGGCCTCATAGTTCTGGCAGCCCACGATTGCAAAACGCGCGCGCGTGGTCGGCGCGCCCGGCGCCGGGGTCGTCTTAACCCGACCGACAGGGCTCTCTACCCCACCGGCGCGGAAGCGATACCAGTAGGGCCGGCCAGGCAGGAGCCCGGCTACCTCGACATGCACGCTGTGTCCGAGCATGGGATGAGCGATCGCCCGGTCGGAGCGGACGACGGCGCCGAAGGCCGCATCAGAGGCGACCTCCCATTCAACCTCGATGGGCTGACTGGGAAGACCATAGCCGATGTCAAAGGGCTTTGGCGCAAGACGGGTCCAGATGACACACCCCTCGTGCGTCGCCTCGCCCGCCGCCACGCCCAGCCGGAACGGATCTTCTGCAAACCTCACCTGCGCCAGCGCCTCGCGCGTAAACGCCGGCACGAGGATGAACGCCCCCGCGGCGGCGCCAAAACGCCTGATCAGCGCGCGCCGTGTGTAGTCGGCGCGTTCCCATGACCGTGTGCTCATGCCTGTCCCCTGTGTCGGGCCTGTCCCCTCTGTCGGGCTGTTCAGGTCATATAGCAGCCCTTTGACGGTTCAGTGACTGACGATCGCCGGGCGCCGGCGCGGCCCCCGGCCCATCAGGGCGGCCCCCAGAGCTGCTCACATTTCCGTGACAATAACCCGTACCCTGACTTAACAGACTGTAAATTCAGTTTTTCCGTTTGGACGTCCGCCGTCATCTGCGGGTGTACAATATGTCACACCGCGTCATCTTTGACCGGCAGTCGAACGGCTGCCGACAGAAAACGTTTGCCAGCGCCTCGGTTAACAGAGGGCGGCGTCTTAGGGGAGGACTTCATGACACAACGGACCCTTCGGGGGGCCTCTACGCTGGTGTTACTGGTCGGCGTGACAGGCATAGGCGCGGCCCACGCGCAGCAGACCGTCACCACGACGCAACCCGGCGACACGCCGACCGGCGCGCAGGCGGCTGCGGCCCAGACGACGTCTCAGGACGCAGCATCGGCGGCGGCAAGCGACCGCGTCGTGGTGACCGGCTCACTGATTGCGACCGTTCCGGAAGATGCGCCCAAGCCGGTTGAGGTCTTCACCGCAGAAGACCTCGCCCAGCAGGGCACGCCCAACGTGACGGAGTTCCTGCGCTCGCTCACGCTCTCCTACGGCGATGATCTGGGCTTTGGCCAGGCCTCGCCCGACGTGCCTCAGGGTACAGGCTTCGGCAACGCGAACCTGCGCGGCCTGGGCTCCAACGGTACGCTCGTCCTGATGAACGGCAAGAACCTCGCGCCATGGAACGGCTCCTTCGGCGCGGATGTGAACACCGTTCCGATGGAAGCGCTTGAAGCCGTCGAGGTGCTCAAGGATGGGGCATCGGCGACCTACGGCGCCGGGGCCGTCGGAGGGGTGATCAATTTCCGGACACGGCGTGACATCGACGCGCCCCAGTTCAGCTTCGAGAAACAGATCTATGATGGCTCGGACGGCTATTATAAGTTCGACTTTCTCACAGGATGGGTCGGGGATTCCTCAAACCTCATGCTCTCCCTCTCGGTGAGCCATGAAGATGCGATGCTGCAGTCGGCGCGCGCTTTCTCAAGCCTGCCGTTCAAGGTCAACCCCGCGGTCTATACACTGACGGGATCAAATCCGGGCACATTCCAGCCCACCGTGTCCAACTTCCATACGGGCGCAACCATTACCGTCAGCGGCTTTCCAGGCATCAACGACCTTCCCGGCAGCACCGGCCCGGCGGCGCAGGCGGCCTGCGAGGCGATCGGCGGCGGCATCGCCAATGTTCTGCAGACAAACTCTGTGCAGGGAACATCCGCCAATACGGCATGCGCCTTCCCGCAGTGGCCTTTCCAGAACCTGGTCAACGAAAACGACCAGTACCGCGCCTACCTTGAATACAACAGCAGTCTCAGCGAGACGATGGAGTTCCACTTCGACGTCAACTTCTCCAAGTCGAAGACCCTGCAGCAGCAGATACCCCTCGGGCCAGCCAATCCGACAGCGATCGACCGCACCTTCAGCGCTCTGTGCTCCAGCAGCTGTAACTATGTGATCCCGCTGCAGGTGCAGACCTTCACGACGGCCGCTGCGGGCGGCGTTGGGACGGGCGTTTTCGTGGACAACCCCTTTATAGCTGACTTCCGCGCCCGCACCGGCGCAACGACGACCGCGCTGCCAGCGAACGCTGCGCTCTATGCCGGCCTCAACTGGCGGCCTTTCCTGTTCGGCGGCAACCCGTGGGAGCCCAACGGCCGCAAGGTCGACACCTTTGAACGTGACAGCGTCATCATCAATGCCGGCGTCAAGGGCGAGTTTACGAATGACGGACTGATCGGCGATCTCCTGAACGGGGTCTCCTACGACTTCTCAGGCCAGTACAATCAGTATCTCAACACCTACCACCAGCCTGACCTCTTCGCCTCGCGTGTACAGAATGCGCTCCTCGGATATGGCGGTCCACGCTGCAATGCAACGGATCGCGTGCCGACGGATTACTCCTCTGCGGCGGCCTATAACCGCACAGTGGGCATCCAGTCAGACACGGCGCCAGGCACAAATGGCTGCCAGTGGTTCAACCCGTTCGCGAGCGCCTTCCAGACTAGCATCGCCAATGGCGCGGCTAACCCCCAGTTCAATTCCGGGGCGATCGCGGGACGGCCATCAGGCTATGCCAACCCTGCTGATCTGATCGACTGGATGTATGGCAACCGCACCGCCGAGTACAAGCTGGAGTCCGTCACCGGCAATGCGCTGCTGAGCAGCCAGATACCCGAATCCGTCTTCACCCTGCCCGGCGGTCAGATCGGCTGGGCGCTCGGGGCGCAGTGGCGACAGGTTGAGGGGCGCTCCTCGACACGCGACGACACGGAACTGGAAGAGAACATGGCGACCCAGCCCTGCGTCTGGCCGGACCGCGCCGTGGTCAACAGTCCGGCGCAGGTCGAGCCGGGGGTCGGAACCCGCGGCTGCGCCAGCGCCGCCGGCGCCTTCTTCTCGAATGGCCGGGTCAGCATCGTCACCACCATCCCGCCCTTCTATTACGACACGCAGTCGATCGCGACCTTCGTGGAGCTGCAGCTGCCCGTGCTCGACAACCTCAATTTCTCGCTCTCCGGGCGGCATGAGGAATACAATGGCGGCGATCTGATCGGAGATATCTACTCCATAGCGGGCAAATGGGATGTCACCGACAACCTCTATGTCCGCTCCTCCTACGGAACGAACTACCGCGCCGATGGCGCGCTTGAACTTGATCCGGGGGCTCAGGACATTGCAACAGCCGGTTATGGCCGCTTCGGCACCGGCTTCCAGCGCCAGCGCATCACGCAGGTTGCCGATGATATCGGACCGGAGGAGGATAAGACCTTCAACTTCGGCGTCGGCTGGCAGTCGGATCTGGGCGATGGCCGTATCCGCGCCAGCCTCGACTTCTTCGAAATCCTCATTGACGGGCAGGTGGCTACAACCAGCGACACGACGATCCTGAACGACATATTCGGGATCAACTCGGTGGCCGGCACGGCAGGCACGCAGAACAATCGCGGCGTCACCGGCATTCCCAACACCGCGCTGAACAACTCGCCCGGACAGTTCGCCAACTGTGGCGCCGCCCTGATCAGCTTCGTTACGTTCAATACCCCCTGCGTCACCGGAACGACGACAGCCAGCAACCTCAACGAGGTGCTCCGCTATCAGGTCAACGGTCCAGGATTTATCACAAACGGCGTCGATATCAGCATCGATTACATCCACCCTCTCTTTGACGGCAATTTCTCCGCCCAGCTGACGGCGACGAACAACCAGGTCTACAAGGCGCGCGGCTATTCGGTGAATGGCATTCTGTTCGATCGGGGCGGCAACCGTCTTGGAACAGCCAACTATACGCGCACAGGCAATGAGTCGCGGCGGTGGCGGGCAAACGCCCTTGTCCGCTGGGCGAACGACACGCACAATGTCAGCCTGCGGGCCAACTATTCGTCGGGCACGTTCAATGAGGCCTTCGTGGTCGGCGGGCTCACGCCCATCGTCGCCAATATCGCTGCCACCACAACGATCGATGAGACCGTCTACTCCACCTATGGGATCTTCCCGGAAGAGTATCTCGATTTCGATCTCAACTATGTCTACACGGCGCCTTTCTGGCAGGACCTCGAACTGCGTGCGACAATTCTCAATATAACTGATGAAGAGCCGTCGGCCGCACAGGGTCGCTCCGGTTACTACACCGCCACAGGCAACCCGCGCGGACGCATCTTCGAGATCGGCGTGACGAAAAAGTTCTGACGTCGATCCTGCAGCGACAGACGTTTCACACGCAGACAGCGGGCTCCGGGCTTAACCCCGGAGCCCGTCTCTTTCGATGCTTGCGAACTCCGCGCCCGCCCATAGCTGTGGGGTCCGCCGACGAGGCGCCGACACGAGGCGCGACATGGCTTGACGCCCTCGACCCCTTCAGCTAGTTTGATATCAAACTTTAAAAAGGGGGGCGGGGTGCGTCGGAGAAACGTTCTGTATCTGCTGGGCGGGGGCGTGGTGCTCGCCGCCGGAGCGGCTGGCGGCTTTGTGCTGGCCAACGGACCATCCGAGGCGGCGCGCGCGCCCTGGCGCGAAGCTGGTCAGGACAGCGAGTTCCGCCGCCGGGCGCTGTCCTTCGCGCTGCTCGCGCCCAACCCGCACAACCGACAGCCCTGGCTGGTGCGGCTGGAAGGAACAGACGCCCTCAGTCTCTACTGCGATCTTGAGCGCCGGCTGCCGGTCACGGACCCTATGGACCGCCAGATCACGATTGGCTGCGGGGCGTTTCTTGAACTCCTGAGCATCGCTGCGGCTGAAGACGGCTACAGGGCGGAGATCACCGCTTTTCCCGAGGGCGAGGACAGCCAGACCCTTGACCGGCGAGCTGTGGCGCATGTGCGCTTCATCGCAGGAGGCGCGCAGCCCGACAGCCTGTTCGCCCAGATCCTGAAACGCCGCTCCAACAAGGAGGTTTATGAGCCGCGCGATGTGCCCGACGCAATGCTGGCCGACCTGGCGACAGCCGGTCAGTTCCCCGGCCTTGTCTCGCGCACCGTCGGCGACACCGACCTGGCCGCCCGCCTGCGCGATCTCACCTGGCGCGCTCATGAGCGCGAAGTCCTGACCCCGGCGGCGATGAAGGAATCGGTCGACCTCATGCGCCTGGGCGCTGAAGAAGTGACCCGCAATCCGGACGGAATTGAACTTGAAGGGCCCATGATCGCCTTCGGCAAGCTTGCAGGCATAGTGACCCGGGAGGCTCTGGGCGATCCCTCATCCGCCGCCTTTGCGCAGGGTCTCGACATGTACCGGGCGCTGACCGCGTCCGGCCGGGCGTATGGCTGGATGAGGAACGCCAACGCCAGCCGGCGGGACCAGATCAGCGCCGGCCGCGCCTATGTCAGGATGAATCTCAGGGCGAGCGAACTCGGGCTGGGGGTCCATCCACTGAGCCAGTCACTGCAGGAGTACGCAGAGATGAGCGACCTGTTCGATGAGCTCCACGCCCTTGTCGGCGATGGCCAGCGCGTACAGATGCTCTACCGGATCGGCTTCGCCCCGCCCACCGGGCCCACACCCCGCAGGGGACTGAAAGCGCATCTTGTCTGAGCCGGCCGATAAGACGCAGGCCGTCTCCGACAGCCGTGCGCTGTTTCGCGTTTTCAATGAGATCGGCATCATCCATCAGCTGGCGTCGACAGCTTTCGGGAAGGTCCTGCCCTATGACCTGACGCCGGCCCAGTTCACGGTGCTCAATCACTGCGTACGCATGGGTGACAACAGGACGCCGGCAGACATTGCTGCGGCTCTGCAGGTCACACGCGGCACGATGACCAGCACGCTGGGCCGGCTGAAGGCTAAAGGGTTCATCCGCCTTGTCCCTGACGCCCGGGATGGCCGCTCCAAGCGCGTTATCCTCACCCAGAAGGGACGTGCGGGCCATGAGGCGTCGATCGCCGCCGCAGCGCCCCTGCTGGCGCGCCTCAGCGAGGGCATGCCGGCAGGGGCGCTGCGTGACCTCCTGCCGACGCTGGCGGAACTGCGCGCCTGGCTGGACGCCAACCGCTAGCCGCCCGGAGCGGGGCCTCTTCGGCGGGCCATACGGTGATGGCCAATGCCGGATCCAAAAGGCGTCAGCGGGCTCGCGCCGCTCAAACGGGGCACACAGACCCGGTGGCGGGCGGGCGTGCGCTCCTGGCCTCAGGAGGCCTTTCACTGACGGCAGGGCGTCAGGGCGGGAAGCCGGCGCTCTGGACACAGACCCGGTTTGCAGGGGTTTCGAAGCGCCTCCGACCATCACGCCTCCGCCCTGCTCCAGACAGGTTCCCAGCGTGCGGGCGGAATGCGCATCGCGCGCCGGCTGAGCCGATGCCGCTGAATGTCGAACGTGTTGCAGATCGCCGGTGCGTCTCCAGGAAACGCTGCGTGTCGCGCGCCATGGAAAACTGCCCCCTCTGCGCCATGAGGAATTGTCCCCTCCTCGGCTGGCGGAGGAGAGTTGGAATGGACGGGGAACGGATCATTGGAAGCCCGCTGTGGAGCGACCCACGGGGGCAGGAGATAAAGACGCCGGACGACGTGGCGGAGATGTTGCGCCTGAAGGCGTGTGACTGGGGTATCAAGCGGGTTCAGCCCTGCGCTCGGTCATCGCCGGGGCGCAGAACGCATCGAAACCGATCTGCACACATCGAAAAAAATCTGCATCGGATTGTCCCTGCGCCCCAATCCCACCCCAGAACCCAAAACGGCTTCGCCACACTCGGAGGAGTGTCGCTAACCGTCTGATTTTAGAGTTTTTTGGAGCGGGCGATGAGATTCGAACTCACGACCCCGACCTTGGCAAGGTCGTGCTCTACCCCTGAGCTACGCCCGCTCGCTGGATAAAGAGGCCCTGAGGCCTTGGGAGCGCGGTCTATAGGCCGAAAGCCGGTGAGGATGCAAGGGGATGTCGCAGGGTTATCCGCCCTCATCCCCGCCAAGCCCCGGAAGCGGCCGCGCCATCGGTTTTGGCTCTTTCAGCTTGCGCTTGGTCTGGTGCGTTTCGGCCTGCCCGCCCGTCACGGTCTGGCCTTTCATGTAGTGACGCTGCCAGCGATCCTTCATGGCCTGCGCCTCGCGGCTGGCCAGGCGCTTGTTGAAATCGCCCCGGCTCTCGGACCAGACTGTAAACTCCTCATGAAGCCGGGGATTGTCGGCCAGCAGCCGCAGCGTCGGCTGAACCTCCTCCAGCCGGGTATCCTGCACCAGGGTCAGAAAACAGAAAGGCTCGCCCTTCTCAAAGCGCACCCGGCCCGGACGGGTCATCTGCCAGTTCATGGTGAAGGGAAAGGGCAGCCATTCGGTCTCGATCAGGCCCTGCAGAGGATAGATCCCGTCCTTGGGTTCATTGGGCGGGCCCATCGCCCACACCCGCCAGCCTGGCTCGGTGCGGAACAGATGCCCGGTATGGAAGGTGACAATGCCGCGCCTGAAATGACTGTCAGCAATGTTCTTCACCGGCGGCCAGGGTTCATCGCCCTTGATACTGATATTGGCCTCCATCATGCCGCCGTCCCACTCAATGGTGAGGCCGACCGGACAGAGGATCTCCCAGCCCGTACAGTTGGCCATGGTCAGAGGCAGGCAGCGATAGGGATGGCGATCGGCAAACGCGTCCATCCAGGCGCGCCGACCCTGCCCGGGCGTGATCTCCGGGGCCCAGTCATAGATTTTGTAGCAGTCCAGTCGCATAAGGCGCCTTTACTGACCTTTCCCACGGATATCTAGACCAGCGACATGACGGAACAAAGCGCCACCCCGGAAAAACCCGCTTCGCGCGGGCCCCTGCCGGCGCCGGATGACTTTTCCCGCGCTCCCGAGCAGCCCCTCTTCGACCTGCTGAGGCAGCTGGGCCTGCCAACCCGCACCTGTGTTCATGAAAAGGTTTTCACCGTGGCCCAGAGCGGCGGCGTCAAGGCCAGCCTCCCGGGCGGACATACCAAGAACCTGTTCATGAAGGACAAGGGGGGTCAGCTGGTGCTGATCTGCGCCCTGCAGTCCAGCATCCTGCCGCTCAACCGCCTGCACCGCCTCCTGTGCTGCCAGCGCCTGTCATTCGCCGAGCCCGGCGATCTCTGGGAGGCGCTCGGGGTGACCGCCGGATCGGTCACCGGCTTTGCCGTGATCAATGACCCCGCCGGCCGGGTCCGGCTTGTCCTTGATGAGGCGCTCCTGGCCCATGAGACGCTTAATTTTCATCCGCTGCGCTGCGATATGACCACGTCGATCGCGCGCGATGACTTCCTTGGCTTTGCAGCCGCGACCGGCCATAGCCCCACAGCTGTGGACTTTACCAGCCTCGCCTGAACCAGGGCGTTGCCGTTTTGCCCGCCAGGGGCCATCTAGCGCGTGTAAGCGGGCGTGTCGGGACCGCCCAGGCGTGAAGGAGCAGGACATGACCATTATCGGGGCCGGCGCTGGCAAACCACCCGGCGGCGGGGCGAAAAGCCCTCATGTGACGGATGGCAGCGATCAGACCTTCATGACGGATGTCATTGAGCCGTCGCGCTCGGTTCCGGTCATCGTCGATTTCTGGGCGACCTGGTGCGGGCCCTGCCGGTCGCTTGGCCCGACGCTGGAAAAAGTCGTGGCCGAGAACAATGGCGCTGTCAAAATGGTTAAGATCGACGTCGACAGGAACCCCGGCGTGTTCGCCCAGATCGCCAAGATGACAGGCTCACAGTCCATCCCGACCGTTGTGGCCTTCCGGAACGGTCAGCCGGTGGACGCCTTCATGGGCGCGCTTCCCGAAAGTCAGGTGCGCGCGTTCATCAACAAGCTCAAAGGTAACAGCGCTGATCATGGCCCGACGACGGCCGAGCTGCTCAGCGCCGCTGAAGAGGCGGCCGACGGCGGCGACTTTACCAGCGCCGCAGAGCTTTACGCAGCCGTGCTCGACCAGGAAAAAGACAATGTCGAAGCGCTCGCCGGACTTGCACGCTGCTACATGAAGACCGGCGATGTCGACAGGGCCCGCGCGATCGCCGATCTCATACCGGAGAGCAGTCGCAAGCATCCCGCCGCCTCGCCCGTCTTCGCCGCACTCGACCTTGTCAGCCACACCTCAGCGCCGGATGAAACGCTCGAACTCAAGACGCGCGTGACCAATTCTCCAAAGGACTGGGACGCGCGCTTCCAGCTTGCCGGCGTTTATGCCGCCCAGGGACGGCATGAAGAGGCCGCCGACCAGCTTCTGGCCATCCTTGAGAGCAATTTTGAGTGGAATGAAGGCGCTGCGAAAGAACAGCTGTTCAAGATATTCGACGCCGCAGGACCCAAGGCCGAGGTCACGCGTGAAGGACGCCGCAGGCTGAGCATGCTGAGGTTCAAATAGGCGCGCGCAGGCGCCGGGCCTTTCACGTCTCCGCCGCCCGCAGAAACTCAAGCCGGATCATGGCTGGCGTCATGCCAAGCGGCGCAGGCTTGTGCGCAGAGGGCGCGACCTCGGCCAGGATCATGGCGGGCCGCGCCACGCCGGCCCACCGCTCCGGCGTCAGCTCGTCCAGGGTCAGGCACTGGTCCGCACCGAAAAACGCCCGGCCGACGCTGAGCCAGTCAAGCTCCCGTGTGGGGCACGGCGCCGAGGCGGTAAACTCATAGACATGGTTGTCCAGGAGGAGGATAGACAGGTTCTTCGGCCGCGCGCCGGCGATCGTCGCCAGCGAACTGAGATTCATCGCCAGCGCCCCGTCTCCGGCGATCGCCAGGACCTGGTCATTGGGACGCACCGTCGCAAGGCCAAGGGCGACCGAGGTGGCCAAACCCATCGGTCCGGAGACATAGAGGTTGCGCGCATCATGACCGGCCGCCTTCAGCCAGCCTGACTGCGAACCAATGTCGGAGACGGCGAAGGGTCGGGCCGGATAAAGCGACAGGGCCGTCCTGATGGCGTCCTGCTGCGAGGGAAGATTGCTCTGGCTCATGCCGCAGCGCCCGTGTCGGAACCCAGGCGTTTTTCGAGGGCCAGGATGACGGGCTTGCGCGCCGCCTCAGCCCACCTGAAAGCCGCCGGAACAAGATCGTCAGGCAGAGCGCCGGCGTCGAAATCGAAGACTCTGGCCACTGGTCTTACGCCCGCGTCAAAGGCGTCCCGCTTCTCGATGTCATAGCCGTTGGGATCAGCCAGGGCGCCCCTGTTCGTCACGATGAGCACAAAGGGCAGACCATAGCGCAGCCCCATGGTCGCCAGCGCGCCAAGCGAATTGAGGAGGCCGGCGTTCTGCATCATGACAACGGCGCGCTCTCCGGCCATCGCCGCGCCGCTGGCAAGGCCGATACACTCCTCCTCCCGTGCGCAGGCGATATAGGTCAGCTCAACACTGGCCTGACAGAGGCTGATGGCCTCGGCCAGCATGCCGTCCGGCACGCCCGTCACAAGGGCCGGCCGGGCGGCGGCTATGGAGCTGAAAAGCTTCATTCCAGGTGACTGGCCTGCGCCCATCGAACGTCTCCTCAGACCTGACTGGTAGGACGGGCGACCGGGACGGGCAACCCTCCGGCTTCCCATCAGCATCAGGAGGGCTGTAAAGAGGGAACAGGTTAAACGGGAGGCTCTCATGGAATTTCTGACAGGCATGTCGCCGGTGCAGGCGGCGGCGATGAATATCGGTCTGCTGATGCTGCTGATGCTGGGCCTGAAAGTGTTTGTCGGCGGACGGCGCGGCCGCCTTCCCTCCGGGGAGACGACGCCGGAATTCAACCGGGTGCTGCGTGTCCAGATGAACGCCGTTGAGGACGTGCCGGTCATCATGGCGGGTATCCTCGCCCTCGGCCTGCTCGGACTGCCGGCCTGGTACATCCATATGAGCGGGCTCGTCCTGCTTCTGGCCCGCATCCTCCATGCCGTCGGACTGGCCAGCTCGAGCGGATTTTCCATCGGCCGGCTCGCCGGGACGCTGGGAACCCTGCTGGTCTTCCTGGCTGTGGCCGGGGCCCTGCTGGTTCATTCCTTTACACCCTGATCCGGCATGCCCGTCGCAGGGCCGGACAAGGCCTTCGCCCCAACAGAAAGATCCGCCTTGCCCAGACGCTACAGCGCCATCACCGACCTGCCCGCCGAGATCCCCATCTTTCCCCTCGGCGGCGCGCTTCTGTTTCCCGGCGCCAGCCTGCCGCTCAACATTTTCGAACCGCGCTATCTGGCCATGGTCGATGATGCTCTGGCGGGGACGCGCCTCATCGGCATGATACAGCTGGCCGGCCTTGCCCAGACAGGCGCGGGCGATGACGCACGGGCCCTGGCCGATGTCGGCTGCGCCGGACGGATCACGCACTTCCAGGAAACGGACGACGGGCGGTACCTTATCGCCCTCTCAGGTATCGCCCGCTTTCAGGTCAGCGCTGAGCTGGCGGCGGAGCGCCCCTATCGCCGCGTCGTTGCAGACTGGACCCGTTACGCCCATGACCTGCAGGCGCCTCCCGCCCCTCTGGGCGATGCGGCGCGCAGCGCGCTGCTCGCTGCGCTCCGGGCCTATCTCGACCGCGGCGGCCTCAGCGCCGAATGGAGCGCCATTGAGGAAGCGCCGCTTGAGACGCTGATCGACTCACTGTCGGCAGGCTGTCCCTTTACAAACCCGGAGAAGCAGGCGCTTCTTGAAGCCGCGACGCTGGCGCAGAGGTGCACGCTGCTGATAACTCTGCTAGACATGGAGCGGCCCGTGCAGGGTGGCGGATACGTGCAATGACAGGTGCGGCGAGATCAGCTCATAACACGCAGGCAGAGGGCCATGAACCTGCAGCGGAGGCCGGCGTCGATCCGCGCCTGCTGGAGATTCTCGTCTGCCCGGTGACACGCTCGGCGCTGACCTACGACCGTGACGCCAATGAACTGATCAGCCGGGCGGCCGGACTGGCCTTTCCGATCCGCAACGGCGTTCCGGTCATGCTGCGCGAGGAAGCGCGTGAGCTTGGCGCGGCCGGTTGAGCGCCCACTGGCCCGTGCGCCTCGCGTTCAGCCGGCAGCGCGCTGAACTTGTCGTCGCCTTTGACGACGGGGTGTCCGTATGCCTGCCCTATGAGCTCCTGCGCGTGGAAAGTCCCAGCGCGGAAACGAAAGGGCACGGAGGCGCTCCGCCTCCCCCTCCCGCCGGAAAACGGCATGTTGGCGTTCTGGGCGCCGAACCGGTCGGGCGCTACGCCGTCAGGATCCGGTTCTCTGACGGGCATGACACGGGTCTTTACACCTGGAGCTATCTTCGCGAGCTCGGCGAGCAGAAGGACGTGCGCATGGCCGCCTATCTGGCCCGCCTGGAGGCCCTGGGGCTGAACCGGACGTGCGACCTCAGCCCGGGGCGAGGGCCTTGAGCATGCTCTCGACCAGGCGGCGCGAATAGATCTCCGGCACAGGCCCGCGCATGGCGATCAGCCGGTGCCAGACCGGTCCCAGCAACAGCTCCGTGGCGAGGTCGATGTCCCAGTCGCGGCGGATTGCGCCTTTCAGGGCCTGCTCGGCCAGGATATGTCGAAGGGGTATCCGGATCCTGTCGGCAAACCAGGAGCGGAACACTTCGCCAGCCTCGCTGTCGTCTGCTGCGGCCAGCAGCGCCCCGCGCCAGGCATGCGCGCCATCACCCGTGCGAACGGCCGACAGCATCGGCGCAATCAGCTGGAGGATCCTGTCGCGCACATCAGCCCCGGCCGGGGCGACAGACGCCGTGCGCGCAGTCATGCGACTGAGAACAGCATCGACCGCCAGACAGGCGGCCGACCGCCACCAGCGATAGACTGTCTGCTTGGACGCCCTGGCGTTCCTGGCGACGCGATCGACCGAGAAACTGCGCCAGCCATGCTCGCACAGCTCGCCATAGGCGGCTGTCAGAACAGCGCTGGCCGAAGCTTCGCTCCGCCGCGGGCCAACCCGGCGACGGTCCGCCTCAGCGCCGCCGGCCGGGGCCGGTTCGCTCTTTGCGGAGGGCGCCTCGCCCGACGCCGATGCGTTGTCGTCGTCCATGACAGCCCCACACCTGAAGAGGCAACAACCCGGCAGGCGGATCATCCCGCCTGATGGAACTGATCGTTCCTATCTGTGCAGCTCAAGTAGGCATGTCAATATTTAAATGGGGTATCAGCGCCTGACCGGCGGGCATGGGTTTGCCTTCCGGACGCATGTTCGCTAGGCGAGCGGACATGATTGAATTTGCTGATGACGCGCAGGATCTGATCGCCGGCTATCGCCGCTTCCGCGCCGGCCGTTACCGTGAAACCAGCGACCTGTTCCGGCAGCTTCGGCATGGCCAGAAACCGGCCACCATGATCCTTGCCTGCGCCGACAGCCGCGCGGATCCAGCGATGATTTTTGATGCAGCGCCCGGTGAGCTGTTCACGGTTCGCAATGTCGCGGCGCTCGCGCCCCCCTTTGATCCGGCCGGCGGCCTGCATGGCGTCTCCGCAGCCCTCGAATTCGCCGTGACCGCCATAGGGGTCAAGCAGATCGTGGTCATGGGGCATGGCGGATGCGGCGGCATCGCTGCATCTCTGGCCGCCGCCGAGGACCGACCCGTAGGTCAGTTCATAGCGCCCTGGGTGGAGATAGCCGCTCCCGCCCGCGACGCTGTGCTCGCCGACGCCTCCATCGCTCCGGCCGGCCGGCAGGAGGCTCTTGAGCATGGCGCTGTCGGCCAGTCGCTGGAGAACCTCATGAGCTTTCCCTTCGTCAGGTCCGCAGTCGAGGCCGGTCGGCTGCTCCTGCATGGAGCCTGGTTTTCCATCGGCAGGGGGGCTCTTCACTGGCGCGATCCTCAGACCGGCGCCTTTTCGCTGGTGGGACCTGTCGGGGAGGCGCCTGACCGGGCTCATCAGACCTAGGGCGCAGGACACGCCAGCGGCGTTTCGGGGCTCGCCGCGCCAGGACCAACGCGCACGATCCGCCAGCCATCGGAAAACCGGCGCAGCGTGTAGGCGCTGGCCCGCAGGGGAGGACCCAGGGGCTCGCCCGCCGCAGTCAGCCTCACAAAGCGCATACCCGCCCAGGCCTCATCCGGACCCATCCGGCAGGCTTTCACCTCAATGATGTCGGAGTGGCTGTAGCCCTGGGCGCGCAGCGCCTCAAAGCCCTGCGCAAGTCGGGCGCTCTCATCGGCAAAGGCCTCGCGCGTGCGGTAGAACTCCCGGGCGATGCCATCGGCGTCATGACGATTCCACGCCGCAGCATAATCCCGCATGAACTGCTCAAGCATCCTGTCCCCGGAGCTTTCACCGCCGGCCGGCGAGGACATGCAGGCCGGCGTCACAAGCAGAATGAGACCCATAAGCGCGCGCATGGACGTGTTCCCTCTTCCTGCTCCCATGCTATCTCACCCTTACGATCCGTGAAGGAGCCCTGAGCCATGGCCGTGAGCCGCCGCACCCTCCTCGCCTGGGGCGCAGGCCTTGGCTGCGCCGCCTCCCTGCCAGCCCCGGTCAGAGCCGATGCTCAGACCCCGGGCTGCTGGAGCCGGTCGCCATCCCTGCCCCAGAGGGTTCAGGAGATCTACCCCGCCCTTCACCTTGGCCGCATCCACGTCATCGGAGGCCTTCGCGGCGATGCGCAGCGCGTCACCGGCGTATCAGACGTTCACATCGCCTATGATCCCTTGAGCGGAGACACGGAACTGCTGACGCCGCCGCCCGAGGCGCGCCATCATCCCTACGCCGTCAGCCATCGCGACAGGCTCTACCTGTTTGGCGGGTTCAGCTCCCGACCCGGCTCAGTGAACTGGATCATGTCGGCCCAGACCCACGTTTTTGTTGCGAACGCCTGGAGCCGGCTCGCCCCGGCCCCGGGCGCCAACGCCGAGGCCGTCGCCACACCCCTTGGCGATCGCATACATCTTGTGGGCGGCAGGGCTCCCAGAGGCGAGGCGAACCTCGCCTATGGCGACCATGCCGACACCACCCGGCATGTCGTCTACGATCCGGCAACCGACACGTGGTCGACGGCCGCGCCCGCACTGACCGCGCGCAACAGCGCCGCCGGCGCCGTCATTGACGGGCTGTGGCACGTGGCCGGCGGACGCCATGTCAGCGATGGTCCCTCTGACGCTCATGAGGTCTATGACGCGAAGGAGGACCGCTGGCGCATGGCGGCGCCCATGCCCAGAGGATCAGGCGCCGGAGGCGCCGCAGCAGGCGTGATTGACGGCCGCCTGTATGTCTTCGGCGGCGAATACTTCCACGACGGAGGAAAGGTTCACGCAGAGGTCTGGAGCTATGATCCGAAGGCCGACGCCTGGCGGCCAGCTGCGGCCATGCCAACGCCGCGGCACGGGCTGGGCGCTGTCAGCGCGCACGGCGCGATCTGGCTGGTGGGAGGCGCGCGTCAGCCCGGCGGCGTTGCGACAAGCGATAGCGTCGAGCGCTTCAGCCTGGTGTGCTGAGCCGGACGGCCTGCGCCCTGAGGGCAGGTGCGGCGACAACAGGCGCCCACTCGTCAGGGGCATCAGCTGGCGGCTTGCCGGCCCGCCAGCCGCTCGGCAAGCCGCTCGCTGGCTTTCTGCCTGACGCTCTGTGATCTCAGCTGGCCGCAGGCGGCGAGAATATCGCGACCCCGCGGGGTGCGGATGGGGCTGGCATAGCCTGCCCGGTTGAGGACCTCGGCGAACGCCTCAATCGTGTCCCAGTCGGAACATTCATAAGGCGCGCCCGGCCATGGATTGAAAGGAATGAGGTTGATCTTTGAGGGCACGCCGGCCAGCAGGCGGACGAGATCCTTTGCCTCGGCCAGGCTGTCATTGACCCCCTTGAGCATCACATACTCAAACGTCACGCGCCGGGAATTCGAGAGGTCCGGATAGGCGCGGATGGCGTCAAACAGCTCGGCGAGATTGTATTTCCGGTTGATCGGCACCAGCTCGTCGCGCAGATCGTCACGCGTCGCGTGAAGGCTGATAGCGAGCATCGCGCCCGTTCTCTGGCCGAGCTCGGGGATTTTTGGGGCGACCCCGGCGGTCGATACCGTGATACGTCGCCGCGATATGGAAACGCCATCGCCATCCGCGATCGTGTCAATGGCCTCCGCCACATGATCAAGATTATAGAGGGGCTCGCCCATGCCCATGAAGACGATATTGGTCAGCCGTCGGTCGCCGTCATTGAGCGGCCTCAGGGCTGTTGGCCACTCTTCAAGGGCGTCGCGGGCGATCAGGACCTGACCGACGATCTCAGCCGCAGTGAGGTTGCGCACCAGCTTCTGGGTGCCGGTATGGCAGAACGTACACGACAGCGTACAGCCGACCTGACTGGATACGCAGAGCGCGCCGGCCTTGCCGACATCGGGGATGAAGACGCTTTCGGCTTCCGCACGAGGCCCGTAAGCGATCAGCCATTTGCGGGTTCCGTCGACCGACAGCTGAGCTTCGCGGATCTGTGCGCGGTCAAGTACGAAGGTCTGACCGAGCAGCGCGCGCAGCTCCTTGGCGAGGTCGGTCATGCGGGAAAAATCCGTGACCCCGTAATGGTAAATCCAGCGCCAGAGCTGACTGGCGCGCATGCGCGCTTTCTTCTCTTCAACGCCAGCACCGATCAGGGCCTGACGCAGACCCTCCCGGCCAAGGCCGGCGAGATTGACCGGACCGGCGTCAGCCGGAGGGTTGAGTGAGGCGGGTTCAGAGGACATCGCGGTCGCCTCTTAGCCTAAAGCCGTCCGCGAGGCGATAGCCTGGCGCCCGAAGGAGCCGGCGGGCAGGCCCTCTTTTCAGTCGCAGCCAAGCGCACCCCATCCTTTTCCGGCGCGCCGATCTGGTGCATGCTAAAGGCTCATCAGAGGGCGGCTGACATGCGCAGATGGCTGATTTCCGGGCTCCTGGCGGGCCTTCTGTCTCCTCTGTCCGCCCTCGCCCAGCCGGGCCTCAGCACCAAACCGAATTATGACGCCATCTATAATGCCGACCGCACTGACGAAAACACGCTGCGCACGCTTGAGGGTTTCCATGATGCAGTGACAGGCGCGCTGTCAGCGGGCGATTTTTCCGCCGCTGAGGCGGCGGCAGCGCTGCTCCTGCGACGCGATCCGACCACCACTGATGCAAACTTTCTGATGGGCCTGGCCAAATCGGGACTGGGACAGTGGGCCGAGGCGCGCCGTTATCTTGAGACTGCTGTCGGCAAGGAGCCGCAGCGGCCTGAGCCAAAAGCGCGCCTCGGGGTCGCCTACGCCATGCTTAAGGATGAGGCCGGCGCCGCCCGCCAGCGCGCCGGGCTGCAGGCCCTGAAAGAGGCGTGCGGAACAGACTGCAGGGACGCCCAGTGGATCACACAGGGACTGGCCCTGATCGATCAGGCTCTGGCCGGACCTGCCGGGACCACGCCGTTTCTCCCGCCGGCGCCGAATGTGAGCACAGCCATAGCAGAGGTCACCGGTTTTGATCCTCAGCGATATGGCCTCGCGCTGATTGGCGGTGCGGATGAACTGTATGAGGCGCTCACGCGCGAGGGACGATGCCCGGCGGGACGGACGGCCGCCCGCCGCGAGCCCTGTGCGCTCATTCTCTATCGCCCGCAGACGGATGAACCTGGCGGTCGCACCATGAATTTCCGGCCGGTCTTCAGGGTCGATAGCCCCAGCTCCGTCTGGACGACGCGCGATGGCAGACTTCAGAAGGTCAGGATCAGCGATCTTTCTGCCGACGTGACAGATACCGTGACCCAGAAGCAGGTCAGCCTGGCCCCCCGGGCGCTGGTCGGGAACGCTGAGAACCGGACGAGCTGCGAGACAGGCCGGCCCTGCCTCAATGCTCTTGGCGCGCGGGACATGTTCAGCATGTATCAGAACATGCCTGAGACAGTCGTCCGCACAATCTGGGGCCGCGAGAACTGAACCCGGGCTGACGCCCGGCCTGCGGGCGCCCCCCTGCAGCCGGACAACCGGTCATCAGGCCAGGCGCACGCGGGCAGGCCCTGCTCTACGCCCTGCACAGAGAGCGGGCTTTATCGATGGCCTCGCGCGATCCCTTCAGAGAGAAGTGATAGGCCGTGCGCGCGTCCTTGACTGAAGCCGCCTCGATGCGCAGCTCCTGGCCCTTCTTGACGGCGTCAATCAGCGCGCTGTCGCGGCCGTCCCTGACAAAAGCCTCAGCGCCAGACGCAAACAGGGCGAAGCGCTCACGCCCTATGATAGCTGCCGGCTGGATGTCGGTTCGGAGCTGATACCCGACGCGCAGACTTGGCTGGGCGGCGGAGGCTCCCGAGCGCCAGGTTGCGACATAGAAGACGACCTCGCCATGATCAGCCGCCTTTGGCGCCTTATCAGCAGGCTCAACCGCCGCAAAGCAGATCAGGCTGCGCCCTTCGCCCTCAGTATAGACCCGCCAGTCATTATACCGGCCGATTGCCCTGGTCTCGGCAAGAGCCGGCGCAGCCAGAAGCAGTGACGCCTGCAGGCTCGACGCCAGCGCCAGAACTGATGACAGAAGCGCTCTGAGGATCATGCCTGTCTCCGGACGACGGTATAGAGAACAGGGAATAGGGAAAAAATTTGACGTAATATTTAAGACGCCGGAGGCGGGGCTGCGCCTGCCGGAGCCCTGCCCGTATCTTATCGTGGGGCGCGCTTGGCAAGTATCCGCTGCAGCGTGCGCCGGTGCATATTCAGCCGACGCGCCGTCTCAGACACATTGTGGTTGCAAAGCTCATAGACGCGCTGGATGTGCTCCCAGCGCACGCGGTCGGCGGACATCGGGTTTTCCGGCGGCTCCGGCCGGTCGGACCGACCGGTCAGCAGCGCGTTCACAACATCGTCAATATCGGCGGGCTTGGGAAGATAATCGATAGCGCCGGCTTTCACTGCGGCCACGGCCGTGGAGATCGCGCCATAGCCTGTGAGGATCACAGCGTGCATATCTTCGCGGGCGCGCTGCAGCGATTCAACCACGTCAAGTCCGGATCCGTCTTCGAGCCTGAGGTCGACGACGGCGAAAGCCGGAGGCTGCTTTTTGAGGTGATCCCTGGCCTCAGCGACCGAACCGACAGCAACCACGCTGAAGCCGCGCCGGCCAAGCGCACGCGCCAGACGGGCGCGAAACGGGGCGTCGTCGTCAAGGACGAGGAGCGATTTGTCCTCAAGAGCCGCGACCCTCGGATCGGCTTCGACTGCTTCTTCCACCCAGAACCTCCCGCTTGGACCCGCCGTCCGGCCCTCTTCAAGGGTGCGTCGGATTAGACGAATCTGGCGATTTGTCTACGCGGGCCGCCAGAAATCGGATCTTGCGGGGACCCATGCACCTCTGGCGGGTCTATTTTCATCAAAAGCTTGCCGAAACCCTACCCGTCCGCCCAGCCGTCAGGCGCTTCGATTGCGGTTCTTGGCCAGATTATCCTGACCACGGCGCCACGGGCCGGGAACTGGCGGTTGTAGGGAACAACACGCGCGCCCGTGCGCTCCAGAAGGGTGCAGGCGATAAAGAAGCCCAGTCCCAGACCACCCCCGCGCTCCTCAATCCGCCGCTCGGAGAAATACGGCTCTCCAAGCTTGGCCAGAACCGAGTGCGCAAAACCCGGACCGTCATCGGTGACATAGATCCGCACTTCGGAGGCCGACCAGCGGGCCGTCACATGAACCTCCCGCGTAGCAAAGCTCACAGCATTCTCCACGAACGCGCCGAGGGCATGGATAATTTCCTGACGGCGGATCACATCCGGCGGCTTCTCGCCAGCCGCGCCCTCGGCAAGCGGAGCGGCCGAGCACTGGATGTGAATGCCCGCCGCACGGTGCGGCTCGACAACCTCGTCAAGAAGACCTGGCAGCGTCGCACGCGCCATGGCGGCGTCCGTCAGATGCCGTCGCTCGGATATCTGCTTGAGGATTGCGCGGCAGCGTTCAGACTGTTCGACGATCAGGTCGACATCCTCACGGGCCGGATGATCGGAACGGACGCCACGGCTGAGTTCGCGCGCCGCAAGATGAATGGTCGCAAGCGGGGTGCCAAGTTCATGGGCTGTAGCCGCTGCAAGCGCGCCAAGCGCCGAGAGCTGCTGCTCGCGCGCCAGGACCGCCTGGACGGCGTCGAGGGCCGACACCAGGCGCGCCTCGTCGCGACCCGTACGCCAGGCGGACACGGTGAAGAAAATCAGTCCGACCGATACGGCGGTCAGCTGACCAGCGAGGTAGACGGGCGGCAGAACCAGCTCCTGCCCGTCATTCCAGGGCAGCTTCAGTCCCCACAGCCACATGCCTGCGCAGCAAGCCAGAGCCAGAACCGCCAGCATGGCCGCATAGGCTGGCAGAAGCCGCGAGGCGCCGACCGTCACAGGCGCAAGGATCATCAGCAGAAACGGATTGTGCAGCCCCCCGGTCAGGCCGATGAGGACCGCCACCTGGACAATATCGAAAGCCAGCTGCCCGGCCGTCTGGGAGGGCGATGACAGGTGCTGTGACGGAAACAGCGCCATCAGCGCCACGTTCAGCCAGGCCGACGCACCCACCGCAGCCAGACAGGCCGCCAGCGGCAGATCGAAGCCAAGACCATAGTGCACGAACAGAACCGCCGCCGTCTGTCCGGCGATCGCCATCCAGCGCAGGCTGACAAGCGTGCGCAGACGCGTCCGGCCAAAGGCGGCGCCAACGCTGCGCAGGGCCTCATGGCGCGGCGGCTCAGCAGGGCTGACGGCCGCAGGTCCCGGACGGTCCCGGGCGGCTTGGGTCGGGTGATCATCGCTCTGCATGAGGGGGAGAATGCACGGCAAGTTCAACACGCCGCAATTGGCATTTTACCTGCTCATGTGCATATCCGGGTCATGCGCGTTCTGTCTGTGACCCCCTTTCTGGCTCTGGCGCTTCTGCTTGCCGGCTGCAGCCCCGCCCCGGCGGCGGACCAGGCGGAGGTAGCGGCCTGCAAAAGCCGGTCGTCGGCGGCCGTCGGGGGCCCCTTCGAGCTGACCTCCCACTCCGGCAAGACGATGACCCAGGAGGACCTCAAGGGTCGCAAGGCCCTGGTGTTTTTTGGTTATACCTATTGTCCGGACATCTGTCCGGTGGTCCTCTTTAACGTTGGCAGGGCGCTGGAAGACGTTCCCGAGGCGAAGCGGCCGGCGACCCTCTTCATCTCTGTCGATCCGGACCGCGATACGCCCGAGACCCTCGCCCAGTACATCCGGTCAAACGGTTTTCCCGAGGACATCATTGGCCTGACGGGAACGATCGAACAGCTCCGCGCCGTCAACGCGGCGTTCAGGACGCCCGGCTTCGGCCGCACCGATCCGGGCGGGACCGACAGCAATTATCTGGTCAGTCATTCGTCCTGGCTCTATCTCATGAACGAGAACTGGACCATGGACACTTTCTTCAATGATACAGCCTCCCCGCAGGAGATTGCGCGCTGTATCAATCTCCTGAGCTGACACCCGGACGCCACGCTCAGATCGACAGCTTGCCGGGCCGCGCGCCCGGGCCGGCGCTCAGCAGCGACCTGAACACACTCTTCTCAGCTCACGCCCTCCTCAGAACAGGCGCTCCTCAGGACGCGGGCGTGCGGCGGATGAGCGGACCGAGATTGTCGGACACCTGCCTGGCGTCGAATGCGTTGGGATCATCGCCCTTGGGGCCGCGCTTCATCACGATTTCCGCAAACGCCTCATAACGGGTGCGTTCCTCATAGGAGGTCGGGCTCGACCAGAGCGGATCCCATGCGTAGACCCAGCCCCAGCGGGGTGAGAAATACATATAGGAAAAGCGCGAACCGAAGCCGACGCCTGATACGCGCGTCGCGCTGTCCGTATCACGGTTCACGATGGTGAAGGCGTCAAAACCGCTCTGAAGCGTCAGCTCGGCGGCCCTGAAGAGGAGATAGTTTTCAACCGTGTCGCGATCAGTAAGGGAATTTCCCTTGAACGATATCCGGTAACGGTCCGCTTCGATCTTCTGTTCGCTGTAACCGCGGTCATATCCGGATGCCGCCTGATAGGGCGTAGGTCCCGCCACACAGGCGCCAGCCAGAAGGGCGAACGCGCATAACGCCGCTCCAACGACCGGGCGGGCATTCTGACGGGCGGGCGCCCGGTTCCTATGAGCTCGTGCTGTCATGAACATGACGGGCCTCCTCTGAGACAGAACCGCATATCTCACATAGGAAAGCAAATGCCGACCGCAACCGGGCCTGTAACCGGACCTGTAACCAGGCCTGTGTCTGCGCCGACGCCGCCTCAGCCCGCCGCGCACCCGACCCTTTCCCTTGAGGGGGCGGCAGCCCCGCCCTATCCGCCCTCGCCCAAAAGAGCTCACAGCCAACGCTTAGCCCGCTGGCGGGAGCAGGCAGACCCTCCCAAACATCGCGCATGGCCCGCCTCAGGTCCGCCGCGAGCAGCAGGGCCTGCGTTCTGCGATCGCCATCAGCTGACCCCTCGCGCCTGCCCGGACCAGTAGCGGGCTCTGAGAGCCGCCTTGTCCACTTTCCCCAGAGGGGTAACCGGCAGCCGGTCGACAAACTCGAAGGACTTGGGAACATGCGCTGGGCCCTTCTTATCTCTGACCCAGTCTTCCAGACGGCGAGGTTCAGGCGAGGCGCCGGGAGCCAGGAGGATGAAGGCCTTGACCGCCTCGCCCCAGCGCGCGTCGGGTACGCCGATGACGGCCGCGCCTGCGACGCCAGCGGCGGATAAGAGGGCGAGCTCCACGTCTCTGGGATAGACGTTGAAGCCGCCCGTTACGATCATGTCCTTCTTTCTGTCGACGATGAACAGGCGGCCCTGCTCGTCACGCCAGGCGATGTCGCCGGTATGGATCCAGCCATCGCGGATGACCTCAGCGCTGGCCTGCGTCTGCTTCCAGTAGCCGCTCATGGCGTAAGGCGCCCGCACACAGACCTCACCCCTCTCTCCAACGCCGGCCTCGGCGCCATTGTCCCTCAGCAGCCGGACATGGCAATCGACAACCGGATATCCCGCCGAGGACAAAAGGCCCGGGTTGTGGAGGTCGTGATCAGCCGCACCCAGGCTGGAAATCACAAAGCATTCTGTCTGGCCATAAAGCTGGCAGAAGACAGGACCCAGACGCTCAAGGCCTTCCGCCAGACGTCCCGGAGACATGGGCGAGGCGCCATAGATCAGAAGCTCCAGAGACTTAACCGACTGGCGGTCCCATCCGGGCTGGTCCAGCATGGCGTAGATCATGGAGGGTACAAGGAGCGTAAAATTGGCGCCTGTCTCTCCGATGCGCCGTACGACGCCTTCGGGCGAGAAAGCCGGCAGCAGGTCAACCGTGCCGCCGCGGACCAGAACAGGAGCGACAAACAGGCCCGCCACATGGCTTATCGGAGCAGCTGCGAGGAAAACCGGCCTGTCGGGGAGTTCGAAGCTGGCCAGAACGCTCGTAAGACCGGCCGTGAGTTCGCGATGGCTGCGCATCACGCCCTTGGCACGACCTGTCGTACCGCCCGTGTAATTGAGAGAGGCCAGGTCATCGGGCGATGAAAGATCAACGGGCGAACAGGCGTTGTCGGCCGCCTCGCCCAGCAGATCCAGCCCGGCATCCATGCGCCCGAGCGTGAAGCAGCCGCGCAGAGAAGAGCCGTGCGCCAGCTCGCCGGCGCGTTCAGCGAAACGCGATGCATCGGCAAGCAGGAATGAGGCCTCAGCGTCGGCGATATGATCCGTGTGATCCTGCAGAGACCCCAGGGGATGCAGCGGGGTCGTTACAGCACCCAGCCCGTGAACGGCGACGCCTGCGCACCAGGATTCAAACCGGTTGCCTGAAAGTCCGGCGACACGATCACCCCGCCTGACGCCTGCGCGCGCCAGAACGCCCTGCATGCGCCCGATGAGATCACGGGCGGCGGCGTAGGATATGCTCTGGGACCCGCTGCGAAATGCGATGCGATCCGGAAAGCGGGCAAGCGATCGCATGACGATCTGTGACAGGGTCGGGCCGTCCCGCCAGCCGCCTGGCGCTGCAGACGCCGGCTGTGCGCCCGACGCCGGCATGCTGCGCTTTGAGAAGGCTTTCAGAAAGTCCACGGTCAGCCTCTCCTGCTTCAGCCAGATCGTCAGACACGCGGGACCCGCGCGTGTGACGCCGGCGCTCGCCGGCCAAGTCTGCCAGCCATGTCCGCCAGCCATGTCCGCCAGCCATGTCCGCCAGCCATGTCCGCCAGCCATGTACGCCAGCCGACGCCGGGGATGAAACCCGGTGATTATATGGTACCAGCTAGAACCACATAACTTGCACGGTCAAGCCCGGCGTGCGATCGGGATCCCCCGGGGAAACAAGCCAGTGACGAAGCCTGCATCGCGCCAGACTGCCCGAGTGACGCATCGCCAGAAGGGACGACCGCCCCGCGAGGAGGCCGGCGCCCGGCGTCTGGAGCGCAGCCAGGAACTCATGCGCGCCGCAGCCATCGCTCTCTCCCGCAGAGGCGTATCGGGCACATCCATGGAGGCGCTGTCGGACGACCTCGGCATCCCCAAGAGCGTTCTCTATCGCTATTTCGACTCCAAGGATAAACTCGTAGCGTCCATCCTCGATCAGATCCTGAGCCGGTGGACCGAGCTGCAGAAGCGCCCCTGGCAGGGTCTTGACGCCAATCTCCGGGACGTTCTTGCACTGGCGCGGTCTAACCCCTGCGAGTGCCTCCTGCTGGCGCGCCACAGCGCACTTGATCCTGACCTCAGGCCCTATTTCGACAGACTTCACGCCAGCATCGTTGGCAGGACGGAGCGCCTCATCTCAGCTTCAAGCGCATCGCTGGCGAAGGATGCTGTCATGCGCCAGCTGTGCGCCCAGTCAGTTGCAGGCTTTCTCCTGGAAGCTGTTCTCTGGTGGATCGAGTACGGCCGCCCTGACCGGGATGATGACTTCCTGACATGGGCGCGCCAGTCGCTTGATACGCTCTACAGGCGCTGGATGCCGGATGCCGACTGGCGCGCCCAGAGCGTGCGCGACCGGCTCGCCTGAGCAACCAGGCGAGGCCAGACAGGCTGAGATGACGTCGATAGCGGCGGCGACGCTTTCAGGACCCCGTGGTGAGGATCATCGCCCCGATGGGCTCGCCACCGCGCCTTTACAGCTGCTGGCCTGTCGGATGGCGCAAGGCGCGGGTCCTAACGCGAACGGCGGCGACGGCCGCGAAGCACGATGGGAGCCTCAGAGGCGGCTCTCGGCATAAGCGCGTTGAGCTCGGAGGCGCGCTCCACGCCCTGCGCGTGCATCGCGCGGGCTGACTGAAAAACAGCGCCCGAACTGCCGGCCTGCATCGCCTTCAGCAGCCGCTGATAGCCGCGTACGTCAGCCATACGCATGTCACGCGTCGCGACAGCCAGATGTCCGAAAAGGTCAGCCGCGCCCGAGCTCAGGTTCTGGATGAGCCGCGTCAGCTGGGGCATGTCCGCGATCCGGTAAAGGCGCGCGGCGAAACGGTCCGTCGCCGCCTGAAAAGCGCGCGCGGTGCAATCAGCCGACTTCGCCATGGTCTCAAGGTCAGCCACCGCCCGCCCGAGCGCCTGCAGATCAGCCGGACCGGCGCGTTCGGCGCAGCGCTCCGCCAGAAGCCCGAACAGGACTTCACGAATAGCCAGCTGCTCTTTGACCTCGCTATCGTTCAGCGCCACCACAAAGGCGCCCTTCTGGGGCACGATGCGTACCAGTCCGGCGGATTCCAGCAGCCGCAGGGCCTCCCTGACGGGGCCGCGGCTGACGCCATAGCGTTCGGCCAGCTCGATCGCGCTGAGATGCGATCCAGGCGGAGACTGGCCGCTGCGGATCAGATCCCGAAGCTGTTCGGCGATGACGGGGGGGCTGCGGTCAGGCTCATCCACGCGGGCGCGTCCTCATCGGCTTGGCTGTCGGCTTGATGCTCCCGAAGACCGGCTGAGGCAACCCGTTCGGGACCTTAATATGTCGACGTTACCTGCATTTACCGTCGACTGTTAAGCGGTTATCCCTTGCATTCAGACGTCAGGGATTTACCCTTATCGGACGCTTTCGCTGGCGCCAGAGCGCCTGGCCGGGTCGCCTCAGCGCCCGTACTTGAGCTCCCGGACTTGAGCGCCCGTACTTGCCGCCCTCAGCCTCACGAACAGGTCGCAGGATGATCAGCCAGCCTCTTTCCCGCCGCGCCGCCCTTCTCAGCCTCGCCTGCGCCAGCTGCGCCGCCGTCTCTGGCCCGGATGCGGGTCAGTCACACACGGAGCGCTCAGGCGGCGGGCGAAGCATCAGCCTCGCTACCCCCCATGGCCGCCTCGACGTCCTCGATGACGGTCCGCGCGAAGGTCAGCCTGTCGTGCTCCTGCCTTCGCTCGGGCGCGGAGCCGAGGACTTTGACGACCTGACCCGCCGGCTTGTCGCCAGCGGCCGGCGCGTCATCCGCCCGCAGCCGCGCGGCATCGCAGGCTCGCAGCCCTATTCCGTCCAGCCGACACTCGCAGAACTTGCCGATGACGTGGCTGCCGCGATGGACTCCCTGTCCCTTCGGGCCTGCGTCATCATCGGGCATGCGTTCGGCAACCGCGTCGCACGCATGATCGCCACGCGCAGGCCCGATCGCGTGCGCGCGCTCATTCTCCTGGCTGCGGGCGGCAAGGTCGCCATGCCGGCGGACCTTCAGGAAGCGGTTCTGAAGGCCTTCGATTTCAGCCTGCCGGATAAGGAACGCCTTGGCTTCATCGCCAGAGCCTTTTTTGCTCCGGGTAATGACGCCAGCGTCTGGCGCGGGGGATGGCGGCCCGCCGTCGCCGAGATGCAGATCGGCGCGACCGAGCGCACGCCAGTGGACGAGTGGTGGCTGGCCAGCAACCTTCCGGTTCTGGTGGTCCAGCCGCTCCAGGATGTACTGGCGCCTCCGCAGAACGCCGATCAGCTGAAACAGGAGGGAGGCGAGCGGATCAGCATCGCTTACATCGACCGGGCCGGTCACGCACTGCTACCTGAGCAGCCGGAGGCCGTCGCCTTTCATGTCCTGTCCTATCTGGACAGGCTGGAGACGGACGGACAGCCCCGTCCGGGAGGATAAGAGGATGACCGGACGGCTCCGACCGTCCGGCCTCCCCATGCGCCCTGACACGGCAAGACCTCAGGCCGTTGCATATCCGAAGACGGACTTGGTCTCGAGGAATTCGTGGATGCCTTCCACGCCCCACTCGCGGCCATTACCCGACTGCTTGAAGCCGCCGAAGGGCATCGTCTGGTCAGAGCCGGCGCCGTTGATGTGGACCATGCCCGTGCGCAGCTGACGCGCCACCGCGCGCGCATGCTCCGGTTCGCCCTGGACATAGCCCGAGAGACCATAGACGGTATCGTTGGCCATCGCGATGGCCTGCTCTTCGCTGTCATAGGGCAGAATGCACAGAACCGGTCCGAAGATCTCCTCGACCGCAATGGTCATGTCATTGCGCACGTCAGCAAAAACCGTCGGTTTGACGTAATAGCCGCGGTTCAGGCCGTCAGGACGGCCAAGACCACCCGCCACCAGAGTGGCGCCTTCCTCGATACCCGCCCGTATCAGACCCTGGACCTTGTTCCACTGGGTCTCCGACACAACCGGACCGATCGCGCCTTTTTCCGCCGTGGCGGGATCCTGGACTTTGACAGACTCAGCAGTGGCGCGGGCAATCGCCTTGGCCTCCTCGTTCTTTGAACGCGGCACGAACATGCGCGAGGGCGCATTGCAGCTCTGGCCCGTATTGGTCATCATCTGCATAACGCCGGACTTAACCGCCTTGGCGAGATCGGCATCCTCAAGAACGATGTTCGCCGACTTGCCGCCGAGCTCCTGGGAGACCCGTTTGACTGTCGGAGCCGCCGCCTGGGCGACCAGAACGCCCGCGCGGGTCGAACCGGTGAAGGACACCATGTCGACATCCGGATGACCGGAGAGAGCTGCGCCCACTCCGGGACCATCGCCATTGACAAGGTTGAACACGCCCGGCGGCACGCCAGCCTCCGCCATGATCTCTGCAAAGATGATCGCATCAACCGGGGCGATCTCTGAGGGCTTAAGCACCATCGTACAGCCAGCCGCGATGGCGGGCGCGACTTTGCAGGCGATCTGGTTCTGTGGCCAGTTCCAGGGCGTGATGAACGCACACACCCCGATCGGCTCCTTGCGGATGAGATGCTTGCCGCGACGCTCCTCGAACTCGAAACTCCGCAGATAGCTGGCCGCCTGCATCAGATGGCCGAGGCCCGAGGGCGCCTGGGCCGCCGCCGCAAGCCAGCCAGGAGCGCCCATCTCCTCGGTGATGGCGCCAGCCAGATCACTCAGCCGCCTGGAGTAAGCGGCGACAATCCGGTCCAGAAGGTCAGCCCGATACTCTTTGGTTGTCGCCGCAAAGGCCGGGAACGCAGCCTTGGCGGCGGCGACAGCCCTGTCCACGTCCGCCTTGGAGCCGATCGAAATCCGGCAATAGGCTTCTTCCGTCGCCGGGTTGATCACCTCCAGCGTGCGCGGGACGACAGGATCGACCCATTCGCCATTGATGTAGAATTTGAGATAATCGCGCATGGTGATCTCCTCTTCAGGCTCGGGATCCTGAGCCCGTCTGGGAGCCTAGATAAGCCATGTCGGGCGGAGGCGGGAGCCCCCTGATGAGGCGGGGTTCCCCGTCTGGGTATCTGGCCGGGTGTCTGGACAGCCCGCCGGGGGGCGCAGCGTCAGCCGGTAGCGGCGGCCGGTTCGCTGACGCGCCGGAAGGTAATGCGGCCCACTTCGTTGAGCATCGTGTCCGGATCAACGAAAGAACGGACGGTATTGGAGACGGGCTGGCCATTCTCATCGATGGTAAACAGGCGGAAACGCAGCTTATCGACCGGTTCGATACGGTAGCGGCCCGTCTGAATGACAGGGGGCGCCGGAACGCCCCTTATCTCCATCCTGTTATGCGTCATGAAGGAGCCATCGGCATGAAAGACGGCCGTTATCTCACCCTTCACATCACCCGAAAGCGTATCCGCGCGCCACTCGCCGACGAGGGTGCGGGAGAAGCTGGCTGGCTTGGGCTTTCGACCAAAGAGCATGCCTCAGTTCCTTATAAATCCATGCCAGCACAGGCCGGGCCCGGGGCCAACCCCTTCTGTCAGCCGCCGCGGGCCGATCCCCTCCGGCGAGGTGGGGTATCACCCCGTTTTACCTACCCCAGAGGCCTTACCCAGCCATTGAGGCGAACCGGACACAAGGGCGGGAGGGTAGGCCAGCGTGACCGCAGCGAAACAGAAAAAGCCAGACCTGTCAGCCCGCTGTGTGCCAGCCCGGTACAGATCCCATCGCCGGGACCGCCCCGTAACGACGCCTGCCGGGGCGCGGGGGATTACCGTTGTGTTGCCCCGTTCAGCCCATTCCGCATGGCCGGCTTCGTGCAATCCTGACCAAGTCCGCCTACATCTGCGCGGGTGAAGCCCCGGGAGTACGACGTGGGTCAGGCGCGTATCCTTCTCATCGTCGGTGGCGGCATCGCCGCCTATAAGTCGCTCGAACTGATCCGGCTGCTCGCCAGGCGCGGGCTCGCCGCGCGCGTTATCCTCACCCAGGCCGGGGCCCAGTTCGTCACGCCGCTCTCCCTCAGTTCGCTGTCCGGAGATCGGGTTTACCAGGACCTGTTCAGTCTCACCGATGAAGCCGAGATGGGCCATATCGAATTGTCGCGCCAGGCTGACCTCGTCGTGGTCTGTCCGGCGACGGCCGATCTCATGGCGAAGGCCGCGCATGGCCTTGCCAGCGATCTGGCCTCCACCACCCTGCTTGCAACGGATAAACGCGTCCTGATGGTCCCGGCGATGAACGTACGCATGTGGGAACATCCCGCCACCCGTCGCAACGTCGCCCGTCTTGAAGCTGACGGCGTCAGGGTCATGCCTCCAGACACGGGCCCCATGGCGTGCGGAGAATTCGGACCCGGACGGCTTCCCGAGCCCGAACGCATCCTTGCAGAAATTGAAGGCATGCTGACAGGTCCGGCTCGCTCGCCTCCCCCCTGCGGCCCCCTCGCCGGTCTGCGGGCGGTCATCACAGCCGGCCCGACGCGCGAACCGCTTGATCCGGTGCGCTACATGTCCAATCACTCATCCGGGCGTCAGGGTTACGCGATCGCCGGCTCGCTGGCGCAGCGGGGCGCTGAGGTCGTGCTCGTAAGCGGGCCGACAGCACTTGCCATTCCCGATGGCGTTACAGCTGTCAGGGTCGAGACTGCCAGCGAGATGTATGACGCCGTCAGCGCCAGCCTGCCTGCCGACATCTTCATCGGCGTCGCCGCCGTCGCCGACTGGCGGCCGGCGCGCCGGGCCGCCAGCAAGCTTAAGCTCAAGGGGGCTAAGGGCCCCCTCAGCCTCAGCCTGGTCGAAAACCCCGATATCCTGCGCTCGGTAGGGACACGGGAAAGGCAACGGCCGCGCCTCGTGATCGGCTTCGCCGCAGAGACGAACGCGCTCGACAGACACGCGCGGGCCAAGCTCAGGCGCAAGGGAGCCGACTGGATAATCGCTAATGACGTATCGGGCGATGTCATGGGCGGAACGGATAACGAAGTCAGCGTGTATTCGGCCTCAGGATCCGAGCGCTGGCCGCGCATGAACAAGTCCGCTCTTGCAGACCGGCTCGCCGGGCGCATAGCGGTCCATTTCGGGCGCCCCGGCGCGGCGGAATAGCGCGGCGGCGGGGATGGGCAAGCCGATGCGCGCAGCCTAGATGGCCGCCATGATCCGTCACATCGTCTTCTTCACGCTGAAGGACCCGCATGAGACAGCCGAGATTATCGGCCATCTCCGGCGGCTTGGAACCATCCCGGGCTCACAGGCCTTTGAAGTGGCCCAGAACTGCAGGGCCGACCTGTTCGGCAATGACATCGACATTGTTGTCTACGCGGAATTTCCCGACCTGGAGGCGCTTCACGCCTATAAGGCGCATCCGACCTATCAGGACGTCACCCGGACCGTGCGTCCACGCCGCGACCTGCGATACGCCGCAGATATCCTCGCACAGAGCTGACGGCGCCGTCTGGCCCTTGCCATCGCGCCGCCAGGTGGCGGCAGGGAGGCACGCCATATTGCCTCACGCCGGCATGGGGTTAAATGCTCCCCGGGGGGATCGCCTCTCTCCTGAACCCCGTCCGCCTGTTCCGGAGCGCCCGATGACCGTCACCATACGCCTTACGCCCCTGGCCCACTTTGAGGGCCTGTCGCTGCCTGCTTACGAGACGGCGGATGCCGCAGGCATGGATCTTCGCGCCGCCATTCCCGAAGCCGCCCCGCTTACCCTTGAGCCGGGACGGCGCATCCTCGTGCCAACCGGCCTGACCCTCGCGCTTCCCCCGCGCCATGAGGCCCAGATACGACCCCGCTCGGGCCTTGCGGCCCGCTACGGCGTCACCTGCCTCAACTCGCCCGGCACGATCGACGCCGACTATCGCGGAGAGATCAAGGTGATCCTCATCAACCTCGGCGAGGCTCCGTTTGTCATCACGCGGGGCGAGCGTATCGCACAGATGGTGATCGCGCCGGTCACGCGGGCGGTCTTCGACATCGTCGAGACGCTCGAGGACACAGCGCGCGGGGCCGGCGGCTTCGGCTCGACGGGCCGCTAAGCCATCTGCCGCGTCTTGGCCGCCGCTCTGATCTGGTTCACACTCCGCCCATGAAGACGACGCTTCTTGCCTGCCTCTGTGTATGCCTGAGCGGTCCAGCGTGGGCGCAGTCCCTTCAGGCAGGTATGGTCGTCGACAGTTTCGAAATGGTCCCCGACCGTACGGTTATCTTCGCGCCGCAGGACGATGGACGGCTGCGCATCATCAGGGTCACGGACAAAGACCGCCTTGCGCCCATGCCCCGCAATCCCGGAGAGGTCGCCATCGCAATGACGTACGGGCTGGAGATCGGCGCCGTCATCGAGTTCAACAGCGGCCTGCCTTACGCCTTCAGCTATGTGGCGACCGCTTCAGGCGCAGGGGAGAGCCTCCGGATACCCACCTGCCCCGTTCGCGCAGAGGCGGTAGCCACCGAACAATGGCCGGAAGGGTTCAAGGCGATAACAGTCGGCGCGGTCCTGCGGATCGATGGTCCGGCGACATGCCCCGCAGCGCCGGGCTGATCATCCTTTGAGAGCAAAATCCGGCTGCTCCATATCGGCCACCAGAAAATGCTCATCATCGTTCACAACAGACAGCCGGCCAAAGTCAAAGGCTGACCGCTCGATGATAATGTCACGGGGCCGCAGCTCGCGGGACAGTTCAAGGCCCTCCAGCGACCGGCAGCGCGAGAAAGCCACATAGGCCTGTCCGTGGGCGAACATGCCGCGGTCAAAATCTATATAGACCTTATCGAGCGTCATTCCCTGCGATTTATGGATGGTGGCCGCATAAGCGAGGCGCAGAGGCAGCTGCTTGAACGAGCCTACGACGGAACGTGAAACAGACTTTGACGTCGCATCAAAGTCATAGCGGAACTTTTCCCAGGCCTGCTGCGAGACCCGGTGGGTCTGACCGCCGATGCGCACATAGACATCACTCTCGCCAAGACCCTGAACCACTCCAAGAGATCCGTTCACCCAGCGCCCGGAAGGATCATTGCGGATCATCATCACGCGTGCGCCCGCCTTGAGCTCGAGCACCTCTTCGGTCGGAAAGGCCTTGGGCTCGAACTGGCCCTCAAGCGCCGCCGTGTAACATCTGTCCGGACCGGGCAGTTCAGCCAGACGCATCTGGTTGATGCGCCAGGCGGCGGCGTTGTTCGGCGTCAGCACGACATGGGTCTGGCTGGCTTCAGCCGGCGAACGCGCAGACACGCGCGTACGCAGCATGTCCGCCTCTTGCGGGCGCAGGCGGCCATTACGCAGACTGTTGAGAATGCCGATGAAGGCGGCATCCTCCTGGCGGAAAATGCGCCTGAGCGCGGCAAGGCGGAACTGTGCGGCCTGGAAGCCCGGCGCCCGGAAGAACCATGCTCCGCCATAACTCTCATCAAGAATATGTCCGACATCCCCGCCCACCACGGGAGGAAGCTGATGAAGATCGCCCGACAGGATCATGCGGACCCCGCCGAAAGGCTGACGGCTGGCCCGGTTAAGGCGGAGGGAGTTGTCGATGGCCTGCATCATGTCGGCGCGAACCATCGAGACCTCATCGATCACCATGGTGTCTATGGCTTTCACCAGACGCTGGTTGCGCAGCTTGCGTGCATCACCGGCGTCCAGGAGACGGGGCGGAAAATTGAAAAAGGAGTGGATCGTCTGGCCGCCAACATTAACTGCGGCCAGACCCGTGGGCGCAAGAACCACAGCCGTATCTCCCGCCTCGCCCAGCAGCTGACGCAGCAGCGTTGTCTTGCCGGTGCCGGCGCGCCCGGTCAGAAAAATGTTACGCCGCCCACGCAGGATCTCATCGATCAGGGGCTGGTAGACATCTGAGGGAGGCTGCTGGCTCACCATTGAACTCTGGAGCATGCCATGTTCTGTGCTCCCCTGAGGATTGGCGCGGATGAGTCTAACCCCCCACGAACTGGAACGCTATGCCCGGCATATCATGCTGCGCGAGATCGGCGGACCCGGACAGAAACGCCTGCTTCAGGCAAGCGTGGCGCTGGTCGGACTGGGTGCTCTGGGAGGGCCGGCGGCGCTCTATCTCGCCGCCGCCGGCGTCGGACGACTTGTGCTGATCGACGATGATCGGGTCTCGCTCTCCAACCTGCAGCGACAGGTGCTTTTCACAAGCGGGGACATAGGCAGGCTGAAGACGGAGGCGGGTGCGGAGCGTCTGGCCGGCATCAACCCCGCGGTCAGACTGCAGGCGCACGCCGTTCGCCTGACCCCGGAGACTGCAGCCGGCCTTCTCCGGGGCGCCGATCTCGTCATCGATGGATCAGACAGCTTCGCCACGCGCTTTGCGGTCAATGATGCGTGTCACGAACTTGGCCTTGCCCTTGTTTCGGGGGCGGTCGGGCGATGGAGCGCGCAGCTCAGCGTCTTTAAGTCCGGTCTGACGAAGGGAGCGCCTGCGCAGGACAGGCTGGCATGCTATCGCTGTCTTGTGCCGGACCCCCCCCTCGCCGAGGAGACCTGCGCCAGCGTGGGTGTCGCAGGTCCCCTGACAGGGATCGTCGGTGCGCGCCTTGCGCTGGAAGCCGTCAAGGAAATCACCTCGGCGGGTCAGTCCATGGCGGGCCGGCTGTGGGTATTTGACGGACTGAGCGGGGAAGGCCGCACCCTCGCCCTCAGGCCCGATCCGGCCTGCAGCGTCTGTTCATGACGCCCCCTCAGCCGGTGCAAGCGCGTTCCTTCGGGCAATCGCGCCGAGCATCACGGCCGAGGGTCTTGTGGTGCGCTGCTGTGCAGGACAATCGCATTCAGGCCAGCCCGATGTCAGACACCGACTGGCGTAGCAGTAACTGTGGTGCACGAGACGTGTTCCTGCGTGAATAAGGCGGAACCGATGCATGCCCGACGCCCGCCATGTCAGCCCGGCCGCCGGCAAACCGGCGCTTCCGCGAGCACCGACCCCGTGCACGTCATGGTGACCGCAAAGGTCTCTGCCGAACGCGCGCGGCCTCGACGATCGTCAGACGGCCATGCGTTACGAAGTCCGGGGCGGCGATCAGCGTTACCAGGCGCGAAGCCCGCTCCTCAGGGTCCAGCTTGGGCAGGAACAGTATGATTGCGCCCCGGACGGGTAACTGGTCTCGCACCAGCAAATCCCCAAAGTCGAAATCCTCAGTCAGGATGACGCGCCCGTCTGCATTCGCGATCGTGAGCAGATCGGCATCCGAAGCGCGATGATCCGTTTCAGCCGCATATCGGACGTCAAGTCCCAGCCTGCGCAGACGTTCGACAACGGCCTTCGGGCGGCATTCATCCGCCAGGACACGGATCATTCTGCAGCAGTCACCGTTTCGTGGCCAAGATAGTCGGCAGCAAAGGCCAGAGCGGCAAGCACATCCTCTGCAGTCAGTCGGGGATACTGCGCCGCGACGTCAGCAGGGCTAAGGCCCCGTGCACATTCGCGTACGATATGTTCGACCGTCACGCGCGTTCCGCGAATGACGGGCTTGCCGCGCATGACGGCAGGATCGCTCTCGATACGCTCGTGATTCATGCAAAAATCCTAGCATGACAGACCGACTGCGGGAACACCCGACAGTTCGGATACCGCACCCTCAGCCGGTGCAAGCGCATTCCTTCGGGCGATCGCGCCGAGCATCACGGCTGAGGGCTTTATGGTGCGCTGCTGTGTGATGCGATCAACGCCAATGAGACCAAACTTTGGCTCATACCCCAGGAGCCATTCATAGTTGTCCAGAAGCGACCAGTAGAAATAGCCGCGTATATCCACCCCGTCGGCGATGGCGCCATGCACCCCTCTCAGCGCTTCCCCGATAAAGGCGCAGCGCTGGCGATCATCCTCCCCCGCCCAGCCGTTTTCTGTAATCACGATAGGCGCCGGACATAGTCTCCTTACATACCGACAGGCCTGCGCCAGCGCCTGCGGCCGATCCTCATAACCCATGACCGTCAGCCTGTGGCCTGGCTGGGGACCGAAGGAACCATCCTGACGAACAGTGACGCGGGTGTAGGCCTGTACGCCGATAAAATCATCACCGGCGCAGGCCTCAAGAAAGGGCTGATAGACATCCTCGCAGCGCTGATCGCGCAGATGCTCGGCGCCCGGCTCGGCCTGTTCGTCCTGGATCGCCAGCGTGATGCCGACGGGCACGTCCGGGTGGCGCGCCTTGATGGCGTCGCGCCCCCTGGCGTGCGCCAGAAGTCCCTGGCTGAGAAGGGCGGTTGGCGGGGTGGCCAGAAAGAGAAGCTCAACTGAGCCGCCCAGAACATCCTCAGCTGCTTTCAGGCGCGCGATTGCGCCTTCGCTTGTGGGCTCCTTGAGAAGACTATCGCGGAAAAGCGCCGGCAGGTTCAGTTCATTGATGGTGAACGCCATCTCGAAACCTGACAGATGGCGCGCCGTATGCTCGCAGAAACGGGCGAAGTTCTCTGGGAAGTCGGGGTCCGTGAAGCCGCCGCGCCGGGCCTGCCAGAGCGGCAGGGTGAAGTGCTGGAAGGTGATGCAGGCGCGAACCTGGTTGGCCTGGCAGGCGTCAATACAGCGCTGATAGTGCGCAAGAGCCGCCGGGGAAAAGCAGCCGGCGGCCGGCTCAATGCGCGCCCATTCCACGGAGAAGCGGTAGGCCGTGAGCCCGAGTCGGGCGAGCATGGCGATATCCTCGCCAAAGCGGCGGTAGTTATCGCAGGCCGCCCCTGAGGGCTCCCGGAAAAAGGACGGAATGGCCTGTTCAAGCGCCCAGAAGTCAGACCCGCGGTTGTCGCCCTCAACCTGATGCGCAGCGGTCGCCGCACCCCAGATAAAGCCTTTGGGAAAATCAAGCTGCACGCGCCACCTGCCGTTTCCGGCCGCCGGCGTCGGGGCGCCTGTCGGGAACCGGCGCGGACGCCTGGCCCAGGCGCCACCCGAACAGGGGACCGGGCGTCATCAGCGACCGGCGCATTCCTGGCCCGCCGATCCCGATCCGGGGGAGGAGAAACGCTTTACCGGCCGATTTCAAGAGGGCGCAGGACCGGTCTTCAGCGAAGCTCCTCCGCCACGCAGCCGGATCCGTCGAAGGAAATATTTGCAACACGCCCGCCCGCCATCACGAAACGCGTCGTGCAGCTCGTGCGCAGGGTCTGCGGAGGCTCCCATACCGGATAGGTCTCGCTAATCGTCTCAGTCTTCTCCTTGCCATCCTTGTCGCGGAAGGTGCGCCTGACCTCCCGCACCTCATCGCGCCAGTAGCCGGGCCGCTCCTCGATGTCTGTGCGCATGTAGCTCCACAGCTCGCGCCCGTCCGACATCGGCGCTGACGCCTGGGGCGGTCCCCATCTGAAAAGAATGTCATCACCGCTTGCACCCAGCAGAAGGTCCATGCGCTGGCGATAGCCCTCTTCGGTGGCGCATGCGCTCAGCGCCAGCAGCAGCAGAGCGGCGGACGACGTGCGTATCAGCATGGACTTCTCCTTCAGGCGGGACGGCTCATTCGGTCAGGCTCCAGCATCATCGCATGCGCCTGAACACATCTTGAATGAAAAACGCCCGGGGCGCCAGACAGGCCGGTCTCAGCGCCCCCTGAACTCGATCCACACCTCAGGCTGCGGGCCGGCGCCGAAGTAATCGGCTGGAATGTCAAACCCCATCGCATTGCAGGTACGAAGCGCAGCACGCGCCTTTGCGATGAAGACCATCATGGGCGGATCATCGGCCGGGGCGAGGGGCGGATCAATGAGGACGGGTTCCGCACCCAGCTTGCCGTCGGTTCTGAAGCTGAGCGCGAACGTCGCACGCAGCCTGTGGGCGTCCAGCATGGCGCTCGAATCCGTCCAGCAGCGCCGGGCGAGGAGCTGGGTCATGATGGTTTCAGACAGCGGCTGGGCGCCGCTCATGCGCGGGACCGGCGCCGCCGGCGCTATGGGTATAAGGCCAGCTGCAGCAGCCGGCGGGGGAGCCGACGACATCGATCCGACGGCGTTGGGCGAAGCAGTGGGCGCCGGGGGGCTGACATCGGGCGCACGCGGGACGGCAGGCGACCTCGGCGCCAGCGGGCCGGCGCCTGGTCCGGGACCGCCGGCAGCCGGCTGGGGTGAGCTCTGGGGTGAACTCTGGGGCGAACGCTGAGCCGGCGCGGCCGCCGCCGGCGCTCTGGCAATCGCGCCTGCATCCGCACGCGCGCCGGACAGAGGCGCTGAGGTCAGATCGGAGCGGATAAAGGCCTTCTGCCCGTTTCTGAGGATAACCTGGTACCAGGCCCAGTCAGGCATACGGGCCAGACCGACGACCGTCAGCTCAAGGCCGGTGTCGCCGGAGGAGAGGACAGGCGTATCGCGGGTAGCGAAGGGCTCGGCGCGCAGGCGCACGCCTTCGCCCTGAATGCGGACGGTCTGTTGCGGGATGAAGGGCTCAACCTGGTAGGCGCGTGCGACGGCGGCCGGGACCGGAGAGGTCTGGCCAAGAGCCGCTCCCCCGGCGCCAGCGCAGGCGACCAGAAGACCAATCAGAAGAGAACGGGATAACGGGGCCATGGGACTAACCTGCTCGCGCTCCTGCCTTAATTCCCTGCGCAGCGGCCTGTGCGCTGGGGCCTGTGCGCTGGGGCCTGTGCGCTGGGGCCTGTGCGCTGCGGCCTGTGCGCTGCGGCGGGGGCCATCCTCACCGGGTTCATCACCAACGGCGAACCCCTCGCCATGAGAGCCCTACGGACCGAGAACGGCCAAACCATGGCGCAAGTAAAGCACAGATGGAAAGACCGGCGTTTATTTCGCGGCGTCTGCAGCTTCCGGCACACGCTGCAGACCTCATAGCATCGCCGGTATCACACGGTCGGGGGGACGATGGCCGTCGGCGAACGTCTTGATGTTGATGATCACCTTTTCGCCCATGTCGATGCGGCCTTCGAGGGTCGCAGAGGACATATGCGGAAGCACAACGACATTGCGCAGCGCCTTCAGCCGGGGGTTAAGATTCGGCTCGTTCTCGAAGACATCAAGCCCCGCACCGGCGATCTCGCCCGCCTCGAGCGCCCGGATGAGCGCCGCCTCATCGATCACCTCGCCGCGGGCGGTGTTCACAAGATAGGCCTCAGGCTTCATCAGCTTGATGCGGCGGGCAGAGATCAGATGGAAGGTGGCTGGCGTATGCGGGCAGTTGATGGAGACGATGTCCATGCGCGCCAGCATCTGGTCCAGACTGTCCCAGTAGGTCGCCTCCAGCTCATCTGCGAGCTGCTGTCGCACGGGCTTACGGTTGTGATAATGGATCTGCAGGCCAAACGCCCGGGCGCGGCGCGCGACGGCGGAACCGATACGGCCCATCCCGACAATCCCGAGCCGCTTGCCGGAAATCCGACGGCCCAGCATCCATGTCGGCGACCAGCCTGTGAACTGACCTGACTGCATCGCCGCTACTCCGTCGACGATACGCCGGGGTACGGCCAGCATCAGCGCCATCGTCATATCAGCCGTGTCCTCCGTCAGAACGCCCGGCGTGTTGGTGACCGTGACGCCGCGCAGCACGCAGGCCTGAAGGTCAATATTGTTTACGCCTGCGCCGAACTGGGCGATCAGGCGCAACCGGTCTCCGGCCCGGGCGAGAGTGCGCCCGTCGATGCGGTCCGTGATCGTCGGAACCAGAACATCGCAGCGCGCGGCCGCCTCAGCGAGCTGCTCGGTGGTCATCGGCGTGTCGCCAGGGTTGAGCTCGACGTCGAACAGCTCGCTCATACGCGTCTCGACCGGCTCCGGGAGACGGCGCGTCACGATGACTTTCACCTTCCTGCGTGAGGTGGGCATGGTGCGGGCGTCTTCCTCTGATCGGGCTGGCTCCGGGCAAGGCCCGAAGACCGCCCCGGGGCGGCTGTCTGTGACGGGGTGTACCAAAGCGCGCCCGCGTGGCCAACCTTGCCCCTGGCGCGCATCAGACTGGAAAAAATCCCGCCCTATTAAGCGCCTTTTCACCGGCGCATGATCCAGATGGGGTCTGAGCTCCGCCTGTCCAGTGGAAAGTCTGCCCCCGATGCAGAAAAGTCTCCGCCGCCTCCGGTCTCTGCTGGCTGCGCACATGATCTGTGCAGCCGCCAGCATCGCCGCCGCCCTGGCCGGCCCTGTCGCCGGCGCTCAGGAGGTCCTGACGCCCGGCAGTTTCAAGGCCTTCGCCGCCGACGGCCTGTCACCCCGCGTGAGCGACTTTTCCGGACTGCCCGTGCCGCGCTATGCGAGCTTGCGCTTCAACATGGTTAACGGCCGTTCGGGACCGAGCCCGGACTACCCCGTCCGCTGGACCTATGAACGCGCCGGTCTGCCCGTGATCGTCATCCGGGAAAGCGGCGACTGGCGCAAAGTGCGCGACCCGACGGGCGATGAGGTCTGGATCAACAAAAGCCAGCTGACCGAGCGTCGGATGGCCATAACGACCCGCAGCGGAGCCATGTATCGCGACCCTGACAGTCAGGACCGCCCCCTCGCGCGTTTCGAGCCGGGATCGGTTGTCGCGCTGGGCGCATGCGGCACGCTCTGGTGTCCGGTCAGAGCGGCGAAGCAAAGCGGCTGGATCCTCCGTGATCATCTCTGGGGAGCCGATGAGCTGCCGGAAACCCCGGACGCTGACTAGCTGACCGGCTGCTGAGGACGGGGCGGGCCGCCGCTTGAGCGCCTGTGGGGAGCGTGTTAACCGGCCTCTCCTGCGGGCCGGCGGAGCGCCACATGACTGCTGAAAGCCAGACACACACCTCCCCGCACGCGTTTCACACGCCTCAGAGCGCCTACAGTTACGACGAACTGCTCCGCAGCGGGCGCGGCGAGCTGTTTGGCCCTGGCAACGCCCAGCTTCCGATCCCGCCCATGCTGATGCTGGACCGCATTACCGCCATAACGCTCGATGGCGGGTCGGCCGGTCGCGGCCATATCATCGCCGAGCTGGATATCCGGCCTGATCTCTGGTTTTTCCAGTGTCACTTTCCCGGCGATCCCGTCATGCCGGGCTGTCTGGGACTGGATGCGATGTGGCAGCTGGTCGGTTTCTGGCTGGGCTGGTCCGGCTCACCGGGCCGGGGCCGCGCCCTTGGCGTGGGCGAATGTAAATTCACCGGTCAGGTGACCCCTGAGGGCAGGCTTGTCCGCTACGAGATCGACATCCGTCGGGCTATCCGCTCACATCTGACAATGGGGATCGCCGACGGCTCGGTCTTTGTTGATGGCGAGAAGATTTATCAGGCCAGGGATATGAAGGTTGGCCTGATGCGGATTGGCGGCTAGGTCTTCGATTAAGACTCTGCAGCGCCGCCTAGCGGCGGCACGGTTATTAGGAAAGAGGGAAAGCCATGGCGGCCAATGGCCCCGGTCTGAGAAGGGTTGTGATCACCGGTATGGGGATCGTCTCCTCGATCGGCGATACCATCCGTGAGGTTACAGACAGCCTCAGAAGCGGCGCCTCGGGCATCTCCTTCATCCCGGAATACGCTGACAAAGGCTTCAAATCTCAGGTCGCCGGAAAACCCAAGGCCAGTCCGGAGGATCATGTCGATAAGCGCGCGATGCGCTTCATGGGCGACGGCGCCGGCTGGTGCCATATGTCGATGACCCAGGCGATCGCCGATGCCGGACTTGAGGAGCGCCATATCTCCAGTCCCCGCACCGGTCTGATTGTCGGCACGGGCGGCCCCTCCACCCGCGCCATCGTTGCAGCGGCCGATTCAACGCGCGAGAAGGGATCGCCCCGCCGGATCGGACCCTTCGCTGTACCAAAGGCCATGTCATCGACCGCCTCAGCGACACTGTCGACGCTCTTCAGGATCCTCGGCGTCAATTATTCTATCAGCTCAGCGTGCACCACGTCCCTGCACTGCGTGGGCGCAGCCAGTGAACAGATCCAGTGGGGCAAGCAGGATATCATGTTCGCCGGCGGCGGGGAGGAGCTCGACTGGACGCTGTCATGCCTGTTTGACGGGCTTGGCGCGATGTCTTCCCGATACAATTCAGAGCCTCACAGGGCTTCACGCGCCTTCGACGCCGACCGGGATGGCTTCGTGATCGCCGGCGGCGCCGGCATGCTCGTTCTTGAAGAGTATGAGCATGCGCGCAAGCGCGGCGCCACCATCTATGGCGAAGTGGTCGGCTATGGCGCAACCTCCGACGGTTTCGACATGGTCGCCCCCTCCGGCGAAGGCGCGGCGCGGGCGATGAGGATGGCGCTGGAACAGGCCGGACGCGCACCGGACTACCTTAATCCCCACGCAACATCGACGCCCGTGGGCGATGTCAAGGAGCTCGAGGCCGTCCGCGACGTCTTCGGCCAGGACCCCTCGGGACAACCGATGATATCGGCGACGAAATCGATGACCGGCCATTCACTCGGCGGCGCCGGGGTCCAGGAGCTGATCTATTCACTCATCATGATGAAAGAGGCCTTCGTTGCGCCCTCGATCAATATCGAGAAGCTCGATCCACTCGCCTGCGGCATCAACATCATCCGCGAGGCGCGCGAGGCCGTTCTGCGCATGGTGATGTCGAACTCGTTCGGGTTTGGCGGCACCAACGGCTCGATCGCAGTCGCAAGGGTCTGATCGCCTACCGCTTACGGCGCCCTCGCCGGCCGGCCTGCGCCAGCAGGTCGGCGAGTTCTGAGCGGGTGTGAGCGGCCTCCTCGCTCAGCCAGTCCCGAAAACGCCTGACCTGCGGCCGGATCAGCGCGTCTCTGCGGAAACGCGCCTGGAACGTATAGCTTGTCCACACGCCGGTCCTGAGGGGAAATGGCAGAACAAGCTCGCCGGCCTTCAACCGGGCGGCGATCATCGCAAGGCCGCATATCATGACGCCAGCGCGTGACTGCACAGCCGCAAGGCCGGGCACGATACGATGGAAGCGCATTCCATATCCCGGCGGAGAGAGGCGTTGTCCGTGCCGTCCGATCCAGACCGTCCAGTCCGGTGCGACCGGATCAGCGCTGTAGACGTCCAGATGCAGAAGCGGAAACCCCTCCAGGGGATAATCCCCGCCTGCCCGCGCGATGCGCGTGGCGTTCTCGGGGGATGCCACAGGCGCCAGGAAGTCCGCAAACAGGTTCAGCCGCGTCTCGTCCGCCTCAGCAGGCGTCGCAGCAAAGGACACCTCCATATCCGTCTGCCCCACCCTCAGACGCGCAGAGCCCTCGCCATTGATGCAGAACCTGATGTTGGGATGGCGCCGGCTGAATGTCTCAAGGCGCGGCGCCAGCCAGAGCTCGACCCAGTCAGAGGGGGCGGCGATCTGGATCTCGTTGATACGCTGGAAGTCGAGCGCCTCAGACGCCGCCGCGAGTTCGCGGAAGGCCGCCTCCAGATGCGGCAGCGCCGGGGCCAGCGCCGGCGTGGGGCCAAGGCCGGAGCGTGTGCGCGTCAGAAGGTCAACGCCCAGATAGTCCTCCAGCATCTTGATGCGCTGACCCACGGCCGCCGGGGTCAGAGACAGGCTCTCGGCCGCCGCCTTGAGCGAGCCCTGTCGCAGGGCCAGTTCGATCGCCTGAAGGGAGCGAAGATGTGAAATATAGCTCATGCGGACTTGATAAGGTTTTTCTTTATCATTGCAAAGAATGTTTAGCTTGAGCGTCCCCGGGATCCGGCGTCTCATCGCCTCACAGCAAGAGGAGGCGCTGAAATGAAACGCTACGTCATCGAACGGGACATCCCCGACATAGGCGGCATGACGGTTGTGGAGCTGTGCGGGGCGGCCCGCGCATCCAACGCAGCCATCGCAAAACTCGACAACCGGGTTCAGTGGCAGCACAGCTATGTCGCCGATAACAAGACGTTCTGCGTCTACCTGGCCGAAAGCGAGGACGTGATCCGCCGCCATGCCGAGCTCAGCGGCATTCCCATCAAGGCGATCACGGAAGTTCAGCAGATCATCGATCCGCTCACCGCCAACAACTGACGGGACGCTGCAGGCGATCCGGTCCGGACATGCGCCGGGCCGGAGACGCAGCTCAACGGGCGCGGATCCGCGCCCGGCTTGACGCAGTGGGCGGCCTACCCTACCCGCGGTTCAGAGCAATGGAGCCGCCCATGTCCGAATGGTCCTTCCCCACCGGCGATCTGATGAAGGGCCGGAAAGGCGTTGTCATGGGCGTGGCCAATGACAAGTCCATCGCATGGGGCATCGCCCGGCAGCTGGCGGCCCAGGGCGCAGAGATCGCCTTCACCTATCAGGGAGAAAACCTCGAGCGCCGCGTACGGCCGCTGGTTGAAGCGATCGGCATGGAGACGATGATCTCCGCCGACGTCACCGACGACGCCAGCATGGATGCAGCCTTCGCCTCCATCAAGGCCAAATGGGGCGCTATCGACTTTCTGGTTCACTCGATTGCATTCGCCGGAAAGGAAGAATTGCAGGGGTCGATGGTCGCCAACACGACGCGCGAAGGGTTCCGGCGGGCCATGGATATCTCCGTCTACAGCTTTATCGACTGCGCGCGTCGCGCCAGCGAACTCATGCCGGATGGCGGCTCAATCATATGCATGAGCTATCTTGGCGCTGAACGAACGGTGCCCTCCTACAATGTGATGGGCCTCGCCAAGGCGGCGCTTGAGGCGTCCGTTCGCTATGCGGCGCGCGATCTTGGCGTCAAAGGCATACGCGTCAATGCGATCTCCGCAGGCGCTATGCGCACCCTGTCGCTGGCGGGAATTCGCGGCGGCAAGAGCCTGATGAGTACCGGCCGCGACTGGTCGCTGCTGAAGGAAGACACCGCAATGGAAGGCGTCGCAGGCTGCGCGCTCTACCTTCTGTCTCCCATCGGCCGGTCAATCACCGGCGAAGTGGTGCATGTCGATGCAGGTTTTCACGCCGTCGGCGTGCCGGACCTCGCTGAAGGCGGGACGCCTTAAGGCGCTGACGACGAGGGCCCCGGAGCGGGCCCGTCAGTCGAGGGCGATCTCATAGCTGGCAAGGGTTCCCTGCTGGGCTGTCGCCATGGCGTGGCTCGCCGCCTTCATGACCCAGCCGTCAGGCGATGTGATCGCCATCATTGCGCCAACCGCCAGACAGATCAGTATCGCCGCAACCCCGCCGAGCGTCGCAGCGCTCTTAACCGCATCCGACAGGCGCCAGCCAGACGGCTGTGCATCCATGCGTGCATGCATGTCATTGCGCTTCAGGTCTGTTGTCATCTCCTGCCTCCACATCGACCGGCGATGAGGTGCGCGAGCCCTCGATACGCCATTACGTCCGGGCATAAGCCCGCGCGTGTGGGGAGACTGCTCGTGGGGAGGAGGAGCCGTTTGGCGTTTACGCCTTCGGGCTTTTATGACGTATACGTTACCTCAACCGCCTGCCCGCAGCAACAGGCCGGTTGCAGGAAGATACGGAGACCGTGCAGTTTCCGTCCAGGCAGGCCCCAGGGCCCGGGGAGGCCGCAGTCTGGGCCAGACGCTCAGCTGATCGGCCGGCAGGTGAGACCCTCAACGGGAAACAGCTTCCTGTCTGAGTTCCGGCGCACATAACAGCGCGCGTCCATCACGACGAGCTCGAACAGCTCAGGCATCGCCAGGCTCGCCCCTTCCAGAGGGCCAGGTTGCGGCGGCAGGACAGAAATGGCCGGCTCGCGGGTCAGATCGAGCGGCCCGAGCTGCACGCTGGCGCGCCCGACGGCCTGCGCGAGGGCGCGGCTCAGCGCCTCCCGGCTGGCCGGCGTCATCTCATCCAGTCGCGCGGGGGCTGGCTGAGCCGTCATACAGGCCGCCATTGCAAGGCTCGCAAGGCATAGCGCAGTGAGGCGTATCATCCGCAGGGCTCCTCAGCGGCCAGGGGGCATGGTCATGTCGCGATTATCATCCATCACGCCGGGCGACGGCAGCTCAAGACTGATGCCGGGCGTCCGGCTCACCGAGGCCGCGTCCGGAACGCCGAGCGTTCCGGCCGACGGCAGGGACGGGCAGGCCCGGCTGGCCCGAAAACCCAGCGCCGCCTGCAACATCCGTTCGGACGGATCGCCGAGCTCGCGGGTGAGATCATCCGACACCTGACAGCCCGGCAGGCGAACACCGAAGCTGGCCGTCGAGTTGTCGGGAATGAAGCCGTCGGCATAATCGCCAAAGCCAATATGGTTCACGCCCTGGAACTGGATGGTGTAGTAGGTCTCGCCGCAATTGTCCTGGGGATAGAAGCCAAATGGCTTGCCGCAGGTCTTATCGCCAATGAGGACGACTTCCACGCCTATCCCGCGCAGCCCGTTGATCACAGCCTCACTGGCGCTGCATGTCGAACCGGTGCTCAGCACAAAGACGCGTCCGAGGTTGAGCGATGGCAGCGACACGCTGTTATTGAGGGTAAAGCCAAGACCGGTCGTATAGAAGGGGACGGGTGAATTCGTCTGCCCGGTGACCGGATTACGATTGCCCGCAGCTGCGTTAAATCTCAGGCGCTCGAAGTCGCGGCCCGTCGTGCGCGCTGGTCCGGCGACCATATAGCTGAGCTGCGAGGCGACAGCCAGAAGCCCGCCCCCATTGTAGCGAAGGTCAAGGACAAGATCACTGACCCCCTGCGCCCGCATATCAACGATAGCCTGATAGATCTGCTGCTCGCTGGCGAACGGGCTGAAGGTATTGAACAGGACATAGCCCACCTTCGATCCGCCCCCGCCATCAATGACCGCCGTGCGGTTGACCGCCGTCGGAGACAGGCTGACCGAGGTGAGCGTCACCGTCCGCGGGGCGCTCGCGCCGGGATCCTGAACCTGGAACACTGTCGCCACGCCTGCAGCCGACGGCGACAGGGCGGCGTTCAGCGCATCGATCTCAGACTGGGTGTTGGCGTTGACGAGATCAATGCCATTGAGCCTGAGGATACGCGATCCCCTGACCAGGTTGGGCTGTCCGGCGAGTACGGTGGACGCGGGCGATCCCGGCTCGGTATAGCGGACCCGGAAATCACGCGGCGGGGTCGAGCTCAGCGATGTGATGACAGCCCCGTAGGTCGCCCGCGGAGCTGCATTGCGACGCGCCACATAATCCGTGGTCGCCTCGCTGAAATGGAAGTCGTCCTTGTCCTTTCCTGAAGCCGTGCGCGCCGTGGTGCGAAGAACGGCGAAATAATCACGCCGGGTCGAAAAGGATGCCGGGTTGCGGTCCTCGACCTCAGTGTTCCACAGATAGGTTTCATTGGTCCAGGACCGCAGCCAGAAGCGCTCATCGACGCCGGTACCCTGAACATCGGGAAAACCATTGCCCTCGATGTCGACGCCCGTGCGCACCACCTCGCAGCGGTTCTTGAAGGTGCTGGCCGCCGGGTAGACGCCGGCGGTCCAGGTCGGTCCTCCGCCCGTCGGAGGGGGTTGACTGGGCGTGCCCGCTGAGGCGCCGCCGCCTCCCCCGCCGCCACAGGCGCCAAGGCCGATCAGACCCGCCAGCATCAGGAAACCGGCGGCGGTCATGCGCAAGGCTGCGAACATGGATGATACTTTCGATCAGAAAAGGCTGCCAAATGCTGGGGCAGGAGACGCTGTATGGTCAAGCCCCGGGGCGGCGGGAGAGCAGCCTCCCGCTAACTTTCACCAACGCAGGGCCCATGAACACAGCCTCGCCCATTGCCGAAACTTCTGACGCCGAAACTCCACGCGTCGAGACACCGCCTGCGCAAACACAGGCTGCGCAAACACAGGCTGCAGCGGCGCCTGGCGTCCTCGCCGGCGTCGATCTTTCCCAACCCTTGCGCGCCATCGGGACGGAGCCGTTCTGGAGTGTCGAAATCAGGCCGGACGGACTGGTCTATGGCGGTGTCGACAGGCCGGAGACGAAGATCGCGAATCCCGGAGCGGTGGTGCATGGCGAGAAGGCCATCATCGCAGCGAAGGACGCGTCGGGCGCGGGCCTCACGATCGCCTTGCACACTGCGCAATGCTCGGACGGCATGAGCGACCGTGTCTATCGCCTCGAAGTCGAGATCGCCTACATGCACGAAACTCTCAAAGGCTGCGCCGACAGCCAGCCCGCGATCGACTCCCCTCCCAGACCCTGATCGCAATTTTCTGGAAGAGAGGCCCTGTCGCTTGCATGTGCTCTCCCTATGCACTACATACTGTGTAGTACACACTGTATAGGACACGGGAGACCGCTCGGTTATGCCGGTTTCGGCAGATATCATGGAGGCGCTTCGACTGGAGCTGCGACGCGGGACGCTGATCCTCGCCGTGCTGGGGACGCTGCGCGCGGAGAAGTACGGCTACACGCTGAAAACCGAACTGGGTGAGCGCGGCGTCGAGATCGATGAGGGCGCGCTCTATCCGATGCTCCGGCGGCTCGAGACGCAAGGCCTCCTGACGTCGCAATGGCGCGAGGACGCCAAGCGCCAGAAGCGGTTCTACCGGCTTTCCAGCGATGGCGCGGCGGCGCTCGAACAGCTCGCCGGCGAATGGCGCGCAATGAACGCCTCACTTGAGTCCATTCTGAAGAGGACCGAACGATGACGGAGCTTGTGGAACGGTATCTCGCAGCGGTCGAGCGCCTCCTGCCCGACACGACGGCGAAGGATATCGTCGCAGAACTGCGCGAAGCGCTGCTGGCGAAGCTGGAGGCGCAGGAAAATCAGCTCGGCAGGGCGGCGACGACCGATGAGATCGCAGATGTGCTGAAGGCGTTCGGGCCGCCTCCCGTGGTTGCTGCGCGCTATGAGGGACGCATGCACCTGGTCGGTCCGGTCCTCTATCCGTGGTTCTGGCCGACACAGCGAACCGCCATCGGCATCGTGGTTGCGGTTTATCTTGTGCTGGCGGCGATCCGCGCGCTTGCGGCGGACAATCCCGTCCAGGTCATGCTGCAGCGGATCGACAATGTGGTCGGCCTGGGCCTCATCATGTTTGCCGCTGTGACGCTGGTGTTCGTCGCGGTGGAGCGCTGGGCCGATCCGGTCAAACTGTTCGAGAGACGCTGGGATCCGAAATCGCTGCCGTATGAGACAATCCGCAAGCCGCGTTCGCTGTTTGAAGCCGCCGTGTCATTGTTCTTCGACGCTCTTTTTATTCTTGTTTGGTTGCAGCTTGTGCCGTTCCCGAATGAGCTGCCGTTGCGCGACAGCGCATCGGTTTCGATCGTCCTGTCACCTGCGTGGAGCCTGGTCTACTGGCCGATCCTTGCATTGGCGCTCCTTGCGTGCGCTGGCCACATCCACGACATGGTTCGTCCCGCCTGGAACCGCATCCGCTCGGCGATGAGCATCCTTGGTTATGCCGGCGGGCTTGTCGTGCTGGGCGTGCTTTTCCAGAGGAGGCCGTTCGTGGACGTGCAGCCGCGGCCGGGAACGGGCCCGGAAGATCTCGAACGCGCGCTTCAGCTCGTGGACGGCGTGCTGCTGGTGGGCCTGGGCCTTGCCGGCGTGATCTGGGCGATTGCGCTGGGCCTGGAGGTTCGCCGGCAGGTGCGAGCCTTGCGGACGTCGTATGGCGCCGCTTCGGTGGCCGCGTGAGGGCTGATAAGCACGCCGGGAAGTGAGAGCTGTGTCGGTGCTGCGTTCGAGGAGAACCGCTTGCTGCGCCAGTTTAGATGGATCGCTGCCGGTTTCGCGGAGCTCTCGATCCGAAAAGGCTGCCAAATGCTGGGGCAGGAGACGCTGTATGGTCAAGCCCCGGGGCGGCGGGAGAGCAGCCTCCCGCTAACTTTCAGCAACGCAGGGCCCATAAAACGCAGGGCCCCTGTCAGCCGCCTCAGGTAAGTCCATGGCGTTCGAGCTCGACCCATACAGGCGCGAGCAGACGGGCAAGGCCAGCCGCCTCCGGGCTGTCGCCGCGGTGCAGAGGCGGGTTTTCGCACGCCAGTACGATGTCGCAGAGATGTCGCGCCGGATCGATGTGACGGGCCTGTGCGGGTCGCACGAAACGCAGATACTGCTCGATCACGCTCTGAGCTGTGCGCCCCCGCTCGCGTACATCGCGTTGTATGCGCCGGATGAGGCGCAGGTCCGCCGCCGCCTCCACAAAAACTGTAAGATCAAAAAGCGGCGCAAATGAAGGATCGGAAAGAACGTGGATCCCCTCGACGATAACGACCGGGCGTGAGGCGATGCGCCTGAGGGCGCCATGCCTGCGGTCGTGAACGGGAAAATCATAGACCGGCTGTTCGATCGTCTGGCCGGCCCGAAGGGCGAGGATGTCCCGGCGCAGATGCTCCATGTCCTTGTTCGCCGGATCATCAAAATCAATAATGGCCTCCAGCTCGGCGTTGCTCATCGTCCGCGCCGCCGGTCCATAGTGTTCGCGGCCAAAGTAGTAATTGTCTTCCGTCACCAGCTGGCAGCGCTGCTCTCCGAGCCTGTCTCTGAGAGCGCACGCCAGCGTCGTCTTGCCCGAGCCTGAGCCTCCTGTGATGGCGATCATGAAGGCGCCGGACATTGCATTCAGTCTCCCAGCTTACGGTCAAGATCGCGCCTGACGCGGTCGGAGGCGAGAAGCTGGTCAATCCGGCGCGCCTCGTCGTAGCTGTCATCTGAAATGAAGGACAGCTGCGGGGTATATCGCATATCAATCTCGCGACTGAGACGGCCGCGCAGGAATCCGGCGGCCCGGTTCAGCGCAGCGATGGTGCGCTGCATGTCTTCCCCGCCAAGGGGAGCGGCAAACGCCGTGGCGTTCCTGAGGTCGGGAGAGATCCGGACCTCCGTGATGGTGATCGACCTGCCGTGCAGAGCCGGATCATCGAACTCCTCGCGGGCGAGGATGTCCATGAGGGCGTGCCGGATGAGTTCCCCGGCGCGAAGCTGTCGTTGTGAAGGCGGTTTCATCTGCATGTCAAAGGCTCACCGACAAGCGATGTCAAGGACCCTGTGTCAGACACGGACCAACAGACGGCTCGCCTCCGACCGGCCGCCGGTACAGAGGCGCCCCGCCTGCCCCGGCCATCAGCCTCTGCTCAGGCAGACGCGAGCTGATGGGGCGCAGCGCAGAGGATGGAGCCGGCAGGACGACACAGCCAGGCGCCCTCAGTCCCGCCCGCCTCCCGGGCCAGGCTCAGGGGTCTCGCCTGGGCCAAGGCCGACGCCGCGCCGCCTGAGCGCCTCGCGCAGCAGAAACTCGATCTCTGCGTTGACAGAGCGGAGCTCCTGGCTGGCGAGGCGCTCGATGGCGGCGTGAAGCGCCGGATCGAGCCGCAGGGGAAACGCTTTCTTGGAGGGCGAAGACATGGGCGCCCGCGCGGGTGAGGTTACTGGTAGAGAGAGCCGGTGTTGACCACAGGCTGGGCCTCGCGATCAGCACACAGAACGACGAGCAGGTTGGACACCATCGCAGCCTTGCGCTCATCATCAAGCAGAACGATGTCGCGCTCGGAAAGCTGCTGGAGGGCGCTTTCAACCATGGAGACAGCCCCGTGCACAATCTTTGCGCGGGCCTCAAGAACCGCCTCAGCCTGCTGACGGCGCAGCATGGACGAGGCAATCTCAGGGGCGTAGGCCAGGTGCGAGATACGCGCCTCATCGATCGCAACGCCCGCAACAGCGACGCGCTCATTCAGCTTGGTGCGGAGCATGTCGCCGACGACATCGCCATCAGCGCGCAGGGTCGGTTCGTCATTCTCCGAGTGATCATAGGCATAGTGCGACGTGATCTCGCGAAGCGCGGTCTCAATCTGAATGTTGACGAAGGTGTCATAGTCATCGACGTCAAACAGCGCCTGAGCCGTATCGACAACGCGCCAGACCACAACGGCGGCGATTTCGATGGGATTACCCTTCTTGTCATTCACCTTCAGGGTTTCAGACGTCACATTGCGAACCCTGAGCGAGATCTTGGTGCGGGAATACCATGGCACCACCCAGCGCAGGCCCGGACGCTTGTCGGTGCCCTTGTAATTGCCAAAAAGGGTGATCGCCGCGCTCTCATTCTGCTGCAGGGTATAAAGCCCGGCGAGGAGAAGGCAGGCGATGAGGAGGACGCAGATTGCGCCGATCATGTAGACGGCCGTTATCAGGCCGTCGCCGGCCGGATCCTCAGCCGACAGACCCGCGAAGAACAGCCAGGCGGTGGCGAGAAAACCCATGATGCTCAGCACCAGCAGGACGCCGCCTGCGAGCGTCATCGCCGTCTTTTCGTGGGTTTTGAGATGACTGGACGACATGGTTCTTTCCTTTTTAAAATATCATAGTGATATCACTTTGATATTGACGGCGACCTGAGTCAAGCTCTAAATTGAAAAACGTCGGACGCCTCCGCGGGCGACGCCCGGCCTCAGGGGAAGAATGGAACAGACGCCATGATTGAACGCAGCCACGTCATTCTTCTCCTCGGTCTGGCGGCTTTCCTCATTCTGGTCCTGACGATCGTCCTGCCCATCGCCCGGCGCGGACGTCCCGGCCAGGGCTCCGGACGTGAGAAGCCGACGCCCCACAGTCAGCCGGGGAAAGCCGGCGGACACCACGCCAGACAAACCGGGCAGCTGCGCAGCCACACACGCGTGCGGGCCGCCGGCGCCCGCCAGCACAGGACGGCCCACCGCAGCCAGGCGGCCAACGATGGAGCGGCGGATGCAAAGCCAGCCGCGAAAAAGAGCGATACAGCGACTGCGGTCGCCATTGTGACCGCTCTGGGAGGGGCCGTCGGGTTAATCTCCTGGCTTGAGGGCGGCTGGGGGGATGAGGAGCCGCCCGCTCCCGTTGAGATCACCGCCGGCGAGCTGCATGGAACCCTGCGCGAGACAGATCCCTCAGACCCTCTGGTGCTCATCATACCCGGCTCAGGACCAACTGACCGGGACGGCAACAGCCCGATGGGCGTATCAGCAGGCTATCTGAAGATGCTGGCCGACGAGCTGGCCGGCGCGGACATCGCCACTGTCCGCATCGATAAGCGTGGCATGTTCGCAAGCCAGGCCGCCGGCGATCCCTCGGCCGTCAGCCCGGCCATCTACGCCAGCGACATCCACGCATGGATCGACGCCATCGCCGCCGAACGCGGGCCGGACGCCGGCTGCCTCTTCCTGGCTGGCCATTCCGAGGGCGCCCTCATGGCGAGCATCGCCGCCCAGCAGCGAGGCGAGGTCTGCGGCGTTATCCTGCTTGCCGGCATGGGCAGGCCTCTGGGCGAGGTCATCCGCACGCAGCTGGCGGCTAATCCGGCGAACGCCCCTCTGATGAACGAAGCCATGCGCGCGCTTGAGGCGCTCGAGGCCGGCCAGCGGGTCGATACGAGCGCTATGCATCCGGCTCTCCTGCCTCTCTTCAACAGCCCGGCGCAGGACTACCTCATATCCCTTCTGCGCATCGATCCGGTAGAGGAACTCACGAAAGCGGACAGGCCGGCCCTCATCATTCAGGGCAACCGCGACCTGCAGGTCTCGGTGGAGGATGCGCGCCGGCTCGCCGCCGCCCCGGACGCCGAGCTGGTCGTGATCAGCGGCATGAACCATGTGCTCAAGGATGCGCCAGCCGACCGCGCGGGCAACCTTGCAACCTATGCCGATCCCGACCAGCCGCTGCCTGAGGAGCTTGTCAGGCGCATCCGTCTCTTCGTTAAGGACAATGACTGATGGCGCGCCCGCGTTCGTTCAGGCGGACGACCTACCCGTCGAAAGTCGACAGGTGGTTCCTTCTCGTCATGGCCATCGTCGTGGGCTCGCTGGTCGTCCAGCTGGGCGTGGCGGCCACAGCCGGGGACTGGTCCGACGTCCTGCAGATCGCCCTCTTCTGCCTCGCCATCACCGGACTGCTGGGCTGGGTCACTCTGGGCACGCATTACACGCTGGCGGGCCGCGACCTCATCATCCGCTCCGGCCCGCTCTCCTGGCGCATCGCGATTGATGACATCGAGGGCATCGGTGAAGGCAAAGGCCTGATGAATGCGCGCTCGGCGCCCGCCCTGTCGCTGGACCGTCTGCTGATCACCTACCGCAAAGGCCGGCGCCTCCTCATTTCGCCGGCCGACAAGAAGAGATTCCTCGCCGACCTCAGGGACCGCCAGAGACTGTCGGACTAGTAGCGCTGATACGTCCCCCTGATCAGCGAATAGCCGACGCTCGGTTTGCTCCAGTCGCAGACGCCTCCGGGAAAGATCGCCTTCATGCGCGCCTTCTGCGCAGCCGAGAACGGCGCTGCATAGTCTGCAAAATCGACCGGCCTGAGCTGGCACTTCATGATATCATTGGCCACAGGCGCGCCAGCTTCGATGCGCGGTTCGGAATGTACCGGATAAGCCTGTCCAAAGCCGGTTGAATTATCCCAGCCGGCGCGCTCGGCGATCATGCGACCATCAGCCAGCCAGTAGGCGTCTGTCGCCTTAGACGGCTTGTGGCGCACAACCTTGTCGGTCGTCAGGGGCGCCGGATCGGCGGCGATGGCGTCAAGCCACTCAGTCATGACGCTCAGCGCCTCGGCGGCGAGGTTCACGCCCCCCGCCGCGCCTGCGCCGGCCGGACCGACCCAGATCACCTGATTGTCGGAACGGCCCTGGGCCTTTTCAAGGCGCGCACGAATGGTGAGGTCGCGATGCCGGTCATGAATATCGCCAATGGCGTCAGTATAGCCCCGATAGTGGAGGATCGGCACATGTCCAAGACCGCCGCCATAGGTGTTGAAGACGCCTGAGGCGTAGATTGCACGGATAGCCGCCTCATCCCCGACGGTGCGCTCAGGCGAAAAGCCCCCGTCGCGATCATTCCCGCCGACCGCCTCGTTCAGCTGCAGAAACTCATCGACTGAAATCACCTTCCTGTTCAGCGCATTCAGTCCGTACTGCACGCCGACATTGTCGATGGGGCGGCGTGCAAAGCCTGTTGTCGGGTCGCGACCATAGATATTGACCCGCATCTCCTGGGTAGTGCACCGCACGCCCTTCGGATTACGCTTAGGATCGTAGACAAGGGTTTTGTCGCTGAGGCCGCAGCCGTCGGCAAAACCTGCCTGAATGGTGCGCACGAAAGAGCGCTCCCACGCAGCGCAGGTGCCAGGCGTATAGCCTTCGACAGCCGTCTTCTTTTCCTGGGTCCAGGCCTTGCCCGCCGCTGATTTCCAGAAGTTCTGCAGCAGACCACAGTCGGCCGTCTGCATCGATGAATCAGGAAAACTCGCCGACGGCTGCAGGCCGTCGAGCAGACCCGGATACATCTGCGTCAGGGTCAGCTGCTGAATGGCGCCGCCCGACCCCCCGAAACCGACCGTCCAGCGCGGGACGTCGTATCGCTCGATGAAATGCTCCTTGAGCATCATCAGCGTCTCGCCCTGCAGAACGGGATTACAGTGCAGCTGGTTGACCAGCTCGGTTGCAATCATGTGGGCGAAGCCGCGTGACACAAACAGGTCGCTGAGGGCGCCAAGGGCTGTATTCTGGCCCTGGTTGTACTGCGTGCCGCAGCCCCCGCCGAACGAGACGCCAAGGCGCCCGTTCCACCCCTCTGCGATCACGCCTTCAGTCGAGGGATCGTCAAGCATGGCGATACGGTAGATCGAACGGTTGATGACGCCGCTCTCGACACGCACGATGTAGGGGACGGTGCGACCATCCGTCGTTGTGGTCATGGCAAGGTCAGCCGGGCGGGTCGTCCTGTCTCCGAGCGGCCGGAAAGCCGTTGCCTCAGCGCCCGACCCGGCTGGGGGTGTTGTCGACTTGTAGAACCAGTCGAAGCGTGTGGGGGCCGCACAATTGGCGTCGAGCGGCTCACCCAGGCCGGACTGAACGGTGCGACACTCATAGGGGCTCATATGCGGACCTGACAGAACCGGTCCGGAGAGCGGATGATTGACCAGAGCCTGACTGACCGAATAGCCCGTCGGGCCCAGCGCCTGCAGCCAGTTGACCCCCACGTCCAGACCGCTGAGAACCCCACGCAGCGTGTTCCGCGCCGGGTCAAGGACAAGCGGGGCGGCCGGCTCGCGGCCATTGAGAAAGATCCTCAGATCACCCGCTTTCGCGCCCTCGCTGGCCCGCACTTCCACGAGCGCATCTCCGCCCGAGACAAGATCATAGCGAGAGGAGAGAATGGCGATCTCGATGCGGCCCTGGGTCAGCGGAGGACCTGTGCGCGCCTGTGCGGGCTGAGACAGGCCCGGCGCCGGCGGGCTCAGCGCCAGCATAACGATACCCACCAGAAGGCCGGCGGACCGGCCGAATGCGCCTTTTGACATGATACTCACCCCAAGGGCTGCGCCTCTCCTGAAATCCAAGAGTAGCAAATCTGCAGACCGTGTCGCGCAAAAATCAGCCGGCTAATCGGCCCGGATATCGGCGCTGAGGAACGAACCCTGCGCCGTCACGGAGCCGGCGGAGGCCGCCTCGCGCAGGGCCATACCCTGTAGCAGACACCAGGCGCCCGCCATGGACAGGACGGCAAAGCTGAAAAGGATCGATGCCTGGTGCATGAGGCGCCTGTCTGATGGTCCCGCACCTTACCTGAACCTGCTGAATCCTTCCTTTAGGGACGCCATCGGTTTTTATGCAGGGCCCGCCGGGCGGCGGGTCCTGCATCCGGGATCAGACGCAGGCTGCGCCCATCCGGCCCTAGGCCAGTCGACGCTCAATCAGCTCGACCTGGAAGCACTCGATCTGATCGCCCTCGCGGATGTCCTGGTAGTTCGTAAAGGCCATGCCGCATTCCATGCCCTGCTTGACCTCGGCAACCTCATCCTTGAAGCGCTTGAGCGTCGAGAGCGTCCCCTCATGGATGACGACATTGTCGCGCAGCAGACGCACGCCGCACCCGCGTTTGACCACGCCCTCGGAGATACGGCAGCCGGCGACCTTGCCAGCCTTCGAGATATTGAAGACTTGCAGGATTTCCGCATAGCCAAGGAAGGTCTCCCGGCGCTCGGGCGCAAGCATTCCCGACAGCGTGTTCTTCACGTCATCGATCAGGTTGTAGATGATCGAATAATAGCGGATCTCAACGCCTTCGCGCTCGGCGAGGTCGCGCGCCTGCTTGTTGGCGCGCACATTGAAGGCGATGATGGGAGCGTTCGCGGAGATGGCGAGCTGGACATCGCTTTCGGAGATACCGCCGACCGCGCCAAGCACGACGCGCGCCCTGACCTCGTCCGTAGACAGCTTCTCGAGGGACTGTGTGATGGCCTCAACCGAGCCCTGCACATCGCCCTTGACCAGGAAGGCTGCTTCCTTGAGCCCGGCCTGGCCGCCTGTACCGCCCTCCTTGATACGCGCCAGCATCTGGTCGAGCGATGTGCCGACCCGCTGGCCCGATCCGGCCTTGTTACGGCGCGTACGCAGGCGGTAATCGGTGATTTCACGCGCTCTGGCTTCGCTGTCGACGACGACAAACTGGTCGCCCGGATCGGGCGCCCCGTCGAGCCCCAGTATTTCCACCGGCATAGCTGGCAGCGCCACATCGAGCATCTGACCGCGTTCGTTCGTGATCGCCTTAACGCGGCCCCACTGTCCGCCTGCGACAACGATATCTCCGCGACGCAGCGTGCCGCGACGCACCAGAACGGTTGCGACCGGACCACGTCCCTTGTCGAGCTGGCTCTCGATGACGACCCCATCGGCGTCGCGGTCCGGATTCGCTTTGAGCTCAAGGATTTCAGCAAGCGCCGAGATGGTGTCCGTGAGATCATCAAGCCCGGTCTTCTTCAGCGCGGAGACATTCACAGCCGGGGTCTCTCCGCCCATGGCCTCGACCTGGACGTCATACTGCAGCAGCTGCGTGAGAACCCTGTTCGGATCGGCCTGCGGTTTGTCGATCTTGTTAACCGCCACGATGATCGGAGCCTTAGCCGCCTTCGCGTGCTGGATCGCCTCGATGGTCTGCGGCATCACGCCATCGTCGGCTGCGACAACAAGGATGACGATATCGGTGGCGTTAGCGCCCCGCGCCCGCATCGCCGAGAAGGCCGCATGGCCAGGCGTGTCGAGAAAGGTGATTTTCTCGCCGGACTTCAGCTGCACCTGATAGGCGCCTATGTGCTGCGTGATGCCGCCCGCCTCCCCGGAGACCACATCGGTCTGGCGAAGGGCGTCCAGCAGCGAGGTCTTGCCATGGTCAACATGGCCCATGACGGTCACGACGGGCGGGCGCGGCTCGAGATGCTCATCCCGGTCATCGTCCCCTTCAAGCCCGATCTCAACGTCGGATTCGGCCACACGTTTAGCGGTATGACCAAACTCCTCAACGATCAGCTGCGCGGTATCGGCGTCGAGAACGTCGGTAGAGCGGACAAGCTCGCCCTGCTGCATCATGAATTTGACAACGTCCGCCTGACGCTCGCTCATCCGGTTGGCGAGATCGGCGACGGTGATCGACTCGGGAAGAACAACCTCGCGGGAGACCTTCTCTGAACCGCCCGCCATCTTCATGCGCCGGTCGCGTTCGCGCTCGCGGGCGCGCTTGACGGCGGCGTAGGAACGCTGACGCTCCTCATCTTCGCCCAGCGCAGCGGAGATCGTCAGTCGACCCTGACGGCGCTTAGGTTCATCCTTGCGCGCCGGCCGGTTTTCACCCGTCGGCTCGCTGTCGCCGGCCGTCTTGACCCGTTTCACACGCCCGCCGAGCTCGGACAGCGGCGTCAGTTCGTCAGGGTCCAGAGGCCCCAAAAGACGCGGCGCTCCCGCCCCCCGGCCAGCGCCCGGTCCGCCCGGACGCGGACCGCGATCGCCGCCCGGACCACCCGGACGCGGACCACCCGGCCCGCGCGGCGGGCCGCCAGGTCCACGCGGACGCTCGGCGTCAGGCCTGACGCGGACCGCGCCGCCCGGAGCGCGCGGCGGGGCCGCACGTTGACCGGAAAAACCGCCCGGACCCTGACGCGGCGGCGCGCCGCTTCGGCCATCACGGCGGTAACTGTCCCGCTCGCCCGGATCATCACGATCAGCCCGCACGCCGCGCACCTGAGGCTGCTGGCGAAGGTCTGTATCCTCTTCGGCGGCGCGCGGCGCGCTTGCTTCAGCGCGACGCCTCTCTTCTTCGGCCAGTCGCTGAGCAGCTTCCTCGCGCCGGCGATTGGCTTCTTCGATGGCTTCCTGTTCAGCGCGACGGCGCTCTTCATCGGCGCGCCGCAGGGCGATGGCCGCCTGACGGGCCTTCAGCTCGGCTTCCGACAGGCCGGACTTCTGTATGGCTTCCTGAGCGGGGGTAAGGGCCGCAGGTTTCTCGACGGGCTTTTCAGGCTCCGGCCGGACAACCTTGGGGTTAGCCCCGGGTGTGACGACGACGCGCTTTTTCTTCGTCTCGACGACGACTGACTTGGACCGTCCGTGGGAGAAGCTCTGCTTCACAGTGCCCGCATCCGACCGTTTAAGGGTCAGCGGGCGGCGGCCGGTATTATCGGAGTCTCTGGTATCGCTCATTCACTCACTTCGATTGCAGTCTGTCAGCCTATCGTCATGCGACCTGAGGACGCCGCCGGTTCAACCGACCCGGCGTGTTCTCCCAGGCATGTCGTCACAGTCCTGTCCCCTCACGCGCGCCCGGAACCGGGAGCCAGCCTGGCAGCCAGACACGCCTGAAACCGGAAAGTCTCGCCAGCTCCCCCATGAAGGCTGTCGCCAGGGGGCCGGGTCTGAGACAGGCGTGTATCACACGCTCGCGCCCCAGCGCCATGCCCAATTCCGTTCCATCAAAACAGCAGGCGACAGGCGGCAGCGCATCCGCCGGCGCGGCGGCCCCGATCCCGTCCGCGCCAGGCCCATAGAGCCCGCGGACCAGCGCCAGCACCTTTGCACGCTGATCTTCAGAGGCGTCACTGGCGGTGATCAGGCAGCCGGGCCTGCCCTCGCGGACAGCCTCGCGCACCTGCTCATAGCCGGCCACGAGCGCGCCAGCCCGCCTGGCCATGCCCAGACTGTCAAGGCAGCGCCTCACCAGAAGCGCCTCCGTCTGCGCCCTCAGGTCGGGCGGGATCACGGCCTGACGCTTGAAAGCGCGGGAAAAAGCGCCGCGGCTGGCGGCCATCCCGAGCGCCTCGGCCGACGCGGTCACCCACGCCCCCCGGCCGGGAAGGCGGGCCGCTACGTCCGGAACAACACGCCCATCGGGAGCGAGAACAAAACGCACCATGCCTGAGGGCGACTGGCGGCCAAGGGTGGCGATGCAGCGCCGCTCAGGCTCCTGCCTGCCTGAGGCGGACGCAGAGCCTTTACCGGCGCGGGGCGGTCCCGCGTCGGTTTCCGGCTCCGGCAGGCCGGTCAGCTGCTCATTACTCCCGCTGCGAGCCGGCATTGGCCCCCTTCAGATTGAACAGTTCATCGCCGCGGCTGCGCGCAGCTTCGGCCGGCGTTTCAGCAGCAGCGTCAAGTTCGGCTTCCTCCGCATCGAGCGCCGCGAGGCGGGCCGCAAGGGCCTCTTCGAGGGCCTGCGGCTCGACCCAGCCGGCCGCCACACGCGCCTTGAGGATGAACAGCTCAGCGTCGTCACGCGACATCTCGCCCTTCTCCAGCAGTCCGGGGACGAACTTCTGTTTGCCGTCGGGGCCGGGCTCTTTCCAGCCGATGAGATCATCCGGCACAAGACCGGCGAGATCTTCCAGGCTCTTCACGCCGTTTTCGCCAAACTTGACCGCCATGGCGGGGGTGACGCCCTCCATCTCAGCGACCTCGTCAGAGACGCCAAGGGCCTGGCGTCGGGCAATCAGCTCAGCCGTCAGCTTCTCCAGGTATTCACGTGCGCGCTCCTGAAGTTCGCCCGCGACTTCCTCATCAAAGCCCTCGATGGAGGCGAGGCTCTCGGGTTCGACGAAGGCGATCTCCTCAACCGTCTCGAAGCCCTCCGAAGCAAGGAGCTGGGCGAGCGTTTCATCGGCGTCCAGAGCTTTCTGGAACAGGTCCGTGCGCTCCTTGAACTCCCGCTGGCGACGCTCACTGTCGGCGGCTTCGGTCATAAGATCGATCTGCCAGCCCGTGAGCTGCGAGGCGAGCCGGACATTCTGACCCCGACGCCCGATGGCGAGCGGGAACTGGCTCTCTTCGACAACCACCTCAACACGGCCCTCTTCCTCGTCGATGACGACCTTGGACACTTCAGCCGGCTGGAGCGCGTTGACGATGAAGGTCGCATCATCAGGCGACCAGGGAATGATGTCGATCTTTTCCCCGCCAAGCTCGGAGACGACCGCCTGCACGCGCGCCCCGCGCATACCCACGCAGGCGCCCACGGGGTCAATGGAATTATCGTGGCTGAACACGCCGATTTTGGCGCGGCTTCCCGGATCGCGCGCACAGGCCTTGATCTCGATCACGCCCTCGTAGACCTCCGGGACCTCCTGGGCGAACAGAGCGATCATGAAGCTGGGATGGGCCCGCGAGAGAAAGATCTGCGGCCCCTTCGCCTCAGCGGACACCTTGTAGAGATAGGCCCGTACACGATCGCCTGTATTGAAGTTTTCACGCGGGATGCCGTCATTGCGGCGAATGACGCCCTCGGCTTTGCCAAGGTCGACAATAACGTGGCCGTATTCGACGCGCTTGACGGTCCCGTTAATGATTTCGCCGACCCTGTCTTTGAAATCATTGTACTGCCGGGCGCGCTCGGCCTCGCGCACTTTGCCGGTTATCACCTGCTTGGCCGTCTGTGCGGCGACGCGGCCGAATTCGAAGGGCGGCAGCTCCTCGCGAAACTCGTTTCCTATCTCAGCCTCAGCATCGAGCTTTTTGGCGTCGGCAAGGTTGAGCTGCGTGACCGGATTCTCAACATCAGCAACCACGGTCTGTACGCGCCAGAGCCGGGTCTCGCCCGAATCCGGATTGATCTCGGCGCGGATATCGTGCTCCAGGCCATAACGCGAGC